>Ga0265331_10001998_pt1 | contig 14225 bp, 14 predicted proteins | sample 41923metaG_FD_202088 | JGI IMG/M metagenome (GOLD analysis project Ga0265331, IMG submission 202088) | Rhizosphere microbial communities from Carex aquatilis grown in University of Washington, Seatle, WA, United States - 4-19-23 metaG | ecosystem: Host-associated > Plants > Roots > Rhizosphere...
TTCAAACCCCGGTGTTCTGCTGCCCCTTGCAGAAAGCCCTTCAAGGTAGCGTGGAACTGGGGTTCGTCCAATAAAAAGGCATCATGCCCCTTGTCGGACTGGACCTCGACAAAGCTCACATTGGCGGCCACAGCGTTTAAGGCCCGCATGATGGTACGACTTTCCGAGGTAGGGAACAGCCAATCACTGGTGAATGACACAACGCAAAACCGAGTCTTCGTGCCTTTAAACGCGTTGGCAAGGACGCCTCCATGCTCTGCTGCAAGATCGAAATAATCCATGGCGCGGGTAATATAAAGATACGAATTGGCATCAAAGCGTTCGACAAAGGTCGACCCTTGATGACGCAAATAGCTTTCCACTTGAAAGTCCGCATCGAACCCGTACGAGAATCCCTTGCGCTCTTGCAAGTTGCGTCCGAATTTTCGGTGAAGGGCAGGTTCGGAAAGGTAGGTGATATGGGCCGCCATGCGTGCCACAGCCAACCCCCGGTCCGGGGTTTTACCCAATGCTTGATAATCCCCATCGCACCAATCCGGATCGGCAGCAATGGCTTGGCGCCCGACCTCATGAAAAGCAATATTCTGAGCAGAATGACGAGCGGCCGTAGCAATAGGCACTGCTGCAAAGACACGGGTCGGAAAACTTGCACACCATTCCAACACCTGCATCCCGCCCATGGATCCACCGATCACACAGAACAATTGATCAATGCCCAAAGCATCAATCAACCGGGCTTGGACCTGAACCATATCGCCAATGGTAATCACCGGAAACAATAGACCCCACGGTTTGCCGGTCGCCCGATTGATATCGCTGGGGCCCATGGTGCCCATGCATCCGCCCAAAACATTCGAACAAATAACAAAGTACCGATCCGTGTCGATGATTTTTCCGGTACCAACCACTTCGCTCCACCAACCGGGCTTTCCGGTTATGGGATGTGCATCAGCTACGAATTGGTCTCCGGTCAGGGCATGACACACCAAAATTGCATTGGACCGATCGGCATTCAGAGAGCCATAGGTCCGATAACCTACGGTTACCGGCCCGATTTCTTCGCCGCAATCAAGGCGAATGGGGCGATCACACCCCACATCCAACGTTTGAATGGGGGAAGAGTCCGTGTTTAATGAGGGGGTATTCATCGTCGTGTTCGAGACCTGTTCATGTTTCCTTTGATTTCAGAACACGGGGACACTACACCTATGTGGTTCGGAGTTCCAATCACCATGTCTACGTCCAACAACCCCACCATTGATTCCTTACGTGTTCATATAGACCGTATCGACGAGCAGATTCACGATTTGCTTATGGCTCGCGCCTCCCTTGTGGAACGGATCGGATCGCTCAAAAGCGACGCGAACCTTGCTTTGCGTCCAGGTCGAGAAGCCGAAATTCTGCGCAAACTCTCTGATCGTCATATGGGGATTTTCCCTAAATCTGCAATAATCCGGATCTGGAGAGAAATCTTAGGCAGCCTGACCAACATTCAACGTCCGTTGGTGATCGCTATCGCTCAAGGCGGGGCAGGTGCCGGTTTTATCGAATTGGTTCGCGATCATTTCGGGACCACTCCCAATGTCAAACCCATTGCCAGCGCAGGACAAGTGGTCAAACTTGTCGCCGATGACGAAGCCCCCATCGGGGTCTTACCTCTCCCCGGACTCTCTCCCGACGGAAATGAAGCCTGGTGGGCACCGTTAACCGCAGAAAACGCCCCCAAGATTATCTTGCGCCTTCCCTTCTATCCTTACGAACGCACCGACCCAGTCGAGGGTTTGGTTGTCGCCAAACGCATGCATGATGAAACCGGCAATGACCGAACATTTTTGGTGATTGAAACATCGGCAGCATCCAGCATCGACCGCACTCGCGCACTCCTGACCAAAGCTGGATTTGCCCCCACCGGTCAACCGGTTTCCACGCGGTTGGGCGATTTGGTGTTGCATCTGATCGAGGTTGAAGGGTGGGTAGCTCAAACCGACCCGCGCCTGTCTGCACTCGTTCGGGATCAGGTAACACATGCCACCGTAGTTGGCGGATATCCTGTGCCTCTTTCAGCATAGTTCAAGGAAATTTTGACGTGACAGCACCCACACCCCGTCCTGGGATTTTAGACATCGAAGCCTATGTGGGCGGAGAATCCTCGCTTGGCGGACAAACCCAAGTGATCAAACTGTCGTCCAACGAAGGCGCATTGGGGCCAAGTCCACGAGCGAAGGAAGCCTATGAAGCCGCGTTGAAGTCTTTGCATCGCTATCCCGACGGTGGTCACGCCAGTCTTCGCCAAGCCATTGCCCATTATCATGGTTTGGAGGCGTCCCGCATTGTGTGTGGAGCGGGTTCCGACGAAATCATTGTCCAATTGTGCCGGGCTTATGTGGGGCCCGGGGACGAAGTCCTATATTCCCGTCACGGCTTCTTGATGTATTCCATCGCCGCCAAAGCCTGTGGCGCGACACCCGTGGTCGCAGATGAAGTCAACCTGACCACTTCGGTCGATCATCTGCTGGCAGCGGTTACGCCCCGCACCCGTATTGTCTTTATTGCCAATCCCAATAACCCGACAGGAACCTACCTGCCCCAAGACGAAGTGATCCGTCTGCGCAAAGGCTTGCCCTCGGATGTGCTTCTGGTCCTGGATGAAGCATATGCCGAGTTCGTCAATAAAAACGATTTCGCATCCGGGTTCAGTCTGGTCAGTGACCCTGACGCCAATGTTGTGGTCACCCGAACCTTCTCCAAGATTTTTGGATTGGGTGGCATGCGCCTGGGCTGGGGCTATTGCCCGGCACCGGTGGCCGATGTGCTGAACCGTATCCGCAATCCGTTTAATGTGTCCGTACCAGCCCTGGCTGCTGGTAAAGCCGCCATCGAAGACACTGCGTTCATCGATTTGTGCCGCGCCCATAACGACCACTGGCTGGCATGGATGACCGATCGCGTAAAAGCACTGGGTTTGGAAACCACGCCGTCCGTTTGCAATTTCGTACTGGTGCATTTCCCGACCCAAGCCGGGCGCAATGCCGCTGCCGCCGATGCCTATCTGCGTAGTCGCGGGATTATCGTCCGGGCCATGAAAAGCTATGGGCTGTCTGAATGGCTGCGGATGACGGTCGGTGCCGCCGAAGAAAATGTGTTGCTGATTGAGGCCCTCAGCGACTTTGTCGGCCAGTGGGAGTGACGGACATGAGTACACCCTTATTCGACACAGTTTGCTTTATTGGTATAGGTCACATCGGCGCCTCTTTGGCCAAGGCCATACGACAACACGGCTTAGCTCGCAGGTTATTGGCAGTTGATGCCTCGGCCACAGCCCGCGAAGTTGCCTTGGAATTGGGGATTGTGGACAGCGTAGATTCAGATCCGGCCCATGCTGTTCCCGATGCCGATCTGGTGGTGGTCTGCACACCCGTTGGAGCCATCGAATCGGTGGGGATCGCCATTGCGCCCTATCTTCGTAAAGGCACCATCGTGACGGATGTGGGATCGGTGAAGATGGCCGTGGTCCGGGATTTGGGCCCATCCATCCCCGAAGGTGTCCATTTTATCCCCGGTCATCCCATCGCGGGCACCGAGAATTCTGGTCCTGCCAGTGGATTGGCCGATCTGTTTAAAGGACGCTGGCAAATCCTGACCCCCTTGCCGGGTACTGACGAAAAAGCCCTGAAAAAACTGACCACCTTATGGAAAACAATCGGAGCTCAGGTGGAATGTATGGAGCCCCAGCATCACGATAGAGTGCTGGCGATCACCTCGCATCTGCCACACTTGATTGCCTACACCATTGTGGGCACCGCCACGGATTTGGAAACAGACCTTTCGCAAGAAGTGATCAAGTTCTCGGCATCGGGCTTTCGCGATTTCACCCGTATCGCCGCCTCGGACCCTGTGATGTGGCGGGATATTTTTCTGAACAATCGCGAAGCGGTCTTGGAAGTTATCCAGCGTTTTACCGAAGACTTAACCCAGCTTCAGCGGGCAATCCGGTGGGGCGAAGGCGACATCCTGGAACAGAAATTTGCCACCACCCGCGCCGTCCGGCGGGCGATCATCGACGCCAAACAGGCGTAATCAACAACACCGCCCTATTTTACCCGCACCATAGCGGCCTTCCTGGCGGTTCTTGAAGAACTCTTCATAGGTCATGACCTTGCCGCCCGGATGACGGTCCTGGCAATGCTGGACGTACCGCTGATAGTCGGGAATCCCAACCATCAGCAGCACTGTCCGCTTTGCGCCCTGCCAGAAGGTTTTAAGGCCCTTAAGCACGAACTTCAATTCCCCCAGAGACTTCTACCGCCGTCACCCGGTTATTGGCCCGCGCTTTACGGATCGCAATAACGCCATGGAACAACAGGGCCAGAACGACCAGTACGAAGGATCCTGACAAAGCCGCGTCCACATAGTCGTTGAACACGACTTGAGCCATTTGTTCGACGGTCTTGGCCGGAGCCAACACTTTGCCATCGGCCAGTGCCGCACCAAATTTTTTGGCATGAGACAAGAATCCGATCGCAGGATTGGAATCGAATACCTTTTCCAAACCGGCCGTCAGCGTACAAATCAGCAGCCATGTTGTGGGAATCAGCGTAACCCACGCATATTGATCACGCTTCATTTTGAACATCACCACCGTACAGGTGATCAGGGCAATGCCCGCCAGCATCTGATTGGCAATGCCAAACAACGGCCACAGCGTATTGATTCCCCCCAGCGGGTCCATGACCCCCACATAGAGGAAGTATCCCCAAGCCGTAACGGCCAGTGCCGATCCAACCAAATTATTGGCCCAGCTTTTGGTCTCGCGGAACGCCGGAACGATGCTGCCGCCCAAATCCTGGATCATGAAACGGGCAACCCGCGTCCCAGCATCCACCGTTGTCAGAATAAATAAGGCCTCGAACAAAATGGCAAAATGGTACCAGAAGGCCATCATCGCCTGTCCACCGATAAAGTCCGAGAAGATCTTAGCCATCCCCACCGCCAAGGTAGGAGCGCCACCGGCCCGGGACAGGATGGTCTTTTCCCCAACATCCGCTGCGATTCCGGTCAGCATATCGGGTGTTACGCTAAAGCCCCACGACCCGATCACTTGAGCGGCTTGATCAGCCGTGGTCCCAATAAGACCGGCAGGACTGTTCATGGCAAAATACACACCGGGTTCAATGACCGAAGCCGCAATCAACGCCATGATTGCCACGAACGATTCCATCAGCATGCCGCCAAATCCAATCAATGGAATCTGCGTTTCGCTTTCCAGCATCTTGGGCGTGGTGCCCGACGAGATCAAAGAATGGAAGCCCGATACGGCACCACAGGCAATGGTGATGAACAGGAACGGGAACAACGTGCCCTTAAACACCGGACCGTCACCATTGATGAAATCGGTCACAGCCGGCATTTTCAAAGCGGGCATCACCACCAATATGCCGATTGCCAAAGCCCCGATGGTTCCGATCTTCAAGAACGTCGACAGATAATCGCGGGGGGCCAGAACCAGCCACACGGGCAGGACTGACGCCACAAAGCCGTAGCCAATCAGCATCAATGCCAATTGATCGCCTTTAAAGGTGAACATGGGTGCCAGCTCGGCAGACTCAGCCACAGACTGCCCCAAAACCAAAGAAACCAACAACAACACAACGCCGATCAACGACATTTCACCGATACGACCCGGACGAATGAAGCGGCCATAAAGCCCCATCAAGATCGCGATGGGCAGAGTGGCAAAGACGGTGAACGTTCCCCAAGGGCTGCCCGCCAAGGCCTTCACCACCACCAGCGCCAACACGGCAAGAAGGATGATCATGATCATCAGCACACCGATCAGTGCAATGCCTCCGGCTTGCGGACCTAGCTCGCTGCGGATGATATCGCCCAATGACCGCCCGTCCCGCCGGGTCGACAAGAACATCACCATCATGTCTTGAACCGTTCCGGCCAAGACCGCACCGATCAAGATCCATAATGTGCCCGGCAAATATCCCATCTGCGCCGCCAGCACTGGACCGACCAATGGCCCCGCTCCGGCAATGGCCGCAAAATGGTGGCCGAACAAAACATACTTGTCGGTGGGGACATAATCCAACCCGTCATTGTGGCGCACGGCGGGCGTCAACCGTGTCCCATCCACCTGCAAAACTGTGTGGGCAATGAACAAGCCATAGAATCGATATGCCAACAGATACGTACACAATGCGGCAGTAACCAACCACAACGCATTGATACTTTCGCCGCGGCTTAATGCCACAACACCTAATGACACAGCCCCGACGCCAGCCACAGCTAGCCATCCAATCTTTTGCATAGTTGACGTTCCCCATTATGTAATTTTTTGGGAATATATCAGATTTGGGGTGGGATTGTCACCCTACCCGTTTTGAGCGAAAGCCATCCAAAATCCAGGGTTTTAGAGCGGCAGCGTGACTTTAACCAAAAGCCCCCCAAGGGGGGATGCGCCCAATGACATCTGACCGCCATTCGCGTCTACCAAATCGGAAACTATCGACAATCCCAAGCCCCATCCGGGGGAGAGTTCATCCAAACGCCGTCCTCTTTCACTGGCTTTTGCGGCATCCTCGGCAGTCATGCCGACACCATCATCCTCTACGGACATCACCAATAAGCCGTCCATGAGACAGGAATAAACGCGGACGGTGGTCGTCGCCCATTTGCACGCATTCTCCATCAGGTTCCCAAGGATCTCTTCCAAGTCCGCACGGTGTCCCCGAAAGGAAACTTCGATTGGGATATCAATATCAAAGATAAGGGATCGATCGGCGAACACCCGCCCCAAAGCAGCCGCCACCGTTTCTGTTACATCTCGTACGGAAACCTTTAGCCCCCTCATTCTTCCATCCCCTGCACTGGCAGAAGCGCGCCCCAAATGATGTTCGATCACTCTTCGCATGGATTGGAGCTGTTCTTCGACCACACCTTTGTTCGGAGTACTTTGCATTTCAGCGCTGATGATGGTCAAAGGAGTCTTGAGCCCATGGGCTAAATTTCCCACATGGGTTCGCGCCCGTTCAATCAAGTCCGCATCTTTATCCAGAACACCATTCATCGCTTGAACCAAGGGAGCCACCTCCTGCGGATATCGTCCCGTCAGACGTACGGCCTCACCCAAACGGATCGCCGCCAAATCCTGTGCCAGAACTCGCAAGGGGCGCAGCCCAAACTTAACTTGGATGAAAACGGCGATTGCCATTCCCACACCCAACACTCCTAAAGAGGTAATCAACAGCATATTAAAGCGCCGCACCCCGTCGCTGACCTCCCGCAAATCTCCAGCAATGATCAAATGGACTGGTTTGGGAGTGCTAGGAAACCGAAGATCCCGCTCGGCCACCAACAGAGACTCCCCATTTGGTCCAAAAATGTGACGGGTTTGCAAGTCGCTGCCGCCTTCCGTCGTTGAAATCACGCTATCCCATAACGAGCGTGACCGCACATGCTGACCGGTTGATTCTGTTACTTGCCAATACCATCCCGAAAAAATCTGTTCAAAACGGGGATCCCCCAACGGATGAACCGAGGTCACCGTGCCATCCTGGGCAATGTCAGTTGCTGCGATCATCGCCCGCAGCAAAGCGTCCAAGCGATAACTGAATTCGCGTTCGGCGGTTGTCTGAAACGCCATGGCCAGAACGCCCCCCCCCACCATGAGCGTTAAAGAAATCCACACAACGGCACCGGCAATCAAGCGAACCGATAATGAGGTCGTGGTCGTGGATGGATGGCTCATTGTTCGGATGCCATCCACATGCGGTATCCCTGTCCGCGTACTGTCTGAATAAATTCAGCACCGATTTTCTTGCGAATGCGGCCAACTAAAACCTCAAGAACATTGGAATCGCTGTCAAAGTGTTGGTCGTACACATGCTCCATCAATTCTGTCCTGCTGACCACTTTGCCGGGATGGTGCATCAAGTAAGACAAAATGCGAAATTCCTGTGCCGTAAACGCGACCGGATTTTGATTGACGCTTACCCGGCCACCGTTGGTATCCAGACAGATCGGACCAAAACTTAATTCCGGTTGGGCATGCCCCGCAGCGCGACGAATAAGCGCTTTTAAACGATAGGTCACTTCCTCCAAGACAAAGGGTTTGGTCATATAATCATCGGCACCCGCATTAAAGCCTGCCATTTTTTCCGACCAGCGACTGCGAGCCGTCAAGATTAAAACTGGCATCGTTCGCCCCGCATCCCGCCATCGTTGAAGGATTGTCACACCGTCAATTTTCGGAAGCCCCAAATCGAGGACTACCGCGTCGTAAGGTTCGGTGTCGCCCAGATGCCAGGCGTTTTCGCCATCATAGGCAACATCCACGGCAAACCCAGCAGCCTCGACGACCTGTTGCAACCGAAACGCCAACGCCGGTTCATCTTCGACCACCAAAATCCTCATCGCCGCCCATCCCGGCCCTTGGCCTTCAGCAGCTCACCCGTCTGTGGATCGAACAGCAATTTTATCACATGACCATCCACAGTCAGAATGGTGATGTCGTACACCAACTGTCCGTCTTCCCCTTCAAGTTCCGCCTCAATCATTTGCCCAGGGTAGTCTGACAAGGCCCGATCAAGAATGTCTTTCAACGGCAATATTCGCCCTTCTTCCACAGCCCGCCGGGCCCGATCGTGGTCGCGACCATGAGAATGGTCCCCTTCAGCAAGAGCAGGACCACACACGATCAATCCGATAAGAGCAAAGAGATATCCATAGTGCATGGGCCCATTTTAAGCGCATCAGGATAAACGCAAGCTGAATGAGTTAGTCAGGCATCGTTAATGTCAAAACGTCCAATCTCCATGGCATCGACACCATTGGAGACCGTCAATGATTGGAAAAATGCTTTTTCACAGCGCGGTGGCGGCAATCCTGATTGCTTCAGCCGCTCTGGTCTACGCCGAGGCTAAAGACAGCGAGCCTTCGCAACTGACACCAGTTCAGACCGAGACAAAGGCTCAACGCCCTGAAAAATCGGACACCGGCTATCTCAAACCCACCGCAGAAAATCCCAATAAGGGCCACAAGCAGGACGACGATGATGACGATGACGATTGAGCGCATGACCACCAAGCTGCACCATTCGCTTTTAAAAGTATGGCATGCGTGGCTTGCTGGATCATTTCTAGTGGCCTATGTGACGTCGGATGAAGACACCTATGCCATGCATTTTTTTGCGGGCTATGCGGTCTTGGCGGCCATTGTGACGCGGATTGTGGTCGGCATTTTTGCACCAGCCTCCAGCCCCCTTAAACTCACCTTACCCAGAATAGGCACCGGCAAAGGCCGCCACCCCGCTTTTGCGGGACTGGCAACCGCATTGCTCCTGGGTGTCGGTTTGTCGGCGGTAACCGGTGCCTTCGCCGATGGTTCAACCGCATTTGAAGACCCGCATGAGGCCGTGTCACAAGCGTGTTTGGTCATCATCTTCAGCCACATCGCGTTTGTCACTTACATGTATGGCGGCAAGACATGGATCAAAAAAACAATCGCAGCTTCCAACCACCAGCCCTCACAGGAAAAATCGCAATGATCGGCAAATCATTTTGGGTCATCAGCCTTATGATTGTCCCCCTGACCGCCTTTGCGGGTGATGGGCGACGGGATCAGATTCTAGCAGAATATAAAATCCAAGCCTTGAAAGCAGAGTCTGGCTTCACTCAATTTTCCGCTCAGCGTGGCGAAACTCTTTTTAGAACCAAATGGAGTGGGGGCGACCCTAAAACCCCATCCTGTACCTCTTGTCATACGGACAATCCCCGAAATCAGGGAGAAAACGCCAAGACCGGACGCCCCATTGACCCCGTAGCCGTCTCGGTCAATCCCTCTCGATTTACCGATTTAGGGGACGTTGAAAAGCAATTTGGCCGGGATTGTAAACATGTCCTGGGACGAGACTGCTCGCCCACCGAGAAGGGCGATTACATCACCTTTATGGCGGGGCAATAATCATGCGCATCTGGACACCCATCAGCACCGCGTTACTGCTGGCGCATCTGTTTGCCACATCGGCATTTGCCGAAGGCTCCCAGGCTTCACCGGTAAAAAGCGCCATTGTGCAAAAAGAATGCGGCACCTGCCATATGGCGTTTCAGCCCGCTTTCCTACCTGCGCGATCCTGGAAAAAAATGATGACCGATCTGTCCAACCATTTTGGTGAAGACGCCAGCCTATCCCCCGACAAAACTCAAGCCATTCAAGAGTATTTGACGGCAAATGCCGGAGATGTAACGAACAGCGGGGTGGCCCGCAAATACATGATGTGGATCAGCCCCACGGGCTTCCCCCAGCGCATCACCGAGAACCCAGCCTTTCAACGCAAACATCAGCGCTTTACCGATCGGGTCAAACAAAACCCAAAAATTGTTACCCTTTCCAACTGCCCAGCCTGTCATCGTGAGGCGGCAAAAGGATGGTTTGATGACGACTAAAAAATCATACTGATTGAACAATGCAGAATAATTCTAGGAAGGCAAAAGCACGGTATATAGGATGGTTAGGCGTCTTTATTGGACGCCGCCACACCCATACGGCTATAGGTGTTTTCTGTGCGTCTCAAAATACCGCTGTGGCTTTCCAGTTTTCTCCCCGCCCCCTCCTCCACACAGTGGCCTGAACGAGTCCGAGCCTGTCTCTGTGCCTTTCTGGGATTGATGATTACGGTGATGATCAGTCGCGAGATGATTGGACACGGCACCATAAGTCCTGTGCTTGTTGGTCCTATGGGAGCCACGGCACTCGTCGTTTTCTGCGTTCCCGCCAGTCCCATGGCTCAACCCTGGCCGGTTCTTTGCGGAAACATCATTTCTGCACTGATTGGGGTTGCCTGCATTCGGGTGTTTCGCGCCCCCCTGTGGCTGACACAGGTCGCGCCACATTACCCATTGTCGATCCTGAGCGACGTCTGGTCGGCATCGTCACCCAATCTGATCTGATCGCGGCATTGTACGGCAGCGGCATCGCCGAAGCCTTACACCTGGATGTTTTAGACAAGGCCCGTTCTTAATTCAAAGTGGTGGGGACGACGGGACTCGAACCCGTACGATCGAAATCGAGCGATTTTAAGTCGCTTGCGTCTACCTGTTCCGCCACGTCCCCGGCGTAAAACGCCCCCGGAACTCTATCCGGGGGCGGACCCTAGCATGATGTTGGTGTGGTTGAGAAGGACTCACTTGCTCCGTTTTTTTACGGCTGCTTCCAACGCATCGCACACCGTCGAAATAACTTTGACCCGTGCAAAGGCTTTATCATTGGCTTCCACCAATGTCCACGGGGCTGCCAGGGTCGAAGTCCGTTCGACCATTTCATTGACGGCCAGGACATAATCGTCCCAACGTTCGCGATTGCGCCAATCTTCGTCGGTCAACTTCCAGCGTTTGTAATCGATATTCTCGCGATCATTGAACCGTTTAAGCTGTTCTTCTTGGGTGATGTGCAGCCAGAACTTAACCAATACAATACCGTGATCGACCAGTTGCTCTTCGAAATCGTTGATTTCGTCATAGGCACGACGCCATTCATCTTCGGAGCAGAATCCTTCGACCCGTTCCACCAGCACCCGCCCGTACCACGAACGATCGAACACAGTGACCTTGCCTTCGCGGGACAGATAGCGCCAGAACCGCCACAAGTAATGTTGCGCCCGTTCTTCCGAAGATGGCGCCGCAAACGGCACAACCTGGACATCCCGCGCAAACAAGGCCGAAGTTAGGCGACGGATTGCCCCGCCTTTACCGGCGGCATCCCAACCTTCAAACACGTTGAGTACGGTCAATCCATGATCTTGGATTTCCCGATGCAACTGTGACAACCGCCCACGCTGTTCCTGCAAAAGCTTTCCGGCTTCTTTGGGGTCCAAAATTTGCGACATATCCAAAGATGACAGAATGGAAGGCTGTGTGGCCAACAGCGCGGGCTTAACGTCTTTAACTTTCTTGGCTTTTTTAACGGTTGCCTTCAGCTCTTTTGCGGCTTCGCGGGCTTCCAAATGGCGATTGACGGCATCGCGAATGGTGGTCAACACAACCATCGACCGATATCGGGCATCTTCGCCTTCAACGATGGTCCAAGGGGCATGCCCCTTGCTGGTTTTCATAATGGTATGTTCTGCCGCTTGGGCGAATTTATCGTACTTCTTCCAATGCGCCCAATCATCAGGGCCGACACGCCACTTGGTCAGCTTGTCGTCTTCCAATTTCTTCAGTCGAGTTTTTTGCGCTTTCTTGGAAAGATGCATCCAGAATTTGATGATCAGGGCACCATCATCGGCCAAGGTCCGTTCAAACCGCACAATGCGGTCCAGACGCGAGTCCATTTCCGCCTGACTGATCGCGCCGTAAGCCCGCCCCACCAATGGAGAATGATACCAGGATGATAGGAACAACCCGAACCGGCCCTTGGCGGGCAAATCGCGCCAATAGCGCCAATATTCGGGCCGCTCTCGTTCTTCATCCGACGCTTCGCCATAGGCTCTGGACACCACCCACCGGGGGTCAAGCCATTCATTCAAGAGATTGACGGACTCGTTTTTCCCCGCCCCATCCACACCGGCAAACACCACGATCACCGGAAAATCGGCCTCTCGCAGCTTAATCTGCAAATGCAACATTTCAGCACGCAACGCTGGGGCGGCTGCCCCAAACTCTTCTTTGGACAGTTTTCGCCCTAATTCAGCAGCTTCAAACATGGTTCCCCCGGCTTATTGTTTTTAAACCAATTAGCCAGTATTGCGCATTCCTGACGCCAATGCATTGATTGATCGCAAAAGAGGAGTCATCCATGCCGCATTATCTTCCGAATCGGAAGATGACCGCGTCCGCGCTAAGGCCGCAACCTGGATATGATTGATCGGGTCCAGGTACGGATTGCGCCGTGCCAACGACAAAGCCAAGGCGGGATTGTCCGCCATCAGCTCGGCAGAGTTGGCAACAGCCAGAACGGTTTTAACGCCCAGTTCATGTTCGGCAACAATGCGCCGATAGACTCGTTCGGCCATCTCGTGATCGGTGCACAGTTTTGAATATTGATGGGCGATAGCCATTTCCGCTTTGCCCAGCGACATCTGACAATTGCTGAGCAACACCCTAAAGAACGGCCAGTCCTTATACATGCGTTGCAACGTCGCCAGTTTCTCGGCATCGCCGCCCCACCATTTTTCCAAGGCCGTTCCCAAGCCGAACCAAGCAGGCAGGGTTTGGCGTGATTGAGCCCAAGCAAAGACCCACGGAATAGCACGCACAGAATATTTGGACCGATCCGCTTTTGACCGGTGCGAGGGACGTGATCCAATGTTCAGATAGCCAATCTCGTTGAGCGGGGTGCTTTCATAGAAATAATCGATCACGCCGGGAGTACGATCGGTAAAGTCGCGATAGGATTCCTCACCCAACACCGCCAACTCGTCCATGATGGGGAAGAATTCCGATGGTTCTTTCAGTGCCTCGCCGCAGGTTGACTTGCTGGCTTTCAACAAGCCGGTGATGCCCATGGTCAGTTCCCAAACCGCCGTTTCGACATTGGAATATTTGACCGACAAGACTTCGCCCTGTTCGGTGATTTTGATTTCACCATCCACGGTTCCTGCGGGTTGGGCCAGAATGGCATCGTGGGTCGGTCCGCCGCCACGGCCTACAGTCCCACCGCGACCGTGGAACATGCGCAGACGCACCCCATACTTGGCACTGATTGCCGCAATGGTGCGTTGTGCCCGATGAAGCCCCCAGCTTGACGCCAGAATTCCGCCATCCTTACATGAATCCGAATAGCCCAGCATGACCTCTTGCAGATTACCCGATGCGGTCAGCAATTCGCGGTAAGTGGGCAGACACAGCAACGAGTCCAGAACGGATTCCACCTTGGACAAATCCTCGATGGTTTCAAACAACGGTGCCACCCGGATGTTGCAAAAGCGCTTGCCATCGGGACGGAGCCCAACCAAACCGGCAAAACTGGCCAGGAACAAAACTTCAAGAATATTGCTGGCATAGTGCGTCATCGAGATGATGTAGGTGCCAAAGGCTTTTGGCGACACTTGACGCCCGATTTCCTTCATGGTGCGGAACACAGCCAACACTTCTGTGGTTTCCGCTGATAACTCATCCCCATAAATCAATGGGGCGCCCCCGTGAGCCAAAAGGTCGGCCAACACTTTGACCCGCTCTGGTTCCGACAATTCGCGGTAATCGGGCAAGTTAGGCGCGTGAGCGAAC
>Ga0265331_10001999_pt1 | contig 14208 bp, 16 predicted proteins | sample 41923metaG_FD_202088 | JGI IMG/M metagenome (GOLD analysis project Ga0265331, IMG submission 202088) | Rhizosphere microbial communities from Carex aquatilis grown in University of Washington, Seatle, WA, United States - 4-19-23 metaG | ecosystem: Host-associated > Plants > Roots > Rhizosphere...
ATCCGCCCACAGCACTTGTTGTTTGACCACGACCAGATTGGCCCCGCGTTCCTTGGCGACATCCTGCACCAGCGACAAAAGCGTATCCCTGACCGTGTTCATCGCGTCGGTAAAGGATTGGTCCAGAAGCTTGCGCCGCGCCTCGACATGGCGTTCGACGACGGCAAATTTCTGCCGCACCTGCTGTTCGCGTTCGGCATAGGCTTCGGGGGATAGGCGGTCATGAACCTTGTTGAGTTCCTGTTCGGCCAGACGTAACTGGTTTTCTTCTTTTTCCGTCTCGCTTTGAAAAAGAATGCGCCGACTATCCAATTGCTTTTGCACACCTTTGGCGGCCAGTGATTCATCCAAAATACGCTGTACATCCACCAGCAAGGCAACGGTCGGCGGTGCTTTCACAGCCTCCGCCCACGCTGTACAGGGGATAAGCGTTAGCAAGGCAAGGACAGCAATGATCCGGAGCGTCACCCGCATCGAATCAGAACCGCGTGCCGAAGCTGAAATGGATATGTTCGATCTTGTCATAGGATTTGCGGACAATCGGTTCAGCAAAATCAAGACGGACGGGCCCGAAGGGCGAAGCCCAGCTGACACCGAAGCCCGAGCTGAGATGGAACACCCCGCCACCCGCGATCAAATCGCCGAGCAGGGCTTGCTGGCCGCTGTTGCCCAGTTCGCCACCATCGACAAACAGATGCGCCTTCAACCCCAGCTCTTGTGGGAAGGGGGTCGGCATCGTCAATTCGACCGATCCACGCGCGAAGCTGTCGCCGCCAAGGGCATCCTGATTGCTGTTGGTCAAATCGCGCGGACCGACACCGGCATATTGGAAGCCACGCAGATTATCGCCGCCGAGGAAGAAACGTTCGTTGATCTTGGTCGGACCGTTCAAGCCCCAGATCTTGCCGACTTCGCCGGTGCCGCTCAGGATCCAGTTATCCGCCAGCGGATAAAACTGGGTACCACCCAATCGGGCGCGGAACCATTGGCGCGAACCACCCGCTCCGGCAACATCGGTATCGAGGTTGGTAACAAAGCCCAATGTCGGGTCCAGCTTGCTGTCACGCGTGTCGTAGGTCAGGCCTTGCCCGATCGACGATGTCGTCGATGCGCCCGCTTGGTCGATAATGTAGATCGACGCCGTGCTCGGCACATTGGTGATGGAATCATAGTGGAAGCTGTAATTCAGACGTTGACGCAGATCTTCCGACCACGGATAGCCCGCGCGCAAACTGAAGCCGCTGCTGCTGGTATTGTAGGAGCTGAGATTCTGGTTGTCGGTCTGCGTGCTGTACAGATCGACGCCTGCCGACAGGTTGCGGTCGAGGAAGTAGGGTTCGGTAAAGCTGGTATCGACCTGACGGGTACGACCTGAAATCGTCGCGCCAAACCGCGCATCCTGCCCCTGCCCCAAAAAGTTGTGCTGGCTGATGCTGAAATCGCCGAGGGGACCGTCGGCGGATGAAAAGCCCGCGCCGATGGCGATTTGTCCGGTCGATTTTTCTTTGACATCGACTTTCAAATTTGCCCGATCCGGCTGCGCCCCGTCGGTCGGGGTAATTTTCGCGGACTCGAAGAAGCCCAAATCCTTTAGGTTCTGTTCGGACTTATGAATCTGCGTGGCATTGAACGGGTCGCCTTCAGCAAGACCAATCTGGCGGCGGATGACTTTATCGACCGTCAGGCTGTTGCCCGCGATATCGATGCGGCCAACATAAACCCGTTCGCCCTGTTTAATGTCGAACGTCATATCGACGGTCAGGCCGTCTTTGTTCTTTTCCGGAACCGGCGTGATGGCGACAAAGGCGTATTGCAGATCGCCAAGAGCTGTCGTCAGCTTGGCCACGCTTTTTTCAATACGGTCCGCGCTGTACCAATCGCCTTGTTTGGCCGAGATATATTGGCGCAGGGTGTTGGTATCCAACCCCTTGATCGCGCTCTTGATGTTGATCTTGCCGAATTTGTAACGCGGTCCTTCCTCGACCGTGAAGGTCAGGAAGAAATCGCCGCGGTCAGGCGTCAGTTCGGCCACCGCCGACGACACGCGGAAATCGACATAGCCTTCGTTCAGATAGAACTTACGCAGCAATTCCTTGTCATAGGTCAGGCGGTCGGGATCGTAATAATCGGTCGATGACAGAACGCGCCACCATGCGGATTCGCGGGTGTTGACGACTTCGCGCAGATCGTCGGCATCAAAATTCTGGTTGCCGACAAAGCTGATGCTGCGCACGCCGGTGCGCTTGCCTTCGACGATTTCGAACACCAGATCGACGCGGTTTTGTTCCAGCTTGACCAGCTTCGGTTCAACCGTCGCCGCAAAGCGGCCGGAACGGCGGTAAATATCAAGGATGCGCTGCACATCGCGCTGCACTTTCGGCAGCGTGTAAACCTGACGCGCTTTCAGTTGGACTTCTTTTTCCAAATCGTCCTTGGAAACGGCGTCGTTCCCTTCGTAGGAGATGTGGTTGATGATCGGGTTTTCTTCGATATGAACAACGAGGGTCGAGCCCTGCATGCCAATGCCGACATCGGCGAAAAGACCGGTGGCATAAAGCGCTTTTAACGATGAATCGATCGTTTCCGGTGTTGCTGTATCGCCCTTGGCCAGTGTTAGATAGGACGCCACGGTATCTTTTTCCAACCGCTGTGTGCCGTCGATGCGAATGGATTCAATCGCGGTGCCGCCGTTGCCTAATGCTGCGACGCCCCATGCGGGCGCACGGCCGAATTCAGCAGCGAGGGCAGGGGTGAAGCCACTACCAGCGATAATGGCCATAAGGACGGCGGTCGAAAGACGGGGATTGAGGCCAGATGTCATGGATAGTGATTCCGATCAGCGATGCGCCGCCGAGGTTACGGAATCATAAGTGATTTCACAAGCTTAAAACATAAGGGCCAATTGTTTCTCATGCGCAACAATCAGGTCTTAGGAAAACAGCCAATCACGGAAATGGATGAAGAATCCAAAATGGCTCAAGTCATTCCATGTTACAAACAGCATCAGCGACAGAATCATTGCCATGCCAATGCGCATGCCCATTTCTTGGACTCGCTCATTTAAAGGGCGACCAAACAGCTTTTCATAGGTGTAAAAAGCCAGATGCCCACCATCAAGAAGTGGAATTGGCAAGAGATTAACAAAGCCAAGATTCACCGAAATGAAGGCCACGAGATGAATCCATGAGACGAAACCATCGTGACCAGCATGTCCCAACATTCCCAAAATGCTGGCGGGGCCTTGCAACTCGCTTGCTGACCTTGTGCCCATAATAATTTGACCTATGGCCTTAACCGTTCCTACCGTTAAGTTCCAGCTTTCAACGGCAGCCTGACGGACACTTTGTATGGGGGTTAATTTACGTGTTTTTGAGGTGTCGGATGTTATGCCGATGCGCCCTATCTTTTGCTGACCTCCAAAACGGTCAGTCACGACTGTAATTTTGGGTGTTACCATCAGCTTTATAGGCTCATTGTTACGCAAGATTTCCATAGAAACAGGCGTGCCTGAATTCATGGCAACTACCCCGATGATGTCCTCAAAACGCTCAATCGGACGGCCATCAACACTGACAATGTGGTCGCCCGTCTTAATACCAACCGCGGCGGCGGCGCTATCCTCGATAACACTGCTCACATCCGGCGTGGTATAGGGTTGCCCCTGAAACGTGAAGAACAGGGCCATAACAATAATGGCGAAAAAGTAATTGAAAGCGGGTCCTGCCACCACAACAGCCATACGTTTGCCGATGCTTTGGTGGAAAAACGCAACACGTTTCTCATCGTCGGTCATGGTTTTTACGCCATCGCCCGGCATGCTGGCTGGATTGGCATCGCCGAACATTTTGACATAGCCGCCCAGCGGCAGCCATGACACTTTCCAACGTGTGCCGTGTTTATCGGTCCAGCCGAAAATTTCTTTGCCAAAGCCGATAGAAAACGTTTCGATTTGTACGCCACAGCGTCGTGCAACCCAGAAATGTCCGAATTCGTGAACGCAAATCACAATAAACAAACCAGCTACGGCGGCTATCGCGGATAGCGCAAAATGTGGCGCGGATGTTATGAACTGCTGCAACATGTGACTCTCCTAGCCATGATCGGCCATTATGCGCTTAATTTTGGTTAAAATCAACGCGGCGGGCGGGCGTTGGGGCGTCCAACGGTGGGGGGCTGCGCCGTCACGTAACGCACACCGAATTCGTGAATCATGGTGTGCAACGCATTGTCAACGTGATCGGCATGGACGGAAACCGCCGATGAAACAAGCTGACCCTGCCGCCAGTAAAGCACGACAACAACCCGTGGAATTTCAATGGGAAGGACGCGCAAATGGTTGCGGCTTTCGGCATACATGCTGACCCATGTGACGCAATCCAGCCCCTGACTGTTATAGGGGACGATCTGGGGGATAAGGTTGATGCGTGCCACATCCATAAGCGAAGGCCGTGCCTCCGCTTCGGGGATGGCGGGCAGGTTGTTGTCTTGCAGTTCTTTCATAATCAACGCGTCCAACTCGCCTGGATCCAGACGGCAGGATTTCGCCGTGGCGGCATCGTCAAAACGCACGGGGCGAACGAGGATTTCCTTAACCCCGTAGAGACCCTGCGCGGCGGATTCTTGTGCGTTGCCAGCGGCGGGCATAAGCATGACCGCGCCCAAAAGCGCAAAACACAAAGCGGCGCAGATGTTATTCCCGTTCATCACGATGGGTGCGCTCCAGCCTTTCATGGCGTTCCTGCGCTTCGACCGACAACGTGGCGACAGGGCGGGCTTCGAGGCGTTTGACGCCAATTGGCTCACCAGTTTCTTCGCAGAAACCATATTCGCCGCGTTCGATACGTTCCAACGCTTCGTCGATCTTGCCGATCAATTTACGTTGGCGGTCACGGGTGCGGAATTCCAGAGCCACTTCGGTTTCAACCGAGGCGCGGTCGGCGATGTCCGGTTCCTGCATGCCGCCTTCGTCCTTCAATTCATGCAACAGATCGTCGGCTTCCTTGACGATCTCCAGCTTCCATTGTTGCAGCTTGCGCCGGAAATATTCCAGCATCACCGGATTCATGTAAGCTTCTTTTTCGGTCGGCTTGTAATTCGCAGGTACCGTGACGGTCATGGAGTAAGTTCCCTAGGGTGAAGCGGGGCCGAGTTTAGAAGAACCGACCGGATCAGGTCAACACAGCTGTTCAGCTGCGAAATCTCAACGAATTCATCGGCTTTGTGCGCCTGATCGATGCTGCCCGGCCCGCACACCACCACCGCCGCGCCGAGTTTCTGGAAGAAACCCGCTTCGGTGGCGAAGGAAACCGCTTCGGTTTGTGTCGCGCCGGTATGCGCGGCCAAAAGCTTTTGCCCGCGATTATTCGCGGTCGGCATCAGTGGCGGAATGTTGAAACACGCGCACGTCTTGCAACCGACTTCGGGATACTGCGCCGTGAAAGCCTGAAAACGCGGCGCGAGGCTGGCCACCGCGCGGCGTTCGATATCCGCCAGCATCGCGTCGTGATCATCACCCGGATGGGTACGGGTTTGCCAGATAAGGTCGAAATTCCGCGCGATGATATTCTCCGCCTCGCCGCCCTGAACGGTGCCGAGATTGATGGTGGTGTAAGGCGGATCGAAACGTGATGGCGCAAACGGCTTGCCGCGCTTTTCATCCGCCACCGCGCGAAGAATGCTGATAAAATCATGCCCAAGTTCAATCGCGCTGAGGCCGCGATCCGGCTTGCCGGAATGCGCCGGAACGCCGGTGATCTGCGTTTTGAACGCCGCCACACCTTTATGGCTATCAATGATCGCATGTTCCGTCGGCTCGCCGATCCAGACCCATTCCGGTTCGATGCCTTGCTTGTGCATAAAGTCGGTCAGACTGACCGCCCCCGACATGTCGCTTTCTTCATCATGGGTGAAAGCCAGATGGATAGGCTGTGTCAACTTCGCCTGCACCAGTTCCGGCACCATGGCGAGGATGCAGGCGATAAAGCCCTTCATATCGCAACTGCCGCGCCCATAAAGTTTGCCGTCGCGTTCGGTCAGCGTAAACGGATCGCTGCTCCAATTCTGCCCCACCACCGGCACCGTATCGGTATGCCCCGCCAGCACAACACCGCCAGACAGGCCGGAACCAATGGTCGCAAACAAGCAGGCCTTCCCTGCTTCGCCGCCTGCGACGATCTCGCTTTTAATGCCAAAGCCTTCGAGATAGGTTCGGATATAATCAATACACGCGCGGTTCGGCTTCGACGACGTGGTGTCGAAGGCGACTAGTTTTTCAAAAATTTGTATGGTTCTGGTTTGCAAATCATTAAACATGGGCGAGCGACTTCCGAACGCTTTCGAGTGTGAACAGCAGAACATAACCGTTTTCCAGCGCGGCGAACAGGCAATCACCGGCGGCGTTCCAGACCAGGCCGACGACAGCAGATTTGTGCTGGCGCACCGGCGCGTTGATCATCATTTCCATGCGGCCATCGAGCGGCGCGAGGATGATCATGCCATCTTCATACCCCACCGCGACCAGTTCATCTTTCGGATGCGGGGCGACGCGGGTAACCAGACGCCCGTCGCTGCCACCGAGCGTCGTCGGCGTTTTGCCCCACGGGCCGCCGCCGAAGAAGGGCCAGCAGATTGCCTCCGCCGCGCCGCTGGTGGCCAGATATTTGCCTTTGGCGGTAAAGCCCATGGAATGCACCTTGGCGGCATAGCCCTGCATCTGCATTTCCGCCATGTCGCTGAGCCGCCAGCCATGCAACGCGCCTTCCTGCAGCGAGGTCAGGAGAATTTTCCCGTCCGGGCTCCAGATCAAATTAAGGTGCGACCCTTTCCAGATCATCTTCACCGGCGTGCGATCCTTGGCGTTCACCCACCACAGGCTGACTCCGTCATAATGGCTGGCGGCAAGGCGTTTGCCGTTCGGCGAGAAAGCCAGACCGCCTATGCTGCTGGGGTGCGGCATGGGATCACCCTCCGCCTCGCCTTCGGGGTTCAGTAAGTGTACCTGCTTGCCGACGCTGTAGGCGCGATAGCCTTCCGCCGATGAGGCGACATGGTCGATCCATTTATGTTTTTGTTCCGCCAAGATTGTCGGCACCGGCAGGACCGGATCAATAATCAAAACCTTGCCATCATCGCCGCCGGACAAAAACCCTTGCCCATCGGCATCGGGCTGAAGCGACAAAGAAATACCATTATGCACCCCCATCAATTCGCGCGGCTTCTCGGCATGCGCATGAGCAGGCAGAAGGCGCAAACTCCCATCCCCCATCGCCGCCGCCACCCAATCGCCATGGCGATTAACCGCCAGTGCCGTCACCGGCACATTAAAATTCCATTCACGGGCGATGGCGGAGGGTTGGGGCATGGAGACAGGAACCGTTATGTAAGTTCAAGAAAACATTGAATGTTGCTATCACTTTCGCACAGATAGGTGGCGAAAAAAAGGCCACATCTTTTGCCGTTTGAACACTCCGCGGATACGCCTTGCTTACAGGGCGTCAATGACGTATAATTCGTTTCATGGTTGAGACACTGCACACGGTGGTGGAAATGGGGACGTTTTTAAAACGTGCCGCCGCTTTATGGGATCATGACGAACGCAGCGAATTTATTGATTTTATCGCAGCTAACCCCAAGGCTGGCGTTGAAATCCAAGGCGCAAAAGGGTTGCGCAAAATAAGATGGTCACGGGCAGGCATGGGCAAACGCGGCGGAACCCGCGTGATTTATTATTATCACAATGAAACAGCCCCCGTTTTTCTGCTGGCTGTTTATGCAAAAAATGAAAAGGGTGATCTCAGCCCACAAGAAAAGATGGCGTTTAGAAAAGTAACCGAAATCATTCGGGCACGCATTCAGGGAGACAAGTCATGAAAAACAAAAAAATGAGTCCCTTGGCCACGGATATTTTGGCCGGACTAAATGATGTTCTGACTTATGTCAGTGGCAAACCGGTTAAAAGAGCCATAGCTCATACCGTGCGCGTCCCCGATATCAAGGCAATCCGCAAAAATTTGAACATGTCGCAAAGCGCGTTTGCTTCCGCTTACAATATTCCTTTGGCCACATTGAAAGGCTGGGAACAGCATCGTCGCCGTCTTGATACCACAGCCATAGCCTATTTACGTACCATCGCGCGCTTTCCGCAGGAGGTCAGACTGGCACAACAAACCCGTACCCGCACGACCACAGCGCGGATGCGGACGGAGGCGCAGGTGGAAAGCTCACTTTAATTACGCCGCCACACACTTGGCAAAGCCATCGCGCAACGCCTGTTCATCCAGCTTCCGCCCGATGAAAACTATGCGGGATTGGCGCGGGGCGCCGTCTTTCCATGGCGCGAGGTTGCTGCCTTCCATCATCATATGCACGCCTTGGATGGCGAGGCGTTGGCCGTTGCCAGCGACGTCCAGAATGCCTTTGTAGCGCAGCAAATCATTGCCTTTGTTGGCGCGAAGTTCGCCCATCCATTCTTCGAACTTGCCGATATGGATCGGCTTATCGGCGACGAGGGACAGGCTGGTAATGTCGGAACCATGTACGCCTTTGCCATGATCATGGTGGTGATGATGGTGATGCGACGGATCGGTGCACTGTTCTTCCCCGTCATGATGATGTTCATGGCAGTGGGTGTGATCATGGTGATGATGTTCATGTTCGTCATGGGCCGCGAGGAAATCCGGCGCATGTTGCATAATCGCGCTGAGATCAAAACTGCCGAGGCCAAGGATCTGGTCCAGCGGCACCTGACAGCGTTCGGTTTTGACAACGCGGGCGAAGCGGTTGATGGCGCGGATCGCGCCTTCGACCTCGGCTAATTCCGCCGCGCTGACCAGATCGGTTTTGTTCAGCAAAATTACATCGGCGAAGGCGATCTGTTCCTGCGCTTCTTTGGAATCTTTCAGACGTAGATGCAAATGCTTCGCGTCCACGACCGTGACGATGCTGTCCAGCTTCGCCCGTGCCGCGATGTCGGCATCGACAAAGAAAGTCTGCGCCACGGGGCCGGGATCAGCGAGGCCAGTGGTCTCGATCAAAATCCCATCAAACCCTCCGGCGCGTTTCAGCAAGCCGCCGATGACGCGGATCAAATCGCCGCGCACGGTGCAGCAGATGCAGCCATTGTTCATCTCGAACACTTCTTCATCCGCGCCGACAATCAGATCATTGTCGATACCGACTTCGCCGAATTCGTTGACGATCACGGCGTATTTCTTGCCATGCGGTTCCGAAAGGATGCGGTTCAGCAGCGTGGTTTTGCCCGCGCCGAGATAACCGGTCAAAACCGTGACTGGAATGTGGGACATGCGCAACACCTTATAGTTAAAACCGATCCTTCATGCCGCCGCTTTTGTTGAATATCAAGGGGTTATTTCAAAAGCGCCGAGGGCATCTTTACACAATATTTACTTGTAGAAACTAAGAAAGTGGCATCTAATCAATGCGTCTGTTCCCATGACAGAGGAGATTGCGATGCCGATCCTTCAAAACGAAGTCTGGAACATAGCCGAACCCGAAGTCATGGAACTTTCCGGACGTCTGGACAGCGCCACCGCCCCCAGTATCGAAGAAGACATCGCGCTCTGCATCCAAAGCGGCGCGCGCGACATGATCCTCGATTGCGATAAAGTGACCTATATCACCGGCACCGGCATGCAATCCTTGTTGCGTTTGGCGCGTAAAATGCAAGATGCCCGCGGCAAGCTGGCGGTATGCAATTTGCACAATCAGGTGCGTGACGTTTTCGATTTCTGCGGGCTGGAAGGCGTGCTTCCGGTCTATGACACCATGTCCGACGCGCGCGGGGCTCTGGCGGCCTAGCCTCTAAAATCAATGTTTTGCTTGGAAAACGGGGGCAAACGGATCGTTGCCTTGCCGCTCCCCCTCGCCTATAGTGCGCTCCCCTGCTCGGTCGGGATGTAGCGCAGCCTGGTAGCGCATCAGTCTGGGGGACTGGGGGTCGTGGGTTCGAATCCCGCCATCCCGACCAAATTTTTCAAGTAGTTGGCCGATATCACTGTTTTCTCTAGCTCCCCTTGGGGCGACTCTATGGGGCGACTCCATATCACTTTTTCAGCTTTAACGCTGAAATCAATGGCATCCACAGCATCTCTCGAAGCCTTATCCGCCACCAAAATATAACGCTGCGTAGTCTCGAAGTTTTTATGCCGCGCGAGTTTTTGTGTCACTGCGGCCGGAGCATTCATCGCGACGGCCGTCACGAAGGTGGCCTTCGTGTTGTGGAAACGATGTTGTCCTTCAAGGCCGCAGGCTTTAAGCGTTCGGCGCCACGCACGGCGCAGGCTCTTGATGGAACGCCATTTGCCTTTCTCGCCCTGCTTATAGGCGATCAGCGTAGCGACCTTGCGCTCCTTGGCCTGCTTCACCAACTGGCGCAACAGCTGGAGAGCTTCATGATTAGCCGGGATAAATTCACCGCGTTTGCCTTTGGTCTCCTCGCCGCGCAACCAGACACCGCGATTCTCGAAATCAACATGCTTGACCGTCAACGTCAAAACTTCGCGCAGTCGGAACCCCATCAGGGTACAGAGCCGGACGGCCTCGGCGACATGCGCCGGGGCTTTGGCGAGAATATTGGCTAGATTCTCCGCGACAATCGGACGCGGCAACTCATCCGGCTCCTTAAGTTTGGGAATCTTGGGAATTGCCGCCAACAGGGGCAGTCCGGTCCTCGCATCACGCTGGCGTGACATAATCGATACCGGCATAGACGCGAAAGTCGGGAGCCTGTTCGGACTTCTTGTCTGCGGGAACGATGGTGAGGTTGGCGGTGATGTTCATGGTCTTGAGAGCGCCGGTGAAGCTGCCGTCGTTCTGTTTGGTGAAAGCGCCGAGAGTGATAGCCATTGTTAGTCTCCTTTGTTTGTTTATCGTCAGGGACCATCCCTGCGATAACCCCAGCGAAAAGACCGCAAGTCGGGCTTGTTCACCTGAAGCGCAGCGGAAGGGCGGAACGCAGTGGAGCGCCCGAAGGGAGGGAAAATTTGTCTCGCGAGGAATGCGATGAAGGGTTGACAGCTTGCTGTCACCCCCGCGCGCTTGCGCGCTATTCGCCAGAATAGTCGGCCTTCGGCCGACGGGGGACGAAGCGCAGCGGAGCACCCGCCCATCGCAGGGGAAATTTTCCTGACCGCAGGGTTGAACGACCCGACGCGGGCTTTACGCGATCAGGGGTAAAGCAGGGATGTCACGCACGATAAATGGACGGAAAAAGGAGACGAAATGGCTGTTACCATCCGCCTTTCATCTGATGAAAAACGGCTGCGCCGGAGCCACTCAAACTGCAGAATATGCCACCACACTATCGACATTTCTCGTGCAAGAAGTTTTTCCAGAAGCACCCGTCGCATCCTGCTTGGCGAACGCGCCATTCGGACGAAACGCGCGGGAAAGAAAGATTAAGCGGGGCATGGCAAAACCATTTGAACCATGTTCGAGCGATATTCATCGGCCGCAACGAGCCGCGCCCTAAGTCAATGCCAACTCGCCAAGAAAAAACAAGCGTCGCTCGGACTGTTTGCGCGCGTGACTTTTCTGCCGCGCCGACGCAAACCATCGTTCGGCAGCAACCGCGATGGGTATGGGGAACCACCATAGAATGGCGAAATCGCTTTTTGACGATGATACCATTTTTCGACATGCGCTCGTTCTTGCAGATCAATCGGGTCAGCCGTGCTTATCTGGCTCATGTTTTGGCTGCACTGACCAAACCGCTGGCTCGTCGTCTTTGTGGCCCAATGTCTTTGATCTTGTCAGCAGTGCTGCCCATAACTGATCTCCTCAAGGTTGCCGCGATGAACTGCCTCACGTTGTGTCACGACCTTTGTCCTGCATGCGAATTCATAACATCATACAGAGAGGCCCGACGAGCACGCTACCCGCCGGGCCAATATCTTATTTTCCGACTGCCTGACGAATGGCGTCTTTAGCGCCGCCCACTGCGTTCTGGATCTTTCCGATATTCTTTTCAGTCGAACCTTCGGCTTCCATCTTCTTATCGCCGACTACTTTACCGACGGCTTCTTTGACTGAACCGGCAGCCTGTTTGCCGGTTCCTTTAATGCGATCTGAATCCAACATGATGTTATCCTTTTCCAACTTGTTGCGCTGATATTTGCCCCGGTTCGCGCAAGCCGACACATTAATCTTCTGCAGCTCTTCATTACGTAGCTATGTTTAAGCCCCCAAAACACAAATCATTTGATGAATGTCAAATCGGCGGCTTCAAATCGGAATACATACGGTGTTGTCGCCACTAAGGCTCATCGGCGACTTCACGTCGGAGTTTATCAATGACCCAATCAAAAGTTCGCGCCGCTCTCACGATAGCTAGTCTGGCGATGTGTGTGGCAATAAGCGGTTCGTTCGTTGGCTTCACGTCCGTTGCCGCGTTCGCTCAGGACGCGGGGGAGCATGCTGCCCTATCTCCAGATAATACCGGCATTAATGAGCGTGATCGATCCAGTCAGGAACCGACGGCGGATCAAGCAGGGGAAAACATGACAGATCGCGATGTCATGCAAAAAATACGCAAGGCGGTGATCGCCGACAAATCTCTTTCCAGCTATGCCCACAACATCAAAATCATCTCGGAAAACGGTCAAGTTACTCTTAAGGGGCCCGTTCGCTCGGCTAAAGAGAAGAAAAGCATCGAAGCCAAAGCAGTCGATGTCGTCGGTGCCGACAACGTCATAAATCATCTCTCGGTCAAAAAACGCAAGCACACCAACTAGCAAATACCGCCTTAAGCCCCTTCCCCCCTCACTTATAAGGAACGAACATGTCCAACGATCACACAGCAGCCTTCGGTATTTTTTCTTCCCGTTCGCAAGCGGAAAACTGCATTAACATTTTGCTGAACGACAAATTTAGCAAGGACGATATCTCGGTGCTTCTGTCTAACTCTGATACGACAAGACAGATGGCGGTTGAAAAGAACACCAAAGCTCCTGAAGGCGCAACCACCGGCGCAACGACGGGCGGCGTCATCGGCGGTGCATTGGGGTTGCTTGCGGGCATAGGGGTGCTTGCCATTCCCGGTCTTGGGCCTTTCATCGCAGCGGGGCCGATCATGGGTGCGCTCGCCGGTATAGGTGCTGGCGCGGCTGCCGGAGGTATCATTGGAACGCTGGTGGGTAGACGGGGCCGAGCCTTGCTGGCCTCGACCCCTTTCTATTTTTGGAATTATGTTTACCAATTTCACCTCACTACCAAGATAATCCCAAACAGGGATTCTAACCGAGGCTTGGCGGCAAAATCTTGAATAAATTCAAGACCTCATTCCTAAAATGTGTTCTCATTGCACATAGTAGGGGACCGCTTCGATTGTTCGAAGCAGTCTGTTTCTTTCTTGTCATTCATGAAGGAAAAAGATCATCCACGACGGTCTTCAGCACGTCCCAATTCACGCCGATACCGGCGTCGTGGCCGTGTTTGACTTGTTACAAGACCTCGCGGGCTTGCTTGTCAGTTATCTCCGGGGAGTTGTTGTATCGAGCCGATTCACGCTTCGAGGTGTTTCACCTCTCCGCGATCGGCTCGAAGGTTGTGAGGATCGAACCGGAAAAGACTCTCTCTTGTCCTTCCCGGTTCATCTCATCCCGGTCTTCCCCTATCTCTGAGACAGGCCGTTTTTCCGAAAGCCGCTTGTTTTTCGGCTATTTCTCGGCTAATTTACGGCTATGTCATGGACACCGCGCTACCGCATTTCCGACAGGCTTCTTTCTACTATTCGCGAAATCGGCGAAGCCATCGGCGTGATCCGAAGCCTGCCTTTGCCTCCCAAAACGCTGGCTCGGCTGGAACTGGATGCCCGTGGGTTATCCGCTTATGCTTCAACCAGTATTGAGGGAAATCCGCTGCCTCTAACCGATGTCAAACGCATTCTTAAAAATAAGAAGACCCATGCGCGGGATACGGAAAAGGAAGTGCTGAACTATAACAAGGCGCTTGAGGATCTTCATGCGGATCTTCGTTCGGGAACGTTCCGCCTGAACATTCGGATGCTGGAAAAAACGCAGAAAACGGTCGTTACGGACCTTATGGATAACCCTGCCGATTGCGGGCATCTGCGGCGCGCACCTGTCGTCATTCGCAACCCGCGCAAGCCGGATGAAATCGTCTTCATGCCGCCGGATGCCAAAGATGTTCCGGCCCTTACAAAGAGTCTCATGGCTTTTATCAATGATCATA
>Ga0265331_10002011_pt1 | contig 14147 bp, 9 predicted proteins | sample 41923metaG_FD_202088 | JGI IMG/M metagenome (GOLD analysis project Ga0265331, IMG submission 202088) | Rhizosphere microbial communities from Carex aquatilis grown in University of Washington, Seatle, WA, United States - 4-19-23 metaG | ecosystem: Host-associated > Plants > Roots > Rhizosphere >...
CCCCAGCCCCCCCCCGCTTGCGAGAGGGGAAAGGGAGGGGTGATGACAGAAATTATTATGTTGTTGACGTTGTCGTTATATTTCTATATATCTAGACATATGGATATTAATTACGCCATCATCGCCCTCTCCGCCCTGTCGCAGGAAACGCGTTTACGCGTCTTCAAGCTGTTGATCGAATATGGCACGGAGGGCGCGCCTGCGGGGCGGATCAGCGAACAGCTTGATATTCCCCACAACACCATGTCGTTCCATTTAGCGCACCTAAGTCATGCGGGTCTGGTGACGTCGCGTCGTGTCGGACGTTCGATTATTTACAGTGCGAACCATGAAGCCATGAAAAGTTTGATGGCTTTTATGTCTGATAATTGTTGCGTCCGAGAGAAATCACCAAAGTGTTGTCAACCTCCAAAGAAAGGAAGCAAGCCATGAAACGCATGCATATCCACGTCAATGTCAAAAATCTGGACGATTCCGTTCGGTTTTATTCGGCCCTTTTTGGCGCCAATCCGGCAAAGACCAAGCCTGATTATGCGAAATGGATGTTGGACGATCCACGTATCAATTTTGCCATATCGACCCGTTCGGGAAAGGTCGGCGTTGATCACTTGGGCATTCAGGTCGATAGTGGCGCGGAGTTGAGCGCGTGGCGCGATCAACTGTCACAGGCCAATCTTTCGACGCACAACGATGGCGAAACGGTCTGTTGTTACGCGAAGTCCGAGAAATCATGGGTTGAAGATCCTGCGGGCATTCCATGGGAAGCTTATCATACCATGGAGGATGCCCAGATATTCTCAAGCCCCGATGCCGAAAGCGCGTGTTGCACGCCTGAGACAAAAGGTAAGCCCGGATGCTGTACGCCGTCCGAGAAGACGGTTGGTTGTTGTTCATGATGACGGGAGGTGCCTTTTCCGCTCCAGCTCTGTCTCCCTTGCCGCGGATTCCACAACGGCTTTAGCGTGGGTGTAGCCGAAGAAATCGGCAAGGGGGATGGAATGTTGCGGGAGTTGGTAGGACGGGCGGGGAGTTCCACCGCTTTTGTCGCGCTTAAGCGCACTGACCATCACATTTAACATGTCCTTAACCCGTAGACGCCAATCTGGGTGGAGTGGGGGTTCACATCGGGGGTGGCGGGGATGATGCCGCGGTTTTCCTATCTTTCTTTTTGCGGCGGGCTCGTGCTCTGGGCGATGCTTGGCGTTGCGGGGATGGGGGCGGCTCCGGCATTGGCGGCGGATGAGGCGGGCGAAAGCGCCGGCGGATCAGCCGAAGCCAAAGGACATGGCTTCCATTCCTATTTCATCAATCGCGAAGTGGAATCCGACAATATCGACATGTTCCCGCGCTGGGTCGGGATGCTGGAACGTTACAAGGGCGAGGCGCATACGCTCGATACTATTTGCGGTGGCCAGTTGTACAGCGCGTGCAAACTGAAAGAATGGAAAGAATTTCTGGAAGGCTTGCGCGACGAGTCGCTGATGGACCAGATCGACGCCATCGACCATTTCATCAATCAATATCCTTATATCGACGATATCGTGAATTGGGGTTTCGACAATTATTGGGAAACGCCTTACGAATTCCAGCGCAAGAGCGGTAATTGCAAGGATTACGCGATTGCCAAATTCATGTCCTTGCGCGCGCTGGGCGTTTCCAATTCCCTGATGCGGGTGGTGGTGGTGCAGGACCTGAATCTGGGCGGCATTATCCATGCCGTTCTGGTTGTCTTTGTCGATGGCAAGGCTTATATTCTGGACAACCAGATCAAGCAGGTTATCCCCGCCCTCAGCGTTTACCACTATGTGCCCATATACTCGATCAATGAGCAGCATTGGTGGCGGCATTTCATGCTGCACTAACTTACCGGCAAAGGCATCTTTTCATGGCGCGCGCGCATTCTGAAACGACGGGCGGGATGCCCGAATTGAAACGTCCCTCCATCAATCCGGCACTTCTGGTCTTGCTGGTGGTGATTATCGCCGTGGTCGGCGGTGGGTTGGCGATGCGCTTCGTCAAGATCGAAGCGGAGCGGGAGATGCTGTCATGGCAAAACCGCCTTAGCCTGATTGCCGACAGCCGCGCTTCGGATGTCGAGACGTGGCTGGAACGGCATTTCAAGGAACTCGGCAACGTTGCCGCCAATCCGTCGTTGGAATTATACCTGACCGTGCTGTTGAACAACGGCGATGCCAAAGCTACGGCACCCGCCGAAGATCCGGCGCAGATGGTTTTCTTGCGCAACCTGTTGTCGATCACGGCGGATCGTTTGGGGTTTGTTGATAAGACGTCGCAGGAAATCAAATCCATCAATGCCGATGTGCGGCAACCCTCCGGCGTTGGTTTAGCGATTATCGATAACAATGGCAAAATTCTGGTGTCGACCGCGAGTTTGGGCGCGTTTGATGCCGCGCTGGCGGAACGGATCGAGCAGGCGCCGAAAGGGCAGGCTGCGTTGATCGATATGTTCCTCGCGCCATCGGGCGCGCAGCAAATCGGCTTTGTGCTACCGATCTACCCCATCGAATCCGCCAGCAATACGCCGCAGCCGATTGGCCGTCTGGTCGGGGTAAAGAATGTGGGCGCGGATCTGTTCGGGCTTTTGCATCATCCGGGCGCGACCGAGAAAACGCTGGAGGCGGTCTTGCTGCGCAAGGAAGGCGCGAATGTCGCCTATCTTTCGCCGCAGGAAAGCCGCTCCGGTGCGCCCGCGACTCTGGCGATGACGACGCCCGATCTCGATGCCGCCTATGCGGTGGAACATCCGGGCGGTTTTGCGGAAATGAAAGATAGCGACGCGCATGCCACCCTGATGACCAGCCGCGTTCTGGCGCATTCGCCGTGGGTGATGATGTTGCATGTTGACCGCGATCAGGCACTCAGTGAAAGCGAAACATGGTTGCGGCAGATTGGCCTGAGCCTTCTGTTTGCGCTGCTGGCCATGATCGGTTTCATCGTCGCGGTTTGGTATTATGGCACCTCGCGCCGGACGATGCTGCTGTCGCTGGAGACGCGGCGCATGGCGACGCAGGTGGAGGCGCGGGAACGGTTGCTGCGCGTCGTCGCTGATAACCAACTGGAGCCGATTGTCATCGTCGATCAGAACAATGTCGCGCGTTTTGCCAACGCCAAGGCCGAGCAGGTGTTTCATTTGGGGGCGGGCGATGTGGCGGGTAAGGACCTCGTCGCTTTGATGGGGCATGCCTATGCCAAGGGATGCGTTGAAGCAAACGCAACCGCGTTGCGGCAGCATACGCCGCATATCCGCACCTGGTCGAAGGAAAGCGCAGCGGGCGCGCAGGTGATACGGTCGGAGCATATTCCGCTCGACCACATTCCGGTGGAAGGATTGCCGGTGCCGTCGCAAGGCGTGTTGATGATCGATCAGGACATCACCGCAATCGTCAATGAACGCGAACGCCGCATGCGCACCATGCGCCAGATGATCGATATGCTGGTGCTGATGGTGGACCGGCGCGACCCTTACGCCTCCAACCATTCGGCCTGCGTCGCCATGATCGCGCGCGCGGTGGCGATGGGCATGGGGCTGGATCAAACGCTGGTGGAAACGGCGGAGACGGCAGGCAATTTGATGAATATCGGCAAGATCATCGTGCCGCGCGAATTGCTGACCAAGGCTTCCGCGCTGACGCCGGTTGAAAAAATCTCCATCCGCGAATCTTTGCACAGCAGTATCGCTTTGCTGAAGGATATCGAATTTGATGGGCCAGTGGTGGACACGTTGCGCCAGTCACAGGAACGCTATGACGGTCTGGGTTTCCTGAAGATGAAGGGCGACGCCATTCTGGTGACGGCGCGCATCATCGCCGCCGTCAACGCTTTCGTTGGTATGATCAGCCCGCGTTCCTATCGTCAGGCACTGAGCGTCGAGCAGGCGACCAAAAACCTGCTCGCCAACATCGACGCGCAGTTTGATCGGCGTGTGGTGGTGGCTCTGGTCGACTATGTCGAAAACCGGCACGGCCGCGCGGATATACTGAAGCTGATTTCGAAGGAAATGGCGTCGTAGGTGAGTACTTATTTTTGACTTTGCATTAGTTCTTTAAAGCCCTCCCCCTTGATGGGGGAGGGTTGGGTGGGGGTGATCTCTCCTGTTACAGAACACCCCCACCGTAAAAACTAAGGCTTACTTTGTTGCCGCTTCGCGGCAAGTCGTAAACCTAAGTTTTTACGCCTCCCCCATCAAGGGGGAGGGTACAATGGAACAAACGCTTAGTAATGCACCGCCAGCGAGAAGAAGATGCGGGGGCTGTGGCGGTAGGCGGTTTGGTCGTTGGTGGGTTTGGTCACCGGTACCGAAGCTTCCAGCGAGGTGGTGACGTAGTTGGTGACATTCACGCGCGTGCCGACGCCCGCCGATGACAGGCTGGCATGGCTGGCGGTGCCTGCGGCGGCGGAACGCACCCAGACTTTGCCGATGTCGTAGAAGCTGTAGAGCTGGTACGATTTGATCGGGAACGCATCGACCGGCTTGCCGTAACGCAACTCCGCCTTGCCCGCGATGCCGCTGTCGCCCAGCAGTTCGGACGGATCGAAAGAGCGACCGTAATCGCTGCCGCCCAGCGCGAATTGTTCGTCGGTCAGCAGCGGCGAAAAGGAATATTGCCCCGTCGCCCCCATCAAGATCGAAAAATTCGCAGGCAAGGTTTGCAACCGCGACAGGTCGAAATTGGTTTTAGTGAAGGCACTGTTGCCGTTGACGTTGGAACGCGTCGCGCCACTGCTGGTCGCACTGAAGATATTCATGCCCTGACTTAACTGGACGTCAATCAGGTTGTTGCCGCGCAGTGTATCAAGGAACGTATAGGTGCCCCCGACCCGCGCTGTGCGCAGGCGGTCGGTCGAAAGTGGCGTGGATGAAAACACATTGCTGGTCGTGTTGTTCACATCGAAGGTAACGCGCCCCACCAACGATTGCTGGCGCAGACGCAGGAAGGGATGGGTGACCTTGGCTTCGAACAGGTCGGAATAGCCGATGACTTTCAGGACTTTCAGCGCGTCCCCAGGCTGTGTACGCGTGTGCGAGGCGAGCAGGCTGAGCTTGGTGCCTTCGCTGTTCAACGTTTCGTCATGTTCGATCTGGCCGTTAAACACTTCCTGAAAAGGGTAGGAGGTCATCAGGCGAAGCTGCGTGTGGTCATACATGCCGAACAACGAATTGGCATCGACGATCGCCGTTTGTTGCCACGGGCCGAGATATTTGGTGCCGCGATTGTCGAAGGTGTAGGACGCGTCAAAAGATTTATGCGTGACCGTCAGCACCAGATCCGCCGAACCCAAACCAGTGTTCGATGGACGGATCAGCCCATGCACCGACGCGCCGGGCAGGTCGTTCATCAAAAGCATATAACGTTCGAGATCCTTCATCCGCGCCGGATGCAGGTTTTTGATCTTGTCGGCGTAGGCTTCCAGAACGCGCTTTTCGCCGTTGCTGCGCTCGTCGCCTTCAAAGGAAACGTTGCCGATATAGCCTTCGACAACGCGGATGGTCAGCGTACCGTTATCGAGGCTTTGCGTCGGAACGACGGCCTGCGACAGGATGTAGCCGTCCTTGTGATAAAAATCGGTGATGGCGATAGCCATCTGGCGCGCATCGAGCAGCGAGATGGTGTGGCCTATCTTGTCCTGATAAGCGAAAGCCAATTCTTCCGGCGGGTAAGCCGTATCACCAGCGATCACGACGTTTCTAAGAGTGAAGGTGTTTTTCTCAAGTTGCCGCCGCACATTGTCGGGAATGGATTGTTCTTCAACGGGGGCAGGGAGGCGGAGGTCGAGTTGGCCGGGAACGGGCTCCGGTGCCTGAAGACGTTTTTCGACTTGGCCGGGACTAACCGACGACGGCACAGCTGGTGCGGCCATCACCGGCGACAAGCCCGCGCCCATCATCGCAAGGATGCCGATGACGTTAAGAGCGAGCTTTGGACTCATGCGGCAAGGAACGGCATGACCACGGCGAACAGTCGTGTAAAGCATGGGCGCGGCTTTCGGTTAGTGAGGAGTACTTGCGAATGCACAGCGACTATGATCACCGCTTTGAAAAAAGTCGAGTATAAACAAGTGGTTTGCTGTGAATGTGTTGTTTGATTTTCATCGAGTGCGACATGAAAACATTCTTTTTTATTGCTTGCGGCTCGCGCAAGAGGCATTAACAAGCCGTTAACATTGAGGTCGCCCGTTAGGGATTAGGGAGTGCCTTAGGTCATGAAGAAAACGCTGCCCAAATACAGTCTGCGCCGTTTGATCGGTGCCTTGATCGTCTTGTGTCTGACCGTCAATCCGGCTTTTGCGGTTCCGCTCAGCAGCACAGCCTTGCCCACCGGTGGCAATGTTGTCGGCGGCAGCGCCACGATCACCACCAGCGGCGCCAAAGAGATCATCAACCAATCAACCAGCCACGCCATTATCAACTGGTCGAGCTTCGATATCGGTGCCAACGCCAGCGTGGTGTTCAATCAGCCAAACGCGGCCGCCGTGACGCTGAACCGCGTCACCAACAGCCAGAACCCGTCGCAAATTTTGGGCAATCTTAGTGCTAACGGCACGGTGATGCTGGTCAATGGGCAGGGCATTCTTTTCGGGCAGGGGGCGCAGGTGAATGTCGGCGGCTTGATCGCCAGTGTCAGCGATATCGACAATGATCGCTTTATGAAGGGCGATTATACATTTGATCATCCGGGGAACCCCGATGCGACGATCAGCAACGCCGGAAAAATTATTGTCGAGAAGGCAGGGCTTGCTGCGTTGGTCGGCCCCAATGTCACCAACAGCGGTTTGATCGAAGCGACTATCGGCAAGGTGCAATTGGCTTCGGGCGACCGGTTTACGGTCGATCTTTACGGCGACGGGCTGATCAATTTGCAGGCCAGCGACCAGATCACCAAACAAATCGTTGCCAACAGCGGTACGCTCCGCGCCAATGGCGGGCAGGTTCTGATGACTGCCGCCGCTGCAAAGGGCGTCGTCAACAGCCTGATCAATATGGACGGCATCATTCAGGCCGACAGCGTCGGCAAAAAAAATGGGCGGGTGGTTTTGTACGCCGAAGGCCGTAACGCGGTGAAGGACAACGTTGTCGCCAATAAAGGTAAGGCGCAAGGCACCAGCACCGTCCTCGTCGCCGGTTCCGTCAGTGCGCAAGGCGCGGCGGGCGGAGAAAGTGGCGGCGCGGTCGATGTTCTTGCCGACAATGTAGGACTTGCGTCCGGCGCGTCGATCGATGTGTCGGGTGTTGCCGGTGGCGGTGTTATCCATATCGGCGGCGACGCGCATGGCGAAGGCTCCACACCGACGGCTTTGAATGCGGTGGTGCAGGATGGGGTGATGCTGCGCGCGAATGCCATCGATAGCGGTAACGGAGGCAGCGTAACGGTCTGGAGCGACAATTACACCAGCGTGGCAGGTTCCATCGAAGCCAGAGGCGGAGCAACCGGCGGCGATGGCGGCTTTGTCGAAACGTCGGGGCATGTGCTGGATGCGTCGGGTCTGGTGGATGCCAGCGCGGCGCATGGTCAGGCGGGGACATGGTTGCTCGATCCCTTTGATATTACCATTTCGAGCGGCGGAACGACCGCCACGACGGTAAGCGGCGTCAATCCGATCACCTTTACATCAAACGGCAATGGCGCGATCGTCAATGCCACCAGTATCGAAAACAATTTGAAGGGCGGCACCAGCGTGACCATTGTTACCGGTGGTGTGGGTGGCCCGCTGGGGAATATCACCATCGCCAGCGGCACCACCATTAACAAGACAACCGGCACTGCGGCAACGCTGACGTTGAACGCAGCGAACAATATTTTGTTCGGCAACAACGCTACCATCAGCGCGTCCGGCAGTAGCGGAAAACTGAATGTCGTCCTTCAGGCCAATGGCAATGTGACTTTTAGCAACGGCTCATCCATCACCAGCAATAATGGCGATATCACCATTGCTGGTAATCGGTTTGTGAATAACGCGGGGAGCGGTGTTTTGAATGTGGGCACGGGACGCTGGTTGGTTTTCAGCGCGAATCCGACCGGCGACACCTTTGGCAATCTCGACAGCGGCCACAACGCCGTATGGCACACGAACTATGGCGCGCCGATAACGGCGACCGGCAATCGTTATGTGTTTTCGTTCCAACCGACGGTGACTTTCGCATCGACGAATGACAGCAAGATCTATGGCAGCACCGCGTCTTTGGCGAGCGACTACGTTGTCTTCGGTTTGCAAACGGGGGGCGTTGCCCATGCATTTTTGGGTGACACGGCGGCAGTTGTGTTCAGCGGCGCGCCGAGCCTGACCTCGACAGGCGCGGCAGCATCGGCGACGGTTGGTTCCTACCTTATCAATGTGGCGAAGGGTACTTTGGCATCGCTCGACAACTATAATCTTGCCTTCGCTTTGACGGGCAGCCTGACGGTCAACAAGGCTCCGTTGACAATCACGGCCAAAGACCAGAGCAAAGTCTATGGCAGCACTTTCGCCTTTAACGGAACCGAGTTCACGACGAGCGGCACCCTGTTCAACGGAAACACCATCACCGGTGCAACCTTGGCTTCGGCCGGTGCAGCGGGCGGCGCGAATGTCAGCGGCAGCCCTTACGCCATTACCATTGGCACCGCGACGGGATCGGGGCTTGGCAATTATAACATCACTTATGTTCCGGCGGCGTTTACGGTGACACCTTATAGTCTCAGCGTAATTGCTGATAATCAGAACAAAATTCTGGGTGCGGCCAATCCGGCACTGACTTACACATTCGGCGCGTTGCAGAATGGCGATACGTCTTCGGTGTTTAGCGGCGCTTTAGCGACGGCGGCGGTGGATGCCTTGCCGGGGGTCTATCCGATTACCCAAGGGACCTTGAGCGCGGGTAGCAATTACACCATCGCCTATACGCCGGGCGCGCTGACCATCGATTCGCCGCAGCCGACCTTGAATACGATCCTATTGCGGTTGGCCTTCCGTGGTAACGGCAAGCCCATCCTTGGTACGCTTCTGTCCATCGTGAATGGCGGCAGTCCGACGATAGGCAATCTGGCCAATCTCGCGCCCGCCGCGGGCGGTAACCTCAGCGTCAGCCAGCTGGCGAATCTGAGTCCGGCAGCAGGTGGTAACGTGACGAACGTCAATAACCTTGCGAGCCTTAACCCAACCGCTGGCGGTGCTTCTGTCACCGCGCTTATTCAATGCGATGATCTGACGCCGTGCGGGCTGACGCAGTAAGTTTTTGCATTTGCGAAACAAGAAAAAAGGCGTCCGTTTGGGCGCCTTTTTTATGCGCGGAATGTGAGGTCATATAGGGCCCACCGTGCTGCCATCTTTTTGCCAATGAGTGCCAAAACAGTGCTGTTTACATTGATTAATGTTTTGTTAGTTTTTTGACGTGTACCAAGGGTAGAGTTCATTTTAATTCTTAAGTGATTCGGTTTGTTGCGGAGCGAGATCATAATGCATGCGAAGCCGGTGACAAAAAAAGGAAGATCTGTGCGGATCGGCAGTAGTTCGGTTCTGGTAACACCCCTTCTTTTGACAGGGGTGTCTTTGTTTTGCATCGGTGCCGCTTTTGCTGATGACATGGTCGCATCTTCTGCTCTCCCGAATGCGGCGACTGTCATTGTTGGTTCATCTTCGGATTTGATGGATGAACCGTCAGGTGCGGCGACGGGCGACGTTAAGCCTTCGGTCCCGCCACCGCAAATGGGCGCGGTTGTTAAAAAGGTTCTGGATGCGGCCTCCCAACCGGTGGCGACTCCGAAAAATGTTGCGGTAATCAGTCCGCCAAAGAGTGAGGCGCAAGCGGCGAAGCCGGAGGTTACAGCGGCGGCTCCGGCTGTTGTTGCCGTGCCTGCGCCAAGTGAAGCGGTTGCCGCTAAGTCAAATATTCCTGCGTCAGAGTCTGGCAAGTCGGATGCGGTTAAGTCGGGCGTAGTTCCTGTTGCGCCTGTAGAGGCGCCCAAGCCGGAGGTTACAGCGGCGGCTCCGGCTGTTGTCGCGGCACCAGCGCCAAGTGAGGCGGGGGCCGCTAAGCCGAATATTGTTACGCCAGATGTTGTTCAAGCGGATGCTGTTAAGCCGGATGTCGCGACAGCTGTCGTTGCGTCTGCGTCTTCAGATGCGTCTGTTCCGGTAGTTGCAAAGGCTGCTGAGCTTGCCAAGCCAGTCAAGCCAGCTAAGTCTGGAAAAGCAGCTGCGGAGAAAGTTCTCGCTAAAAAAGAAGCCGCATCAAAGGGTGAGGCTAAGAAGGATGATGAGGATTCGGGAGCCAGCTTCTCGGGTGGCGGCTATCTTCGGGATTTGACGGGCGGTAGTGGTACGATCGCGCTCGCGGCGCTTGACCCGGCTTATGCGCCGGATGTGGTGTCGCCGATCAGTTTGAGCGAGGCTGTCGCCATTGCGTTGCAAAACAATTATTCGGTTTTGGCTTCGGCGGCGGCGCTCAAGGGGGCGTGGTACGATAAGATTGGTGCTTATGGCGAATACACGCCTTCGCTGGAGTTTGATGTGGCCAAGGGGACCGAGCGTTCGCGGCCTGGTTCGGTCAATGATATTTTTGGAAATCGTGTTCTGGATACGACCCATCCCCGCACGGATCGCAATCTGACCATTCGGCAACCCTTGATCGATCTCGGTGTCATTTCCGATATTTTCAGGGCGCATGAAACGGAGAGTATTGTTGAGGAAGACACTCGTGATGTCCGTGAAGGTACGGCGAATGATACCGTCAATGCCTATCTGAAAATCATGCAGTCGCACGCATCGGTGTATCTTGCTAATCAATACAAGGATTATCTTGATGATCTCGCCGAGCGCATGAAGGTGCGTGTCGATGGCGGTGGTGCGCCCAAGGCTGATTTAGAGCGTATCAAGGGGCGTATAACAACAGCGGAGTCGGCCAAGATTGCGGCTTTGGGTGATCTTCGCACCAATCTGTCCGAGTTCAAGCGGTTGGCGAAAGTTGTTCCTGCGGCGATCACAATACCGGATGTGTTGGCCCCGCCTGTGCCGGACGATATCCAGACGGCTTTTGATCGCGCGGTCAAATCGAACCCTTCGTATCTCAGTAGCGTGCATAAAATTGATGTGGCGGCTTCCGATCGCAATAAAACCATCACTGGTTATGTGCCGAAGGTGTCGCTGCAGTATGCGCAAAACTATTCGTATGATGCGGGTGGGGCAAAAAACGGTAATCCGGCGGATGGTGTGTATCCCGTTCAAAAAACCAGCAGTTTGATGGTTGTTGCCTCTTGGGCGTTGAATGGCGCGACGCCGATCGCGGCGACGATGTCGGGCGTCGAGAAGGAAAGCGAGATGCGGTTGAAGTCGCAAGAAGTGCGCGCCCGTTTGGAGGAGGCTATCCGTACCAGTTTCGAAGGCGTCAATGCCGCGCATCAACGCATCGATGTTTTGCGCAAGGCCGTCAAAGCCGATACGCGCGTCGTCAAGGATTTTGAAGAACAGTACAAGAGCGGGGGGCGTAGTTTGTTTGATGTGCTCGATGCCTATGAACAGCTTTACAATGCGCGCCTGAATTTGATGCGTGTGGTGATTGCCGAAGCGCAGGCGCGGTTCCAAGTGCGCCGACAAATGGGCGAATTTATCGACGGCGTTGTTGCGACGGAGAAGCCATAATATGGAGGGCGGACGCGAACAGAATTATTGGCCTGGTTTCGTCGATGCGCTCAGCAACGTCGTGCTGACGCTTGTGTTCGTTTTGGTTATCTTTGTGTTCGCGCTTGTCATCGCCTCGAACAAAGTCGAGCAAAAAATGCAGGAGCTGGCCTCCAAAGACCAGACTGTTCAGCAGGCAACGCAGGCTCCGCCCGCGCCTCCGCCGCCACCCCCGCCGGTGGAAGTTGAAAAGAAAAACGAAGAGCTGAAACAGGAATTGATGAAGGCGCAAACCGAAATCAAGGAATTGCGCGAGGAAATCATCAAGTCGGCAGCGGAGAAGCAAAGTACTGGCAGCACAAGTACCACCGCTATTAATGATACCCCGTCAAAGGAATCAACGATTGAGGTCAAGGAGCAGGCACCGCCGAAGCCGGTCAATGGTTCTGTTTCTATTCGTGGATCGCAGGCAAGCGTGGTCGTCGGTTATCCATCCGCGGTTACCCAGTTGGATGATAAGGCATCGGCGGAATTGGGGCATGTTCTGGCCGCGATGAAGCAAAAATTCAGTGGTCGCAAGGTCACTGTTCGTTCGATTATCGGCAAGGAGCCGTTCAGCGCTGCTCGCCGTTATGCTTATTACCGTGCTATCGGCGCGCGTAATTATTTGATCACCAATCAGATTGCCGCCAACAGCGATATCAACAGCATTCTTGTTCAACCACCAACTCCGGAAGATGGCCGTGTTGAGATTGTTTTTGAGCATCAATAACATGAGCTGCGATCCTGAAGCGTATGCGTTTGATGTCGCGCGCGGTGTGCAGGACTGCGCATGATCAATGCCGCCAACAAACAGAAATTGATTGCCCATGCGAGTGCCACCATGGATGTGGTGTCCAAGGTGTGGGCGGAAGGCGAGGCGCGGTTTGCGCGCATTCCCTTCGATTCCTTGCGCAAAATGGAATCTTCCCGTCTTTTTGTCCGCATCATAGCGGTGGCGACGTTTGTTTTATTCGTGTGGGCCACCTTTGCCCATATTGATCGTGTGGTGCGCGTCGAAGGTAAAATTATACCAGCGGGCCGCAGTCAGGAAATCCAGCATCTGGAAGGTGGTATTGTTGAATCCATCGACACAACGGAAGGCGCGTTGGTCAAACGCGGCGATCTTTTGTTGACCATCAATGATACGGCGGCGGGCGTCAATTTAGGCGAAACTAAAAGCAAACTTGCCAACGAACGTATTCGCAGCCTGCGGCTTGAGGCTGAAGCCAAGGGGCTCGACGTACTTGAATTTCCTCCGGATCTAGCTGACCAGCCTGAGATCGAGGGGGAGCGTAACTTGTTTCTCTCCCGCAAGGCGAAGTTGGAGCAGGAGTTGTTGGTGCATCAATCCACCATTCAACACCACAAAGCCGAGCTTGAAGAGGCCAACAGCCGGAAGGCGCGTTTGACGCAAGAGCTGGATATTGCCCATAAGCGTTCGAGCATGCTAGCGGCCTTGGCGGCCAAGGAGGCCGCATCGAGATTGGAAGTTCTGGAAGCGCAAAGCCGCGAAAGCCGTTTGGCTACCGAGCTGAGCACCGCCCAGAATGCTGTGCCGACGTTGAAAACGTCAATTGCGGAAGAAGAGGCGCGCATCTCGACGGTCAAGGCTGATTTTCGTTCGCAGGCGCAGAATGAACTGGTGACCGTTCATGTTGATATGCAGCAGCTTGAACAGGCATTGACCGCAGCTTCGGATCGGGTCAACCGGACGGAAGTGCGCTCACCCATCGATGGAACGATTAATCGCATTGCCGTTAATACCGTCGGCGGGGTTGTAAAGCCGGGGGAAACGTTGGTGGAAATCATCCCCCATACCAGCCAGATTTTGGTTGAAGCCAAGGCGCAGCCCCGTGATCGCGGCTACTTACGGCCCGGACTTAAAGCAACGGTTCGGGTTTCGGCTTATGACATTGGGGAGCTGGGCGTTTTGAAGGGGCGCGTGACGGAAGTCAGCGCCGATACGGTACAGGAAACGCGCGGCGATCCTTATTTTCGGGTTAATATTCTTGTCGATGCTGTGCCCGCCAGTTACAATGACCGCCCCATGGTTCCTGGCATGACTGTTTCCGGTGATATCGTTACCGGGCGTCGCACAATTCTTAGTCACCTTCTGTCGCCTCTCAGCAAGTTCACCTACGAAACTTTTAGGGATTCACGATGATGAAAATACAGCTGCCTGATGTAAATCAATTCCGTCGCGACGCGGTGGTTCTTGCCAAAGTTCTGGCGCCTGTGGTGGCGGTCAGTCTTATCGGTTTCTATTTTCATACATTTGTTGTGAACGCCATTCTGGCCAACATCTATATCAATCTTGGCATCATCTGTGCCGCTTTCTACGGCGTTGTCTTGATCGTCATTCGGTTGGTGAGCGCGCAGGGGGACTTTCGTGTCATTGAACGCTTTGGTCGTGAAGCCCTGAAAGGGGTTTATATGAACCAGCTGCTCAATGAGCCATGGATGAAGAACCGCTATGTGCGGCACTATCTGGC
>Ga0265331_10002012_pt1 | contig 14146 bp, 15 predicted proteins | sample 41923metaG_FD_202088 | JGI IMG/M metagenome (GOLD analysis project Ga0265331, IMG submission 202088) | Rhizosphere microbial communities from Carex aquatilis grown in University of Washington, Seatle, WA, United States - 4-19-23 metaG | ecosystem: Host-associated > Plants > Roots > Rhizosphere...
GTCGGGGTGGTGGCGCTTGACCAGCTCCTTGTAGCGCGCCTTGAGGCGGACCACGGTGAGCGGGAATTCCAGCTCCATCAGTTTCATCGCCGCGCCTTCGGGGGTCTCGCAGGCGGCCTTGGCCTTTGTGGTCGCCCCGTCGTCGTCGCCGTAGACCCCGAACGGGTCGTGGACGGTGAAGGTGAAGCGCCGGGTGCCGATCCGTTCCCCCAGCCGCCAGGTCGGGCGCTGCCAGGTGGTGTCCTTGCGCACCTCGCTTTCGATCTGTTCGGCGGACATGCCGGCATAGTAGTCCCACGAGGCATTGTAGGCGCGCACGTGATCGAGGCAGAACCAATAGTACTCGGTCAAGCGGTCGCGGCCGCGCGGCGCACGGTACTCGCCGCACTGGCCGCAGCCGGGGTGGTCGCACTGGCGTTGCGCCTTGTCGGGTTCGACGTCTTCGTAGCCGAGCCGCCAGGATCTGTTCGTGTTCGCCGTCATCACGGTCATAATGATGGCTCGGTTGCCGGCTGGCAAGGCACCAGGAGCCCTTGACGGGCTAGCGCGACGGCCCCAACTGCCCATCCGGAAGGGAGATCGCCGTGACCATCCGCGCCGCCATCGAAAGCAAACTGTCCCGGGGACTGGCGCCCGAGCGCCTGGAAGTCGTCGACGAGTCGCACCGCCATGTCGGCCATGCCGGCCACCGGCCGGGAGGAGAAACCCATTTCCGCATAGAGATCGTGGCCGCGGCCTTCGCCGGCAAGTCCCGAATCGCCCGCCACCGCATGGTCAACGCCCTGCTGGCGGAGGAACTGGCCGGCCCGGTGCACGCCCTGTCGCTGGCCACCCTCAGTCCCGAGGAAGCCGGGTGACGGCGCGGCAACTGTCCGTTTAGGAGATGGAGCGGAGTAACCGCTCCATCTCCGCCAAGCCCGAGCGGCGTCTGAGCCAGGGTTTCCGCGGACGCGGAAACCCAACGGAACAAACAAGGCGACGCACTTATTTTCACGCGCCGCCTTATGGCGGGTCGATCATTCCGGCGAGATGGTGAAGTGGACCACCAGCGCCGGGCCGTCGGCGGCGGTGTCGAGGCGCAACACCTCGGCCTCGCGGCGAAAGCGGGTGTCCGCCTCGCGCGTCCAGCCGAGCTGCGGCAAGGTGCCGGAATAGAAGCGCAGGACCAATGCGGCGTCGACCGCGCCCTTGGCATAGGCCTCGACGATGCGGCCGGCAGGGCTGTCGAAGGCCACCCCCGATCCCGCCACTTCCCACAGGCCGGGGGCGAGCGGCAAGTCCTCGCAGGCGGACAGGAAGCCTTCGGCCGCGGCCGGCAGGGCCGAAGCGGCGAGGATGGCGAGGGTCGCGATCAGGTGGCGGAACGAGCGCATGGGTCCAAGCCTATATCACCGCTGCCGCTTCGCACAAAAGAAAGTCGAGCGTCCGGATTGCACGATGCGGGTGACCCCGCCGGCGCAGGTGCAGCCGGGACAGGCCTCGCCCTCGCGGCCGTAGACGGCGAAGCTCGTCTGGAAATAGCCCAGTTCGCCGTCGGGGCGGACGTGGTCGCGCAGCGACGAGCCGCCGGCGGCGATGGCTTCGGCCAGCACCGCCTGGATCGCCGCCGCCAGCCGCGCGCAGTCCCGCCGGCCCAGCGATCCGGCCGGGCGCAGGGGCGAGATGCCGGCGCGGAACAGGCTTTCGCAGACATAGATGTTGCCGAGGCCGGCGACGACGCCCTGGTCGAGCAGCGCCGCCTTGATCGGCGTCCCCTTGGCCTCCAGGCGGGCTGCCAGGACCCGGGCGTCGAAGCCGTCGCCCAGCGGCTCCGGCCCCAGGCCGGCCAGCAGAGGATGGGCATCGAGGTCCGCGGCGGCGCACAGCGTCATCAGGCCGAAGCGACGCGGGTCGGCGAAGCGAACCTCGCCGCCATCGTCGGTGGTGAAGATGACGTGGTCGTGCCGACCCGGCGGCGGGGCGCCCGGCGCCGTGATCACCATGCGCCCCGACATGCCGAGATGGGCGAGCAGGACCAGCCCCCCGTCCAGCGTCACCACCAGGTACTTGGCGCGCCGTCCGACGCTCTCGACGCGCCGCCCGGCCAGGCGGCCGGCGAAACCCTCGGGGAAGGGCCGGCGCAAATCGGCGCGGCGGCATACAATCGCGGCGAACCGACGGCCTTCCCAGACGGCGGCGAGGCCGCGGCGGACGGTTTCGACTTCGGGCAGCTCGGGCATGGGGCGAGAGTGGCGCACCGGATGCCGGTGTGTCAAACGCGCCAAGTTCGCGGGAATGAACAAGTAGGGCTTGCCGGTTACGCCCCGACGCGCTACCGCTACTCTTTGGACGGCTGGGGGCGCAAGGCCATGGGGGACGGCGAGGTCATCAGTTTCTCTCACGAGCGCAGGAAGCGCGGGCCGCGATTCGACCGCGGGCCGATGGAGGCGCTGGAGGTCTCGCGCGACCTGGTCTGCCTGTGCCGGGCGGGGGAAATCACCGCGATCAACGAAGCCGGCGCGCGCCTGCTGGGCGCCGGCTCCCCCGAGGAATTGCAGGGCCGGCGGCTGGCCGAGTTCCTGGTCCCCGAATACCATCAGGTGCTGGACATGTTCCTGTCCGGCAAGGGCAGCGAGGACAAGCCGGTCCCCACCCGCATCATCGCCCTCGACCAGACGGTCAAGATCGTCGAATTGCGGATTCATCGCGCCCGCGAACTTGCCGCCGACGCCACCATGGTGATCGGCCACGACATATCGAGCATGATGGGGACCGCGCTCGCCCGCTACGGCAGCGGTTTCGGCGTGCCGGCGGACAACGCCATGAACCTGATCTGCCACGCGGTCGGCGGCGTCATCCGCGAAGTCAACCGGGCCGGGCTGGGCATGCTGGGCGCGCCCGACGCGGCGGCCGTCGCCGGCCTGCCGCTGGCCGCCATCTTTCGGCCCGATTATGCCGATATCGTCACCGCCGACATGCTGACGCTGCTGATCGATGAAAGCCCGCTGCCGGTGCGGCTGCTGCGGCAGGACGGCGGCGCCGTCGACGCGATGGCGGCGTTCAGCCGCCTGCCCGATGGCGGCGTGATGGTCGAGGCCCGCGACATTTCCGCCGAGACGCGCGGCGGGCGGGCGCTCCAACGTCTGCTGGCACGGAGTTGCCATTGAAGGCCCCGTGGTCCGGCTGGTCGCATCGTCGCCGGCTGCAGGCCGCGGGAGCGATTCTGCTGGTCCTGGCCTTGACCGCCGCCACCCTGGTGCTGCCTGAAACCGGCCTGCGCTGGGGCGTCGGCGAGGCGATGCGGCGGCTCGGCATGGCCGAGGTCAGCATCACCGGTACCGAAGTGGCGCTGTTCGACGGACGCCTCGCCATCCGCCGCTTTTTGGCGCGCCCGCGCATCGGCCAGGCGCTCGGCCTCGACGGCCTCGACCTGTCGTTCCGCTGGGGACCGCTGTTCCACCGCAAGGTCTCGGTCAGGAGCCTCGACCTGTCCGGCCTGTCGATCGTCGTCCAGCGCGACGGCGGCCGCCTGGTGGTCAACGGCCTGCCGATGGAACTGGGCGGCGGCGGCAACGGCAACGGCAAACCCTGGGCCTTCGACGTCGACTCGCTCAAGCTGTCGGCCAGCCGCATCGCGGTGGCGGACGGCCCCTTACATCTCGACATCGCCATCGACCTGCTGGAAATCCAGTCGGTGCACAGCGGCGATCCGTCCGCTCCGACCCGCTTCCATCTGGCCGGGCGGATCGACGGCGCGCCGGTGGACATCGCCGGCACCGCCACGCCGTTCGCCGCAGAACCCGCGTTCGACGTCAAGGCGTCGGCAGAGCGCCTCGATGTCGCCATCCTGCAACCGCTTCTGGCCGCGTCCGGCGTCGGTCGGCTGGCCGGGCGGCTGACCGCCGGGCTGGCGCTGTCGGGAGTGCTGGCGCCGGCGCCCCATTTCGAGGCCGACGGCGACCTGACGCTGGCCGAGGCGGGCGTGACCGCCGGGGAGGCGAAGGTGGGCGCCGAATCCGTCGCATGGCACGGCCGCCTGGCCCTGGGCAAGCGCATCGAGGCCGCCGGCCGGCTGGCGGTGAAGGCGCTGAAGGCCCGCGCCGGGGCGACCGGTGCCGATGTCGACGTGCTGACCATCGCCGCCGACGACCTGGCCTGGGACGGCCGCCACCTGGAATGGCGCGGCGGCCTGGCGGCCGACAACGCCCGGGTGGCCGGCGACGGGTTCTCCGCCGCACCGCAGAAACTGTCGTGGCAGGGCCGCACCATCGCCGATTTCGGTGAAGCCGGCGCCGCGATCCGCCTCGAAGGGCGGCTGGAGGACGACGGCGCCGCGGTCACCGCTTTCGCCCTGGAGCATCGGCATCGGCGCGCCGCCGCCTCCGGCACCGTCGAACTGGCGCTCGGCAGGGGTGGCGCGCCCCGGCTGTCGGCGACCCTGGCGCTCGACGCCGATGCGCTGCTGATCCGCGATCCCCAGGCCAATCGCGACCTCGCAGCCGCCGACCGCATCGAGGTCGAGGATCTGCGTCTGGCGCCCGGGCAGCCGGTCACCGTCGGCAAGGTGCAGGCGCAGGCGCCGGCGGGCCTGAGAACCGCCGGCCGCAGCGGCTATCCCTGGCGGCTGGAGGCCAAGGCCATGCGCCTGGAGCGCGCCCGCCTGGCCGAGGACGGCGCCCTGGCCGCCGATGTGCTGGCGTTCGACGGACTGACCCTGCGGCTGACCCGGACCAAGGCGGGGTTCGTCGGCGCGCTCGCTTCCGGCGGCGAGGCCAAGGCGGAGACGCCGCCGCCGCGCATCGCCCTCGGCCGGCTGACCATCGGCGGCCGCAGCCGCCTGGAATTCGCCGACCGCACCACCAGCCAGCCGGTCAGGCTGGATTTCGACGGCGTCACGCTCAGCCTGACCGACCTGGATTCGAGCCGGCCGGGGCGGGACAGCCCGTTCGAACTGAATGCGCGCGCCGGCGTCTCGACCCTGTCCGCCACCGGCACGGTGAAACCGTTCGCCCCGCAGATCACCGGCCGGCTCAGCGGCCGGATCAAGGCCTTCGAGCTGCCGCCGCTGTCGCCCTACGCCGCGGACGCCCTCGGGGTCAATTTGCAGACCGGCCATTTCGACGGCGACATCCGGGTGACGGTCGACGGCGGCGCCCTCGACGGCAAGGTCGACCTGGCCCTGTCCAACCTGTTCATCGACCAGCCCGATCCCAACGCGCCCATCGCCAAGCATGCCGAAATGCCGGTGGCCACCGTGCTCAACCTGCTGCGCGACGGCGACGACAACATCCACCTGGCGATTCCCATCCACGGCGACCTCGCCGACCCCCAATTCGACGTCAGCGACGCGGTGTCGCAGGCCATCGGCGGCGCCTTGCGCTCGACGGCGCTGACCACCCTCAAGGTGGTGTTCCCCTTCGCCGCGCTGATCGAGGCGGTGACCGACGACCAATCGGGGCTGGCGCTGGCGCCCATCGGCTTCACGCCGGGCGACGACGGCATCGACAATCCCGGGCGCGCCCGGCTGGCGGCGATCGGCGAGATGATGAAAAGCCGCCCCGGCATCGAGCTGTCGCTGTGCCCGGTCGCCGCCACCGGCGCCGACTGGCCGGTGCTTCTGGAGCGGCGCAAGCGCGAGGAACTGGGCCTCCTCTACCGCCTGCAGAAGATGGTCGACATCCAGGCGAAGCCGGAAACCACCCCTCCCGACGGCGACGCGCTGTCGGCCCTGGCGGAACGGCGGGCCGAGACGGTCAAGGCGGCCCTGGTCGACCAGGGCATCGACGCCGGCCGCCTGTTCTCGTGCCGAGTCCGCATCGAGGCCGACGCCAAGGCGGCGCCCAGGGTGGATTTGAAGCTTTAGGGAGCCGGTCGCGTCGTTTCCCGCCGGCCGACCGATTCGGCCAACAGCGAGGTGATCAGCGTATTGAGGCTGACCCCCTCCAGGCGGGCAAGCTCGGTCAATTGGGCATGTAGAGTGCGGGGCAACCGCTGGCGAAATTCGCTGCGCCCGTCACCGGGCTTGGGCACCGGCCGGCCCATCTCACCGGCGGCGGCAATCCATGCCTCAATGGCATCCCCTACGTTTGCAATGGCTTCGGCCATGGATTCCCCGTCCGACATGCAGCCGGGCAAATCGGGCACGGTGGCGACATAACCGCCGCCTTCGGTTTCGGACAACGGCTTGACGAACACCGCATAGCTTTCAGTCGCCATTTCGCGTTCCCTCCGATACCCGCCCCACGAACTCCACCAGGCGCCGGATATAGACCGGCTTGATTGGCCGATTCGCGGGGATGGTCAGTATTTCCGGCCGTGTCGGATGCGATACCGTGCAATGGGCGCCACCGCCACGCCGAAAGCTGACATCCCACGCCTCGCACTGCGCCTGCACGTCGCCAATAGTCCAATCCGCCTTCGGATTGGCTGCCATTTTCTCCAGGCGCTTTTCCCGCGATGCCATGGGCCAATGGTATCACGGGGGGAACCACGCCCTCAACATGGGAACCATCTGGCCTTGTGCAACGGGGAAGGCGGCGTGGCGCCTAGCCATCTTCCAGGTGGAACAGCCCGCCGAGACCGGCGAAGCTGGCCATCAGCGCCGGCGCCCACGCGGCCAGCACCTGCGGCACCGTCTGCGACAGGCCGAAGGCGTAGACGATCTTGGAGAAGAAATAGAACACGAACCCAACGGCGACGCCACCGCCGACCCGGGTCAGCAGGCCGCCGGCGCGCAGGTTGGGCCTGAGCGAGAACAGCGCCGCCACCAGCACCATGCCGCAATAGAGCAGCGGCGCCGAGATCAAGGATTGCAGGTACATGCGGTGCTTGGGCGCCGAGAACCCCGCCTTCTCGAAGAACGCGATGAAGGCGGGCAATTGCCAGAACGACAGGGTCTCGGGCGAGGCGAAATTGTCGTGCACCCGCTCCAACGTCAACTGGGTCGGCATCGTCAGGTGATCGAGGTGCTGCGCCGGCGCCCCCGGATCCATTACCCACACGTCGTCGAACTCGAAGGCGCCGGCGACCAGGCGGGCGGAGGCGGCGCTCAGGCGCCGCGCGAAGTGGTCGGGGCGGTCGTAGAGGAAGACGTGCACGTCGCGCAGGTTCAGCACCATGCCGACCTGGTGGACGTCCTCGGCATGGACCACCACCTGGCCGCTGTTGGGGCCCTGGCCGTTGCCCTCGCGCAGCCACAGGCCGACCTCGGAGACGTCCAGCGTATTGGCGCGATTGAGCAGCACCTCGTCCTGCATGCGTTCGAAGCGGGCGAACATCGCCGCCGCCAGCGGGTTGAACACCAGCATCTCGAGGATTCCCAGCGCCAGCACCGCCGCCAGCACCGGCGCCAGGAACTGCCACACCGACACCCCGGCGGCGCGCGCCACCACCAGCTCATGGCTGCGGGTCAGCCGCCAGAAGGCGATCATCGCGCCGATCATCACCGCGAAGGGAAGGATCGTGTGGGTCATCTGCGGCAGCTTGAACAGCGCCATCTCCAGCAGCGTCCCCAGGCCGAGCTCGGCCCGGCCGGCGGCGCGGCGGATCAGTTCGATCAGATCGAACAGCATGACGATCCCCATGATCGCCAGCAGCACGGACAGGAACGCCGCCATGAACTGGCGGGCGATATAGATGCTGAGGGTGGGAGAAAACCGCATTCTGGAAAGCGCGCTCCACATCGTCGCCGGCCCGTGGCATAAAGAGGGCCCCGGCAAACTTCGAGGCCACGGCATGGTCCGGCTCACCCGCATCTACACCCGAGGTGGCGACAAGGGCAAGACCTCGTTGGGCGATGGCAAGCGCGTCGCCAAGCACGCGCTCCGGGTCGCCGCCTATGGCGACGTCGACGAGGCCAACGCGGTGATCGGCATGGCCCGCCTGCACACCGAGGGCGACGCCGATATCCTGCTCGCCCGCATCCAGAACGACCTGTTCGACCTGGGCGCCGACCTCTGCACCCCCGAGGGCGACGGAACCCGGCCGGCGCTGCGGATCGAAGCCGGGCAGGTGGCGCGGCTGGAGGCCGAGATCGACCGCCTCAACGCCGACCTGCAGCCGCTGGAGTCGTTCATCCTGCCGGGCGGCTCCCCGGCGTCGGCGCACCTCCACCACGCCCGCACCGTGGTCCGGCGCGCCGAGCGGCTGGTGAGCGCGCTGATGGCGAAGGAAAACGTCAACCCCCAGGCGCTGACCTACATCAACCGTCTGTCCGACCACCTGTTCGTCTTGGCCCGCTGGCTCAACGCCAGGGGAGCCGCCGACGTGCTGTGGATTCCGGGGGCAAATCGCTGACCCTCCCTACCGGGTGGCGGCGTTGACATCGCCTACAGCGCGTCATATGGTTCCCATCTGCCGAAATTAGCGCGGGAATGGCCGGTTTTACGGCACCTGCAGACGAAAGGGCTTCGCGAACGCCATGAAAGTGCTGGTCGCAGTCAAGCGCGTCATCGACTACAACGTCAAGGTCAGGGTCAAGGCCGACAATTCCGGCGTCGAGACCGCCAACGTCAAGTTCTCAATGAACCCCTTCGACGAGATCGCCGTCGAGGAGGCGGTGCGCTTGAAGGAGGCGGGAACCGCCACCGAAGTGGTGGTCGTCTCGATCGGCCCTGCGCAGGCGCAGGAGACGTTGCGCACCGCGCTGGCCATGGGCGCCGACCGCGGCATCCTGGTGCAGACCGACGACCCGGTGCAGCCCCTGGCGGTGGCCAAGCTGCTGAAGGCGCTGGCCGACAAGGAGCAGGTCCGCCTGGTCATCCTCGGCAAGCAGGCGATCGACGACGATTCCAACCAGACCGGACAGATGCTGGCCGCCTTGCTGGGCTGGCCGCAGGGCACCTTCGCCTCGAAGCTGGTGGTGACCGGCGATGGCGCCGAAGTCACCCGCGAGGTCGACGGCGGCCTGGAGACGGTGGCGCTGGCCCTGCCGGCGGTGATCACCGCCGATCTGCGCCTGAACGAGCCGCGCTACGCCTCGCTGCCCAACATCATGAAGGCCAAGAAGAAGCCGATCGATATGACGTCCGCGGCCGAACTCGGCGTCGACACCACGCCCCGCCTGGTGACCCTCAGGGTCGAGGAGCCGCCCCGGCGCAAGGCCGGCGTCAAGGTGCCCGACATCGCCACCCTGATCGACAAGCTGAAGAACGAAGCGAAGGTCATCCGATGAGCGTCCTGGTCGTCGCCGAACACGAATCCGGGCTGCTCAAGCCCGCGACCCTCAACACCGTCACCGCCGCCAAGGCGATCGGCGGCGAAATCCACCTGCTGGTCGCCGGCCAGGGCATCGCCGCCGTGGCCGCCGCCGCCGCCGCGATCGCCGGCCCGGCCAAGGTGCTGGTCGCCGACGACGTGGCCTATGCCCATCCGCTGGCCGAGCAATTGTCGCAGCTGGTGGTGGCGCTGGCGCCGGCCTACGGCCACGTGCTGTTCGCCTCGACCACCTCGGGCAAGAACGTGGCGCCGCGCGTCGCCGCCCTGCTCGACGTGGCGCAGGTGTCCGACATCGTCCAGGTGGTGTCCCCCGACACCTTCGTGCGGCCGATCTACGCCGGCAACGCGCTGGCCACGGTGCAGTCGCAGGATGCCCTGAAGGTCATCACCGTGCGCGGCACCGCCTTCGAGGCGGCGGCCAGGGACGGCGGCTCGGCCGCCATCGAGGCGGTCGCCGTCGCCGCGCCCGCGCCGGCCGGCTCGCGCTTCGTGTCGCAGCAGCTGTCCAAGTCCGAGCGCCCCGAACTCACGGCGGCGCGCATCGTCGTTTCCGGCGGCCGCGGCATGGCCTCGGGCGACAACTTCCATCTGCTGGAATCCATCGCCGACCGCCTGGGCGCCGCCGTCGGCGCCAGCCGCGCGGCGGTCGACGCGGGGTTCGTGCCCAACGACTTCCAGGTCGGCCAGACCGGCAAGATCGTCGCCCCCGACCTCTACATCGCCGTCGGCATTTCGGGTGCCATCCAGCATCTTGCCGGCATGAAGGATTCCAAGGTCATCGTGGCGATCAACAAGGACGAGGAAGCCCCGATTTTCCAGGTTGCCGATTACGGACTGGTTGCCGATCTATTCAAGGCGCTGCCGGAACTGGCGGCGGCACTCGACGTGAAGTGAGCATCCGGAGTCGATAAATGGGCAAGATCCGGCAGATCGGCGTCATCGGCGCCGGTCAGATGGGCTGCGGAATCGCCCATGTGGCGGCGCTGTCGGGCCTCGACGTCAAACTGCTCGACATCCATCCCGACCTGCTGGCGAAGGGCATCGCCACCATCGACAGAACCCTGGAACACCAAGTCGCCAAGGGCAGGATCGGCGCCGCCGACAAGACCCGGGCCATGGGCCGGATCGCGACCTCCACCGACTACGCGATGTTCGCCGAGAGCGACCTGGTGATCGAAGCGGCGGCCGAAAACGAGGCGGTGAAGCTGAAGATCTTCCAGCAGCTGTGCCCGGCCCTCAAGGCCGATGCCTACATCGCGTCGAACGCCTCGTCGATCTCGATCACCCGCCTGGGGGCGTCCACCGACAGGCCCAGCCGGTTCATGGGCACCCACTTCATGAACCCGGTGCCGGCGATTCAGCTGGTCGAACTCATCCGCGGCATCGCCACCGCCGAGGAGACCTTCGCGACCGTCCGCGAATTCGTCCTCGGCCTGAACAAGGTCCCGGTCTCGGCCGAGGATTTCCCCGCCTTCATCGTCAACCGCATCCTGCTGCCGATGATCAACGAGGCGATCTATACCCTGTACGAAGGCGTCGGTTCGGTGGCGGCCATCGACACCGCCCTCAAGCTCGGCGCCAGGCATCCGATGGGGCCGCTGGAACTGGCCGATTTCATCGGGCTGGACACCTGCCTGGGGATCATGCAGGTGCTGCACGAGGGGTTGGCCGACACCAAGTACCGGCCCTGCCCGCTGCTGGTGAAATATGTCGAGGCCGGCTGGCTCGGCCGCAAGACCGGGCGCGGCTTCTACGACTATACGGGCGAGAGTCCGGTCCCCACCCGCTGAACCGCCCTGTGGAAAAATCTGTGGAATCGCCCATCGGGCCAAGGCCCTATGGTGCCGCCGCGGACGGGGGATAACCCGGTTGTTTGCCGCCGAATCAAGGGCTTGGCCTGTGGAAACAAATTGAGAACAAAGGGCTTGACCTGGGGCGGCCGAGGCGCCTAGACTGCCCAGCCGTTTTGCCGGAAACCCTGGAATTCAGCCGTTTTTCGGCGCTTGGGGACCGGAACTCCAAAGGACCGTCATGATCCAGGTGGCAGCCATCTCCCAGCAGATATGGGACATGAAATACCGTCTGAAGACACCGGACGGCGCCCCTGTGGACAAAACCATCGACGACACCTGGCGCCGCGTCGCCGGCGCCCTGGCGGCGGCCGAATCCGACCCCTTGGCGTGGGAGGACCGCTTCCTCGGCGCCATGGCGGATTTCCGTTTCCTGCCGGCCGGGCGGATCCTGTCGGGGGCGGGCACCGAGCGCCGCGTCACCCTGTTCAACTGCTTCGTCATGGGCGACGTCCCCGACGACATGGCGGGCATCTTCGAGCATCTGAAGGAAGCCGCGCTGACCATGCAGCAGGGCGGCGGCATCGGCTACGACTTCTCGACGCTGCGGCCCAAGGGCGCGCCGGTCAAGGGCGTCGGCGCCGACGCCTCGGGACCGCTGTCGTTCATGGACGTTTGGGACGCCATGTGCCGCACCATCATGAGCGCGGGATCGCGCCGCGGCGCCATGATGGCGACCATGCGTTGCGACCATCCCGACATCGAGGCCTTCATCGATGCCAAGCAGGAGGCCGGGCGCCTTCGGATGTTCAACCTGTCCGTCCTGGTCACCGATGCGTTCATGACCGCGGTGAAGGAGGATGCCGCCTGGGAACTGACCTTCAAGGGCACGATGTTCCGCAGCCTGCCGGCCCGCGCGCTGTGGGACAAGATCATGCGCGCCACCTATTCCTACGCCGAGCCGGGGGTGATCTTCATCGACCGGGTCAACCGGCAGAACAATCTTTGGTACTGCGAAGAGATACACGCCACCAACCCCTGTGGCGAACAGCCTCTGCCGCCCTACGGCGTGTGCCTGCTGGGGTCGGTGAACCTTGCCCGCCTGGTCCTCGACCCGTTCGAGGAAAATGCCCGGCTCGACCTCGCCGCGCTCGGCGACATCGTCCACACCGCGGTGCGGATGATGGATAACGTCATCGACGTGTCGCGCTTCCCGCTGCCCCAGCACGAGCGGGAGGCCAAGGCCAAGCGCCGCATCGGCCTCGGCGTCACCGGCTTGGCCGACGCCTTGATCATGTGCCGCGCCCGCTATGGCGGCAAGGACGCCATTCACCTGTGCGAGCAATGGCTGGGGGCGTTGCGCCGGCATGCCTATCTCGCCTCGACCGAGCTGGCGGCGGAAAAGGGCAGTTTCCCGCTGTTCGACAAGGACAAGTTCCTCGCCGGCGAAACCGTTTCCGGACTCGACGACGACGTCCGGGCGGCGATCGCCGCGCACGGCCTGCGCAACGCCCTGCTGACCTCGATCGCCCCCACCGGCACCATCTCGCTGTTCGCCGACAACGTGTCCTCGGGGCTGGAACCGGTGTTCAGCTTCCAATACACCCGCAACGTCCTGCAGCCGGACGGCAGCCGCCGCGAGGAGGAGGTCAGCGACTACGCCTACCGCCTGTTCCGCCGCGCCAGGGGCGAGACCGCGCCGCTGCCCGACTATTTCGTCGACGCCCAGTCGCTGTCGCCCGCCGACCATGTGGTGATGCAGGCGGCGGTGCAGAAGTACATCGACTCGTCCATCTCCAAGACCATCAACGTGCCGGAAAGCATCTCGTTCGAGGCGTTCAAGGACGTCTACCAGCAGGCCTACGAGCTGGGCTGCAAGGGCTGCACCACCTACCGCCCCAACGAGGTCACCGGCGCCGTGCTCGAGGTCAAGAAGGGCCGTCCGCCGGCGGCGCAGCGCGAGCTGCCGCTCGACAAGCCGCGGCCGCGGCCGGAGGACCACCTGGAGGCCGGGGCGGTGGTCCACCTGACCCGCCCGCTCGACCGTCCGGAAGCGCTGCCGGGATCGACCTACAAGGTGCGCTGGCCGGAGAGCGACCACGCCATCTACATCACCATCAACGACATCATCCAGGACGGCCGGCGCCGCCCCTTCGAGGTGTTCATCAACTCGAAGAACATGGAGCACTACGCCTGGACGGTGGCGCTCACCCGCATGATCTCGGCGGTGTTCCGCCGCGGCGGCGACGTCGCCTTCGTGGTCGAGGAGTTGAAGGCGGTGTTCGACCCGCGCGGCGGCCAGTGGGTCAACGGCCGCTACGTCCCCTCGCTGCTGGCGGCGATCGGCGAGGTGATCGAGCGCCACATGATCGTCATCGGCTTCCTGCCCAACCCCAAGGCGGCGCGCGAGCCGCTGGAGGCGCGGGAGGAACGCAAGGTGGTCGGCATCGCCGGTCCCATGCGCTCGTGCCCGAAATGCGGCCAGCCGTCGCTGATTCGCTCGGAAGGCTGCGACACCTGCAACAGCTGCGGCTATTCCAAGTGCGGCTAGACAAGTGGCTGTGGTTCGCCCGCTTCTTCAAGACCCGCTCGTTGGCCCAGGCGGCGATCGAGGCGGGGACGGTGCGGCTGAACGGCCGCCCGGTGGACAAGACCGCCCGCGGCGTGGCCATCGACGACGAGATGATCTTCCCTACCGGGCGCAAATGGCGGCGCGTGCGGGTCCTGGCCCTGGGGGAACGCCGCGGCCCGGCGCCGGAAGCGCGGGCGCTTTATGTGGAACTCGACCCGCCGCCGGTGCCCGACGGCGGGTAGATCCCGTCAATGCACGCTCAGCGGCTCCAGGTCATGCTGGCGGACGGCCGCGAAGGCGAGGTCGCGGCTCGGCGCCAAGCCCATCTGGGTGCCGTCGGCGGCGTGGATCGACCAGCCCTCGGCCTCGCTGACGACGACGCGCTTGATGAAGGCCACTTCCGGCATGCCCCACATGGCGAAGTCGGCATGCGACATCTGCCGCATTCCGGCCACCCGGACCGGGGTATCGTTGATCGTCATGTCATGGCCCTCCTTCCTTGGAGCGATCGCCGTCCACCGCAATGGTGCGTGCGGAATCCGTCGCCCCGGCGCGGCCGCGGATTTGGATGGTGCGCAGGCGCGGCTCG
>Ga0265331_10002013_pt1 | contig 14138 bp, 14 predicted proteins | sample 41923metaG_FD_202088 | JGI IMG/M metagenome (GOLD analysis project Ga0265331, IMG submission 202088) | Rhizosphere microbial communities from Carex aquatilis grown in University of Washington, Seatle, WA, United States - 4-19-23 metaG | ecosystem: Host-associated > Plants > Roots > Rhizosphere...
CGAGGCAATCGTCTTGTTCAGCAGATTGCCATTGCCGTCATAGGTGAAGCGCGTCGTCCGCCCCGGCTCAGAAATCTTTGTTGGCAGGTGAAACGTCGTGTGCCAATCCGTCGTGATGGTCTGCGCAAGCGCCGTCCCAAAGGCCGGCGTCCGCGAGGTCTCGTTGCCGTGCCCATCATGCGTATAGGTCGTGACGTTGTTGTCGTAATCGGTTCGACTAGCCAGAAAACCGTTGCTATCGTATGTGAACGAATTACCACCCACCGCGGGCACCGGCGCTCCTGTCAAGGCCACGGGCTTTACGAGACCGAATAGTGTTGTTAGCGCGTACGTTGATGTATTTCCATTAGCATCGGTAACCGTGCTGCTATTTTTGTCATAGGAAACCGTTGTCAAATCCACACCACCAGCGTGCTTCGAATATATAGCCATAGGCATATTTCCTGCCGTAGAAGGCGTATAATCAAACATAGCATATACACTTCCGTTCTCATCGGTGATACTGGTGAGCGCATTCGGAAAATTTGGATTTGTATATCCATACTGACGAACGCTCTTATCTGGATATGTTACAGATGTAAGATTATTATATGAATCGTAAGTGTAGTTATAAACGCCGCCATCAGGAATTGTGATGGCTGCGACAACTCCGCTTAAACTATAGCTGTAGTTCAAGCTATGCCCAAACGGACCCATAGCGGTCGTAAGTTGATTGCTTGAGTTATATGTAAGCGTTGTTGTCAACCCAGCGCGCGTGATGATCGACGTCAATTGCCCTTTCATGTTGTAATTTTCAGTCGAATCGTCGGACGTAACGACTTTCCATCCGACCTGCTTAGAGCCATTCATAATGGCAACAAGAGCGCTTGTAACATTCGCGTCGGCAACCCAAGAACCACTACTCAATCGGAAGGTATCAACACGACCATCCGCACGATAGGCTTGGACATAATTCGTGCTAAATACTGTCCCAGCTAGCGGATCAATGATGCGTCGGTCGTAGGTGCTACTCCAATTAAGACCAAATGAGGTAGTATTTACTGCCTGACTATTATAGTAGCGACGCAGTTCAATATATTCGTTCTGAGCGCCTATAAAATCAGTTTCCATTTGATATTTATTTCCAACAGCAACGTTAATTGGATTGCTACGATATGTACTTGGATAACATGATGAATCGTTATCTCCAAGGTTCACCGGAGATGAAACAGTCGGCCCAAAAACCACAGAAGCTGCTGCACCGTAGCCATGGGTAATCGTAGTCGTAACCGTCTCAATGCCGCTTGATGCCGTATAGAAACCGACAATTCCATAATGATCTCCACAGCCGCCACAAGAATACGCTCCTCCCGGGCTCATACTAGCAGAAGCAGACGTGCCATTGAAAACCGTTCCGCAGTAGCCTTTAACAATATATGTGTCTCCTGGTATTGAATACAGATAGCTTATGGATGTACTTGTAGTGGGGCCCGGCGCATCCTTTGGCAGGTCCAGACAGGACTGTGCATGACACTGAAATACCATTCCAGATAGAATAGTTATTGTCCATAAAAGTCTTGCTATAAGCTCGGATATCCGGCTGCCATCCGAGCCTGCCTTTGTTCGTCTGGGGGCAGGACTCAGCGCTGTCCATACGCTTGAACCATTGCGTTTCGTCGGCGTTGTCGCTGCAGAGATGTGCGTTAAAGGAACGGCGGCGAAACCAGAGAACCTCAGAACCGAAGCCACACGCTGGTGGATTTGCCTCGCGCGCATTGCCCCTCCCCACCATGAAAGTGATCTGCAAACCCGCGACGGTGAAGCCCATAGCCGAAGCGTGCGCATCTCCCACCCCCGTCATGTCTTCATTAATCAGTTCAGATTAATTGCCACGCGAGCGCCAGCGTCAAGCCGCAAAACCGCGCACACGCGTTGCGCTATCGTTGCAGCCCCTTTTTCGATGCTGGTTGGCCAAGGGTGCGTGAACGTCGCCTTCGGCGCACAGTGGTCCCCGCCTGCTGCCTCCCCTTCGTCTCCGCCGCTGCGGCCTCCTGCACGGCCTTCATCGCCCCCTGCATGGCGAGCTTCAGTGCGGCAATGGCCCCGGCAACCTGATTGGGCGGGAGTGTCTTGGCAACCTGCTCCATGGCCGCGCCGAACTGCGCGGCGATCACGGCCTGTGCGCATGCGGCTCGCGCCTGTACCTCGGCGGCGATAGCGGCCAACAGCCCGCCGAGTCCCTCGTCGCTTCCCGCCTCTCCGGTTTCGCCGCAGCTCGCAGCGACATTCCCGCTGCCAGTCGAAGCATTCGCTTCCGCCGGTCCCGCCGCGTCAGGCCGCTCCGGCCTCTCGAACGCTTCCACGCGCGGTGAATGAACCGGCGTGCCGATCATCACCGCCTGCGCCCGAAACACGCCAAGCCCTTCGATCCGCGTCCGCGTCCAGCGCGGCGACGGGTTGGCGTTCGCGCCCGGCTGGATGCAGGGGTGGGCATAATCGAGCCGCTGGCGGCTCACCTTCACAAATAACCCCTCCGGTGCTGGCGCGGCGTCGGGGCGGCGCAGCGGCTCCCCCTTGCCTCGCTGGCGGGGCGTCTGCCCTGCCGCTGCCTCCATACCGGCCCGTCGCTGCGGTCGGCTCCACGGCCTGTTACGCGGCCCGGATCGGGTCAGTTCCTTGGCCTTGGCCGTGAACCGCCTGCGGCGCGACGAGAGCGCCGGAATGGACATGCGCGCGGTGCCTGCCGCCGGAGCGCGGCGGCGGCGATCTGTGGCCCGCCTGCTGGCCTTCGGCAACGCCGCCCGCGCCTCCTTGACGCTCGGCAGGCTCGCGGAGTCGATGTCGGCCATGCGGGTGCGGATGTCTTTCGCCTTGGCCCCGTCGATCCGTCGCGCGAGGCTGTGAACCCCACCCTGCGGGTCGAGCAAGACAAAATCCCGCCGCTCGCCTCGGCACAGTGTCCAGCCCGCCGCTGTCACCGCCTGCGAAAATTCTTTCCCCGTCGCCGTGCCGCGCCACAACGCGGTTATTAGCGTCGCCGCCGCCTTCGGCGAAATGCCCGTGTGCGCCGCCTGCTGCATCTCGTCATGGCCAGGACTCCGAATGGGTCGCCGTCGTCCCTGCCGCTCCACATGCGCGCCCTGAACGCGCTCGAAACCGAACGACCGCTCGAGGTCGCGGGCGACGGCTTCGTGCTTCCTAAAATTATGGCTGTCGCTGATCGCTCGTCCCTTTGAAAGATCGACGCGAAGCCAAACCACATGCCGGTGCTCACGCCCGTCTTTCACATGCGCGATGACGGCGCGCGGCTGGCCGGAAAATCCCAGCGCCGACTCCAATTGGTCGATAGCCTCCGCCCATTGCCCGGCGTCCATGCGCTCCGAAACGCGGGGATTGATCGACGCGTGATAGAGCGGTTTTCGTGTCCGGCTGCACAGCGCCGCCGTCTCCATCTCGCGCAAGGCCGCGCGCAAATCGCCCGCCATGACGCCGCGCAGCTCGGTCACTTCGGCGTGTTCATTCTGATCGGCGTCGAGAAGATGCGCGGCGACGCGGCCCGCCCCTTTGCACGCGCCGCCCTTGATAATCACGGCTCTTTGCCGAGTGCCTTCCGCAAGGCTCCGTGCATCGCCACCAGATGCGAACGCATGGTCTGAAGCTCCGCGACAATCGGCAAGGCGCGCGCCGCATTGGCGTGATAGGCGAGCTGGTTCACGTTCGATCCGATCTTGCCGATTTCACCGAATAGCCGCGCGATCTCACGCGCCTCGACCGGCGGGATACGGACGGATTTTGGGGCGCGTCCGCCGAAGGCTTTGACGCGCAAAAAGTCGGCGACGGTCAGCCCGGCCCGGTTCGCCGCGCGGCGCAAATCGCGCAATTGCGATTCCGTAAGCCGGAAGCGCATCACCCGCGACAGCGGATTTTTGACGCGCCGCCTGCCGCGCCACGGCGCGCGCTTTCGGGTCAATGTTGGCGACGACGCCATGGAACTCACCCCTCCTTTCGTGCGCGAATGCGCGGGCGGCTCTGCCGCCCATGGGGGATGCAACGGGGGCGCAACGCGCCCCCTTGCCAAGCGTGGTGGGCGGAGAAAATCGGCGCGAAGCGGCGAATTTTCGTAGAACAACACATGGCTTGCACAATGCCCTTTCCGAAAGTCTCATTTTAAACCGCAAGCAGCTTAATTCCCGTTAATCGACAGACATATGCGCGCATATCAAGCCGGGTTTGTAAGACAATCCCTAGCTTGCTACCGCTCCTTCCGGCCTATCCTGTTGCGATTCATGGGGTCTTTCCGGTCAGACAGGCTGAAAAACACGATTCCGGCATTGCCCATGGGGTCAATGCTAAAGTGCGCCCTTGTCGGGATTGGTTCGGCCTGCCTGTTACCGCCCTGCCCCCTGAAATCGACGCGCTGCATTGCCCCTGACGGGGGTAATGCGTAAGTGCGCCTTTCGCTGCCGCTCAGGATGCCTGCCGCACCGCCAACGCGCGCCATGGGGGCCTGCTGCGTGATAGGCGCGGCGGGCGTGATGGTGGAGGGATGGAGGAAACTGAAAAGCGCCCGCGCCCGATTTCAAACGTCGCCGAATGCGCGTTTCGCTTCGTGCTTCTTGTAAAGCTCGTCGATCGCCAGCTTGATGAGCTGCGAATTATCGAGGCTGAGACGCGCGCGCAAAACGGCGAATTTCTCCACGTCGTCGCGGGTGAAATAGCCGCCGATGTGCTTCAAGCCGTCTCGCGTCGAGGCGCGCGGCTTTGGAGACGGCGGGGAGTCATTCGCAACAGGGGTCGCAGCAGGCGGCGCGGACGAGGAAAGAGCCTGTAAGAACGCCGCGCTTTTGTTTTGCTTGCTCATGCTGCCCCCTTGTGCACAGGTGCACTTGTGTTCATTTGCAGTTCTGCACTCAACCATTCCCAAAGCGCTGTAATCTCGGCAGCGGAACGGCTGTCCGGTTCGGCCTCAAAGGCCGTCAAACCGGTTGGGTTGGCGTTCCGGTGGACTTCGTAACGGTGCAGCACGACCGGCGACATAGGCACCTCAATTGCCTTCACCACATCGCGGGCGGCTTCCTCATGGCTCCGGCTGTTCGGCGTCGCGAAATTCAGAACGGCGGCGGCGGGAGTGCCTAACCGGCGCGCGAGGTCGGCGGTTTTTTTCAAACCATCGAACGCATCCGTTTCGAGCCAGAACGGGATGAGGACAAAGTTCGCAGCTTCGACAGCGGCGGGTGCTTCCGTGCTTCGGCCCGGCGGCGTGTCGATCAGGACAAGATCGCAATCGGCGGCGCGGGCGCGCGCCAAAGCTTCGGGGAGGTCGTTTTCGGTCACGAATTGGACGACGGGCAAAGGCCGGTCGGGGTGATGCTGACGGCGGCGCTTCCCCCACGAGTCAGAATTCTGCTGCGTGTCCATGTCGAGGATGAGCACAGTGAAGCCCGCGGCGACGGCGACGGTCGCGAGGTTTTTGGTGATCGTCGTTTTTCCGACGCCCCCTTTGTTGATCGTCACGGCCACGGTCTGCATGTGCAAGAGCCCCCTTTGGCAAAATTGCAACTGTACGGCTCTGCACTTGTGCACAATAGAACAGCGTTAGGTTAACGATTCGTCAATGCGCAAAAGCGCAATTGTGCACACGTGCAAAAGTACGGATGTGCAACGTTTTCCTCGATGTCGCCATTACTCCTTTCATCGCCGAGCAAATGCGCGCCGAGAGGCGTGCCCCGCACAAACAAAGCTCGCGCGGCGGCGTGAGCCGCGCGTCCGTATCTGCTTGCCAGAGGGGGGATAGGGCGCGCTCCGTCGCGCCTGTAAGGGGGGAGATGCGCAAATCATCTCCCCCCCTTACAGCAATAAGTTACGCCGAAGGCGTTCCGCTTATTGAATGTTTCGGCTTGGTGGTCAGTTGGGCATTAGGAATAACCTTGAGGGAGGATACATAGACAGGCTGGCAACCCGATAAAACATGAGGTTTCAGCCCTTCGCCGCGACGAACCGGCCAAGCCGCGCCAGCGTCGCCGCCAGCTTGTCGCTTGGGTCGGCCTCCAGCTCTCGCACCTGTGCGAGGATGCCTTTCGCCGCCTCCTGCGACGCGCTTTCAAGACAGGTCGGTAAGAGCGGGATTGCACCCCATGTGTCGCCGGTCGGCGCGGGTGCCTCTGGCTCCGGCGTGTAGCCGCGCCATTGGGTCGCCGGAAGGATGCCGTAGGCGTTCGATTCCTGCCGCAGCACAAACCGCCCGTCGATCCAGTCCTCGGCGCAACGGCGCAGCCAATTCACCACGCCCGCCGCTTTCAGGCTCACCAAGCCACGCGCGACGCTGCGTTCGCTGATCCCCGCCGCGCGGGCAATGGACGCTTGCGAGGGGAACAGCGCGCCGGTCGCGTAGTTCAGAAAATCGAATATCAAAGCCTCCAGCACCTTCAGCCCGTTGCGGCCTAGTGCGCCGTCCTGCTTGCCCGCCGTGCGGGTGAGGCGTTCGAACCGCCGCGCCTCGTGATAGAGCCGCGCCGCCTTCTTGCGGGGCAGGGGCTGAAACTTCACTTCCTTGCGGGTGCTGTCGCACCACACCGGCCACGCCGCGCGGGCGGTGCCGATAAGCCCGCCGACAAGATCGCCCAAGGGCAGGGGGGCAAAGCGGGGGGAACGGTCAAAAGCGGTCGTGATTGTAGACATAGCCTCTCCTTCGGTTTGATCGCTCAAACCGCCGCGAAGGGGGCTGAAAACGGCGCAAAAACGCCCGTTAGCGGAAACGAGGTTTCCGCTTGACTCTCGGCCTGATTTCAGGGAAATTCTGTCTTGCAACTGATCAGAATTCCTCCGGCCTCGGCTGGAAGTTGAAGCCCCCCTTCTGCGGGGGTTTTTGCTTTTCTAGGGTCTGCTCTCTCCAAAAATTGCAGGAAGCACACGCGCGGAACAGCCCGCGCATCGCGTCAGCCTGCCCATATTTTGCTGATTCGTCGAGAGTCTACGAAAGCGGTTGATTTCTGCCGGGATTTCCGACGCGAGCTTTCGTCGATTATTCAACCGCGCGGACAGACACGCGCCGCCTTTGGCGGCGGCTCGGGGCCTTCGCCCGCTCGCCTATCCACGCGGAAAAGAGGCTGTTCCTGTTTTCGCCCTTATGCCATGTGTTGGGTCATGAAACCGGAAAACCGTAAAACCGAACGCATACGCGGCTTGTGCGAAGCCAGCGAGCAAATCAAACTTTTGCAAGTGAAATGGCCAGTAGCCTTTCCGACCAAATCCCACGAAGTGCGTCCACTCGCCAGCGGTACTGTGCAATTGGTTGCTACAGAATTTGGTTGGTCTGCAAATTACGCCCGCGCTGTCCTTGAGTGGTGGAAGCAACGTAACGCCTATTGCCGCGCCGTACTTTCTTACACGAAGCGCATCAATATTGATGGATCAGAGAGTGATGAAGACGTAAAAGAAGAGGCGCGCCTACATGCTCGCAGTACAATTGAGTTGCGCGAGCAAAGACGATTAAAACTGATTGAGAAAGAAAAGGCAGCGGTCAAAAAATCTGCTGCTGCATAGATCATTGTCTGTTTTTTATACAGGCCGTGCTTCAGCGACGATTTTGCTGCGGATTTTTGCCGACAAATCGTCTGGTGTTCTGACATCGACCTTCGTGTGCGTCAGTCCCTCAATGGCTACGGTAATTGCCGCCATGTCGAAAAGACTGAAGCCCTCCGCCGCGTCTATCAGCAAATCGAGATCGCTGCTTTCCGTGTCATCACAATGCAGAACGGAACCGAAGACGCGCGGATTCAATCCCCGGTTCGCAGCAACGATCCGACGGATTTCTTCACGATGGGCCGCAAGGGCAAACGAAGGTTTCACAGGTTAAATCTACCACAAAGCCGCCAATTTTTCCGCTCTCTAGCTTGGCTTATACCCCCATAATGGGGGTCTATTGACAAGGCTGGCATTATCCCCCATAATGGGGGTATGATGTGCGAATGGAAAAGCTCAAGCAACATTTTGCGCTTGCGGATATCAGAGCGGCATTCGTCGATCCGGCTCGGCTCAATCGCTCTTTCGTCTCGAAACAAGGCGCGGATGATTTGGGTATGGACGACGCCGATGTGGTCGCCGTTATTCAGGCTTTGACGCTCGGAGATTTCGAAAAATCGATGACCTCAATCGCTGATCACAAGATTTGGCAGGATGTGTACAAGCCGAAGGTCGACGGGCGGGAGCTTTATGTGAAGTTCACGCTCGATGCGCAAGGCGCACTGTTTTTGATCAGCTTCAAGGAGGCGTGAGCATGGGTGATAATCCAAGAAACTACCCCGACACGATGCCGAGTTCGGAGTCGGGCCGCCCAATGACGCGCGGCGAAAAGCTCGTATCGTTCAAGATCGCCGGGAAAAGCTTCACCTATCTCCAACCGGGTTGGTGGTGCTCATTGACCGACCCTGAGGACATGGAAGGGCAGCTCGTCGATGAGGACAACCAGATTGCCGAAATGGCGCGACGCACGGCCAAGGTTCTGGCGCACGGCGAAAAGGTGTTCGTGCCCGTTGTGATCCGCGCCATTCGTCAACGCTGTGGACTGACGCAACGCGAAGCCGGTCTGCTGTTCGGGACAGGTGAGAAGTCGTTTGAAAAATACGAGAGCGGGGAAATCCAGCCCTCCGGGCCGACAAAGCGCCTTTTGCGGCTGGCGTGGGAACGGCCCGAATTGTTCAGACTCGGCGACGATCATCAAATCGGAATCGCTCTCGCCGATCCCGCATTTGTTCATGAAGCTTTGTGCGCCGCGCATGTCGATCGGCTTTACGAACCGCTGTTCACAACGCCATGATGCAACATAGAGAATTTGCGATAGGCACGGTCTTCCAATGCGGCGAAAGACGCTGGCGCTGCACGGATGTCGGATCGCGCGTCATTGTCGCGATTTGCCTTGATCACGATGACGATCCCAGTTGGTACAACGGCCCGCCCTATGCGGTTGCCGAAAGCGTTTTTGACGAAAACGATATGCAAGGCTGTTCACCGGATGGTGCGATGTCGGCTGTTTCTGGGGATGCATAACCTCGCCGCCGCTTGCGCTCGGCCTGCTTCTCCAAGGCGTCGAGGGCCGACGCTTCGTCGGCATGATGCTCGCTGCTGACGCGCCCGCGCGCGCCGATCCGGCCCCACTGCTTCACCAAAGCGACGCCGCCGAAAAGGTCGGGCTGAACGTCGAGGGCATAGAACCGCGCCATGTTGCGCGCGGCGTCGATGCGGTGAAGCGTGACGGCGTTCATGCGTCGTCGCCCTTCACGCTCGCCCGTGCGGCGGGAAGATGCCGGTAGAGCGTCGCCGGAGAGACGCCGACGCGCCGCGCGACTTCCTCCACGGTCAGCGCGTCGCTGCCGAGAAGCGCCTTCGCGGCCTCGATGTCTTTCTCGGTGAGCTTGCGCCGCCGCCCTGAAAGCCGCCCCTTGGCGCGCGCCGTTTCCAAGCCCGCCATGGTGCGCTCGCGAATAAGGCCGCGCTCGAACTCGGCCAGCGCGCCGAATATCTGAAACACCAGCCGCCCGCCGCTCGTCGTCGTATCGATGGCCTCGGTCAAGGAACGGAAGCCGATCTTGCGGCGCTCCAGTTCTTCGATGGTTTCGATGAGCTGCTTGAGGGAACGCGCCAGCCGGTCGAGCTTCCACACGATGAGCGTGTCGCCCGCGCGGACATAATCGAGCGCGGCGATGAGCTGGGGCCGGTCACGCTGCGCGCCGGATGCGGCCTCCTCGAAGATGCGATCACAGCCCGCACGGTCGAGCGCCTCGCGCTGCAAGGCGGGGTTCTGGTCGCGGGTGGAAACGCGGGCGTAGCCGACAAGGGACATGATTTTCTCTCAAAAGTCAGAGAATCCTAGCTGAGATGAGAGGGCAATTTCAAGAGACGAAATGAGAGACTGAAAGCGCGGGTTTTCATTGAGGCAAGGCGGTTATTCGCACCCTCTCGAAAACGCTCGATTGTGAGAGATGCATTTTCATTGAATCAACCGGCGAAATCACGTACATTATAGGAAGAAAGAGGGGTTGCATGATGCCTCAAGAAAGACACCGCACAGCGCGCATCGAAGCCCGCATCGCTCCCGATGCACTTTCGATCGTGAAGCGCGCCGCCGAAATCCAGGGCCGCAGCGTCAGCGATTTTGTTGTCGCCGCCGCGCAGGAAGCTGCTGCGCGCGCAATCGAGGAAACCCAAATCATCCGCCTGTCGGTTGAGGATCAGCGCGCCATTGCCGAGGCCATTTTCAATCCGCCGCCGCCGACGCCCACGATGTTGCGCGCCGCGAAGGCCTACAAGAGGCTGATCAAGGAGTCCCTGTGACGCAAGGCTTCCGTATCGAAGCCTTGACGCAGGCCCATGATCGCAAAACCTTTTTCTGCGGCGTTGAGCCGCTCGACCGCTATTTTCGTGAGCTGGTTGGTCAGGACATCAAGCGACGTATCTGCAACTGCTTTGTCGCGCTCGATGCGTCGGGCGTCATCGCTGGCTATTACACTTTCGCTGCGACCAGCCTTCCTTTGACCGAGCTTCCTGCCGACGTGACAAAACGCCTGCCGCGTTATCCGATTGTGCCAGCGGGCCTCATCGGTCGTCTTGCCGTCGCGGAAGGGTTTCGCGGCAAAGGGTTTGGCAGCGCGTTGGTCGTCGATGCCGCCGTGCGCGCCGCGCGGAGCGATCCGGCGATATTCACCCTCGTCGTGGACGCCAAGGACGCGGCGGCCTCCGCCTTCTATGAGCGCCACGGCTTCCGCCATCTCGCCAGCAAGCCGGACTCCCTGTTCCTCCCGATAGTCGCCGCACTCAGCGCGCTCGACGCCAAATGATCTCGGCGTTTTACAACCGCCTTCCGACGCAGGGAAGCCATATTTATCACATATAACACAAAGCACCAAAAAGCAGAAACCAATTACTCTTTTTTAGCAGAAATAACATCAATGTCAGCGCAACGAAAAAAAAGTCTTTCACGGCCGCGATCGCTAACTTCCCAAAACTGCTCATCCCACCCTCTATCTGCAATATTTGTTATATTAAAATCATTTATCTGAACAAATACTCCACCAAACGATGAAATTCTGAATTCTTTTACATTTATAAATTTGATTTCAAATGTATATCTTTCTCTATTTATTTCGCTGTTCATAGCAATAGTTAAATTGTAAAAATTACAACTATTATCAATGCAATATATTAAATTTAATAATTTAAACGATATTATAGAGCCGTGCCCACAGAACAGGTAAGCTACGCCATACGGGTCGTTTATTTCTGTTTTGCTCATTTTTTCTAAAGCTCCTCTATTTCTGTATTACTCATCAAGAAGCCGCCTAGAAAATGAATTGTCCTTTGGATTAAATACAACCGCCCCGCCTCCGCCGCCCCCACGACTCCCCCGACCAAACCCCCAATCCCCCCAGCTTCGACTAGGTGAGAGCTCTGACGGTGGCGTGGTTTCCGGCTGAACAGAAGATGGCGAAGGCCCTTCAGGATATTCTCCTGAATAAGGGCCCGTTTCATATCCATATTGCGGATCATATCCAGCCCCCCACTCAGTGGTATGAAAATGCGGCTCATCATGGACTGAACAGTAACCATGATCCGTAAAATCAGTTCGACCGACCTGCTGCCCAAATCTATTATAAAATACTCTAGAATACTCCCATTTTCCAGTACGGTCATTCCATTTAAACCAGTCATACCACGATTTACCAGGACTAATTAGAGTAGGAGCATTTCGTTGATAAAACTCTGGGGGAAGAAATGTTTGATCTTGCAACCCACTTAGATCAAAGTGGCTAAGCGGATTCCCCCCGACATACGCATAGGTATTGATACCTCCCGCCAGCCCAATCGGGTCGCTCTCGATGTACCGCCCCGTCTTGGGGTCATAGTCCCGGAAATAATTGTAATACAGCCCCGTGGTCCCGTCATAGAACTGGCCGGGGAAGCGGAGATTGTAGGTGAGCGAGCCGGTCGGCGTCCCGTTGCCGAAGGGATCGTGATCCCAGAACCAGACGACCTGTTGCGCGGCATTGATGATCTGGTGGGGCGCGCCAAGATGGTCGGGCGATATCGCATAGAGGCCGGAAGACTGCATGGTCGTAACCGGCAAATTCCCCAGCCATACCGTCTCGTCCAGAGCCACGCCCGTTCCGTCATAGCTGCCGAGAAGATGGCCTGCCTCGCCGTAAACGAACAAGGTCGGCAAGCCGCCGCCGCCATTGGGGAGCTGGCTGCGCGACTTGACCGCGACCCGCTGGCCTAAAGCGTTGACCGAAAAATCCCTTCCCAGTGAGCCATACGCCGCCCAATTCTGGCGATTGCGCCCGTCATAGCCAAAGCGCAGCGCCATCAATGCGGATGCATGATAGGTCGTGTTGCCTGCGGCGTCGTAGGAAAAGCTATCGTTCGAAGAACCCGTGAGCGCCAAGAGGTGATTGCTCGCCGGATCGTACATATAATTTACGGCTTCGGGGCTGACGCCGGTTTGCGAAAATGAGAGTCGATTGCCGACGAGATCATACATGTAGCCCTGCGTAAGTGCGCCGCTCGTATAGCTCACGAGCTGGCCGATTTTGTCATAGGTGAACGCTTTGGATGGCAAGCCTGTCTCCGCGATCCCTTTAATCCGGCTCGCGGCGTCATAGGTCAGCGCGATATTGTCGTTGGCGGGGAGCGACAGGCTTGCAATGCGCCCATCCAGATCAAAAGTGCGGGCGTAGCTCGCGCCGTTGCCAAAGACCCAACCGGCCGGGCCTCCGAAGGGTTGGTACGTAATCTGGTTGAGTAGAGTCGATACCGGCCCGCTGGCGGACGGCTGATAATATATCCCGCTCACACGCCCTGCGGCGTCATAGACAAAGGAAACGACGCGGCCAGAGGGATAGGTGAGCGATGTCAGCCGTCCATTCGTCGCGCCATAGGCCCACCGTGTCGTCAGCGTCACACCCTTGAGCGTCAGGGATTTGAGGCTGATCTGGCCGAAGCTGTTGTAGCTCCAGCTTGTCGTCGCGCCGGAGGGATCGGTCAGGGTCGTCAAATGCCCGATGCCATTCGTCCCCTGATCGTACTGATAGGTCGTTACCGTTCCGTCCGAATGGGCGGCCCTCACGACGCGATTGAGGGCGTCATATTGGTAGAGTGTGGTCTTGCCATTGCCGTCGGTCGCGGAAAGCACGTTGCCAGCCGCGTCGTAGGTCTTTGTCGCCGCGCCTGCGTCCGGGCTCACGATCGCCGTCGGAAGGTCGAGCGCGTTATTCGCGTAAGTGGTTTGCACGCCACGCGCATCGGTGACGCTGGCAAGGCGGTCTGCGCTGTCATACCCCAAGACAATCGCCGCGCCTTTGGCGTCGGTTGTCTGGGACGGGCGATTCAGCGAGTCGTAGACAAGCCCCGATGCATTGCCGAGCGGGTCGGTTATCTGGGTGAGATTGCCCTGCGGATCGTAAGTGTAGTTGCTGGTCTGTCCCAGCGCGCCAACGGCCTGTGAGAGGCGGTTTACGTTGTCATAGACGTAAGATCGCGTCTGTTTCAGGACATTCGCCGCGTCGAACACCTCTTCTTTCGTCCTGTTGCTCGCCGAGTCGTACGTATAGACGATGCGATTGAGGAGAGAGTCGTAAACTTGGGTTGGTCGGTGCGCGGCGTCATAAACGAAATACAGCCAAGAGCTGTCCGGCTTGATGATCGACTGGAGATTGCCTGCCAAATCATAATAGTAGCGCGTTTTTAACCCACCCACCGTGCGAGAGGTCAGGCGCCCGCGCGCGTCATAGGTCAGCGTCGTCACGGTTCCATTCGGATCTACCGCCCGCAACAACCGGCCTGCACCGTCATAATTGGTGAAGCTGGTCACATGGCCGAGAGCGTTGGTGATGCTTTTCAGCGCGCCGTTGCCGAAGCCGCCCGCCGGAAAATCCGCTGTCGTGTAATAGCTGTAGGTGGTCATATGGCCGAGCGGATCGGTTGCGGTACTCGCCTGCCCGGCGGCGTTGTAGGTCCATGACTGCGTGCTGGTGAGGGTCGCCGAGGCAATCGTCTTGTTCAGCAGATTGCCATTGCCGTCATAGGTGAAGCGCGTCGTCCGCCCCGGCTCAGAAATCTTTGTTGGCAGGTGAAACGTCGTGTGCCAATCCGTCGTGATGGTCTGCGCA
>Ga0265331_10002021_pt1 | contig 14089 bp, 11 predicted proteins | sample 41923metaG_FD_202088 | JGI IMG/M metagenome (GOLD analysis project Ga0265331, IMG submission 202088) | Rhizosphere microbial communities from Carex aquatilis grown in University of Washington, Seatle, WA, United States - 4-19-23 metaG | ecosystem: Host-associated > Plants > Roots > Rhizosphere...
TGTCCGCGGCACTAGCGGCTCGCATACTGTTTTAAAAGCTCCCGAAGGCATAACTGAATTTCCAAAAGAAATAATAAAGCTGGCGGCCGCAATTGCTGCATACTACAGCAAAGCTAAAAACGCCGGACATGTGCCCGTTGCATATACAGAAGCTAAAAATGTTCAGAAGTATAAAGGCGCTAAATCCGGGAGCGTTGTTATAAAAGGAGAGAAAGTCGTAAAGGTAAATCCGGCAATACCCAAAGAAGAAAATTAGAAATCGTTTATCAGCTTATTTATCTGCACCTCAACTTCGCTTATCTTACTTTCTAGTATCTCGCGCCTGTCAGGTTTTATTTTGAGTAAGTGCGAGTAAGCTTCAATTGCATCGAAATAATTCCCCTGCTTCGCGAAAATATCAGCCAGCGTTTCGGTAATTATCTTAACTTCAAATTTATTCTTGAGCCTTTTCTTTTCGAAGGTTGGTTTTACAATTTCCTTTTTAAAGTAGTGCGGAGATTCGACTATGTTCTTAAAGTCGTTGTACTCAGGCATTTCGCCTACTGCTTCAAGAATTTTGCTCTCCCCTATAATATCGTCAATTTCGTAACTGGGGAATAAGTTATAACTAAAATCATAATCGTTGAAAGGCGGCGCTTTAAAATCGAGCTTAGGTATCAGATCGTCTTCGTGCTTCCTGGAAACCTCGTTCTTTGCCAGATCGTTGGCAATATCAAGATACTTTTTTACAATTTCCATATCCGGATTTTCAGTCAGAACCTGTTCAAAAATTTTCTTCCCGTCGAAATAATATTTATTGGCAAGGTAGCATTTACCGAGTAATATCCGCGCCGTCACATAATTCGGATAAAACTTCAATCCCGCCAGAAGCAGGTCGATAGCCTCAGTAACGCTGCCGTTGATAAGATAATAATTCGCAAGCTTAACAAACTCAGGAGTAAGCGGATTAGTCCTTACCTTATCTTCGAATTTTGTTATCAGATATTTTATTATGTCGCTATCTACCAATTATGTTATGTTGATTCTTTAGCCATTCTGTTTGAAACTATTACATGCTTTATTGAAAGATATGCGACAAGCCCAAACCCAAAAGTGAACATCAGCTGGAACGGGATAGCCGATATCTGTAAAGTCGCCAGCGATACAATAACCGCCGCAAGACTATACAAAGCAAGCAATGATTCGAAAATAACAGATAATTTTATTTTTTTGTGAACATATTTTTTGTCTTTCCAGGAATCTTTTTCGCCGGATATGCCGTATTTTGGAGTCCTTACAAATTCAGATTTCTTATTTATCAGAGCCTCAAACACCGCCTTGGTGTTATTGATGGCAAAACCCATGCTTCCCGCCATAAATACAGGGAACAGGAGCACGCGCGTCCGCCAATCAGCATACACATCTTTTTGCGAAAACAGGTAAAATAAAAACGATCCGATAAAAGCCAGTACAAATACCGACATGAAAGCAAAGTAAGTATCATATTGCCCCGTGTTCTTAATAAGCACAATAGGCATATTCAGCAGGCACGCCAGCAATATGAATGGAAACACGATGTTATTTGTTAGATGAAATGTTGAAATTATCTTATGCTTCAATGGCAGGTCTGCCTTCCAAACGCGAAACAGCATTTTCTTTGCGGTTTCAATCGAGCCCTTTGTCCACCTGAACTGCTGCGTTTTCACAGAATTAATTTCTGAAGGAACTTCGGCGGGAGTTGTGAAATCCGTCAGATATTTAAACTTCCATCCTTTGAGCTGCGCGCGGTAAGATAGGTCCAGGTCCTCGGTCAGCGTATCCGCTTCCCAGTTCCCCGCATCGAAAATACATTCTTTGCGCCATACGCCGCTTGTTCCGTTAAAGTTGATAAAGAAATTAGCTTTGTTCCTCACCTGCTGCTCGATAACAAAGTGCCCGTCAAGAGCCAGCGCCTGAATTTGAGTGATAAGCGAATATGAACGGTTAAGATGTTCCCATCTTGTTTGCACCATCCCAATTTTAGGATCGTTGAAAAACGGCAGAACAATTTTCAGGAAATTTTTTCTTGGAATAAAATCCGCGTCAAATATTCCGACGAATTCACCCTTTGCGGTTTTAAGCCCTTCCTTCAATGCGCCCGCCTTATATCCTGTTCTGTCATCGCGGTGGATATGGCAAATATCAAATCCAAGCAGCTTATATTCTTTCACAATTTTATCAACTATCTCAACAGTTTCATCAGTTGAGTCATCAAGAACCTGGAACTCAAGCCTGTCTATAGGATAGTCGATTTCACATGCGGCTTTTATGAGGCGTTCTATAACGTACATCTCGTTATATATGGGAAGCTGAAGCGTTACCATCGGGTATCCGTCTAAAACCCCGCTGAAATCATCCCTTTTGTGCCTATGTTTTAAATAGTAATATACCATTATTAGTCCATGAGAACCGAACGTAAAAAGTATGATCAGCGAACCTATATAAGTGAACAGTATGATCTTTTCCAATTGTGCTTACCTTAATAATTAATTTGCAAATATCCTGACATGGCACATCTACCAGTCGGAAGTAACATCCAGAAGAATATCATCGGTCAGTTTATCCTCGGCTACCTTAACGCCGTCATCGCGCTTAGAAAATCCGCCTGTTGAACTGTCATATTCTCCCCAGTCGGTGAAATCTTTCTTCCAGATAGTTTTCTTAGTTTTCAGATTCTGAAATTCCACCGAAACGATCAGCGTTACTTTTCTTTTCGAAACTGTTTCGCCGCCGGATACTACAAAAGGATCATCTTTGACGCTGGTGACAATACATGTCACCATTCCGTCGGCTGATGTCTTTTCAGCGTACTCCAGGGTGTTATCCTTAATAAATTTCGTCTTTAAAAGCTGAGTTAAATCCTCGCCCAATGTTGCCAGCCCAAACCCGCTATTGTCGGGAATATTGGGAATAAAAATTGTTTTAATTCCTTGCGGCGGCGCCGAGCCTTTAAAACCGTAATTACAAGAACTGAACGCAACAACTAACGCCAGCAAGAGTAAACGTTTTATAAGAACCCGCTTATTTATATTTCTAATTAAACGCCTTGCCATTTTTCAATCCGTAACTTTTAAATTTCCGGTATAATGTCCGGTTGCTGATCTTAAGCTTATCAGCTATCCTGTTAATGTTGCCGTTATATTTTTTCCAATAGTATGTTAACAGTTCCTGTTCAAACTCATCATATGAAATGTTTTCTATCTTCTCGTCAGGGATGCGAAAACCGTCTTCAGGAATTTTTGAGTTCGCTGTTGCCCCCAGGTTCTCTATCTGATTTTTAATATCCATAATGTCTGTTTTTAGCTCAAATAAAGCCCTAAATAACAGCTGTTTATCGTCCTGACCCTGGAAAACCGAAACCGGAGCCGGAAGAGTAGATTCCTTCCTCGGAATATTAAGATGGCGTATTACATCATCAACTTCTATTTTCTTATCACCGTTCAAAGTGATCAGGCTCTCGGTAAAATTTTTCAGTTGCCTGACATTACCCGGCCAGCTGTAATTAATAATATATTCCATCGCTTGTTGGGAGACGTCTTTGAAATCAATTTTATTTTTTGAACAGAATGAGTTAACGAAATGATTGAACAGGACTTCAATATCTTCTTTTCTTTCACGAAGCGGGGGAATTAAAATGTTTATTGAACGAAGGCGGTAATACAGATCTTCGCGGAATGAACCTGAAGCAATTTCTTCTTCCAGGTTCCTGTTGGTTGCGGCAATGATCCTGACATCGACCTTCTCAGGTTTTGTGCCGCCGACTTTCATAAATTCGCCGTTCTCTATCACCCTTAAGAATTTTACCTGCGTTGCAAGCGGAAGCTCGCCTATTTCATCAAGAAATATTGTACCGCCATCCGCCGATTCAAAATAACCTTTACGCGTTTCTATCGCACCGGTAAACGAACCCTTTTGATGCCCGAACAACTCGCTTTCAATTATTCCTTCCGGTATTGCGCCGCAATTTACTGTAATGAAAGGCTTATCGGCGCGTTTGCTAAGCTTATGAATTTCATGAGCTACAACTTCTTTACCCACGCCGCTCTCACCTGTAATTAAGACCGTTACATCGGTGGGCGCTACCTGTTTAATAATTTGCCGCAATTCCACTATCGGAATCGACAGTCCCAGCAGATCGCTTGATATGTTTGCAGCTATACTTTCCATTATTATCCTCACCCCGGCCCCTCTCATCAAAGGAGAGGGGTGTCCCTGCCTGCAGCAGGCAGGCGTCAGGACGGGTAAGATTCAAACAATTTCTATTTTACCAATTCTCCAAATAATGTTGCAGAATTGGCTTTTAAAATTTTTACTGTGACTTTCTCGCCAATGCTTGTTCCGTTCTTAGGAATAATTACAGATTTATTGCCGTCGGTTCTTCCTGTAAGCATTGAATCAGATTTCTTACTCACACCTTCTATTACGATATCATATTTGCCGCCAATCAGCCCGGAATTCTTTTCATGAGATATAACCCGCTGCAGCTCAACAATATCCATCATCCTGCTGGTTTTGGTTTCTTCATCAACATCATCTTTCATTTCCCATGCTTTGGTCTTTTCACGCGGTGAATATTTGAACATGTATGCGCCATCAAATTTTACTTCATCCATTATATCCAGTGTCATTCCGTGATCCTCATCTGTCTCAGTGCAGAATCCGGTAATGATATCTGTTGATAAAGAAACATCGGGGATTATTTTTTTTATGTTATCTATAATACCCATGTAATGTTCAATTGTGTAGCTGCGCTTCATTAAATCCAAAATTCTATTTGAGCCCGTTTGCATAGGTAAGTGTATGTAATTACATAAATTATCATACTTAGCAATTGTCTCGATCAGCTTCATTGAAATATCCTGCGGATGTGAAGTTGTGAAACGAATTCTAATTTCAGGAACTGCTAAGGCGCACTCTCTAAGTAGATCCGCAAAATCATTTCCGCTGCTGGCGTATGAGTTGACATTCTGTCCAAGCAGAGTTACTTCCTTAAAACCATTGCGCCACAACTGCGCAACTTCGGCCACAACTCCTTCTAACGGACGGCTTCTTTCTCTTCCTCTTGTATAAGGCACAACGCAGAAAGAACAGAATTTATCGCATCCTCTCATAATAGAGAGCCATGCGCTGATACCTTCTTTTCTTAGCGGGACTATATCATCGTAGGTTTCAACTTTCGAAAGTCTTACTGCAATCCCCTTCTCGCCTGTATCAATTATGTTCTCTATCAGCTCGGGGACTTTACGATACTCATCAGGGCCAACAACAAGGTCGACAACTTTAGTTTTCTTAACTAAATCTCTCTTAAATCTCTCCGCCATACAGCCAATCAGTCCGATAACCATACCCGGATTATTTTTCTTATACTTCTTAAGCTCAGTTAAGCGCTGCAGAACTTTCGCTTCGGCATGCTCGCGGATACTGCATGTGTTTACAAGTATTACGCTTGAGTCTTCTATATCATCTGTAATAGTGTAGCCGTGGTTACCCATAATGCCGTTAACAATTTCAGTATCGGCAAAGTTCATCTGGCAGCCATACGTCTCGACGTAAAGCTTCCTCGTTCCGCCTGTTTGTTTAGCTTTATTAGTTAAAGTTGAAAGAGGAATGTAGGAACTTTTGTCCTTTGGTTTTATATCTTCCATTTAAATCCTGGTTTTTCAGCCCCCAAAAATGTTGTCCACCAAATCATGAATAATTAAATTATCACTTTCTCTTTGGAAATTAAAAATTCCCTTATTATTCCGGCTATACCTTTGCCGTCCATTTTCAATTCTTCGTAAAGTTCATCAGGCGTTCCGTGGTCTATAAACCTGTCAGGCAGCCCGTGCACTATCAGATCAACATCCTTAATATTGTTCTGGTTCATAAACTCAAGAATCGCTGAGCCGAAACCGCCGATTATAACATTATCTTCAATAGTCAAAACTTTTTTATGCCTGCTAAACACATCTCTTAGTAAGCCTGCATCAAGCGGTTTTACAAATCTTGCATTCACTACTTCAATATCAATTCCATCTTTGGCAAGTTCAGTTCTGGCTTTAAGCGCCATCTGCACCATGTTACCAATTGCAATAATAGCCGCATCCTTGCCTTCTTCAACAATTTCGCCCTTGCCAATTTCTATTTTTTCGAACGGATTGATCTTAACCCCAATTGCATTGCCGCGCGGGTATCTTATAGCAATTGGCCCCTTTTTATATAATGTTGCCGTGTAAAGCATATTACGCAATTCCTGTTCATCTTTTGGGGACATCAATACCGTGCCCTGTATACATCTGAAATAACTTAAATCAAGCGAACCGTGATGTGTTGGCCCATCAGCGCCAACAATTCCCGACCTATCCATAACAAATACTACAGGCAGTTTCTGGATAGCGACATCATGGACGATCTGGTCAAACGCCCTTTGCAGGAATGATGAATACACCGCTACAACCGGCGTGTAACCTTCTGTGGCCATACCGGCGGCAAATGTTACAGCATGCTGCTCGGCTATGCCAACATCAAAATACCTGTCCGGCATCGCCTTTTGAAGTATATCTAATCCTGTGCCGTCAGGCATTGCGGCCGTTATGCCAACAACTCTTTCGTTCTGCTTGCAAATTTCAACCAATGCATCTCCAAAGACTTTTGTAAAAGCAGGAGGCGCGCCTTCTTTCTTTGGCGCTATTCCTGTAACTTTATCAAACGGAGTTGATGCATGGAATTTCTGGTAATGTGTTTTTGCCGGCTCATAGCCTTTACCTTTTTCGGTAATTACATGCAGAAGCAACGGGCCGTTAAATTCTCTTAACTCTTCAAGAATCTTAACGAGGTTAACAATATTATGTCCGTTCACAGGACCAAAGTATCTGAATCCCAGCGCTTCGAACAGCATTCCGGGGGTCATTACTCCTTTAAAACCGCTTTCCAGCCTGGATGCAATGTGCCGTATCCTATCGCCTACGCGTTTGTCAAACTTCTTTGTCGCATCCCAAACATAATTTCTGAATTTGTTATATGACTGGTTTGCCTGGAATTCATTAAAGTAATTATGCAGCGACCAGACATTTGGGGCAATTGACATTTTGTTATCGTTCAGGATAACAATAATGTTCTTCTTAAGCAGCCCGATGTTATTCATGGCTTCATAAGCCATGCCGCCGGTCATTGAGCCATCTCCGATAATTCCAACAACCTTAAAATTCTTTTTCTGGAAGTCGCGGGCTGTAGCTACGCCCAGCGCCGCTGAAAGCGACGTGCTTGCATGTCCTGCGCCAAATACATCATACTCGCTTTCGGCTCTTTTCAAAAACCCGCTGATCCCGCCTTTTTGACGTATTGTTTTCAGGAGGTCTTTTCTACCTGTCACAATTTTATGAATATACCCCTGGTGCCCAACGTCCCATATAAGTTTGTCGGTTGGAGTATCGAAAACATAATGCAATGCAACCGTAAGCTCGGCAACGCCTAAAGACGCGCCTAAATGCCCGCCGACTTTTGATATTGTATCTATCAAAAAATCCCTGATCTCATTAACCAGAACTTTAAGTTCAGTTAAATTAAGTTTCTTAAGATCAGCCGGTGAATCAATGCCGTCCAGGTATTTATATTTAGTTTCTGTTTGCATTACTTATATTCTTTGATTTCGATATCGCCTTTTAATGACTTATTTATCTCTTTTATACGTAACTCCGCATTTCCAAGTTTGTCGTAACAAACCTTTGTTAAGGTCATGCCCTCTTCATAAAGTTTTATTGTCTCATCCAAAGTGCAATCTTCGCTTTCAAGAAGTTCAAGTATCTTTTCAAGCCTTATAAATGAATCTTCGAATGATATTTCCGTCTTCTTCTGCTTCTGCGACATTACGATTATTTTAAGATCCTGGCTTGTTTCTTACTATCATAAAACTCGATTTCAACGTCATCATTCTTACTCAGCTCATTAGCGCGGATCACGATCTTTCCCCTATCAAACAATCCCTGCTGGTCGCCGCCTTTATGAATTACAGCATACCCTTTCTTCAAATTATTGGTTGGATTGATATGATGCAGCGTTGAGCTAATATACTTAATTTGATTTTTATAAAATGATACTTTATTCTCTGTCAGATTTACAACTTGTTTTGACATTTCGTCAAGACGCAGGTAGAAATTACTAATTAGGTCCTTTGGTCTGTTAAAATAATAATTGCTTCGTACCTCTTTTATCGAATTTCTTACAGATTCAAGCTTGTTTTGTACAAAACTTCTATAAAAATACGAAAATTTGTCAAGATTTTCAATTAACTCTTTCATATCCGGAGTAACAAGCTCAGCGGCCGCAGATGGAGTTGGAGCCCTTAGATCAGCAACAAAATCACAGATTGTATAGTCGACTTCATGCCCGATGGCGCTCACAATGGGTATTTTACAGGCATAGATGGCCCTGGCGAGCTTCTCGTCATTGAACGGCCATATGTCCTCAAGCGAGCCCCCGCCACGCGCTATAATCACCATATCCATTTTGGGAAAATCCTTTTTGCCCGAATGTTTCTCGATATCTTTGAGAGCTGAGATCACCGATTCAGCCGAAGCGATCCCCTGCATTGTAGCAGGATACAGAAATATATTCAGTAAAGGATATCTTCGTTTTACTATCTTAATAAAATCCTGCAGCACAGCGCCAGTTCGTGATGTTATCATTGCGACATTTTCGGGAAATTCGGGAAGCGGTTTTTTTATTGTCTCATCAAACAACCCTTCTTCAAAAAGTTTCTGTTTAAGTTTATCGAATCTTAGCTGAAGCTCGCCAATGCCCTGCGGCTTTATCTCCCATACATCAACCTGATAAGAACCGCGCGCGCCAAAGACAGAAATCCTTCCTTTTATCACTACCTGCATCCCGTCTTCGGGCGTGAACAAAAGCGTTTCACTTCGCGAACGCCACATAACGCATTGGATCTGTGAACCCTCATCTTTCAGTGTAAAATAATAATGTCCTGATTGTGTATGAATTTTGAAATTCGAGATCTCGCCGATCAAATTCACAAAACGGAAATTCTCTTCCAGCAAAATTTTGATCTGTGCGTTAAGCTCTGTAACAGTTAATATTTTAGCAAGCGGTTCCATCTATTTAATAATTGTGACTATTACGTTTTCTACCGACCAGCCGCCTTTTATCGATAATGTTTGCGGATAAAATGTAAACGGGTCAGAGCCCTCAAAAGGGAACGGGTTTCCGTAATTATATGTGCCCGCGCCTTTTGAATCTACAAATGCGAATAAAGTATAATCAGCTTCAAGTATCCTGCTGAATGAAAAAACCGAATCTGCGCAATCAAATGAATATTTTATTGCAGGCGTCAGGTCTTTTGAAGTAAGAAATATTTTTATAGCCGGAATTTCGTTCGATACTTCTGTTGAATCGTACGAAAATTCGCGTACGCTTCCCTTAAGATTCCCGTATGAATTGTTCGAAACAACGCGGAATTTGAGGTTAAAGTTATATAAAGTGTCTTTATCCGTATTCAGGCTGAATGATATTGTATATCCTCTTGCGAAAGCGAACTTATTGGCCGCAAATACCTCAACCAGTGAATCATTTCTCCAGTTAAACACCATTTTCTCCGGGATATTATTTTCGTCTCTCACCTGCATTGAATTCACAAAAGTTTCGCGTCCCGGCTTGAAATGAGTGAAGAGAATAAAAATACTTTGCTCGGGTAAAATATTCCGGCTGTCATCCTTGATCGACGTCGAAACAATATTTGCCGAATCTTTAAAGTACCTATCCGTATTCAGTTCCGATAAAGTATCAACCGCGTTAAGCTGCTTCATCAGAAAATTTACGCCTCTGAGTGATTCCTTTTCCTGCAATGTGAGATCGCCGGTCAGAACCCCGTAATTTTCACGCTCGGAAGTATACAGATAATTCTTATCGTCATCATCAACGGCTATTACCCGGTACTTTCCCGGCCCCATGTTTGTGAGAATATAATCTCCTTCCAAAGAAGTTTCCGTTTGATAATCGGCAAGATCCTTTGACGGGTCATAATTTCCCTGGTCAAGTTTATATGCAAATATTGCAATGTTTTTCCCGCGTCCGTTATAAACTTTACCGGAAATACTGCACTCGTCAATTTTATTTCCTGTAGCAAAAGCAAAAGTTACAGGCTGGGTTATTGAGTTGCCGTGGATATCTTTAAGAGCCGTGTTCAGAGTAACCACAAAAGTTTTATTTGGATCTATTTTATAGAATGGTTTCTCAAATTTAACTTCGACTTCTTTACCGCTCCAGTTGTATTCAATATCCCCCTTTATTTGAGGCGAAATCCTAAAAGCATCCTGAAAGCTGCGCCTGTCTACATATTCATTGAATTCATAAGATATCGTATTTCCTCTATAATTGAGGGTATTCTTGTTGGGACCTGCAATCCTGACTTTGGGGGGGGTTTTGTCCTCATCTCCTCCTCCGGGCGGTATTTGGTTTGCACATCCATATACATATATGGTAACTACAAATAACGTCAAAATAGACGAAATATAAAGAATTGTATTGATCGATTTTCTTTTCAATAATTCAAATATAACTAAAATTTTGCCAATTTTTAAGAAATTTATGATATCTTACTGCAACTGTTTACGGCTTTAATTATTAGTTAGAATATCCCTATAAGGTGGTATTGATATACCCTACAAAGCATACCATATTTGTACTAGTTGATTGTAGTAAAAACAGTAACTAAAACAATTATAAAGTAATAAACAACAGAGTTAGTAAAATGGAGGTAAATATGAAACAGATAAATAATACATTTAGGGCGCTGATTTCAACATTAGCGCTAATAATTCTTCTGGCTTTCGTATTACCTGCTGCAGCGCAGAATTCGATCTCAACCGACAAAAAAATCGTTGCCGGCGGAGAACATGAAAAAACAGAGCTTGCTTCAGGCAATTGGGTTTTAACAGACAGACGTATGGATGTATTCAACGAGGCCAATGTTACCCAGTGGAGCGGCAGCGAGCAAAACCTGAACGCTGTTTGCCAATGGAAGGATGTTCTTAGTATCATTCATACCATAAGCGGCTCATTCAAATGGCAGGAACCGCCAAGATCAATGGCGCCGGGAAGCTACAACAAGATTGCTGCAAGTTATATCAACGACGAATACAGCACAGATAACAGGGTACTGCTTGGAGTGAAAGTAAAGATAGATAACATTACATCAGACTATTCTGCTGCAGGACCGGGTTCGATAGATATTTTGAGATTAACAAAAGATAACAGAAATTATAGCAACGAAACAAAGACAGGATATTTTACAGCGCCTAAGACGCTAGTTGGCGAATCAAATGAAATGGTAATGATGGTTGATTGTTATATCGGGCAGGACCATTATGTATCAACATATACATACACATGGATAGGCGAAGAGTCAGCATCAAAATAAACATTAATTAATTTTTTCTGCTATAACAGCATAGCTGTAGTATTCCCTACTAATTAGCAGATGAACCGGGGCTTAACAGGTGTTAAGCCCTTTTTTTTATTTCAACCCCACCCCAACACTCCCGGAAGAGTAGGAGTAATTCTTTTAACCTAAAGTAATAAACATGGCTATTTCCTGAAAATAATGAGGACGGATACACAGGTCCGCCCCTACAGAATTGTGTTGCACAGAAGGTAAAAGTGTACACCTATCCTGATCATTAACGCTTCATCTTGATTTCTGTAATTTCTTTGGCTATTTTTGTTCCCCGAAACAACCCGGGGAACGTCCATAAAAAAGGCGGGATTCTGATGGGCAGAATCCCGCAGGTTTTGGAGGTGGCTATTTGAGGATTGTAGAAGGTGGAACAAATTCTTAAATGCGCAGCGGGGTCCTGCTTCTCCAGCAGAACGAAGCAAACCCGCAGCAACATCTTAAATTAGGCTTCTGTGGTCCGGAAGCCTTAATCTGGATACAGGCAAGCTTCGTGACGTCAACCCCGCTTTGCAAACTTTTCATATCAAATTGTATTTCTTCTTATTACTAACATTCATGAATTACCTATTTGCTTTTGCTTTTAAATCTCAAATCTCAAGTCTTAAATCTTAAATCTTAAATCCATCTAGTCCATCTGTCTTCTCAGGAAAGCAGGTTTATCGTCGTTTGAGATCTTGAAATCATCGGTATTGAAATCAAGGTCGTCAAGCTCTTCTTCCCTTGTTCTTATTTTCTTTATGTCTTCATTCTGCAGTAGGTGTTTCCTCTGGACCGTCGGTATATCATAATACTGCAATTCCTGATTTGAGCTGGGAATTTTTGTTATGATGGTTTCTTTCTGCGACTCAAGCAGCATATTCTTTGAAGTGACAGTATCCTGCTCGATCGGGTTCGTGTTTGTCTGTTTAAGCTCAACAGTGTTGAATCCGGTTGCAATGATGGTCACAATAATCTCATCTTCAAGCCTTTCATCGGTTACAACTCCCCATATAAGCTTGCTGTACTGGCCGGCCGCTTCCGCTATCAGGGCGGTCATATGCTTAAGATCGCTTATTCTGAAATTCGGATGAGCGATAATATTGAGCAATATTGACTTTGCTCCTGCAATTGAAACGCCTTCAAGTAGCGGGTTGTTGATCGCTTCTTCCGTCGCCCTGATTGCCATATGCTCGCCTTTTGCATAACCAATTCCCATAAGCGCATCGCCCATATCCCTCATAATTGTCTTTACGTCTGCGAAGTCAACGTTAACCTTTCCGCGTTTTGTAATGATATCTGAAATTCCTCTTGTGGCATTGTACAGCACATCGTCAACTTTTTTAAAGCTGTTATCAAAAGTAATATCTTCGCCAAAAACAGAAAGAAGTTTTTCATTTGGAATAATGATGCACGAATCAACTTCCTGTTTGAAGCGTTTTAATCCTTCATCGGCAATTTTCAAGCGGTCAACGCCTTCGAAATCAAACGGTTTGGTCACAATACCGACAACCAGCGCGCCTGCCGCTTTAGCAATCCTTGCTACTGCAGGAGCCCCGCCGGTGCCTGTGCCGCCGCCCATACCGGCCGTTATAAATACCATATCGCATCCGCGTATCACCTGTTCAACTTCGTCCCTGCTCTCTTCAATCGCTTTGGCGCCTTTGGTATCATCCATGCCTGCTCCAAGACCAAGAGTCGTATTCCTTCCGATCTGTATCTTTATTTCAGCTTTGCTTTTTTCTAGGTCCTGAATATCTGTATTCAGGCAAATAAAATCCACACCCTCAAGACCTTTTTCTATCATGTTGTTAATTGCGTTTCCGCCAGCGCCGCCGACCCCAATTACTTTAATTTTAGCTCCGTAAGTTGATTCATTAACTAATCTGATTGACATGTTATTTTCTCCCTTTCCTCCACACCCGTGAACCGTTTAAACCGGTATGGGATAGTTTGTAGATTATTTTATTATAATTCATTTATTATTTACTCTTAACTATTACTTTATGCTTTTTAATTTACAACTCGTCGAACCATTGTTTTACCCTGTGAAGTATATTTTGGATCCCGGCCGCTTTTTTAACTTTAGCCTTCTTAATATTCTTTTTTTGATCCAGGTATTTTAACCTATGAAGAATTAATCCAATGCCTGTCGCGTAGATCGGGCTTTCTACTTCTTTCAGCAACCCGCCACCGATATCCATAGGTACGCCCAGGTTCACTTCGGTGCCAAGAACCTGCTGAGCAAGCTCGCGGGTGCCTTTTAATAGCGAACCGCCGCCGGTAATAACGACCCCTGCAGGAAGATAGCTTTCAATACCGGAGCGTTTTATTTCTTGCGCGGCAAGAACAAAAAGCTCTTCCATTCTTGCCTGTATAATTCTTGAAATTATGCTCTTCTCTATCTTAAGCGGCCTTCTTCCTTTAATAGCCTGGATCGTGATAATATCATCGTTGATTATTTCTGATATCAGCGCGTATCCAAATTCTTTCTTAACGCGTTCAGCTTCCCTTTCTTCAATGCCAAGCGTTTCGCTTATATCGTTTGTAACCTGGCTGCCCGCTATACCTATTCCGGCTGTGTGTTTAATGACGCCTTTTTTAAATACGGCTATATCAGTTGTTCCGCCGCCAATATCTATCATT
>Ga0265331_10002023_pt1 | contig 14075 bp, 14 predicted proteins | sample 41923metaG_FD_202088 | JGI IMG/M metagenome (GOLD analysis project Ga0265331, IMG submission 202088) | Rhizosphere microbial communities from Carex aquatilis grown in University of Washington, Seatle, WA, United States - 4-19-23 metaG | ecosystem: Host-associated > Plants > Roots > Rhizosphere...
GAGGACCCAAGGGCGCGAGGCGGGCGTTAAGGCTTTCCGGCGGAATCCGTGTATGCTTTAAAGAATGTGCGGGCGCTTCACGCAGCATCTCTCCTGGGCGGAGATTCGCCGGCTCGCCGATCTCGTAGGCCGGCCGCGCAATCTCGCGCCGCGCTACAATCTTGCGCCGACGGACATGATCGAGGTTCTTCGCGCGGGTCCCGAGGGCGTCGAGCTCACGCCGATGCGCTGGGGCCTCATTCCGTCATGGTGGTCGAAGCCGCTCTCGGAGCTCCCCTCGACCTTCAACGCCCGCGCCGAGACGCTCAGTGAAAAGCCCATGTTCCGGGCTGCCTTCAAGTCGCGGCGATGCATCGTGCCCGCCTCGGGCTTTTACGAATGGACGGGCGAGAAGGGACGGAAGATCCCGCATTACTTTTCCAGCGTCGCCGGAGAGCCGCTCGCGCTGGCCGGACTCTGGGAGCTGTGGCGCGACCCGAAGGGAGCGGAGATTCTCTCCGCGACGATCGTTGTCGGCTCCGCGAACGGCTGGATGGGCCGTTTTCACGACCGCATGCCGATCCTTCTCTCCTGGAGCGACGCGAAGACATGGATCGCCGGCGAGAATGCCGCAAGCTTGCTGGGGCCGGCGCCGGAGGACGCGCTTCAGGAATGGACCGTCTCGACGCGCGTCAATCGCTCCGGCGCCTATGACGACGACCCGACGCTGATCGCGGCGCTTGCGCAACAATAATGTTACAGCCGCCGCCCCGGCGGCGCGGGCTGGCATTTGAAAACGGCGATCTCGTCGCCGAGGTTATATTTCAGCTCGCTCTTCGCGAGATCGAGCGTGTCGCGCGTCTGGCTGTCGACGCATTTTCGCTTCGTGCCGCTTTGCAGGCAGGCGCGATCCTGGCCAAAGGTGATGAGGTCCTTGTCGATCGTGACGACATAGGTCACCTTCTCCTTCTCGCCGAAGCTGTCAGGACCGGAGATATAGGACTCGCCCTGCTGATATTCCTCGGCGACGCCCTCGCTCCACATCAACTCGATAAAGAGCTTGTCGGGGTCGAGCCCGACCATCACGGTCTGATCGGTGCGCGCGCAATCGAAATGGATCTCCTTGGCGAAGGCGCAAGGCACGCTCGAGACAAGCGCGAGGCCGAGGAGGCCCGCCAGCGGAAAATGCGCGTGCTTCATCGCCGTGTGTCCAATTCCGTTTTCGCTTCCTTGCAGGAGTCCACCTCTTCCTTGGTCGCGGACCAGTAGTCCAAATTGCAGAGCGCTTGATAGCGGCTGCTGACGAAGAGCGACCAGAAAAAAAAGCCCATCGCCACGCATGTCACGGCGAGAAGCGCGAGGGTGATCGGTCTCAAGAAATTCTCCGTTGCCTGACGCCCTTTTCAACTCTTGCGTAATCAGCGAGCGAGGCCGATGGGATCGTAAGCGACGCGCGTGCGAAGTCAACGCCCGCGCGCTCGATCCAGCGTTTGGCGGAAGCGCATGATTGCGACCGTCATCGCCACGACCGACCGGCGTGGAGAGCAGCAACTCCATGGCGCCGCGCTCGATCTCCTTCGTCACCGACAGTCTCGTGTAGACGAGCCGCGCCTCATTGCTGCGGATCATGCGATCGGGGTCGGAGGCCTTGCGCGCCGCATGCTTTATCGCGAAATAGTCGGCGTCGCGGAGCGTCGATACGACGCTGCGCGCGAGCAGCCCGTCGTCCTGCACGATCGCGCATGAGCAGCAAAAATGCATTCACGAATACGGCGTGAAGACGCTGCAGCGCGGGGCGCAGGGCTTCGAGCCATCCCGCGATATGCGTTTGCGCGGCGTTAGCTCAAAGGAAGCTTGGCCGGGCTTCCCTGGCTGGCTCTTTTGACCTGGGACTAATCGGCAATGGGCGAGCCGGGACCAGCCGCGTTCCAGTTCAAGCTTCCGAAAAGCACAAGGGCCAGCCACAGCTTGAACGGAGCATTCTTTCTTCCGGGGCCACACAGCGGAAGACGACGGCGAATATTCGAGTTCGAGGTCGCGCCACGGGCGGACAGGCGGGAGCGGCTCGCCTCCTCTCTAAGTCATTGAGCGCGCAAGGCCAGCGCCAGCCTTGACTTCGAGGGACGCTTGCCCTATCCGACGCACTCCGCACGCGGGGGAGTAGCTCAGTTGGTTAGAGCGCCGGCCTGTCACGCCGGAGGTCGCGGGTTCAAGTCCCGTCTCTCTCGCCAGTTTCGCAACCTTCGCCCTTTGAGCATCGCGGCATGGGCGGCTTCGCCCCTCTCAGAGCGCGCGGCTGCGATCTGGAAATCATCCGCCGCCTTCTCGTCGATGTTCGGCCAAGGCGGCAGCGTCGAGCGGCTCATTGCCCGGAGTCCCGATGCCCGTCGACCGCCGCCCCATCGCCCGCGCTCTCCTCTCCGTCTCCGATAAGAGCGGCCTCGTCGAATTTGCGCGGGCGCTTTCGGCGCGCGGGATCGAGCTGATCTCGACCGGCGGCACGCGCAAGGCGCTCACTGAGGCAGGCTTGAAAGTGCGGGACGTCGCCGACGTCACACAATTTCCCGAGATGATGGACGGGCGCGTCAAGACGCTGCATCCGCGCATACACGGCGGACTGCTCGCCGTGCGCGAGAATCCCGAGCATGAGGCGGCGATGCTCGCGCATGGCATCGCGCCGATCGATCTTCTCGTCGTTAATCTCTATCCCTTCGAGGCGACGCTCGCCAAAGGCGCCTCCTTCGACGATTGCGTCGAGAACATCGACATCGGCGGACCGGCGATGATCCGCGCCGCCTGCAAGAATCACGAATCCGTCGCCGTCATCGTCGATCCGTCGGATTACGCCCCGCTGCTCGCCGAGCTCGAGGCGCATAAGGGCGCGACGCCGCTCGCCTTCCGACGCCGCCTCGCGCAAAAGGCTTTCGCGCGCACCGCCTCCTATGACGCCGAGATTTCCAACTGGCTCGCGGAAGAGATCGGCGAGCCGACCCCGCCCTGGCGCGCGCTCGGCGGACGTCTCGCGCAGGAAATGCGCTATGGGGAGAATCCGCATCAGCGCGCGGGCTTCTATCTTGCGGGGCCAAAGCGTCTCGGCGTCGCGACGGCGCGCCAGCTCCAAGGCAAGCAGCTCTCCTACAACAACGTCAACGACACGGACGCGGCCTTCGAATGCGTCGCGGAGTTCGATCCCGCGCGGACCGCGGCCGTCGTCATCGTCAAGCACTCCAATCCTTGCGGCGCGGCCGAGGGCGCCTCGCTCGAGGAGGCTTATCTCAAGGCGCTGCGCTGCGATCCCGTCTCGGCCTTCGGCGGCATCGTCGCGCTGAACCGGCGGCTCGACGCCGCGGCGGCGAAAAAAATCGTCGAGATCTTCACCGAGGTGATCATCGCGCCGGAGGCGGATGAGGAGGCTGCGGCGATCGTCGCGGCGAAAAAGAATTTGCGCCTGCTCGTCACCGGAGGCCTTCCCGATCCCCGCGCGCGCGGCTTGACGCTGCGCACGGTCGCGGGCGGCGTTCTCGCGCAGAACCGCGACGACGCCACGGTCGATGAGATGAAGCTCCAGGTGGTCACGACGCGCGCGCCGAGCGCGGCGGAGCTCGCCGATCTCAAATTCGCTTTCCGCATCGCCAAGCACGTCAAGTCCAACGCGATCGTCTATGCGAAGGATGGCGCGACCGTCGGCGTCGGCGCCGGGCAGATGTCGCGCGTCGACTCCTCGCGCATCGCCGCGCAGAAAGCCGCGGAGGCCGCCAGCACGGCAGGGCTAACGGAGACGCTCGCCAAAGGATCGGTCGTCGCCTCCGACGCTTTCTTTCCCTTCCCCGACGGTCTCCTCGCGGCGGCGGCCGCGGGCGCGACGGCGGTCATCCAGCCGGGCGGCTCGATAAACGACGCGGCGGTGATCGCGGCGGCGAACGAAGCGGGACTTGCGATGGTCTTCACCGGAACGCGCCATTTCCGCCATTGAGGCGCCCCGGAGCGAATGCGGAGTGGAGAGGACGTGAGCCGCAAGCCCGACGAAGTCGACGCCGACTTCATGCAGCCGCTGGAGAGCCTGCCGATATTCCTCTCGCTCGAGGGGCGCCGCGTCGTGGTCGTCGGCGATTCCGAAGCCGCGGCCTGGAAGGCTGACCTCGCCGCGGCGAGCGGCGCCAAGGTCGACGTCTATGCGAACGCCCCTTGCACGAAGCTATTGGAGCTCGCGCGCCGTCGCGCCAATGTCGCGCTTCACGCGAGCGAGCCGCAGCTCGACGGCGCGGCGCTGGTTTTCGCGGCGCTGGAGCGCGACGAGGAGGCGCTGGCCTTACGCGAGAAGGCGAAGGCTGCAGGCGTCTTGCTCGGGCTCGTGGATCGTCCCGGGATGAGCGACTTTTCGATGGGCGCGATCGTCAATCGCTCGCCGCTCGTCATCGGCGTCTCGACGGGCGGGGCCGCGCCTGTCTTTGCTCAGGCGGTGCGCGGCCGCATCGAGACGCTGATCCCCGCAAGCTTCGCCGCATGGGCCGCCGCCGCGAAAGCCTGGCGGCCCTGGGTCAAGGCCTCGGGACTGGACTTTCTCGCGCGGCGCGACTTCTGGCGTCGCTTCACGCGTCTGGCCTTTTCTGCGGTGGAGCGCGAGCCGTCCGAAGCCGATCGCGATGCGCTCACCGCAGAGACGAGCGCCGCCGCCGAGGGCCCTTCGCGGGGACGCGTCGTGCTGGTCGGCGCGGGTCCCGGCGATCCCGAGCTGATGACGCTCAAGGGGCTGCGCATGCTGGCGGGCGCGGACGTCATCCTGTTCGACGATCTGGTGCCGGCGAGCGTGCTCGACTTCGCGCGGCGTGAGGCGCAGCGCATCAATGTCGGCAAGCGCGGCTATGCGCCCTCCGTCGATCAGGCGGAGATTTCCGCGCTGCTCGTCAAGCTCGCGCGCGAGGGCAAGAACGTGGTGCGGCTCAAGGGCGGCGATCCGATGATCTTCGGTCGCGCCAATGAAGAGATCGCCGCCATGCGCGAGGCCGGACTCGCGGTGGAGATCGTGCCGGGCGTCACCGCCGCGCTCGCGGGCGCCGCGGCGCTCGGCGTCTCGCTCACGAATCGGGAGACGGCGCGGCGCGTGCAGTTCGTCACGGCCCATAGCAAGGACGGCGCTTTGCCGCAGGATTTCGACTGGGGTGCGCTCGCTGACAGCAGGGCCACCACCGCGGTCTACATGGGCAATCGCACGCTGCCCGAGCTCTCGAAGAAGCTGATCGAAGCCGGCGCCGATCCCGCGACGCCCGCCTATCTCATCGAACGCGCTTCGACGCCGAGCGAGCGCATCGTCTCCGGCACGCTCGCCGATTTGCCGGCGAAGGTCGCGGGCGAAGACATTGAAGGTCCCGCGCTTCTGCTCATCGGCGCCTCGCTCAAAATATAACTCCGTCGCACCTCGATTTTTCGCGGCCGTTTTCGCTTGACAATGACAGCACCGAGGATCAAAGCGCGTTCATCCGGCGCCGAGGCGCTCGGACATCCAACCTTCGTGAGAACCATGGGCAGTAGCAGCTCTGGCAGTCGTTGCGCGGCCTTCGCCGCGAGCGTCTCGCCGAAAAACAGCGCAACCGTCCAAGGCGCGGAAAACGAAGCTTCGATCGAGGCGAGATTCTAGGCTCGCCGCGCGAGCTCGCTCTCCGGACCTTGGCGTAACCAAGTCTGGAGGCGGGCCATGAACGCCCTCGCTCTTTCATTTCCCGTCGCGGCTCGACGCGACGCCGCTTTCACGCTCGTGCTCCCGCGGCGCGCAGCAAGGCTGCGGCCTCGCCGCCGGCGCCTGATCTGTCGCTGGCGCAAGGATCCGTGCAGCGGACGCCGCGTCTGCGTCTGGAGCGAGGAAGGCGTCGAAGCCAGTCCCGACGGCTTGCGACAAAGCGAGTTGCGTCAGGCCGCGTGAGCGGCGTCGCCAACTCAACCTCAAGCGAAATCACCCCCATGGACCCCGCGGAAGCCGCATGCCCAGGCTTGCGTCCTCCGGGCCGTCCCGATCGTCGCCCTCACGCTGTGGAAAGGAACGCGCCATGGCCAAGGTCGTTCGCCGCCCCGTCGCCCGTCCCCTCGATCGCCCCGCGACCTGCAAGGCGCGCCGCGCGACTCCGATCCTCCTCGAGGTTGTGGAGCACCTGCTCACGGAGAAGCTGCCGCTCGTCGCCGCCGCGACGGAGCTCGTTCATTGCGCGAAGACCGGCCGCTTTCCGCTGCGCACGGTGCTGCTCGTCGCCGCGCTGGCGATCTGAGGAGACCTTTTCTGTGACGCCCCCTCCCTGTCCCTCCGCCGCTTCGCGGGAGAGGGAGCAGGTTCGGGGCTTCGTCGTGATTTCGCGTAACGCCGATAATTAGCGTCCCCTCTCCCGCGAAGGGGGAAGGGACAGGGAGGGGGCTTAAACCGCGATGAGCAGCGCGGCCAGGCGCCGGGACTCTTCGACGAGCATGTTGTAAGCGCGCACCGCTGTTCCGGTCGCCATCGTTTCGCAGCCGACGCCCGCGGCGCGCAGCTTCGCGCGCAGCGGCGCGGGAAGCGGAACGAGCGTCTCGCCGGTCCCGACGATGAGGAGATCGACCTTTTCGGCGATCGCAACGTCGAGCGTCGCCGCGTCGATCTCCTCGGGTCGCGTGAACGGCAGCGCGCGCACGCCGCTAGGCGACGCAAGGATCGAGCCGCGATGCGACATGTCGGCGAAGCGAAACCCGCCGTTTCCATAGTCGTCGATCTTGTGCAGACCCGGAACGAAGCCTGCGTTCGGCGTCATGACTTGGCGCCGGACTTCGACGAGCGCTTCGATGCGCCCTTGCCGCCGCCCTTTTTGGGCGTCGCGGCTCTGGCGGGCGCTGTCGGCGCGGGCTGCGCTTCCGCGCCCTCGGCGCCGGTCGATTCGAGCGCCGCCACGCCGGTCTCCGCGCTCTCCGCCGGCGCCTCGCTGCGACCCTCGTTACGCAGGCCCAGATAGATCAGCATCGGCGAGCAGATGAACACGGAGGAGTAGGTCGCGACGACGAGACCCCAGATCATCGCGAGCGAGAAGGAGCGGATGACCTGGCCGCCGAAAATCGCCAACGACAGCAGCGCGAGGAGCACCGTCGTCGCGGTCATGATCGTGCGCGGCAGCACCGCATTGATCGACATGTCGATGATCTGCGCCGTCGACATTTTCTTGTATTTGCGCATCATCTCGCGAATGCGGTCGAGCACGACGACCGTCTCGTTCAGCGAGTAGCCCACAATGGTGAGAATCGCGGCGATCGAGGTCGTGTTGAACTCGAGCTGCGTCAGCGCGAAGAAGCCGACCGTGAGCAGCAGATCGTGCATCGTCGCGATGACGGCGCTCACCGCAAACTGCCACTCGAAGCGGAACCACAGGTAGCCGAGCACGGCGATGATCGCCAGCACGACGCCGAGCGTGCCTGACTGCACCAGCTCGCCCGAAACGCGGGGGCCGACCACTTCGACGCGACGCACGTCGTAGTCGCTTTCGACCGCCGCGCGCACGCGATCCACCGCCGCCTGCTGCGCCACATCGCCGCCGGGCTGCGAGCCGAAACGCAGCGTCGCGTCGGCAGGATTGCCAAAGGCCTGCACTTCCACGTCGCCGAGCTTCAGCTTCTCGGCGATGGCGCGCAGCGTGCCGACCTCGGCGAAGCCGCCCTTGGCGCGCAGCTCCATGACGGTGCCGCCGGCGAAATCGATGCCGAAGTTCATGTGAACGAAAACGAACAGCAGCACCGCGATGATCGAAAGGGCCGCCGACAAGGGATAGCTCACACGGCGAAACCGCATGAAGCCGAAATGGGTGTTCTCGGGAGCGAGACGCAGAAGCTTCATCGTTGCGTCTCCTATATCGGCAGCCGCGTCGGACGCGCGCGGCGATACCAGAGGGCGATCATCATGCGCGTCATCGTCACGGCCGTGACGACGGTCGTCAAAATGCCGAGCGCGAGCGACACGGCGAAGCCGCGCACCGGACCCGAGCCCAGGAAGTAGAGGATCGCCGCGGCGACGAACATCGTCACATTGGAGTCGATGATCGTCGCGAAGGCGCGGTTGAAGCCCGCGTCGAGCGAGGCGAGGATGGAGCGCCCGGCGTGCGACTCTTCGCGAATGCGTTCGTAGATGAGCACGTTCGAATCGACCGCCATGCCGATCGTCAGCACAATGCCGGCGATGCCGGGAAGCGTCAGCGTCGAGCGCAGCAGCACGAGACCGGCGAAGATCAGCGCGATGTGCACGAAGAGCGCGAAATTGGCGAAGACGCCAAAGACGCCGTAGGTGATCAACATGTAGATGACCACGAGCGCTGCGCCGACATAGGCGGCGCGCTTGCCGGCGTCGATCGAATCCTGGCCGAGGCCCGGGCCGACCGTGCGCTCCTCGACGATGTTGAGCTTGGCCGGCAACGCGCCGGCGCGCAGCAGGATCGCGAGATTATTGGCCTGCTCGGTGGTGAACCGGCCGGTGATCTGGCCCGAGCCGCCGGTGATGGGCCCGAGAATGCGCGGCGCTGAGATCACCTTGTTGTCGAGCACGATCGCAAACAGCCGGCCGACGTTTTTCGAGGTGACCTCGCCGAACTTCTGCGCGCCGCGAATATTGAAGCGGAAGTTGACGACCGGCTCGCCGCCGCGCTGGTCGAAGCTCATTTGCGCGTCGGTCAAGTCCTCGCCCTGCACCATGACCTGCTTTTCGATCTGAATCTTGCCGGGCTGATCGGTCTGCTCGAGCTCTTCCGTCTCGCCCGCAGCCTGGCCGGGGTCGGAGACGAGCCTGAATTCGAGCTTCGCCGTTTGACCGAGCACGTCCTTCAATTGTTGCGGGTCCTGGAGGCCGGGCACCTGCACGATGATGCGATCGTCGCCCTGGCGCTGGATGCTCGGCTCGCGCGTGCCGAGCTCGTCGACGCGCTTGCGGACGACCTCGATCGACTGCTCGACCGCGGAGCGCACTTTTTGATTGAGACCCGCTTCCGTCAGACTGACGCGGATGATCCCGTCGCCCGCATCCTCGACCTCGAGCGCCGGCGGACCGCCGAGGGCCGAGGAATAATGACGGTTCAAAGCCCTGATCTTCGGCAGGATCTTTTCGCGATCGGCTGAGTCCGGCACGCGAATCTGCACGCCGCGCGCCGTTTGGCCGACGCCTCCGGTGATCGCGATCTTCTCCTCGCGCAGCAGGCGGCGCACATCGTCGCGCAAATTGCTCGCCTGCGTATGCAGGACGGAGCTGCGATCGACTTCCAGCATGAGATAGGAGCCGCCTTGGAGATCGAGGCCGAGCACGATCTGCGGCGGCATCAGCCAGGGCGGCACGACCGAGGCGAGCTGCTCATAGTGAGAGGGCGAAAGCATGCTCGGCGTCACGACGGCGAGCGCCACGAGGGTCATGCCGACAATCAGAACGATCTTCCATGTGGCGAAACGCAGCATTGTTTGCTCTAAGGCTTACGAAAAGGATTGAAGAGCGGAGCGAGTTCAGCTCTTGGCGGTCGGCGGCGCGTCCTTGGCGGGCTTCGCAGACGCCGAAGCGTCTCTCGCGGGCTTCCCGGCCTGCGCTTTCGCCGCTGGCGTCGTCTCTTTGACGGGTTTCGCGGGCGCCGGCGCGTCCTTGATGGGCTCGCCGCGCGACCTCAGCTCGGAGATCGCCGAAAGCAGCGCGCGCAGCCGGACATTGGGTCCGACCTCGAACTCGAATTCCGCGTCGTCGACGACTTTGGTCACCTTGCCGATGAAGCCGTTCACGACGACGGTGTCGCCGCGGCGCACGTTGCGCAGCTGCGCCTCGGCCTCCTTCTGTTTACGCTGCTGCGGGCGGATGACAATGAGGTAGACGATGCCGATGATGACGAGAAAAGGCGCAAACTGCGTGAGGAGATCGGCGATCGACGGCATTTCCGGCTGGCCCGGCGGCGGCGCGGCCGGGGCCACGACGCCCGGCTTTCCCTGAACAGCGGGCGGCGCGCCAGGGGCCGGAGCCTGCTCGGCCTTCGCCGCAGGCGCGGCGGCCGGCGTCGCCGCGGGCTCGGCGTTTGCCGCAGGCGCCGGCGCAGCCTCCGCCGGGGCGGGAGCCGGCTGTTCCGTTTGAGCCATGGCGTCCGGTATCAGCTTCATTTCGCGATCTCGTCTGGAAGGCCCGCCAATAGGCTCGTTCGCGGCGTGGGCCGTGTGGGGCCGCGATGCGGCGCGGACTATAGCCACTCGACTTGCGAAAGCAATGGCGGCGCGCGAAGCCGGGCCGAGCGGATTGCGAGCTTCGGCGCGCGACCTATTTTGCAAGCGTCGGCGGGGCGAGCCCGCAGGGAAGGCGGGGAGCGAGCGTGACGGATTTCGGCCTGATCGAAACGCTGCTCTGGACGCGGAGAGAGGGTTTTTCCCTGCTTCCCGAGCATTTGCGCCGACTGGGCGCCTCGGCGTCGGCGCTGGGCTTCGTCTTCGACGAGGGACGCGTGAGATCGGCGCTCGACGACGCCGTTGCGGTCGCCGCCGCCGAGCGCTTGCGCCTGCGACTGGTGCTGAGTCCCGAGGGCGCGCATGAGCTCGGGCTGGAGCCGATCGCGTCGACCCCGCCCGAGACGCTTTGGCGGGTGGCCGTCGCCAAGCGCCGCTTCGTCTCCGCCGAGCCGATGCTGCGCCACAAGACCACGCGGCGCGAGATCTATGAAGAAGAGCTCGCCCGCTCCGGCGCCGACGAGGTGCTTTTCCTCAATGAGCGCGACGAGGTCTGCGAAGGCGCGCGAACCAATGTGTTCCTCGCGCAGGGCGATATCCTGCTCACGCCGCCACTCGCAAGCGGCCTCCTGCCGGGGACGTTGCGCGCACGGCTCCTCGCCGAGGGCCGCGCCCGCGAGGATTACCTGTCCCTCGAGGATTTCGAGGGCAGGGAGTTTCTCATGGGCAATTCGGTGCGCGGGCTCGTGAGAGCGAAACTGCTTTGAGGGAGGCGGCTGTCCGCCGCCCTTCATTTCTTGCGCTTCGCCGGTTTGGTGGACTTGGCGCGCAGCGCCGCGAGCGCTGCGTTGCAGGCGGCGTCGGGTTGGTCTTGCGTAAGGGCGGCGGCGCGCTTGAGATCGGCCTCCGCATTGACGAGCGAGCCGGCGGCGGCCCAGGCGCAAGCGCGTCCGAGCGCCGCCGCGCCGTTCGAGGCGTCCACCCGGATGGCGGCCGTGTAATCGGCCACGGCGTTCCGAGTGTCGCCCTTGCCGAGATAGGCCCCTGCGCGGGCAAGGTAGAGGGGCGCCTGCGCCGCAGCGGCCTCCTTGGGGAGAAGCGCGATCGCCGCAGTGAGGTCGGCCAGCGCCCGCTCCCAATCCTTCTTCTCGCCATAGGCCTGGCCGCGCAGCGTCAACGCCACCGCCCGCGCCTCGGCGGTTCGCTCCTTATCGTCGATGATCTTGCCGCAATCGGCGATGCGCGCCTCGGCCTCGGCTTCCGCCTGACAATGTTCCTCTTCGGAGGCTGGCTTTGCGGCCTCGGCTTGCGCCGGCGGCTCGGCGTCCTGCTGCGCGAGGCGATCCTCTCCGCTGGTGATGTCCACCCTGGGCGCGCGGTCTTCGATCTTCACGGAATATTCGAGCGGGATCTCGACATTCTGACGCACCGCCACGGCGGCGCAGGTCTTGAGCTCCTTCGTCTCGGTCAGCGTCCTGAAGGCGCGCGTCTCCAGCGTCTCGCTGGCGGCGGCGTTCACGAGATCGCCGAGATCGCTCTTCACGACCTCGGCGTCGCAGGCGGGCGCGGCCGGCGGCCGGGTTTTCATCCAGATGAAGAGCGCGAGAAGCGCTGCGGCGCCGGTCCAGGCGGCCTTCACCCAAAGCGGCGTCGGCGGCCGGATGAGCGGCGGTCTTTCGCGAGCCATCAGCGTTTCCTTTCAGCAATCCCAGCGCGGGCGGCGCCGTTCGGCGCCCGAACTAGCGCGTTTTCTGCGCGAGGGGAATCGTTCCGCGTCGCCAAACCGCGCCGGATCAAGGGCCTGAGGCCGCGGCCGGCTCTTCGCCGCGAGCTAGACCACTGCGAAACGAAGCTTTTGTGACGCGGCGCGCCACTTCCAGACCTAAGCGAGCTTTGCCGCGAGCCCGGCGGCGCTGAGCGCCTCGATTGCCTCTTGCAGCGCCGCGAGCTCGACGGGCTTCGTCAGCACGGCGTCGGCGCCGGCTGCGCGGGCCGCTTCGGCGTCCTCGCGCGAGGCGCTGGCGGTGAGCGCAAGGATCGGCGTGCGCGGGGCGCCGGCGCGTGTCTCGGCCGAACGGATGCGGCGAGTGGCGTCGAGCCCGTCGAGCTTGGGCATGAAGAGATCCATCAGGATCACGTCGAAGCGACGGATCTTGCCGTCGATCGCCGCCTGCGCCAGCGCGACGACGTTTTCTCCGTCCTCGGCCCGCGTCGGCGCCGCGCCGAGCGCCTCGAGCTGCCGTAGCGCGATGAGCGCGTTGATCGCATTGTCCTCGGCGACGAGCGCGGTGAGGCCGGCGAGAGTCGGCGCGAGCTGCGGCGCCAAGACCTGCGCCGGCCTCCTCGCCGCAGGGTCCAACCGCGCGACGAGCGAGGCCGCGCGCACCGGCTTGACGAGCCAGCCGTCGAAGCCTTTGAGCGCCGCCTCGCCATGCGCGCGCCTCTCCAAAGGAGAGAAGAGAAGGAAGCAGCGCAGGACTCCCGCTCGATGCGCGCTTTCGGCGAGGCTCTCGGCCGTCTCGAGCCCGAGCGCGCAGTCGACGATCGCGACTTGCGGCGGCTCCGCGCCCCGCGTCTCCAGCAGAGCGCGCGCCGCCTCCGGGCTCGCGGCGATCTGCGCGCTCGCGCCCGCCTCTTCGAGATAACGCGCGAGAAAAGGGCCTTCGAACCGCCCGGACGCGACGATGAGCGCGCTCTGGCCTTCGAGCGGACGGGGGCGGCCCGCTTGTCCGGCGCCGGCCGGCAGAGTGAAGGCGAAGCGGGAGCCCGCCTCCGAGCTTTCCTCGAGCGCGAGCGCGCCGCCCATTTTGGCGACGAGCCGGCGCGCGATGGCGAGCCCCAAGCCCGCGCCGCCACTCGTGCGCGTCGCGAGCGGCTCGGCCTGCTCGAACTCCTCGAAGATTTTCGCGCGTGCAGCAGTGGGAACGCCCGGACCCGTATCCTCGACGGCGAAGCGCAGCGCGCCGTCCCCAGCTGGCGCGACGCTGACGCCGACGCCGCCATTTTGCGTGAAGTTTACCGCATTGCCGGCAAGATTGATCAGCACCTGACGCAGCCGCGCTGGATCGCCGACGATGCGCTCCGGCGCCTCGGCCGCGACATGGCTTGCGATCTCGAGGCCCTTGCCCTGGGCGCGCGGCGCGAGCAGCTCGACGACGCCTTCGACGAGCGGCGCAAGCGCAAACTCCTCGCGCCGCAACTCGAGCCGCCCCGCCTCGATCTTGGAGTAGTCGAGAATATCGTCGACGAGCTGCGCAAGCGCGCGGGCGCAATCGCGGATCGAGTCGACATAGCTCGCCTGCTCGGCTTCGAGCCGCGTCATCGAAAGCAGCTGCGCGAGGCCGAGCACGCCATTGAGCGGCGTGCGGATCTCATGACTGACGGTCGCAAGAAAGCGGGACTTGGCTTCGCTTGCGGCCTCGGCCTTGTCGCGCGCCGCGGCGGCGGCGCGCAGTCCGCGCACCTCTTGCAGCAGCGCCTCTATGTAGCCGTCGGGATCGGCGCGCCGCGGCAGGATATAGAGCGCCGCGCCGAGCCCCAGCGCGAAAGCGAAGAGCGCGAGGCCCAAGAGCCCCAGAATCTCCCGATTGACGTCCATCGCGCCGCTTCCCCAAGTCTCCCGCGTCACACGCGAGTTAAGCAGACATTGCGGGCGGCGTCGACGCGAGCGATCCGTCAAATGAAAAGGCCCGCCCGGAAGACCGGGCGGGCTAGTTGGGACACCGAGACCGGGAGGACTAATCGGTGATCCGATGGAAGCTCTCTGTGTTTCTTAGAGGCTGGCGCCCGCCTGGAACCGCGGGATCACCGGGCCGCCGATCTCCAGCTTGTAACGCTTGCCGGACGGATCGAAGAGGAAGAGCAGACCGCCGAACTGGCTGTCCGTGTCGTAGGCGAGGTCGGACAGGCGCTCGATGTCG
>Ga0265331_10002029_pt1 | contig 14037 bp, 10 predicted proteins | sample 41923metaG_FD_202088 | JGI IMG/M metagenome (GOLD analysis project Ga0265331, IMG submission 202088) | Rhizosphere microbial communities from Carex aquatilis grown in University of Washington, Seatle, WA, United States - 4-19-23 metaG | ecosystem: Host-associated > Plants > Roots > Rhizosphere...
TCGGATCGTCCTCGAAAACGGCATAGCGGAACAAATTTGGAGACGAGTCCGCCGCTAGAGGTTGGTTGAGCCGCGCAAGATGTGGTGCGCATGACGGTGCGGCGAGCATTTTACGGAGACGACGCCGTGCCGCGTGCTTACCCCGCGCTTTTCAAAGCATAGCGACCAGCTCAACGAAATGCGCATAAATGCTTGCAAGTATTGAAGAACCTGGAGCGGGCGAGGCGAATCGAACGCCCGACCCTAACCTTGGCAAGGTTATGCTCTACCCCTGAGCTACGCCCGCAATCCAAGTTGGGCGGGGGTTATCGCTTAAGGCCGCGCCGGATTCAATAGGCTCTTTCAAGGGGATAATTTGGCGGCCGCCGGCGGCTGGTTCCCGCATGGCGTCTGTGCAGAATGGCGGAATGCGAGGATTTCCCAGCCGCCACTATGTGAACTTCCCGTCGCTGCACGCCTCGCCGCTGACGATTGCTGCGCGTCTGATGGCGCCGTCCACCGATGCTGACCGATCGCCGGCCGTGATCCTGTTGCACGGTTCCGCCGGACCGTCCGCGCGCGAGAGCGGGTATGCAGAACGCCTTCATGCGGCAGGGTTCGTCACGCTCGAACCGGATCTGTGGTCCTGCCGCGGTCTCGCGGGTGGCTCTGAAGGACGGCCGAAGACGATCGCCGAGACGCTCCCTGATCTCTATGGCGCACGCGCGTTCCTCGCGGCGCGTCCGGAAGTGGATGCGGCGCGCATCGGAGTGATCGGGTTCTCTTTCGGTGGCGTGATGGCCATGCTCGCCGCAACGCGCGCTCACAACGACCGTTTTCTTCCAGGCGCGAAATTCGCCGCATTGATGCCGGTCTATCCTGCTTGCTGGACCTATAATCAACTTCCCGGCCACGAATTTCGTGATCTCGTCGAAGCGCCGCTGTTCATTGTCACCGGCGGCTTGGACCAGTATGACGACGATCCGCAGGCCGGACCGAAGCTCGTGGAACAACTTTCACCAGCGGATCGTGCGACGGTGCGCGCCCATGTCTTTGCTGATGCGCACCACTGTTTCGATATGCCTGGTGTGGATGTCGTCGTGCAGGATCCGATGAGCCATCGCGGTAACGGCGGAGATGTCGTCATGCGCCACAATCCTCAGGCCATGGCACAAGCACACAAACTGTGTTCGGATTTCTTCAGCGAGACGCTGACATAAATTCGGGGAAGTGCATTTCAAGCAATTTCAGGATGTGCAGGGCATTCGTCATGTCCGAACGCCCCATGCCGCAGATAAAAACAGGCGTTATTTTGTCCACTGCGCCAGCCAGTCGGCGAGCGCTTGTGGCGACATGTGACGCGCGTCTTCGATCGCCGACACGTGCCCCGCATTGACCAACCTGCCGTCCGGCGTGGCAATCAGTATCGCGGGAACGCCTTCGAGCCGCTCCGTAATTCCGAAACGCGCGGGGATGTCGAGATTGCGATTGAAACGCCCGACATCGACCGTCGCCGTTTCATAGTGCGCTGCGAGAAACGCGCGCAGTTCAGGAAGCTCCATCAACCCGGACAGGATTCGGCAGTCGGCACACCAATTGCCGCCGAGATCGATCATCACGTCTTTGCCCGACTTTCTGGCGCGCGCGAATGCCGCGTCCACGGCGGCATCCGCATTGGCACTTTCGTCGAAGGGTCTGTCCGGAACTTCGAGTTGTGACAGCGATGTAATGCTGATCCGGGGAGCGGTCGCGGCACCGGCCGCTCCGGCGGCAAGAATCAGCAGGAATCCTAAGGAAACACCGGAAAATAAGCGCATGGACACCTCTCCTGTACGCAGGAGACAGCTTACGGCCCCACAGCCGCGCTCTGCAACCGCAGTGACACTGTTTCGCTGAAGTGTCATCGCCGTAAGATAGAAACAGCAACAAATATTTAGGGGGAAACGATATGGCCGCTTCAGCATCGCGGGGGGTTCTTTCGCGTGACCGGATTGTTGCCGGTCCACGGTTCAATCGCTGGCTCGTTCCGCCGGCGGCGCTCGCCATCCATCTCTGCATCGGCATGGCCTATGGATTCAGTGTGTTCTGGTTGCCGATGAGCAAGCTCGTCGCTGGCGCGCCGATATGTTCCGGAGGCTTCGCATCGGAGCTCACAGCAACCGCCTGCAACTGGACCGTTGCTGACGTCACGCATATCTTCGAAACATTCATAGCCGTTCTAGGAATTTCGGCTGCGATCTTCGGTCGATGGCTGGAGCGTGCAGGACCGCGAAAATCCGGGTTCGCTGCTGCGCTCTGCTGGGGCCTTGGGCTCGCGATCGGTGGATATGGCGTTCAGATCCATCAGCTCTGGCTTGTGTTCCTGGGCACCGGCATTCTTGGCGGTATCGGTCTCGGCCTCGGCTACATCACCCCAGTCTCGACGCTCATCAAATGGTTTCCCGATCGCCGCGGCATGGCGACGGGATTTGCGATCATGGGTTTCGGCGGCGGTGCGATGATCGGCTCTCCGCTCGCTGTCTGGCTGATGGCGCGTTTCGGCGTCGCCGAGACACTGGTGTTGATGGGTGCGATCTACTTCGTCGCGATGACGGTTGGCGCTTTCGGCTTCCGCGTCGCGCCGTCGGGATGGACGCCCAGCGGATGGACCCAACCCGCCGTGTCGAGCGGCATGATCACGCAAAAACATGTGCATCTCAGCCGCGCCTGGAAGACGCCGCAGTTCTGGCTGATCTGGCTTGTGCTGGGCCTCAACGTGACCGCGGGCATCGCGGTGCTCGCGATGGCAAGTCCAATGCTTCAGGAAGTGTTCGGCGGAAAGCTGCTTGGTCTCGACGCGGGCGCCACGCTCACGACGGTGCAGAAAGCATCGCTTGTGGCGGCGGCGGCCGGTCTCGTTGGCTTGCTCAGTCTGTTTAACAGTCTTGGGCGAATCTTCTGGGCATCAATGTCGGATTATCTCGGGCGCAAGAATACCTATTTCATCTTCTTCGCGCTCGGCATTCTGCTCTATGCCGCATTGCCGACGCTCGGCCACATGGGGCTCGCATCGTTGTTCGTCATTGCCGCCTGTGTGATCCTCACCATGTATGGCGGCGGCTTCGCGACCATTCCTGCCTATCTCGCCGATATCTTCGGCACACAGATGGTCGGCGCGATCCATGGCCGCCTTATTACGTCGTGGTCGGTGGCGGGCGTGGCCGGCCCTTTCATTATCGCGAACTTGCGCCAGACGCAGCTCGCTGCGGGGGTCCCTAAGAATCTGGTCTATGACAACACGCTTTATATTATGGCTGGTCTTCTGTTCGTCGGACTGATCTGCAATGCGCTTGTCCGACCGGTGAATCCGAAGAACTACATGACGGAGGAAGAGTTGGCGCGCGAACGTGCCCTGCAGCATGAGGACATGAGCGCGGCAGACGCGGCAAGCGCAGCGCGGGGTGGCTTTGGCATCCTCGGGATTCTGGCGTGGCTCGCGGTCGGAATCCCTTTCGGCATCGGGCTTTACATCGCCCTGCAGAAGGCCGCCGCGTTGTTCTGATCACAGTCTCGCGGGAACTCTGGCGCGGGGCAGGCCGAGGGTCTACACAGGTCCCGGAACGGGGAGATCTGCCATGAAAGCCTTGTGGATAGGAGTTTTCGCGTTGATGACATTCTCGAGCGCCGCCATGTCGGCTGCCGCGCCGAAAGCCGCCGACCCTGCCGAGACCGACCGATCCAACCCCGCCTATATGTGGGACTTAAGCGATCTCTATCCTTCGCCGGAGGCCTGGACCGCCGCGCAGCAGAAGGCCAAAGCGCACGTCGAAACCCTTGAGAAATACAAAGGAACGCTCGGCAACAGCGCGAAGGCGATGCTTGAGGCGTTTACTGCGTTCAGCGACGCCCGCAAGGAAGTCGCGCGGCTCAACGTATACGCGTCGTTGAAAGGCGACGAGGATGTTCGCATCGCAGCCAATCAGGAACGTGTGCAGCTGGCTCAAACCCTTCAATCGCAGCTTGGCGAGAAGACGGCCTGGGTATCGCCGGAGGTCATCGCCATCGGCGCGAAGAAAGTCCACGAATTCGAGAATCAGTCCCCGGAACTGACGCATCGCTTCGATTTCTATCTCGACAATATCCTGCGCGGTGCACCGCACACACTCGGCCCGGAAGCCGAAGGCGTGATGTCTGCGGCGAGCAATGTTCTGATCCAGCCTAACAACATCTATAGCCAGCTCTCGAACGGCGAGTTGCCGTTTCCCGGCGTAACTCTCTCGGATGGCACAAAGGTCGAGCATCTCGACCAGGCCGCCTATACGAAATATCGCCAAGCGCCGAACCGCGCAGACCGCAAACTCGTATTCGACACGTTCTGGGGTGCGTGGAGCAAGTATGAGGGCACGTTCGGCGCTTCGTTGATCACGCAAATTCTCGCCGAAGAATTCGACGCGAAAGTGCGTCACTATCCGAACGCGCTGTCCGACGCGCTGTTTTCCGACAACATGCCGGAGGCAGTCTATCGCCAGCTTGTCGCACAGGCGAATGCGGGATTGCCCGTGTTCCATCGTTATCTGACGCTGCGCAAGAAGCTGCTCGGCATCAAGGACGATCTCGCCTACTACGACATCTATCCCACGATGTTTGAACTCGATGCGCCCGAGCATTTCAGCGTCGCCGATTCCGAACGCATCGCCTTCGACGTCACCGCGCCTTACGGGCCGGACTACGCGGCGAAGCTGCATCAGGCGTTCTCCGGCCGCTGGATGGATGTGCTTCCGCGCCAGGGCAAGGCTTCGGGCGCTTACATGAACGGCTCAGCCTATGACGTGCATCCCTATCTGCATCTCAATCATAACTACGATTACGAGTCGCTTTCGACATTCGTGCACGAATGGGGTCATGCGGTGCACACGTTGCTGACCCATGACGCGCAACCCTTCGAGAAGTCGAATTATTCGACATTTGTCGCAGAGACAGCCTCGATCTCCAATGAAATGCTGCTGAACGATTACATGGTCGCGCATGCCAAGACCAAGCAGGAGAAACTCTATTATCTTGGTGAAGGCTTGGAACTCATTCGCGGCACGTTTTTCCGCCAGACCATGTTCGGCGAATTCCAGCTCGCGATCCATGAGGAGATCGAGAAGGGCAACGCGCTTTCCGGCAAGCGCATGACGGAGATCTATTGCGGCCTGCTCAAGCGCTATCATGGCGACGACAAGGGCGTCATGAAGATCAATCCTAACTACTGCGTCGAATGGGCGTTCATTCCACACTTCTATTACGGCTTCTATGTCTGGCAGTACGCGACCTCGATGGCGGGGGCCGCGCAGTTCACCGACGCGATCGAACATGAAGGCGCGCCGGCACGCGACCGCTACATCAATATGCTCAGGGCCGGCGGTTCGGATTATGCCTATGAGCTCTACAAGAAGGCCGGCATCGATATGGCGACACCTGCGCCCTATCAAGCGCTTGTCGCGCGCATGAGCCGCATCATGGATCAGATCGACGCGCTGGAAGCGGAGAAGTCGTGAGATTCCGCCTCTCAGTTTCGTATAGCGTATTTTCCTGCGCAGCCCTTTTGCTCAGCGGATGCATCGGCACCGGTCCTGTAACGCCGGTCACGACGGAGGCGCAGGCGATTGGCATTGCCAAGGAGCGGTGCTCGACGACACGGCCGTTCGACCCCGGTGAACGCTGGCACGCAAGGCCGCGCGACGGCCAATGGCATGCATGGCTGGCGCGCGATCTCGACCCGCGCGAGCCTGTTGTCGGTACGCTCGACATCTGGATTCGGGCGAGCGATGGCGAGGCCGGAAACTGCAATCACGCCAATTAGGGACTAGTGGATTTCCCAGGTGATCGAAACTTCGGCTGTCACGCTTTCCTCGCCTGCCGCGATTGGCGTTCCTGGCGTTTTGGCCATCATCATCGACATCACCATTGGCCGCGGCGCGCTCTCGCCGCCGCTTTCGTTGATTGACGAAATCGTGCCGAGGGAAACGCCTGCAGCGGCGGCGTAGGTTTTCGCCTTCGCGACAGCGTCCTGCACGGCTGCTTCCCGCGCTTTGGCGAGCAACGGTTTCGGATCGGCGATCGTGAAATTCGGTCCGTCGATCTGGTTGCTGCCTGCCGCGACCAGCGCATCGAGCACCGGGCCGACCTTGTCGAGCCGATCGATGAATACACTTACTGTATTGGACACTTGGTAGCCCACGATGTGTTGCGGTTGGCCTTGCTTGCCACCATATTGCGGGGACAAGGAGATGCCGGACGTCTGAATATTCTTATCGGCAATACCGGCACCGCGGAGAGTGCCAAAGACTCCCGCCATCGCGCGCGCATTGCTTTGGAGCGCCTGCGCTGCCGTTGCCGCCTGAGTCACAACGCCGGTGGAAAGTGTTGCAGCATCGGGCGCCGTCTTCACTTCTCCTGTGCCGGAAACGGTCAGCGTGCTCGGCACGGTAACGGTAGGCATCCCGTCCGCGGCAAAAGCGGACGATGCCGCCAGCAGAAAAGCCACAAGGGGCAGCGCGCGGGCGGTGTGTAATGCAGTCATGGTCAAATCCTTCGCGAAACGATGCACAGCTTCGCCGCGCCGCGCGGCAAAACTGCGGCGGTTCGGCGTCGAATTTAGCGTCTTTGGAAGCTCCGACGAAGCTGTTCTGTACCGGGGGAAATCCTGCTATGCACCCCCTGCGAGGGCCTGTAGCTCAGTTGGTTAGAGCTGACCGCTCATAACGGTCTGGTCGCAGGTTCGAATCCTGCCGGGCCCACCAGCTTTCCCTCTCGTTTTTGAAAGTTAACGAGAGGGCGCGGCACGCACGCGGCACGCAACTCAAATCCCGCTCTCCATCGCTGCCAACTCCAACCTCTCCGACTCCGTTTGACACCGGCGCGGGCGCGGGTCGGTAAACCCGGCCTTCGCCTGCGAACTCAACGGCTTGGGCAGTGACGCCCGAACAACACGGCACGCAAACGGCACGCAACGGAGATAGACCAGCCGTTCAGGCCTGGAAGGGCGCGTCACACCGCAATCGATCCGGCAGGGCATGGCGCGTGCGCTTCGGGAACGCAGTAGCAGCCTAGAGACTATCTCGCTGATCCTCGGACACAGGCCGCTTGGTGATTACGAGACTCCGCCGTCCACGTGGGACCTCACACCAATCTTCATGGGTATCGAGGGCATCGTCGGCGAAATTCAAGGACATCTGAAGACCGCGAAGCTCAGCCCGTAACGAAAGACAACCTCAACCAGCATGACGTGCAGGGCAGCGCTCTGCGCGCACGCCAGAACTTTGACTGCACGAGAATGGGAAAATCGAAACTCAGAGAAGGCCAGGTCGGCGACTTCTGGCCGAGCAAGAAGCCCGGGCGCAATAGCCCCGACGACGCGTGGTGCCTTACCTACGTGGACAAGAAGAAGCGCGTTGTAAAGCACAAGAGCCTCGGGACCACGGATTTCAAAGCCGCGTGTCTGCTGGTCGCGCAACATGCGCTTATCGAAACGAAGCTCGACAAAGCCGTAGCCGAAGACGTTCCGGTGACGATGATTCTCGAACGCTATTGGGAGAAGCACGCGAAGCACCTTCCATCCGCTCAGGCAGCTAAATATGCCAAAGCCGCCTGGGACGAATTCTTCGAAGACAAAACCATGAGCCAGCTCAGTGTGGCTGTGTTCGAGGAATTCAAATCCTTCATCGTCAAGAAGGCCGAAGGACCGCTGAAAAGCTCTTCAATCGACCGAACGCTCGCGTTCGGTAACGCGATCGGCGTACAGGGCGATATAGCCAACCTTGACGATCTTGATAGGCTGTATGAACGCATCGCTTCAGAGAAGGGGCGTCTCGATATACTGTTTGCCAATGCGGGCGGCGGTGAGTTCATGCCGCTTGGAGCTATAACCGAAACACACTTCGACAAGACTTTTCATACCAATGTAAGAGGCACGCTTTTCACCGTGCAAAAGGCATTGCCTCTAATGCCGAAAAGCTCCTCGATTGTACTGAATGCATCTATAACGGCGGTGAAAGGCTTACCTGCGTTCAGCGTCTACAGCGCGAGCAAAGCCGCTCTCCGCTCGTTTGCGCGAGGCTGGGCCGTCGATCTCAAGGCGCGGGGCATTCGGGTAAACGTTATAAGCCCAGGTACGGTCCCGACACACGGTTATGACGCCTTCAATTTTACAGCGCAGCAGCTTGAAGAATTTATCGCTGAGCAGAGCGCCGCGACTCCCTTGGGACGTGTAGGTACGCCCGAAGAAATTGCTGCAGCTGTTCTCTTCCTGGCGTCTAGTGACAGTAGCTATGTTAACGCCAGCGAATTGTTCGTCGATGGCGGGTTCGCGCAGATCTGACAGATCATTCTCGGAAGCGTATTCCAGCTCATTTCGCTCTCAGAATAGGTGTTTTTGTGTAAGGGCGCCCACGGTGTCGCAAGCGATTGACGCAACGAGATCTAAGTGTGGTGGCTTGCGCGATTGCAGTACAAACCTTCAAGAGGCTCTTCGCGACCTCTATTACCTTACAGACTCACTTTGCTCACCAACAGTCGCGTCTGTCGCGCGGGAGGCTGGAATGATGTTGGAACGCACAAGCAAGAATATCGATGCGTTGCGTGCGAATGACGATTTATGCATAGACGTCCCTCGTGGGTTCAACAACCAATTCATATAGCGCGAAGCGTCCGGCGCAACAGATCGCCGGATCCCGTTGACCGCGCGTCGGTGACGAGACGTGGACACGCAGAGGCGGAAAGATAGCTTCGTCGCCCAGACTTCCAAGTGCGATATGCAGGGCAAGCCTTACACGGCCTTTAGAAGTGCTATGCGCTCGCGGTGCCGCAAGATCGTATACAAGCTACAGTGCGAAATGTGATAGCGTATCCTTCAACGTTGAGGGTGTTGGAGTTTCTGCCATGCGAAGAATGCTTTCACCGCTGGCGTTGGCTGCTTCAGCGTTTTTGATGGCGATTGGCTGGAACGGCGACGCGGAAGCGCATTCGAGACGTCACCATTTGCAGAGCATGCCGCCGATAGTGTTTCCGAAACACATGGCGGCCCCCTACGCGATTACGGTTGATGCAAATCCAGTCGATGCGCTCAACCAGTTTTCGCCCAACGTTGCTTTCGGTGTGGGGGTGGATGGCGTTCCCTCTCGAACGGTGCCCGAAATCTACACGCATTCGAACGTGCGCCAGATGCTTGGTGCGGGGTTGAGCCCGGTCAGCTATCGTCTGTACACAGAGTTATCCGTTCAGGATTGGCATTGGAATCCAGCCGGTAGCTTTTCACAGGGCGATAGCGGGTATTGGACAAGCAACGCCCTGCCGGGCAAGAAGGTCGTCGATACCTATGGGTATCGTCTACCGCGGCGCGGCTTCACCCATGACCAGGGTAATGACGACGATTATTCGCGTCTCGACGATGGCGATCTCGGATCGTTCTGGAAAAGCAATCCGTATCTGACCCAGCCCTATACGGGAGATGCCGATAGCCTGCATCCGCAATGGGTGCTGTTCGATCTGCGCCACAAAGAGAACATCAGCGCCGCGAAAATCTGGTGGGGCAGCCCGTTTGCCGTTCAGTACGCCGTCCAATACTGGACGGGCGACGATCCGATCTGGGATCCGGCGCACGGTTCGTGGGTGAATTTCCCCAATGGCGCCGTCTCGAACGGGCAGGGTGGTACAGTCACGCTTTCGCTTGGCGATGCGCCGAGAGGTGTGCGCTATGTGCGCATCGCGATGAGCCAGAGTTCGGGCTGCGCGGCCCCACGAGCAAGCGACCCGCGCGATTGCTTGGGATACGCGGTCGCCGAAGTGGACCTTGGCGTTCTGAATCATGGCAAGTTCAAAGACTTGGTGGAGCACCGGCCCGATCGCAGGCAGACAGTGACCTACGCGTCTTCCGTCGATCCCTGGCACACCAAGCAAGACCGGGTGCGCGATCAGGAACAGCCGGGGCTCGACATTGTGTTCCGGAGTGGTGTCACGCGCGACATCCCTGCGATCGTTCCGATCCCGATGATGTACAGCACGCCAGAAAATGCGGCTGCAGAGATCAGCTACATCGAAACGCGGGGCTACAAGATTTCGCGTATCGAAATGGGCGAGGAGCCAGACGGCCAATTCGTAACGCCGGAGGACTATGCGGCGCTTTATGTGCAGTTCGCGCAGGCGCTGCACGCCGTGGACTCCACGCTTCAGCTCGGCGGCCCGGTGTTCGAGGACAATCCCCGTGACCTGAAAGCGTGGGCGCTGCAGAAGCACGGCGAGACGTCCTGGACCAAAAGATTTCTTGCCTATTTGACATCGCACGGGCGCCTCGACGATTTGAGCTTTTTTTCCTTCGAGCACTATCCGTTCGGCAGTTGTGGCAACAAAACGAACGAAGCCAATCTCCTGCGCGAACCGGATCTGATCTCGCACATCGTTTCGGTTTGGCGTAACGACGGTTTGCCTGCCGCTTTGCCGATGTTCGTCACGGAAACCAACTACTCGCAGAACGAGACTGACGCGCCGCAAGAAGTCACCGGCGCTCTCTGGTACGCCGAAATGATGGGCTCGCTGCTTTCCGCTAAGGCGAACGGCGCATTTTTCTATGAATATGAGCCGATTCCGCTCAGTCCCTCAGATCCGTGCCCAGGTTGGGGCACTTACGGAGTCCTGCAAGGCGATCGTAACTACAAGGCGCAAGCGCCGCTATCGCAGTATTTTGGCGCGCAGATGGTGACACAGAGTTGGGCCGTTCCGGGGGACGGCATCCATGTTCTGTATCCCGCATCTATCGCCGGCAACGATTCCTGGATCGTTGCCTATCCGCTCGTAAGGCCAGACGGTCTGTGGTCGCTGCTTTTGGTCAATCGCGATTTCGAAAGCGCGCACGACGTAAACGTGCAGTTTGACACCGCGTCGGGAACCGCGTGGTTCTCGGGTGGTGTGACCCAAACCCAATTCGGGCCCGAACAATATGGTTGGATCGAGAGCGGGCGTCAGAGCCATCCCGATCCCGACGGTCCGCAGACGATCACGACTGTTTCCGGCGGCATGGGCACGACGTACGCGCTCCCGGCAGAAAGCGTGACTGTGCTGACAGGCGCTATCAGTGTACACTAGGTTAAGCCGCTTATCGGCGATACTGCAGCCCGTCGCGCACCGAATTGCCGTTCGTTGTGGGCAATTTGATTCAATACCGCGGCGACTTCAGCGTTGCTGCCATACCTGAAAAATCCGATCTCACAATGACTTGGGTATTTGCGTTTCCGTGCAATCGGCGTCCAATGGCGGGGCTTTGTGCAGCAGAAAAGGTCTCGCGTGCATGAAAGCGTCCACGTGAACCATCGAGGGATCACATGAAATTCCTTGCCCTTGGAGTAGCTTTGATTGCAGCTGCGCTTATCACCTCCGCAGAAGCCCAACAGTTCACAATTGTCGATCCACCGGGCGCAGGTAAAAAATCGGGCACCGGCTCGCTGGTGTTGGGCATCAATGCGGTCGGCACGGTCGTGGGATACTATCTCGACAAAAAATCGAACTATCACGCGTTCGTGCGCGCGCCGGACGGAACCTATAACACTTTCCGGGTGGATGACTCCGATACGGAACTCCAAGCGATCAATTCCGTGGGCGCTGTTGCGGGGAGCACGTTCGACATCAACACCATCACATCGCTGGCTTTCATTCTCAACGCCAAAGGCAAGATCACGACCTTCGACCCGAGACATTCCAACATCGTTTATACGAACGCGATCAACAATAGCAACGCCATCGCCGGCACCTTCTATAACCCTAGCATTAAACCGATTGCGTTCATTTGGCGAAAGAAAGCGAAGCTCGTGACGTTTCAGGCACCGGGCGCGTTCGGTACCGAGGCATCCAGCATCAACGATTCCAACACCATCGCGGGCACCTGGTTCAGCCGCAAGAATATCGCGAGTGGCTATTTGCTGGGCGAAGACGGGACATTTACCTCCTTCGCCGCGCCGGGCGGTGGCACATTCGGCGCGGATGGCACCTACGTTGATGGCATCAATGCGGCTGGTTTTGTCTGCGGGTCGGTGGTCAACACCGGCGGCGCGAATCCGGCCTTTTTGCGCGATGCCGACGGCACAATCTCGGAGTTCAACGCACCCGATGCGGGCTTTGGCGGCACGACCGCCTATGCGATCAACACGGCTGGCGAGATTGCTGGCGCCTACCTCGACGACCAATTTGTGGCGCATGGATTCACGCGCGACGCCGACGGAACGATCACCGAATTCGATCCGCCAGGGTCGGTCATGACCGAGGCCATCAGCATCAACGACAACGGCGTCGTAGCGGGATATTTCAACGACAAGAAAGGCGTTTCGCATGGCTTCTTGAGAACGCCATGAAGGGAATCGAATTCGGCTGCCTCGCCTTATGTCTTTTGGGGCCAAGGGCGGCAGTTTGTCCTATGAATTTCCGGCCGTCGGCCGGGCTTGTTCGTCAAATGGCGGTGCCTCTCTCAACAAAAATGCATATGAACCGGATACGCGCATTCCTCAACCGGTGGGATTTGCCGACGGCGAGACTGTCATAGGAAGCATCGCGCGTTCCCTGCGCATGTCGTATCTAGAGATGACGCTAACGCCGAGCCAACGATAATTGCTAACTATAAGTAGTAAGGCAAGGTTGGGCTCGCGAGCGTCGGCGACTGAGATTATGGGCGTACCCATTCGCCCGCTTTTGTCGCTGCCTACGCCGGTCGGGACGAGATTGCCGTAGACCCTTGTGCTCGTCGTTCATGCCATTGTTGATGCTCGGAGAAAGACAAAACACGGCACCGAAAGGGTCCACGATCAGCCGATGCAATTCCCCCCAGGCACGGTGAGCGGGAGGGACGCTAACTGGCTCCTCAGTGAGATCACGCGGCGACATTTCGGGCGATCAGGTGACGCACTATTGCGCCTGAGACAGAGATCTTGAGCATTCAGAAGAGTGGTCGCAGACCTCACAGCAACGAACCGATATACAGGCATCAAAAATATCTGGTGAGCTTCGCAAGGACAATCCCAGATTGCGGCAAACTCCCGAAATCGGATCGGCGCCCACCACAATAGACATCGACGAGCGCGCCGACCGTCCATTGCCGCGAAAGATAATAATCCGCAGTGAATTGCGCGACGTCCGAGCCGTCGTGCAGATCGGAGTCGACAAACCCGGTTAGTGTCAAATCCCGTATGAGCGCGTTCCGCCAGTCAGCGCGGAGGAAAAGGCTATTTCGCGCCATTGGTTCTTGTTGATCGGCGGCATAGCCGCGAATGAACCACAGTTCACCCGGCAGCAACGGATCGGCGCTGCCTTTCGTCGCGTCAAACCAGTCGCGCCATTCGACAGATGAAAACCCTGCCTGATGATAGTCGTACTCAAGATCAAAATTGACCCCGATCTTGGTGGAATAGGACACGCCCATTGCGAGATCGTTTGCAAAGCCGCGCACGTTGCTTACGGGGATAGGAGAGGAGGGCGGCAGGACACCGGTACGGATCCCATCCGTGAAAGCATCGTCCGCAAGGTCAGCCCGATTTCCGCCGGACCATTCCAGATAACCTACTATAGTGTGGCCGAATCCTTTGGTGACGTTTAGACCGAGACGCGGGCGCTCTCCTTCATCATAGAAAAGGAATTCCGGATTGAAGTCTTCGAACACATCGACGCTTGTTTTGACTATCACGCGCGCGCGGGCATTGGTTCGATCTAACATCGGATCGAAACTTGGCAGATTCGTATTTAGATAGGGCGCGCTAAGGCTCGCTAGCTTCGGCGCAAAAGCAAACGTTAGTGAACCAGCAGACCAAACGGCCTGTGCTAGCAACATTGCGCTACCCAGCCGATCTTCCCGCAAGACAGTAGGATCGGCGGAAGTGGGCTCTACCACCGCACGCGTCTTGAAATAATCAGTGGGATTGAAACCCTCGGCGACGCCGCTTTTGAGATTGATGCGCCCGAGTTCGAGGAAGAAGCCGCTTCCGCTCTGCCAGGTGAGATAGGCCTCGCGAAGATCGCTGCGGATGTCTTCGTGGTTGGGGAAAGGAATGCCGCTTTCCGAGC
>Ga0265331_10002032_pt1 | contig 14032 bp, 12 predicted proteins | sample 41923metaG_FD_202088 | JGI IMG/M metagenome (GOLD analysis project Ga0265331, IMG submission 202088) | Rhizosphere microbial communities from Carex aquatilis grown in University of Washington, Seatle, WA, United States - 4-19-23 metaG | ecosystem: Host-associated > Plants > Roots > Rhizosphere...
AGGCGCGCTGCTCGAGCGCCGCGAGTGCCTTGCGGACCTTGGGATCCTCGGCATGGCCCTCGATGTCGATGAAGAACACATACTCCCATTTCTTGCGACGCGAGGGCCGGGACTCGATTCGGGTCATGCTGATCCCGGAGCGCGCGAGCGGCTCGAGCAGGTGGTGCAGCGCGCCGGGAGACTTCGTGTCGCGCGCCGATAGCAGCAGCGTGGTGCGATCGGCACCGCTCGGACGCAGCAGCTTGGCACCGATGACCAGGAAGCGCGTGGAATTGTCGGTGCGATCCTCGATGTCGCGTGCCAGCACGTTAAGCCCGTAGACCTCGGCGGCCGTCTCCCCGGCGATCGCCGCTGTGCCCTGCTCGTCGCGCGCACGCCGCGCACCTTCGGCGTTGCTCGACACCGCGATGCGCTCGGCCTCCGGCAGATGCTCGGTGAGCCAGCCGCGGCACTGCGCCAGCGCCTGGCTGTGCGAACAAACGCGCAGCACGCGCGGCAGCGCGTCCACCTTGCCGAGCAGACAATGGTGAATGCGCAGTTCCACCTCGCCGCAGATCCGCAACGGGCTCGCAAGGAATCGATCCAGCGTATTGGTGATCGTCCCCTCGCTGGAATTCTCGATCGCGACCACGCCGAAATCGGCGCTGCCGGCCTCGACTTCCTGGAACACCTCATCGACCGTGGAGAGCGCGAGTGCACGTACCGAATGACCGAAATGTCTTAAGACCGCGGTTTGGGTGAAGGTGCCCTCAGGTCCCAGAAATGCGACCTTCAGCGGCTCTTCCTGCGCCAGGCAGGCGGACATGATCTCCCGGAACAGGCGCACGATCTCCTCGTTGCGCAGCGGGCCGTGATTGCGCGCGAGCGCGCGGCGCAGCACTTCGGCCTCGCGCTCGGGACGATAGAAATCGACTGTATGGCCGTCAGCGTGCTTGGAGATCCCGGCGCGCTGCGCGAGGCGGGCGCGCTCGTTGATCAGCGCGTGCAGCTGCTCGTCGACCGCGTCGATCTGCGCGCGCAGCCCCTCGAGGCTGGAGACCGGCGCCGCCGGCTTTCTGCCAACCGGCTTCTTGGCATTGCGTGCGGCCATCGCTGCTGCCTTCAGTCCGGGGCGCGTACCAGGCGGGCGGAGAGCACACCCTCGATGCCGCGCAGCCGTTCGATCAGCGCAGCGTCGGCCGTGCTCTCCGTGTCCAGCAGCGTATACGCGTACTCGCCGCGCGATCGGTTGAGCATCTCGGCGATGTTGATGCCGGCGCTGGCGAGGCAGGTCGAGATCTGCCCCACCATGTTCGGCACGTTGCTGTTCGCGATCGCGATGCGTGTGCAGCCGGGCTGTCGCGGCAGCACGGCTTCGGGGAAGTTCACGCTGTTGCGGATGTTGCCGTGCTCGAGGAACTCGCGCAGCGTCTCGGCAGCCATGATCGCACAGTTGTCCTCGGCCTCGAGCGTCGAGGCGCCGAGGTGCGGCAGCGTAATGGCGCGCCGGTGATCCTTGAGCGCGGCAGTCGGAAAATCCGACACGTAGGCATGCAGGTGTCCGGAGTCGAGCGCAGCCACGATGTCGGATTCGATCACGATCGGCGCACGCGCGAAGTTCAGCACCACACCGCCGGCGCGCATCAACCGCAGCCGCGTCGCATTGACGAGCCCGCGGGTGGCCTCGAGCAGCGGCACGTGCACGCTGATCAGCTCCGAGCGCGCGAACAGGTCATCGAGCGAGAGCGCCTGCTGCACCGTCGAGGAGAGCTGCCAGGCCCGCTGCACCGTGATCTGCGGATCATATCCGAGCACCTTCATGCCGAGCGCCTCGGCACTGTTGGCGACCAGCACTCCGACCGCTCCCAAGCCGATCACTCCGAGCGTACGGCCCGGAAGTTCGAAGCCGACGTAGGCCTTCTTGCCCTGCTCCACCGCGAGGTCGAGCGCGGCATCGTCGCCGGTGAGGCCGCGCGCGAATTCCCAGGCCTGGCAGATGTTGCGCGCGGCGAGCAGCATGCCGGCGAGCACGAGTTCCTTGACCGCGTTCGCATTCGCACCCGGAGCATTGAACACCGGGACGCCGCGCCGGCTCAGGGCCGCGACCGGTATGTTGTTGGTGCCGGCACCGGCACGCGCCACCGCCAGCACGGAAGGGGACAGCTCCTGCGCGTGCATGTCCGCCGAACGCACCAGCACGGCGTCGGGATGCAGGATCTCCGAGGCCACCTCGTAGCGATCGCGCGGCAGCCGCTCCAGCCCGCGCATGCTGATGCTGTTGAGCGTCAGGATCCGGTAGCCCATCGCCGGGTGCTACCCGTTGCGGCGCGCGAAGTCGCGCATGAAGTCGCACAGGGCCTGTACGCCCTCGAGCGGCATCGCATTGTAGATGCTGGCACGCATGCCGCCCACGGAGCGGTGCCCCTCGAGATTGGTAAGGCCGGCACGGGCCGCTTCAGCCGCGAACGGCTTCTCGAGCTCGGCGCGCGGCAGCAGGAATGGCACGTTCATCCACGAACGGCACGCAGGATCGACCGGATTGCGGTAGAACCCCGACCCATCGATGGTGCCATAGAGCAGTGCGGCCTTGGCGCGGTTGCGCTGCTCCATCGTGGCCAGCCCGCCCTGGCGCTTGATCCACTTGAACACCAGGCCCGCGAAGTACCAGCCGAAGGTGGGCGGCGTGTTGAGCATCGAGCCCTCGGCCGCTACCGTCTTGTAGTCCCAGATCGAGGGGGTGTCCGCGCGGGCGCGCCCGAGCAGGTCGTCCCGCACGATCACCACGCAGATGCCGGAGGGGCCGATGTTCTTCTGCGCACCGGCATAGATGAGCCCGAAGCGGCTGACATCGATCGGGCGCGACAAAATGGTCGAGGACATGTCGGCCACCAGCGGCGCCGCCCCGTCCGGCACGTACGGGAATTCGACGCCGCCGATGGTCTCGTTGGGTGTGTAGTGCAGGAAGGCCGCGTCCGGAGTGAGCTTCCAGGACTCGCGCGGCGGCACCGTCGTGTAGTTCGACCCGGCCGCATCCGCCGCCACGTTGACGCGGCAGTAGCGGCCGCCTTCCCCGATCGCCTTCTTCGACCAGCTGCCGGTGTTCACGTAGTCGGCAGTGCTTTCGGGGCGCGCCAGGTTCATCGGGATGGCCGAGAACTGGGCAGTCGCGCCGCCCTGCATGAACAGCACGCGATAGTTGGCCGGGATAGCGAGCAGCTCGCGCAGGTCCGCCTCGGCCTCGGCCGCGACTGCAATGAACGCTTTGCTGCGGTGACTGATCTCCATCACCGACATGCCGCATCCGTGCCAGTCGATCAGCTCGTCCCGGGCCTGCTCCAGCACCTCGAGCGGCAGCGCCGCCGGGCCCGGTGCAAAATTGAATACGCGCATACCACCCCTTGACGGCCCACCGTGTCGCGCAGGCCGTGCCGATTCAATACGAACCCTGATTCTAGCAGAGCAGCATGTGCGCCCCGCGGCCGCCCGCGCCGTGCGCGCTACTGCGGACTGATCTCGTCGCTCGCCGCGGCCGGGCTGTCCGGGCTACCGGCCTCCTCGCCAGCTTCGAGGCCCTCGACGCGCTCAATGCCAGTGAGGCGCTCGCCCTCACCGAGCCGGATCAGCCGCACGCCCTGCGTATTGCGCCCGACGACCGAGATGTCGGCGACCGGAGTGCGCACCAGCGTCCCGGAGGAACTGATCAGCATCAACTCATGGCCGCCATGGACCTGCAGCGCCGCCACGGTGGCGCCGTTGCGATCGGTGGTCTGCAGCGCGATCACACCCTGGCCGCCGCGGCTGTGGAGCGGAAAGTCCTCGAGCGGCGTGAGCTTGCCATAGCCGTTCTCCGAGGCGGTGAGCACGTGCCCTTCGCCGAGCACGAGCAGCGCGATCAGCCGCTGCGCGTCCCCGAGGCGGATACCGCGCACGCCGGCGGCTTCGCGACCCATGGGGCGCACTTCCTCCTCGTGAAACCGGATCGCCTTGCCGCCGCTGCTGCACAGCAGGATCTCGCGTTGACCGTCGGTCAGCGCGACGCCCACCAGCGTATCCTCGCCGCGCAGCTCCAGCCCGATGATGCCGCTGGCCCGCGGGCGCGAGAACGCGCTGAGCGGGGTCTTCTTGACCGTGCCGGTGCTGGTCGCCATGAACACGAAGTGAAAGTCGTCGAACTGCTTGACCGGCAGCACGGCGCTGATCTTCTCACCCTCGCCGAGGGGCAGCAGGTTCACGATCGGCTTGCCACGCGAACCGCGGCCGGCATGCGGCAGCTCGAACACCCGCAGCCAGTACACCTTGCCGCGGTTGGAGAAGCACAGCAGCGTGTCGTGGGTATGGGCGATGAAGAACTTCTCGATGAAGTCCTCGTCCTTGACCGCAGTGGCCGACTTGCCGCGGCCGCCGCGACGCTGGGCCTGGTAGTCCGACACCGGCTGCGACTTCGCGTAGCCGGCATGCGACAGCGTGACCGCCATGTCCTGCGGCTCGATCAGGTCCTCGGTGCTCAGGTTCAGGTGATCGCGGCTGATCTCGGTGCGCCGCGCGTCGCCGAAGGTGTCGCGGATCTCGACCACTTCGGCACGAACGACCTGCAGCAGGCGCTCCGGCCTCCCTAGGATGTCCGACAGGTCGAGGATCTCGAGCAGCAGTCCCTGGTACTCCTCGACGATCTTGCCCTGCTCGAGCGCCGTCAGCCGGTGCAGGCGCATGTCGAGAATCGCCTGCGCCTGCTGGTCGCTGAAGCGGTAGCCCGCCGCGGACAGGCCGGCCTCTGCGCCGAGGCCTTCCGGGCGCGTGGAAACGGTGCCGGCGCGCGTCAGCAGCTCCGGCACCAGTCCGGCGGGCCAGTCGCGCGCCAGGATCGCGCTGCGCGCGTCGGCCGGTGTCGGGGATGCCTTGATCAGCGCGATCAGCGCATCGATGTTGGCGAGCGCCACCGCGAGTCCCTCGAGGATGTGGGCGCGCTCGCGCGCCCGGCGCAGTTCGAAGATGGTGCGTCGCGTGACCACCTCGCGACGGTGACGCAGGAACGCATCGAGCATGTCGCGCAGCGAGCACAGCCGCGGCTGACCATCGATCAGCGCGACCATGTTGATGCCGAACACGGTCTCCATCGGCGTCTGCGCGTACAGGTTGTTGAGCACGATCTCGGCGACTTCGCCGCGCTTGAGCTCGATGACCACGCGCATGCCGTCCTTGTCGGACTCGTCACGCAGGTCGGAAATGCCGTCGATGGCCTTGTTGCGGACCAGCTCGACGATGCGCTCGAGCAGCCGGGCCTTGTTGACCTGGTAGGGCAGCTCGGTCACGACGATGGCCTGACGGCCGCGCTCGTCGAGATCCTCGAACTGGGCGCGCGCTCGGATCGACAGCCGCCCGCGACCGCTCTTGTAGGCGGTAACGATCTCCTGCGCGCCATTGATGATGCCGGCGGTCGGGAAATCCGGACCGGGCACGTGCTGCATCAGACCCGCGAGCGAAATCGCAGGGTCGTCGATCAGCGCGATGCAGGCGTTTGCGATCTCGGTCAGGTTGTGCGGCGGGATGTTGGTCGCCATGCCGACCGCGATGCCGGAGGAGCCATTGACGAGCAGGTTCGGCACGCGGGTCGGCAGCACCGCCGGCTCGTGCTCGGACTCGTCGTAGTTGGGCACGAAATCGACCGTCTCCTTGTCGATATCGGCCATCAGCTCGTGAGCGAATCGGCTCATGCGCACTTCGGTATAGCGCATGGCCGCCGGGGGATCGCCATCGACGGAGCCGAAGTTGCCCTGCCCGTCCACCAGCAGGTAGCGCATCGAGAAGGTCTGCGCCATGCGTACGATCGTGTCGTAGACCGCCACATCCCCGTGCGGGTGGTACTTGCCGATCACGTCGCCGACGACGCGCGCGGATTTCTTGTAGGCGCGGTTATAGTCGTTGCCGAGCTCACGCATCGCGTGCAGCACGCGCCGGTGCACCGGCTTGAGCCCATCGCGTATGTCGGGCAGCGCACGGCCGACGATGACGCTCATCGCATAGTCGAGGTACGATTGCCGCATCTCGTCTTCGAGGTTGACGGACACGACTTCGCGGGCTATTTCAGTCACTTATTGCATCATGGGGCGTGGTTGTTCAAGCCGGAAATCATAGCACAGCGCATGCACTTTCCCCGCCCCTTCCGGCGCACCGCTATACTGCGCTGATGAGCACCGCGGCCTCAGGCGCACTCCTCTCGGCGGAGGTGCGGAAATTCGACTCGCTCGCGCACGAATTCTGGGATCCGCGCGGCGCCTTCCACCCTCTGCATGCGCTCAATCCGGTGCGGTTGGGCTTCATCGCACGCGCTACCGCCCTGGCCGGGCGGCGCGTGCTGGACGTCGGCTGCGGCGGCGGCCTGCTGGCCGAGAGCCTCGCGCAGGCCGGTGCGAGCGTGACTGCGATCGACCTGGCACCCGCGATGCTCGAGGTCGCACGGCTGCACGCACACGAGAGCGCGCTCAGCATCGACTACCAGCTGTGTTCAGCCGAGCAGTACGCGGCGCGCGGTCCGGCACCTTTCGACGTCGTGACCTGCATGGAGCTCATCGAGCACGTGCCGGATCCGGCCGCGCTGCTCGCGGCGATCGCAGCGCTGCTGCGTCCCGGCGGGGATCTGTTCGTCTCGACGATCAACCGCAACCTGCGTTCGTTCCTGATGGCGATCGTCGGCGCGGAGTACGTGATGCGGCTGATTCCGCGCGGCACCCATGAATACGAGCGGCTGCTGCGCCCGTCCGAGCTCGCGCGGCTCGCCCGCGCCAGCGGCCTCATGCTGCGCGAGGTCGCGGGCATCGCCTACGATCCGTTCGCGCGCACCGCTCGGCTCAACACCGACCCACGCGTCAACTACCTGGCGCACTTCCGGCGCGAGCCCGTACCGGTCCAGCCTTAAGCGCATGGTCGCCCCCTCGCCGCTATCGGCGGTGCTGCTGGATCTGGACGGCACGCTGCTCGACACCGCGCCCGACCTGGCGGCGGCCCTGAATGTGCTGCGCGAGCAGGAGGGATTGGCGCCGATACCATTCGCCCCGATCCGCGAGCAGGTCTCGAACGGCGGGGTCGCGGTGCTGCGCCTCGGGTTTCCGGGCATCGGCGAGGCGCGCCTCGACACCCTGATGCAGCGCTTCCTGGATCTGTATCGCGACCGGATCGCAGTCCAGACGCGACCGTTCCCGGGATTCGCCGAGGTGCTCGCCGAACTCGAGGCGCACGGCATTCCGTGGGGGGTGGTCACGAACAAGCCCGCCTGGCTCACGGAACCGCTATTGCGCTCACTGGGGCTGTTCGAACGTGCCGCCTGCGTGCTCTCGGGCGACAGCCTGGCCGTGCGCAAGCCCGACCCGCTGCCCTTGCTCACCGCCGCGGCGCGCATCGGCGTCGAGCCGCCCGATTGCCTGTACCTCGGCGACGCACTGCGCGATGTGCAGGCAGCACGGGCCGCAGGCATGGTCGCGCTCGGCGCACGCTTCGGCTACCTGCCCGGGGACGAGGATGTCGCGGCCTGGCCGGTGACGGCCTGGATCGACGAACCGCGCGAGCTGCTGGACTGGGTGGGGTTGCGCGCGCTCGCGCGCTAAAGGACACGGGCGCGCCATGCCGACCCTCTACGCGGCCATCGGTGGAGCGCTGCTCGGCCTGCTGGCGGCGCTGCTGGCAGGCGCGCTGCAGGCACGCCGCGTCGCGCGGACACAGGAGCTGCTCGAGGCCCGCACGCGGGAGCATTTCCAGCAGCTCGCTGCGAGCGCGCTGCGCGAGAACACCGACTTCTTTCTGAAACTCGCGCGCGAGTCCTTCGGGCGCGAGCAGGCCAGCATGCAGGGACTGCTGCAGCAGCGCGAGGCAGCCATCGACGCGCTGCTCACGCCATTGCGCGGCGCGCTCGAGAAAACCGAAGCGCAGGCGAGCGCGCTCGAGCGCGAGCGGCGCGACGCCTTCGCCGCTCTGCGTACCCAGATCGAGAGCCTCACGCAGGGCCATAGCGCGCTCGCGCGCGAGACGCATAATCTGGTCACGGCGCTGCGCCGCCCCGAAGTGCGTGGCCGCTGGGGCGAACTGACGCTGCGCCGCGTCGTCGAGCTCGCGGGGCTGTCGGCGCACTGTGATTTCACCGAGCAGGACAGCCGCGACACCGCGGGCGGCGTGGTGCGACCCGACCTGGTCGTGCACCTGCCCGAGGGGCGCGAACTCGTGGTCGACGCCAAGGCTCCGCTCGAGGCCTACCTCGCAGCGATCGACGCGCCGAGCGAGGAGCTGCGGGCACAGGCGCTCGCACGCCATGCCGGCCAGGTCGAGGCACGGATTCGCGAGCTCGCCGCGAAGGCCTACTGGAATCAGTTCGAGCACAGCCCGGAGTTCGTGATCCTGTTCCTGCCGGGCGACCAGTTCCTGAGCTCAGCGCTCGCCGAACGACCCGAGCTGCTCGAGACCGCGCTGCGCGCCGGGGTCATCATCGCGACGCCCTCGACCTTGATCGCGCTGCTCAAGGCCGTCGCCTATGGCTGGCGGCAGGCCGCCGTCGCGGCCAATGCGGCGCAGATCCGCGATCTCGGACAGGAGCTGCACCGGCGGCTCGAGCGCTTCGTCACACACCTCGGCAAGACCGGGCGCCACCTCGGCGCCGCGGTCGAGTCGTACAACGGCGCCGTCGGCGCCTTCGAGAGCCAGGTGCTGCCTGGCGCGCGCCGCTTCAGCGAACTTGGCGCCGCCGGCGGGGAGCCGCTGTCCGCCGCGCCGCCGGTCGAGGCGCTCGCGCGCGAGCTGCGCGGTGCTGCAGTCGATCCGGGCGCCGGGCCGCAGGCTGATGATCCCGGCCGCTGAACCGGCGCAGCAACCGCCCGGACCTGCGCCGGGATCGGCGCGCTCGTTTGCGCTGCTGTACTGTCCGCGGCGGCAGCGGCGCGAGTTCGGACTGCTGCTCGCGCTGGAATCCGAACTCGGCGCCGGCATGGCACGCGGACTGGATCACGGGTTGGCCCACGCCCGCCTGGACTGGTGGCGGGAAGAGTCAGCGCGACACGCCCAGGGTGCGGCGCGCCACCCGTGGCTGCGCGCCAACGCTGCGGCGGCGGACGCCTCACCGCCAGGCTGGGACCTCGGCGTGCTGGTCCACGCGGCGCTGGTGGACCTCGCCGAGGGCCAGCAGATGCCGCCCCGGGGGAGGCATCTGCGCGGGGCAGTGTTCTGCGCCGCGGCCGGATTGCTGGCGGGGCCCGAAGCCGGTCCGCCACCGCACGACACCCTCGCTGCACTCGGCGCGCGGAGCGCGGAACTCGAAGCGCACCCTGATCGGCTGGCGCAGGCCTCGCGGGCGGAATCGCTGGCAGGCCTCGCACGCGCGATCGCACAGCTCGGAGCCGCGCAGCAACAGCGCTCGGTAGCATTGCTGGTGTGGTGCGCAATCGATGCGCGCCAGAGCGGGCCGCCTGAAACCCGTTCCCGGCTTGCGTTATTCGCCGACAATGTCGCGGCCTGGCGCGCGGCGCGCGCGGCGGCAGCCGGTGTGCTGCGCCTGTCCTGACCCACCAACCCCAGCGCGAGGTTTCCCCGCCCCATGCATCCGACTACGTCCGATTCGACGGCGCCCGAGTCCGCGGCGCACCAGCGCTACGTGGCGGCGTCCGATGCTCTGGCCGGGCGCGTCATCGCCGTGACGGGCGCCGGCGAAGGCATTGGCCGCGCGGTCGCCCTGGCCGCCGCGGCGCACGGTGCAGAGCTGGTGCTGATTGGACGCACGGTGCGCCGGCTCGAGGACGTGCACGCACGCATCGGCGCGCTGGGTCGTGCGCCGGCGAGCATCGCGCCCCTGGATCTGGAGCGCGCGGTGGCACGCGACTACGACACCCTGAGCGCCGCGATCGCCGAACGCTTTGGGAGACTCGACGGGCTGGTGCACAACGCGGCGCTGCTCGGAGCGCTGGCGCCGATCGAGCACTATGATGTGCCTACCTGGTGCCGGGTGCTGCATGTCAATCTGACCGCCGCATTCGCGCTCACGCAGGTGCTGCTGCCCTCGCTGCGCGCCGCCGCGGATGGCTCGATCATCTTCACCAGCAGCGGCGTCGCCCGCCGTCCGAAGGCTTACTGGGGCGCCTACGCGGTCTCGAAAGCCGGCGCCGAAGTGCTCAGCGCCATGCTCGCGCTGGAACTCGAGGACAGCACTGCCGTGCGCGTGAACGTGCTCAATCCGGGGCCGGTGCGCACGCGCATGCGCGCGCAGGCCTATCCGGCGGAGGATGCGCGCAGCCTCGCGGCCCCGGAGGACATCGTCGCGTCCTACCTCTGGCTGCTGGGACCCGCGAGCCGAGGTGTCACGGGCCGGACGCTGGACTGCCAAGCAGCCCGTCCAGCTCCGTAGGCGCCAGCTCCCGCCAGTGGCTGCGCGGGAGCGTGCGCGGCAGGCGCAGCGGCCCCAACTGCGTGCGCAGCAGGCGCACCAGGGTCACCGCGGCGCGCTCGATCAGCTGGCGCACATCATTGCCGCTCGCGCCGCGGACCACGAGTCGATACCAGCGATTGCTGCCCTCTCCGCCGCCCGGCTCGAGCAACAGCACCGGCACCGCAGTGCCGCGGTCGAGTCGCCCGGCGCGAATCGCCTGTTGCTGGGTATCGGACAGCTCACCGCGCACGCGCAGGCTGTATTCGATGTCGAGGCGCCGGATTGCGCGCTGCAGGCGCATCGCCATGGCGCCATCGGCGGTCAACAGTTCCAGGCCGCCGTCGACTCGCGGCAACGGACTGATCGCGATGAAGCGCCGGCCGGCGCGGCGCGGCAATCGCGCCGCAATGCTGCTGAGCGCGGGCTCGGTGCCGGCAGGCTCGACTGCCCTCCCGGGCAGCAGCGGTTCGCCGGGCGAGCGATGACACAGGAACACCGGGACCGCGTGCGCCGTCCGCTGCCGCACCGCGCGCCCGTCGAGCCTGAGCTCATCGTGCGGACCGACGCGCATGCCCAGCACTGCCGGCGTGCCATTCACCAGCAGGCGCCCGGCACGGATCCAGCCTTCCGCTTCGCGGCGCGACGCCAGGCCCAGCTGCGCGAGCACCTTCTGCACGCGTTCGGGCGCGACTGCCGGCGCCGCTCTGGCGCCCCGCGGCGGCCTCATCGGATCTCAGCGCAGCGCATCGTGCGGCCCGGCTACCATGCCGGAAGGTGCCGCCGCAGCGTACCCGTCGGTGTTGGCGGCAGGGTCCGCGGCCGGCTCGTCGCCAGCGACCTGCAGGTCGAGCTGCGGGTCCAGGTCCTCGAGCGCGCGCAGCTCGGCGAGCGGCGGCAGTTCATCGAGGTTCCTGAGACTGAAATATTCGAGGAATTCGCGCGTCGTGCCCAGCAGCTCAGGCCGCCCGGGCATGTCGCGGTGCCCGACCACGCGGATCCACTGGCGCTCGAGCAGGGTGCGGATGATGTTTGGATTGACGGTCACACCGCGCACCGCCTCGATCTCGGCGCGCGTGATGGGCTGCCGGTACGCGATCAGCGCCAGCGTCTCGAGCAGCGCTCGCGAATAGCGTTGGGGGCGTTCCGGCCAAAGCCGCGCAACCGCCGCGCCGTATTCGCGGCGCACCTGCACGCGAAAGCCGCCGCCCGCTTCCCGGATCTCGATGCCGCGGCCGGCGTATTCCTGGCCGAGCGCCTCGAGCTCGGCGCGCAGTGCCTCGTGGGAGGGCCGCTCGTGCTCCTCGAACACGAGCGCGAGCTCCGCCAGCGTCAGGGACTTGCCCGCCGCCAGCAGCGCCGCCTCCACGGTGTTCCTGATCTGCCCGCCACTCATGTTCCGCGCTCCGCAGACTCCGCGTCCGCCTCGATCTGCGTACCGCCCTGCAGTGTACGGTCCGCGATCGCGCGGCGCACGTGCAGCGGGGCGAACGGTTCGGTCTGCGCCCAATCGATCAGCCCCTCGCGGGCTAGCTCGAGAATGGCGATAAAGGTGACGGTCACGCCAGCGCGGCCCTCCTCAGGCGTGAACAGACGCGAGAATTCCACGAACCCCCCTGGCTCGAGCGCCAGCAGGATGCTGCCCATGCGCTCGCGTACCGATAGCGGTTCGCGCCGTACGTGGTGGTGCGCGAACAGCGCGGTGCGCACTGCGACTTCCCTGAATGCCAGCAGCATCTCGCGCAAGCCGACCTGCGGGGGCGAGCGCACGCTCGGCCGGTCGCGCAGTTCGGCACTCGCCTGCCATACGTCGCGCTCGAGGCGAGTCAGCTCGTCGATGCCGAGCGCTGCGCGCTTGAAGCGCTCGTACTCCTGCAGGCGCCGCACCAGTTCCGCACGCGGATCGTCCTCCCCGCCGAGTGCGTCCCCGGCCGGCCGCGGCAGCAGCATGCGCGACTTGATCTCGGCCAGCGTCGCGGCCATCAGCAGGTACTCGCCCGCCAGCTCGAGCTGCAGGTCCTGCATCAGCTCGATGTAGCGCGTGTACTGGTGCGTGATCTCGGCGATCGGGATGTCCAGGATATCGACGTTCTGGCGCCGGATCAGGTAGAGCAGCAGATCCAGCGGGCCCTCGAAGGCCTCGAGGAAAATCTCGAGCGCCTGCGGCGGGATGTAGAGGTCGCGTGGCAGCTGCGTGAACGCCTCGCCGTTCACGACCGCGAACGGCATCTCGGCCTGCTCCGGACTGGCCACGATGTGTACTTCAGGCATCACTGCCGGCGCAGGTGCATCGCGTGGCGCACCTCGTCGAGCGTCGCGCGCGCCACTTCGCGCGCCTTTTCCGCACCCTCGCCGAGCAGGTTCGCCACCAGCTCCGGGTTGTCCTGGAATTCCTGGGCCCGGCGGCGCATGCCGGTCACTTCCTCGACGATCCGGTCGATCACTGGCTGCTTGCACTGCAGGCAGCCGATGCCGGCGCTGCGACAGCCCTGATCGGCCCACTGCCGCGTGGCCTCGTCGGAGTAGATCTTGTGCAGGTCCCACACCGGGCACTTTTCCGGATCGCCCGGGTCACTGCGCCGCACACGGGCCGGATCGGTCTGCATGGCCTTGAGCTTGGCCACGACCTGGTCGGGATCCTCACGCAGCGTGATCGTGTTGCCATAGGACTTGGACATCTTGCGCCCGTCGAGCCCTGGCACTCGCGGCGTCGAGGTCAGCAACGCCTGAGGTTCGGGCAGGATGCTGAGCGAGGTGCCCTCGAGGTAGCCGAGCAGCCGCTCGCGATCGGCGACCGTGATGCGGGTATTGCCCTCCACGAGGGCCCGGCCGCGCTCGAGTGCTGCCGCATCGCCGGCCTCCTGGAAGCGGCGACGCAGCTGGCGGTACAACGTGATGTTGCGCCCGCCCAGCTCCTTGATCGCGCGCTCCGCCTTCTGCTCGAATTCCGGCTCGCGGCCATAAATATGATTGAACCGGCGGGCGATCTCGCGCGTAATCTCCACGTGCGCGACCTGGTCCTCGCCGACCGGCACGAAGGCGGGGCGGTACAGCAGGATGTCGGCGCTCTGCAGCAGCGGGTAGCCAAGAAAGCCGTACGTGGCGAGGTCTTTCTGCTTGAGCTGCTCCTGCTGGTCCTTGTAGCTCGGCACGCGCTCGAGCCAGCCGAGCGGTGTGATCATCGACAGCAGCAGGTGCAGCTCGGCGTGTTCGGGCACGTGCGATTGCACGAACAGCGTCGCGACACCGGGATTCAGGCCGGCGGCGAGCCAGTCGATCAGGACCTCGCTGATCGCCTGCGGCAGGCCCGCGGTGTCATCGTAGCCGGTCGTGAGCGCGTGCCAGTCGGCGACGAAGAAATAGCACTCGTACTGATACTGGAGTTCGACCCAGTTGCGCAGCGCCCCGTGGTAGTTGCCGAGGTGCAGTGCTCCGGTCGGACGCATGCCGGAGAGCACGCGCTTGCCTTGGGGGACGGCATTCATCCGTGGTGGTGATTCCCGCGCGCCGTGGCGGGCCTCGCAAATGCAGCAGCAGTGATTATACGGTGTTCCCGGGGAGTTCGGAGCCAAGCCCGGGGAGCCGGCCCTTGCCGGCGCGCACGATGACCGGCGGGGAGACCGCGAGGTCCACCACCGTCGTGGGTTCAATGCCGCAGTG
>Ga0265331_10002035_pt1 | contig 14021 bp, 15 predicted proteins | sample 41923metaG_FD_202088 | JGI IMG/M metagenome (GOLD analysis project Ga0265331, IMG submission 202088) | Rhizosphere microbial communities from Carex aquatilis grown in University of Washington, Seatle, WA, United States - 4-19-23 metaG | ecosystem: Host-associated > Plants > Roots > Rhizosphere...
CTTCGAATGATGGGTTCTCAGTCGTGGCGCCAATCAAAATTATGGTTCCGCTTTCAACCGAGTGAAGCAATGAATCCTGCTGCCCTTTATTGAAGCGATGAATTTCATCTATGAATAATATTGTCTTTTTGTTAAGATGTTTTTGATTATAGGCGGCTTGTTCAATAGCCTGGCGCACATCTTTAACTCCTGAAGATACCGCCGAAAGCTGAACGAATTCTGTCTTAACTAAGTTTGCAATAATTAAAGCAAGCGTTGTCTTTCCCACGCCGGGCGGACCCCACAAGATCATCGAAACAATGTCATTGTTCTCGATCATTGAGCGTATTGGCTTACCCGGACCTACAAGATGTTTTTGTCCTACAAAATCATCCAGCGTTCCGGGGCGCATGCGTTCGGCAAGCGGAGTAAACTTTGAATCCTGCTGTTTATCTTTCTTATTATTTGTATCGAATAGTTCCAAATTATATTATTTTCAAAAAATCCTCTGCCGTCATAACAGATATATCATCTATCCTGTAATCTTTAATATTACGGGTTATAATGTATTTCAGATTATGACTCTTTGCAGTGAAATATTGTATTGCATCTTCAAAGTCTCTAAGATCGGAATCAAGGGCCATTTGAATAATTCTGCTATCGACCGTAAGTATGTTCAGGAAATTTGAAAGAGCCTTGATAGCTGATTTTGCTTTTTCAGAATTAGAAAATCTTCTCAAAACATAGAACACATTTGCGTAGCAGCTTGACGAAACAAAAGATACTATCTCCCGTTTATTAGAAAGTTCAATAATGTTAGTTGCTGATAAATAAAACGGTTCTCTTTTCATTAAAACGTCAAGAAGAATATCTGAATCGAGAAATACTTTAAATAGTTCGGCGCTCATTTCATATATTTCTCCCAAAGCGCTTCTTCAAGAACTTTCTTATAGTCAAAATCCTTTGGAGCTTTAATCATCCCAACTAATTCCTGTACTTCCGGACTTATGCCTGTCAATTCTTCCGGATCTTTAACTGCTTCGTCCTGGGTAATGGCTTTTAGATAGCCCTCAACTACCAAGGAAAGACTCTTCCCTTGTTTTTTAGCGTACTTCTTTGCTTTATCAATAACTCTTTTATTGATGCTTAATGTTAGTTTTGTCGTCATATTTCGTCTAGATTTATACGTATGAATATAAAACAATTAATACGTACAAACAATTCCAAATATCTGTAAACAAAAAAGGTAATCTAATTAACCAAATTACCTTTGAATTTTGGTAAAAACGAGTCTTTACTTTAAAATCACCATTTTTCTAACCTGGCTGAAATTACCTGCGGTTAATCTATAAAAATAAACTCCGCTAGCCAGACCTGAACCGTCGAAATCTACCGTATACATTCCCGGCCGCTTAGCGCTTTCTGTTATTTTATATACTTCCCTTCCGATAACATCATAAACTTTGAAGATGACTTCTGAACTTACGGGAAGTTCAAACTTAATTTTGGTTGATGGATTAAATGGATTCGGATAGTTTTGGCCCAAAACAAATTTTGCCGGTACTTCGGTCCCCGTTTGGCGAATTCCAATTACACCGCCGCCGTTTGTAGTATGTAAAATGTAGCCATTGTCAAGATTTCCCCCTGAAATATACCAATTTGATGAATCAACAGCATATCCGTTAACAAGTATCTGAGATGAATCCGGGAAATTATTAGTGAACCAATTCTGTCCATAATCTGTTGTTTTAGAAATCAGGTATGAACTTTGAGAATAAAGCCAGGGAGCTTTTGAAATCTCAGTAAACTGATCGCCATATACATAACCGGCGCCGGAATTTTTTACAAAATTAATGCCCTGAAACATCGCTCCGCTAATCTTTAGCGGCAGTTCAAACCAGCTTAACCCTGCATTTGTAGTCTTATATATTACCGATGAATACATTGAATCAGAATTAGAAACGCCGCACGCAAACCCGGTTGTAGAATTTGCTATTGCCAATCCTTTGAAATTATCCACATCGTAAAATAACTGCCTGCTCCAGGTGTTCCCATTATCGGAAGTACGCATGATCAAACCCTGAATTCCAAAGTGCGAATTCTGAACCCTGTCATATCCTATTGCAATGCCGGTATTTGGATCAAAGAAATCAATTCCATATAATTCCTGCGCAGAGTCCGGGCTACTAACAAAAATCCAGCTAAGCCCCCCGTTAGTCGTCTTGATAATCCCTGTCTTCGACTGATACAATCCCCCCAGTGTGATTGCAAGTCCAAAACCTGTATTCGTATCTGTAAAACACCCTCCGGTCAGGTATTTTACTTCTGGGGCTATTGCGCCGTATGTTTGCCAGGTCCTGCCTTTGTCATAAGTTTTAATAAAGTATCCCCCTGTATTCGTATCTTCTGAAAGTAACTGGGCGTTAAGCCCGTACGGAATGTTTTTATTCCGGGCAAATACGAATCCGGGGAAATGAAATTGATGAGCTCCTGTTGATAAATTGCAGGCTCCAATTCCGTAGGCGCGGTTCTGATCAAATATTGTAACCGCTAACATTACTCTCAATGAATCAGGATATGAAGAAATTGTCCAACTAATGCCGCTGTTTGTTGTGTGGATAATTATTCCGCTTACACTTGGAATTGACATACCCCATCCGCCCGAAATTCCGTTTTGCATATCAAAAAAATTTATGCAATTTAAGACGCTGATTCCGGAAGGAGTAGTTTGCTCAACCCATTGGGTCTGCGATAAATGGAAAGGAATTAAAAGAAGAAAAATAAACAAGGATTTTTTCATACATTACCATCAATTTAACCGTGAAACTTTAACAGATCGGCAGTTTACAACGGTTTCCGCAATTTTGTGAATTAGTTGTTTCTTGTACAAATTTACGCCAAATTTTTTGACCTAACAATTCAAAATAGAAGAGGCGCATGTAAAAACTTCAAAATAGTTAAAATCATCAATCTGAAGTATTTTCTATATACAATTTTGTAAGTTTATATGTTTCAAAGAGCGCATTTTCATGTGTTCTTTCAACGCCATGAGAGGCTGATACGCCGGGACCAATCAATCCAACACGAACATCATATCCCGCGGCTAGCGCTGCGCTGCCGTCTGACCCGTAGTATGGATAAATATCCGTCACATAGATTATGTTATTAGCCGAAGCCAGCTCGCGCAACTTTTTTGTAACCGTAAAATCATACGGTCCTGATGAATCCTTAACACATATTGAAACCGCGTCTTCCTTTCCGGCGCAGCCATCGCCTATAACCGCCATATCAAGCACAAGCAATTCTTTTGCGGAATCCGGAATTCCAACACAAGCGCCGTGCCCGACTTCTTCATAGTTGGAAAAATAGAAACCAACTTTCCTTTTCGAACCGCCTGCTGAAAGTTCTTTAATCATTTCAATCATAACTGATGCGCACGCCTTATCGTCAAGGAAACGGCTTTTAACAAATCCGCTTGAAGTATATTCAAAACGCGTATCATAGAAAATAAAATCACCTACGTTAATTCCAAGCGCTGCAACATCAGCTTTGTTTCTTACAAGCTCATCAAGCCGGATAGACATGTTGCCAATTTCTCTTTTTGTAGCTTCCACAAGGTTGTTTACATGCGAAGCAGGATTATTTAACAGGAACGTGCCGCGGAATAATTTACCTTCATTATTCCTGATGGTCACATACTCGCCTTCAAACGAATTTAGGACAAGTCCGCCTATTTTTGTTATTGCAAGCGTTCCGTCTTCTTTAACTTCCTTAACCATCGCGCCAAGCGTATCTATGTGCCCTGATATCACAAGCTCGGGATCCTCAACAAAGGAAACAAGCAGCGAACCTTTATTGGTTTTCTTTATATGCAGCTTAGAATCCTTGAATAGATTCTCTACATAGTTTATTACTTCAATTGTGTATCCGGTTGGCGAATTTATTTTAAGGATTTGTTCAAGCGTGGTTACTATATTCTTCATGGCTTATTAAATTCGAGCGATTTGATTAGTAAAATTATTTAGCGGAATCTACCTGGATCTTGTATATCTCTTCTCCCTCTTTGGTCATTCCGTATTTTTCGCGGGCAACTTTTTCTATCTTCTTATCCGATGTTTTAATCTCATCAATTTCTTTCTGCAGCATCAGGGTTTTATCCTGTTCTTCTTTAAGCTTTTTCTGGAGTTCGCGGTTCTCTATTTCGAGGTCAACCCTTTGCAGCAATCCTTTCCTGCCGAATACTGCGTAAGAAAGTATTAACAGCATTAAGAGAAGAAATATGAAAAATCTCCTCCTGGCATAGATATAACGGATAATGTTTTTAAAAAAGCTGTCGTCTTTGTATTCTGACATACTGCAAGTTACGCTTTAGCTAAACTTAGTTCAATTATCTTATTTAGCAACCCTTCAAATGACATGCCTATAGCAGAAGCGGATTTTGGCACAAGGCTGAGCGCGGTCATGCCGGGTAAGGTATTCACTTCGAGACAGAAATACCCTCCGGCAGGATTTAGCCTGAAATCAACCCTAGAGTACACCTCGCAGCCAAGCGCCTTGTGCGCAATAAGAGATTTTTCCCTCAGTTCATCTGCAAGATTAGCGGGCAGATCAGCGGGACAGAAATATTCCGTCATTCCCTTTGTATACTTGTGTTCGTAATCATAGAACCCGTCTTTCGGCTTAATTTCTACAACGGGCAAGGCATCGTTTCCCAATATCGCTACCGTTAGCTCTCTGCCTTCAATGAATTCTTCAATCATGATCTTTCCTGAATAACTGAACGCGCTATCAAGCGCGCCGTTTAGCTGAACATCTTCAACATCAGGCTGAACTATTGAAAGTCCAACAGTGCTTCCTTCATCGTTCGGTTTTATTACCGCGGGATATCCGAAACTATTTTCTATCTTTCTGTCAATTTCTTTTAAGTTATAACCGGATTTTTCAGCCATGAACCACTTTGGCGTCGAAACATTAAAATGATTGAATAAAATTTTCGAAATATCTTTATCCATCGCCATTGCGCTTGATGTAACGCCGGAACCCGTATACTTAACTCCCCGCATCTGAAGCAATGACTGTATTTTCCCGTCTTCGCCGAATTTCCCGTGAAGTCCCAAAAAAACGATGTCAATATTATCGAACAATTCAGAGTCGATACATTCAATAACTTTCTTGGCGCTGTATTTCGCAAGTTCTTCAGCTGTCGGGAATTCCTGTCCAACAACAAGCCTTCCTTCAAATATTTGTTCTTCGTCAGGCTGTTTGGCGCCAAAGATAGGGTCGATAACTTTTACATTATGGCCTGAACTCTTTAGCGCTCCGGCAATTGCTTTACCCGATGCAAGCGCTACATTTCTTTCAGCGGATGTGCCGCCGGTCAAAACTATTATATTCAATATGATCTAAGTTTATTAAGTTTTGCAATTTGTGATTTATTCAATTCCTTTTCGCCGCCAAGAGCTCTTGCGTAAAAACTTATCTCGGCAAACTGTTCAACTTTCTCATTCAGCATATAAGCTTCTTCCAGCGTTTTAGCATATGTTACCAGCCCGTGATTAGAAAGAAGAATCGCGTTAAAATTTTTTACATATTTAGATATTGATTCAGGAACTTCATTCGTTGATGGAGTGGCATATTTTGCAAGCGGCACGTATTTAAGCTTAAGATAAACCTCCGGAAGAATAATTTTATCGAGGGCAATGCCAGCGACGGCAAAAGCCGTGGCAAATCTTGGATGAGTATGAACAATTGCGTTAATATCTTTTCTTGAACGGTAGATATAACTGTGCATCTTAAATTCTGAAGACGGCTTATTTTTTCCTTTTACCAGCATGCCGTTTAGATCGACTTCCGCAATATCAGCTTCACGAATTCTTCCTTTGCAGATTTCGGTCGGTGTGGTTAAAATTGTGTTTCGCTTAGTCCTGACGCTGAGATTTCCATCTGTCGCCGCAACAAATCTGTTGTTATAGCAAAGTTTGGAGAAGAATATTAACTCGTCTTTAATGCTCATTCAATAAATCGTTAAACTATTTCTCACCTCACCCCGCGCACCTTTGGTGCGCTTCCCCTCTCTTCAAAGGAGAGGGGTGGCGCGAAGCGACTGGGTTGAGGTAAAATTACATCTTAAGAAACTCAAACATCTTCTTTATCGGCTTTGCGCTTTGCATGATATAAAAATGCAGGCTGGGCACGTTCTTGTTCAGCAGTTCCTCGGCCTGTTTGGCCGCCCATTTGGCCCCAATTTCAACTACATGTTCCGTCTTAGCCGCAAGCACTTCCGCTGAAAGTTCTTCAGGAATATTGATGTAAAAATTCTTTGGAATTGAACTCAAGTGATTCTTGGCCGTGAGCACTTTTAAACCGGGAACAATCGGCGCTTTTATCCCAGCTTCCCTGCATTTATCAACAAAATCAAAATATGCTTTATTATCATAGAACATTTGCGTTACGACGTAATCAGCGCCCGCATCCACTTTCTGTTTCACGCGGTCAATTTCATAAGCCATATTCGGAGCTTCAAAATGTTTTTCGGGGTAACCGCCAACGCCTATGCAAAAATTAGTCGGCGAAGCGTCTAGCAGGTCATCTTCAAGATACTTGCCGTTGTTCATATTTGAAATTTGTTTCACAAGCTCGTGCGCGTATTGATTCTGTGATTTGTAAAGCGGTATTGGCTTGTGATAACCCAGATCATCGCCTCTTATCGCAAGCACGTTTTCAATTCCAAGATAGTTTAGCTCAATCAGCGCGTCTTCGGTTTCTTCTCTTGTGAAACCGTAACACAGCATATGCGGAACTGTATCGATATTGAAGTGATTCTTGATCGCGACGCTTATGCCAATAGTGCCGGGTCTTTTCCTGATTATTTTTTTTTGAATTCCGTCAGGCGTTTCCCTGTATTCAACTTCTGCCGCGCGCGAGGTAACGTCAATAAACGGCGGATTGTATTCCATTATATCGTTCAATACCGAAAAGAGCTGCCCTATATCGCCGCCTCTTTTTGGAGGAATTACTTCGAAGCTTATTATTGGTTTGGAGGTCTTGCTTAAATGCTCAATTACTTTCATTATTTCTGGAATGCGGGATTAATGTTATTGGCTTTGTCGCCGGTCAGGTCATCTTTTTTTCCTGAATCAATATCAACTACTGAAATGCTCGATACGTCGTCGCTAATAGCTTCATACACAATTCTCTTGCTGTCGGCCGACCAGTCGAATTCCATAGTGTTGCCTTTTTTACTTGTTAACTGCTTAACGCCCGAGCCGTCTGAATTGCAAATATATACTTCGTAATTCCCTGATTTATCCCAAACAAATGCTAAGTGATTTCCATCAGGCGAGAACTTAGGATTATAGGCGCTGCCGCCGGAAGTTACGGTCTTGTTGCTTTTTCCGTCAGCATTGCACACATGAACCGCGCCTTTGTAGTTTATATCAAATGATGAATATGCGATACGCTTGTCATCGGGAGAAAATGTTCCGTAAAGCTCGGCATCTTTTGTAGCCGCAATAGTTTTCTGGGCGTTATCGGTTGTATCGTTCATATTTAAAACAACAAGGTCAAAATTCTCATTTGCCGAAGAAGAATATATTACCTTATTGCCGTCGCTTGAAAACTTCGCATGAGTTGAAAGGCTTCCGTCGCTAATTGCGACCGATGAATCGGTTGAGAGGTCCATTATAAAGATCGCATTATCGTCGTTCTTCTCCGACCTGTAAAGCAGGTACGCGCCGTCCGGCGAGAACCACGGATTTGTGCCGCCATCGATAAACTTCGGGAAGTTGAAAGTACTTGAATCATCAAGGTCAACCATATAAATATAATCCGATATAATATCGGTTGCATTAAAAACAATTTTTCTTCCGTCGGGAGAGAATCTGGGTGCGTAGCAGTCAAGTCCCTTTACATGAGCAACCTGCATAACTCCTTCGCCTTTGGAATCCATAATAAATATTTGCTGCTTATTTTCTTTTGTCGCGTCCGAGCTGAAAGCTATAAGGTCATTCTTTGAATTTTGCGCAAGCGCTGCCGAAGCAAAGAACGCAAATATTATCGTTATGAATAGTTTTATTCTCATTTATTGTGGTTACCTTTATAAAATTTTAGATTATTCTACAATTTTACCTATATTTTGATATTGATTCAAGGAAAATAGATTAATTTAACTAATTATTATTGCAATATTAGGTATTTGAGCTTTCTTCCTTGAAACAACTCCCTATTTTTGCTACTTTTGTTAGATTTTTTGCCTGCGCAAGCAGCGCCTTGTGGCAGCAAGGCTCTCGTTTGACATGAAATTGAAACATTACCTAATAATCTAATTACCTAATAACCAATGGGAGAAAGTTATATCGAACCGGCTCCGGTGCATCACGGCGAGCCAAATCCGTTTGAATCGATGATGGCAAGATTCGATAAAGCGGCTGAAATTCTGAATCTTGAAAAAGGCGTTTATGAATACCTGCAAAAGCCCGTAAAGCAGGTTATTGTATCCATTCCGATCCAGATGGATAACGGCGAAATAAAAGTATTTGAAGGATACCGCGTTATACACGATAATATCCTCGGGCCTTCTAAGGGCGGAATAAGATATGCGCCGGATGTAACGCTTGATGAAGTAAAAGCGCTTGCTTCATGGATGACCTGGAAATGCGCGGTAGCTAATATCCCGTTTGGCGGAGCGAAGGGCGCCGTAAAATGCGACCCATCAAAGCTATCAAGAGTTGAGCTTGAAAAAATAACAAGGCGCTATACCGCGAATATGTTCAGCGTGTTCGGCCCCGATACAGATATACCCGCGCCGGATATGAACACTAACGAACAGACGATGGCATGGATAATGGACACGTTCAGCATGCATTCGCAGAAGACGGAAACTGCGGTAGTAACAGGCAAGCCGCTTATAATCGGCGGGTCGCTGGGCAGAGTTGAAGCCACGGGACGCGGCGTAATGATAACCACCATGGAAGCGCTGAAAAAACTTAACATGAAACCTGAAGATACATCGGTGGTTGTACAGGGATTCGGGAACGTTGGTTCAATAAGCGCAATGCTGCTCAGGCAGCAGGGCTGTAAGATAACCGCTATCAGCGATGTAACAGGCGGGTACTATAACAAGAACGGAATTGATATAGAATCTGCGATGGCATATACAAAAAAGAACAGGACTCTTGAAGGCGGCGGCTTCGGCGATAAAGTTTCAAATGCCGAGCTGCTTGAACTTGAGTGCGACGCGCTTGTTCCGGCCGCTAAAGAAGACCAGATCTCGGATGAGAATGCGGGCAACATAAAAGCAAAACTTATTGTTGAAGGCGCAAACGGACCGACATCGGCGGATGCAGATGATATATTGAGAGAAAAAGGCATTATGGTTATCCCGGACATACTTGCCAACGCGGGCGGCGTAACGGTATCATATTTTGAATGGGTGCAAAACAGGCTTGGGTACTATTGGGATATTGATGATGTGAACAAACGCCATGACAGAATGATGCGCGAAGCTTTTGATCATGTATATGAAACCGCTGTTAAATATAAAACAACAATGAGGCTTGGCGCGTATATATTGGCAATTGATAAAGTCGCGAAGACGCTGGTTCTGCGCGGGATTTACGGTTAAAATCCAAAAATTAATAATATCTTGATACGGATATATTTTACAGCCATATTGGTAGTTGCGCTTGCTGTAAGCGTATCCGCTCATGACGGAAAAACTGATCATGAGCAAACAGGGCTTGAGCTAACTGAGCTTGGGCTAACTGAGCTTGGAGCTCCAAAAACCAACCTTGAAATATTTGATAAAAGTATTTCAGGTGAGCTTGAAAAGTTCTATTTTCTGCCGGAAATTAACAGGAACTACCAGTTCGTATTTTATGTAACTGTTAACAACATTTCGGATGCAAAACTAAAGGGCGCCAAAGAATATGTTACAGGCCTGATAAAGAAAACTGCCGGACGCAATAACCTCAGCTTCAGCATTGCTAAGGATACCGGTTCTTTCAGATCAGACAGCTCATTCTACAGGGTTAATTTGGTTATTAATAACATGCGGACCTCATACCCGGGGTTCATTAAGAACAAGTTCCTTGGCGAAAAAATAGTTCAAAGAAATATATTTGCAGATATAAACGTGTCAATATATTCAAGCGACGGCAAAGTGCAGATAAATGACGGAATCCATGTAGATATTAAAGATAAAGTTGATTATGAAGACATTGAACAGCTTGGATCTGATGAATATGCATTTACAAAAGCTCCGCCGCCTGCAGTTAATTCAATTGAGGCGGTAATTTTCCCGGTCGCTATCGTTCTAATTTCGGCGGCGGCAACAATTTTATTTTTCACAATCAGGACAAAGTAATATATTGAAAAAACTCCATATCTTAGCGCTCCTCATTGGCTTCATCGCCACAATGATATTCCAGAGCTGCGGCTCATCAGGCTCCAGCCTGGATACAGACGACCCCGAGAAGGCTTTTTCGATTGCAAAAGCTAAGTTTGATAAAGGCGACTACCTTGACGCTATCGATGACTTCTCTTTTATAAAGGTAAAATTCCCGGGCAGCCAGGTTTCGGATAAGGTTCAGTTCTACCTTGCCGAAAGTTATTTTTATAAAGGCGAGTACCTGCTGGCGGCGTATGAATATTCTAACCTCCAGAAGAATTTCGGACTCAGTACCTATATCCCGGAATCAAAATATAAACTGGGCGTATGTTATTACAAAGAATCGCCGAAACCGTCTCTTGACCAGGAATACACAAGATACGCTATCAGCGAGCTCACTTTGTTTGTCGACCAATATCCGAATGATAAAAACGTGACCGATGCAAATGTAAAACTTCAGGATTTGAAAGACAAGCTTGCTTACAAAGATTACAGCACCGGAATAATATACATGAAAATGGAACATTACCGGGCGGCTGCGCTCTATTTTCAAAGTGTGTATGAAAATTATATAGAAACACAATGGGCAGATGACGCAATGCTGGGGCAAGCCGACGCGTTAATTAACTCAAAGAAATATGACGACGCGAAGAAAGTTCTTGAAAAATTTGATAAGCTTTTTCCAAAAAGCGACCTTAAGCCGCGCGCATATGAACTTAGAAAGAGCATACCGGTAAACTGATGCCGGAGATTCAGCCGAAATATGTTAAGGAATCGCAGATAACAATGATAGAGCTTGTTCTGCCTAACGACACGAACATGCTGAACAATCTGCTTGGCGGGCGGCTGATGCACTGGATGGATATCGCAGCGGCCATGTCGGCTTCAAAGCACGCAAACAGGGTCGCAGTAACAGCATCGGTTGACGATCTTGCGTTCCATCACCCGATAAAATTAGGGAATATTGTAACGCTGAAATCTTCAGTAAACCGCGCCTTTAATACCTCAATGGAAGTGGGCGTTAGAGTTGATATTGAAGATTTTGAAACCGGTATAACGCTGCATTCAAACAGCGCGTACTTTACTTTTGTAAGCATGGACCGGTTGACGGGGAAGAAGATGCACGTTCCTCCTGTAACTCCGGAGAGTGATGAAGAGCTCAGGAGGTATGAACAGGCGCTAATGCGCCGCAACCAGCGCTTAAAATCAAAACACGGCATTATTAACCACGATAAAAGCTAACATTGCAGGGCGAACCGGCTAATATTTCTCTCCACGCTAAAAACCTGACGAAAACCTTCAACCGCAAACCAATTTTTAAAGATATTTCATTTGAGTTCTCCCACGGAGATTCTGTTGCCATTACAGGCAGGAACGGCTCGGGTAAATCTACTTTGATAAAAATTATCGCGAATGTCCTTAATCCTTCATCAGGAGAAATCAGCATTAACGGCGGCAAAGAGAAAATTGAAAGAGACGATTACTATAAATACATAGGTTTTGTTTCTCCATACCTTAACCTGTATGATGAATTTACAGGATATGAGAATTTACTTATCACATCAAAGATCAGAGGTTCTTCCCCGGATAACATTAACGATATTCTGAAGAGAGTCGGGTTGTATGAAAGAAGAAATGATTTGTTAAGAATTTATTCTTCGGGAATGAAGCAGCGCCTTAAGCTGGCATTTGCGGTTTTGCATTCGCCAAACATTCTTCTACTTGATGAACCAACCAGCAACTTAGATAAAGAAGGAATAGCTATTGTAACAGAATTCGCAAACGAACAAAAAGGAAAAGGTATTCTTATAATCGCTACAAACGACGAATATGAAAAATCACTCTGCACGAAGGAAATCAACATTAACACAGTTATGAATACGTAATGAATGTTAAAGCAGGCATTTGAAATATGTAAGAAGGATCTATATTCGGAGATCCGAACAAGGTATGCTATAAACGCGCTGATAATGTTCGTTTTGGTGGTTATTTCCGTTATTAAATTCTCACTTGGCGAAGAAAAGCTCTCGAACGAACTTCATGCCGGTTTATTGTGGATTATCATATTTTTTTCAAATTCAAACGGGCTTTCAAGGGTATTCGTGTCCGAAGAAGAACGCGGAACTGCCTTAACGCTGAAGCTCTCATCGGCGCCCAAATCGGTATTTGCAGGCAAGCTTGTTTTTAATACGCTCCTTTCTTTTACCATCAATCTCTTTATAGTTATTTTGTTTGTGCTGATCACCGGACTTGAGATAAAAAGCATAGGATTATTTATGCTTGTTACTGTGATCGGCAACCTTGGTTTATCTTCGGTGCTCACCATTATTGCCGCGCTGATCTCGAAAGCAAATTCAAAAGGCACCCTTTATCCGGTACTCTCTTTTCCTCTCCTGTTGCCATTAATGCTGAGCACTATTAATTCAACATGGCTCACTATTGAAGGGGTCAGTTTCGATCAGCTTATAGGCGACTTCCAGATAATTGTATCTTACACTATTGTGGTAATTACCGCCTCATTTCTGCTATTTGATTTTATATGGAATGATTAATCCCAATTGAGGGTAAAAAATTTTTCCTAAAGTTTATTATTTATCTATAAGAAAATAACTTTTCAAATTAAGTCGGCAAATAACAACATTCGCAACATTGACAAATATCATGTTTCAAAATGACACAAATCATAGGAATTTTTTAATTGATAAATTATATTTATATAATTAATCCTCAAGTTCGTTTGATATAAAAAACAACATTATGTTTCCAGGAAGCAAAAATCCCATAGCTTCACCTTCTATCTGGCTAAAAACTCTGGCTTTAACCAATCTTATAATATTAACATTTCTATTTTCTTCCTGCAGCGACGATAATCCGGTAAAAACAACGCCTGTTAGTGAATTTGACTCAGCTCGTTTTAATTGGCGAACCGAGGATATATATTATCATGGATTTGCTGGAATTTGGGCACAGGATACAGCAAATATTTTCCTTCTAAACCACGCCAACCACTCGCTTTATAAAGTTTCCGGGGGGATATCTTCAATATTTAATGTTGGAGATTATTATCTCAATGATATAAAAGGTTTGTCAAATAGCGAAGTTTATCTTTTTGGGACAGGACTTAATGATAACAAGCTAATCATAATAAAATGGAATGGGGCTGGATTTGAACCGCATATTTCGGATATTGTTGTTAGCTCTGCAAATGCTAACTGGGTTAGAGGCTGCGTTATCAATTCAAATGAGGTATGGGTATGTTCACAAAATGGAATCTGTAAATTTGATGGGATTAATATGACTAACTATTCATATGATGATACCCTGTTGATTCCATTAGATTTGTTTTTGTCTTATAACAATAAAGTCCAATATATTGGCGAACAGTGGGTAGACACTTCATATATTAAAGAAAGTCTTTTTGAGTTTCAATATACTGGTTTTGTCAAAACTTATAGCCATATAGCTGATCCATTTCCAAACGGATCCTACGTTTTTCTGGAACAGGTAGGAGGATATAAATATGGAGTTGAATTTAATGAACCTGTTGGATTACCGTGGTCTGTATGTATTTACAATTTTTCTGGCGACGGTTTTTCGCAAGATTTTTGTTTTAACAATAAAATAGAATCAAATTGGCATGCAATCCCTAAAAGTA
>Ga0265331_10002039_pt1 | contig 13998 bp, 11 predicted proteins | sample 41923metaG_FD_202088 | JGI IMG/M metagenome (GOLD analysis project Ga0265331, IMG submission 202088) | Rhizosphere microbial communities from Carex aquatilis grown in University of Washington, Seatle, WA, United States - 4-19-23 metaG | ecosystem: Host-associated > Plants > Roots > Rhizosphere...
GGAGTTCACGTTTGCGCAGAACAAGGCCATCGCCGCGGGCATGTACTTCTGCAGACCGCCGATGTGCGAGAAGAACAGCTGTGAGGGGGTGCCGTCGGCGTTGCTGAAGATGTTCTTGCGTGTCTTGATGTCGACGACGCTCTGGTGGATGTGCATGGCGCTGCCGGGCTCTTTCGCGTGCGGCTTCGCCATGAAGGTGGCGTAAATCTTGTGACGCAGCGCCGCCTCGCGCGCGGTGCGCTTGAACAGAAACGCCTGGTCCGCCAGGGCCAGCGGATAGCCGTGAATCAGGTTGATCTCCATCTGCGCCGGCCCATCCTCGTGGATGAGCGTGTCGATCTCGATCTCCTGGTCCTCGCAGAACTGGTAGATGTCGTCAAACAGCGGATCGAACTCATTGACCGCGGCAATGCTGTACGACTGGCGTCCGGGCTCCGCGCGTCCCGACCGGCCCACCGGGGGCTTGAGCGGATAGTCGGCGTCCTTGTTCTGCTCAATGAGATAAAACTCGAGCTCCGGCGCGACCACGGGCTCCCAGCCACGTTGCGCGTAAAGCTCGAGGACATTGCGCAGGACGTGGCGGGGCGCCATGGTGACCCGCCTGCCGTCCGAGTAAAAGCAGTCGTGGATGACCTGTGCCGTAGGCTCTGCCGCCCAAGGGACACGGCGCACGGTCTTGGGGTCTGCCTTGAGGACGATGTCGATCTCGGCCGGGCTCATGGCCTCGGCCGGCTCGAGCGGGTAGTCGCCGGTGACGGTCTGCAAGAAGACACTTTCCGGCAGCCGCATGCCACCGTCCTCGGCAAATTTCTCCGCGGGCATGATCTTGCCCCGGGCAATGCCGGCCATGTCCGGAATGATCGCTTCGACTTCGGAGATTCCGTGGTCACGGAAAAACTGCCGGATTTCACTCACCATTGGACTACCCTTGTTGATGCGCTGCGCGCAACTTCTCTGCGGACCGCGGAGCCCCGCCAGATTGAGCGGCGCGCTCGCGGCTCGCCGACCCGAAGGCCGCGAATAACGCCCGGGAAAACGGATTACTCATTACTTGCCACTCGGGATGCCATTGCACGGCGACCGCAAAGAGCGCTGCGCCACGCACGTGAAAGGCCTCGATCAGACCATCGGGTGAGCGCGCTTCGACCACCAGGTCGGGGCCGAGGCGCGCAATCCCTTGAGAGTGCAATGAATTGACCTGGATGCGATCGGTATTCGCGAGAGGCCGCAGTAGTCCACCCTTCTCCAGAATCACCTCGTGCGCGGGGCCGTACTGGACCTCGAGGGACTGGGAGTGGTCTTCACGGTGATCGCTGTAGCCTTCGACCTCGTGCACCTTCTGGTGCAAAGTGCCGCCGAACGCGACGTTCATCTCCTGGAATCCGCGACAGAGCCCCAATACGGGGACCCCCGCCGAGATCGCCTTACCAATGAGAGGAAGTGTCGTGGCATCCCGCGCCGGGTCGTGAAGAGTGCCGGGCTCACTCGGGGGACCGTCGTAATGCCGAGGCTCTACGTTCGAGGGGCTGCCCGTGAAAAGGATGCCATCCAGCCGACTGAGCAAGTCATCCAGACGCAACTCCTCGGCCAGGGAAGGAATGATCAATGGAAGCGCGTCCGCCGCTTCCAACACGGCGCGGGCGTACTTCTCCCCGACCATGTGAAACGGGTGTGGGCCGACCATGCGGCGATCGGCGGGAATACCAATGAGCGGGCGAGCGGATGCCATGACAGACTGCCGGGAGCGTTTAGTATTTTAAACAACCCTGCCCAGCGAATTCTCCAAGTCAGCCCCTATTAGACCACAGCTGGAGGCCTGAATGTGCCCTGCGCACGGTGCCGTAGCAGGCCTAAGGGGCTACAGCAAGGAAAATGTGCTTTTTGTACACTTTGCGAGCATCTCGCTGGCCTTTGGCGCAGGCCCGGGAAACGCCCGGCGTCAAAATATCCTAAACACATGCGTTCCCCGCACTTGACGGGCATGAGACGTCTCACGCGGCCTAAGTCTTACTACACAGCCTCGGCTCCCGCCGTAGAAGACCGTGCGGAGCTCGAGACCTCCGTCGATTGCGAGGTCTGCGTGGTTGGTGGCGGCCTCGCCGGCCTTTCCGCGTCGCTCCATCTCCGGGAAAGCGGTTACGACGTCGTCCTTCTCGAGGAACATCGCATCGCGTGGGGGGCGTCGGGGCGCAGTGGCGGCCAGGCGATCTACGGAATTGCCGGTGATTACCTCGAGCTCGAGCGGCTGATTGGGCCAGGCGACGCCCGCGTCGTCTGGGACGTATCGATCGAGGGTCTCGCGCTGATGAAAGACCTCGTCCGCCGATACCGCATCGACTGCGATTGGGCCGACGGCTATCTCCTTACGGCCATCAAGGAACGCCATGCGAGGGAGCTGCGCACGGAGATCGAGGCGCTGCAAACCAAACTCGGTTACTCGAGCGCGCGTTACGTACCCCACGAGGAGCTCGGATCGCTGCTCGGCACCAAGCGTTACGTCGCGGGCCTCTACGATTCAAACAGTGGACACTTCCATCCACTCAACTACACACTCGGCCTCGCTGCTGCGGCCGAGCACAGTGGAGTGCGTATTTTCGAAGGAACCCGGGCGCTGGGATTCAGGGAAACCGGGACTGTCGCCGGCGCCGTGCGCGTTCGCACACCACGTGGCGAAGTTCGTACGCGACATCTCGTTCTGTGTGGAAATGTCTACTTGAGGAAAACAGCTCCCTCCATCGCCTCGAAGATCATGGCGATCGGCTCACACATCGTCGCGACGGAGCCGCTCGGAAAGGAACGTGCGCGCTCGCTCATCGCCAACAACGCCGCCGTCTGCGACATGAACCGGGTGTTGGATTACTTCCGTTGTTCGGCGGACTACCGCCTGCTATTCGGTGGACGGGTCGGTTCGGCGCCGGGCTCGTCCGAAGCTACGCAAGCCACTCGTAAGCGCATGCTCAGAGTATTTCCGCAACTCGCGGATGTTCGGATCGAATATGGCTGGGGCGGACAGGTGGACGTCACGCTGAACCGCGCACCCCACTTCGGCCGCCTGGCTTCCAACATCTACTTCCTGCAGGGCTTTTCAGGACAGGGTATTGCGCTCACCGGGATCGCCGGCAAGCTCATCGCGCTGGCGATCGCCGGCACAGCCGAGCGTTTCGACGTGTTTGCCAGAATTCCCCACCGCGATTTCCCTGGCGGCCGCGCCCTTCGCAAGCCGATACTTGCGCTCGCGATGCTGTATTACAAGCTGCGCGACCTCCTGTAACGTCCGGTTCACCGCCGCCGCAGGCCGATCTGCTCTTACGGAGCGGGCACGGCGAAGATGTCCCCGTACCAGGCTTTCCTGCTGCGATAAGCGTCCAGGCGCTCCTCTATGAAGCGTGTGTTCCAACCCAACGCCTGCGCTTTGGCCAACGCAGTCTGCTGCTGGGTTGCGGCCTGAGCGAAATCGCCACTGGCGGCCTGGGCGGCGGCGACGGCCTCGAACATCTGGGGATCACTTTGGATCGGACTTCTACTGAGTGACTGAGCCGCCGCCAGAGCGGCTTCGGGAAGGCGAACCGCATCGATGGGTGAGGCCGCCAGAAGGGCTACCGCATATTTCTTCGCGTGGAAGTTGTCGGAAGTGGCCGCCCCCTGGAGAAGGCTCTTGATCTGCGCAAGTTGATCCGCAGACGGCGGCTGATCCAACAGCGCCTGCGCCAGATCCAGATCGGCGCTCGTCTCCCCCGCGGCGGCGGCATACCGCAACCATGGGAGCCTGCGCGGATCCCCGCCTTTGTTGCAAAGGGATAGCAGGTCGAATCTCCGCGCCACCGCGTGGGCGGCTTCGGGCTGGCCAACCTGCGCGGCGGTTAGCGTGAAATCGCGAGGTTTGCTCCCGTGTGCCAGAGAAGGATCCAGAGACTGCAGCAGACCAAAGAGATACGCGGCATCGGCATTGCCGCCCTCAGCGGCGGTGCGGATTCTGTTCAACTGATTTGTTTGCCACGTGACGCCACCCTGACCGTTGGGTGTCCCGTTCGGGAGTATCTTTATGAGGACGCGCAGCTCCCGAGGCACTTTGTTGAGAGTCGCTGGACGCCAGTGCCACTGCAGCAAGGGCTCGAAGAGCACCGGAGCGACAGCCTGCGCCGTCAAGTCGGAAATTACCGCACGCAGCTCGGGATCGCGCAAATGACCGTCCGCTCCCACGGTAAACGCCACGAGGATGATCCCCGTGTGTGTGCTCATGAAGCCTTTGAGCGGATCGTTGGTCAATGCGGGGCGAGCCTGAACCAGACCCGGACACTGCAATTCGTCCGGTGGCAGCGTGGTGCGCAGCAGAGCCTCGTGCCCGTAAACGTCCAAAACCTGTTGTGCGTCGTGACGCTCAGCTTCGCTGAGCGCCGCTTTCAAGCTTTGGAGCTCGGCGGCGGGCAGCTCGTGATTGCCGTTTTCCGCGGCTGCGAGGAGCCAACCAACGCCCGCTCCCTTGCTCGCGGGGCCGCCCTGCCCCTGCAATGTCATCGCGCCCAGGTTGTACTGCGAGTTGTCATCGCCAAGAGCGGCGAGTGCGAGAAATTCGGCGCGAGCCGCCTCGTAGCGGCCCGCATCGAACTGGCTCATGGCCCATTTGAAATCGGCCCTGGCCCCTGTGCAAACCAACAGGGCGGCACAAACGCCGAGCGCGCAACACCAGCCCCGCACTTCAGGCTTCAGCATATCGGTCAATCCCTATCCCAATCCTGGCAGCAGCCGAAGCATAACTCCGGTCGGCCGGGGTTGCCGACCGGACGTAGGGCTACGTCAAATCGGCGGTGTTACTTCTTCAACAACAACTCCGCGATCTGCACCGCGTTGAGTGCCGCACCCTTGAGAAGCTGGTCACCCGCGACGAATAGCGCGATGGAGCGTCCGCTGGGATCGCTAAGATCCTGGCGGATGCGCCCGACGAGAATGGGATCCTGTCCTGAGGCGTCCTTGGGCATCGGAAAATAGTTGCGCTCGACATCATCGACGAGTTTCACGCCGGGCGCAGTCTTCACGATGTCCCGAACCTGCGCAGGGGTGATCGGACGCTCGCATTCGAAGTTGATGGCAATGCTGTGGGCGCGAAGCACGGGAACGCGAACACACGTTGCAGCTATGCGGATGCTCGAGTCGCCAAAGATCTTGTGCGTCTCGCGCATGACCTTGATCTCTTCCTCGTTGTAGCCGTTCGAGGAGTCGATCTTGGAGTTGTGACTGAAGAGGTTGAACGCGTACGGGTGCGGTAGAACCGTGTTCTTGTATTCGCGGCCGTCCAGATAGGCGCGAGTCGACTCACACAGTTCCTCCATCGCCGCCGCCCCCGCGCCGAGGCCGCCTGGTAGGTGGCCACGATCATGCGGTGGATGCGGTTCACTTGGTGAACGGGCCACAGGGGCGTGATGGAGATGATTGTCGAGCAGTTGGGGTTGGCAATGATGCCTTTGTGCTCGCGCAGGGCTTCCGGGTTGATTTCCGGCACCACCAACGGTACATCCGGATCCATGCGGAACGCGGAGGAGTTGTCGATGACGACGGCGCCGTGACGGACCGCCGCCGGGGCAAAGCGCTTGGACTGGGCGCCGCCCGCCGAGAACAACGCGATGTCGACGCCGCGGAAGCTGTCTTCGGTCAACTCCTCGACGGTGACGCGCTTGCCCTTGAAGGGAAGCGTCTTACCCGCGGAGCGCGCCGAAGCGAACAGCCGCAGGTTTGACAGCGGGAACCGCCGCTGCTCCAGACATTGCATCAACTCGACACCGACCGCGCCGGTGGCGCCAACGACCGCAACGACGGGCGCCGACGAGGAAGGACCAGATTGCATGCTATGACTCCCCAATAAAGCTCGAGACCAGACGTTGATGACTTAAAAAAACCAATCTCCGGTCGCCCGCGGCTGCCGGGGCCGAAACGCTGGCCCATTCGGATCGCAGGCGAATTTCGACCTTAGAAAAACAAAGGCCCCGCACGGTTTCCCGGGCGGGGCCTGTCGGATTCGCTGCTCATCGACCTGCGATCAGCGCGCGAAGCCCTCCAGAGCCCCGCTGGGCTTCTTGAGGGTGATCGTGCGCGTTTTGATCGTACGGAACATGACTGCCACGCTACCTTACGGCGGGCGGCAAGTAAAGTGGGATCACCGCCCGTTTCCGTCCCCGGGCGTGATCACCCTCTGACCCTCACTTCGAAACAGCGATGAATACGGGGGTTGCGCTCGAAGTCCTGCGGCAGGGTCTTCGTTGAGATGTCAACGACATCATAACGGCGCGTCAGCGACTCATCGAGCTTGAATCGTTGTGCGTTCGTTGAAAACACTACGAGCCCGCCGGAGGCCAGCAGTCGCATACAGCCATCGATGAGCGCCGGATGGTCGCGGTCGACATCGAGTACGCCCTCCATCCGTTTGGAGTTCGAAAAGGTTGGCGGATCGATGAAAATGAGATCGTAACGCTCCCGCTTGCGGGCATCATCCTGCAACCACATCCGGCAGTCGGCCTGCACCAGTCCATTGCGCTCCGGCGCAAGGCCATTCAACTCGAGGTTGCGTTGCCCCCAGTTGAGATACGTATTAGACATATCGACGGAAGTCGTCGAGGCGGCGCCACCGGCGGCGGCATACACAGTCGCCGTGCAGGTGTAAGCAAAAAGATTGAGGAACCGTTTTCCCGATGCCGCTGCGCGCAGCCGCGCCCGTGTCATACGGTGGTCGAGGAACAGGCCGGTGTCGAGATAGTCGTCGAAGTTCACCAGGAACTTCAATCCGTCCTCCAGGACGACATGATAGTCGGAACGGTCCTGGACTTTGGCATATTGCTCACCGCGTTTGGTTTTGCGGCGGGTGCGGATACGGACACGCTCGGGGTCGACGCCCGTTACGTCAGAAAGAGTAGACAGCGCCTCACCGCGACGGCGGCGCACGGCTTCGAGCTCGATTTCGGAGGGTGCGGCGTATTCCTGGACGTAGAGCCAGGTTAGATCACCCCCAGCGGCTGGCGACTGCGGCGTAAGCGGCGTCGAAGCCGCAGAACTGCGCCCGGGGGGCGCGGCCGGGGTCGCGGATGCAACCGGCTCGTCTGACGTTCGATAGACGTCGATCGCGAACGCATACTCCGGCATATCCGCGTCGTAAAGTCGGTAGCACGAGATGCCGCTACGCTGCGCCCAAGCCTGTTGCCTTTTCAAATTTTTGGCGAGCCTGTTGGCAAACATCTGCGCGCCAGGGGTGTCGCGCAGGTTGGTGTCGCCCTTGCCGAGGCGGCCGGGTTCACGCGCGCTGCCGGTATCGATTTTCATCCGCAGCAACCGGCATTCGATCGCGCCGTTCCACACCGTGTGCGTTCGGTGCGCGCGGATCCCCAACTCCAGCCCGAACTCGGGCGAGCCTGTCAGCACAGCGGCGCTCCAACCTTGGAAGCGCTCCCGCAGAACCATCCCCAACTCGCGATGAACCGCTCGCGCGGTCTCACGATCCTCGAGGCGGACCCCGTAAGGAGGATTGGTGCAAACCAGGCCGACGGCGCCACCAACGGCAGGGCGGCCCATGGGCGCCGCATCCTGCAGCGCCCTGACATCAAAGCGTGCCAACTCCTGCATGCCCGCGCGCTCCGCATTACCACGCGCATTGCGGATAGCGCTCGGATCGCGATCCTGTCCGCGCAGAGCGCCAGCAAGCCCACGAATCAATGCCTCCTGCAACCCCGAGCGAGCACGCGCCTGCGCCTCTTCCGACACCTGACGCCAGCTCTCCGCGTCATGCCCAGCCCACCCGAGAAATCCAAAATAGTCCCGATCCAACCCCGGCGCCCGATCCGTTGCGATCAGCGCCGCTTCGATCACGAACGTGCCCGAGCCGCACATCGGATCGAGAAACGCCGCGCCCTGCGCTGCCATCTCCGGCCATCCCGAGCGCATCAACACACCCGCCGCCACGTTTTCCTTCAGAGGCGCCTCACCGGCCGCTCCGCGGTAGCCACGGCGATGAAGGCTCTCGCCCGACAGATCCAACGACAACGTAATTTGCGTCTCGTTCGCATGCGCGTGCACGCGAACACTGGGACGCTCGAGCTCCACGCTCGGTCGCCACACGCGCGCCTCACGCACGGAGTCAACAATGGCGTCCTTGAGTTTCAGTGCCCCAAAGTGGGTGTGGGTGATGGACGGATGATGCCCGCTGAAATCACAGGCGAGTGTGGCTTCGGGCCCAAGATGGTCCGTCCAGTCGATCTCGCGAGCGGCTCGATAGAAAGCCTCGGCGTCGGCCGCGTCGAACCGCGCCAATTCGAGAAACACGCGATTGGCGACACGCGACCATAGGCAGGCGCGGTAGGCAACAACCAGCGGTCCGGAAAAGGTCACGCCAGTCGACCGCTCGCGCGCATCCGCAGCACCCAGCGCCACGAGCTCACGCGCCAACAAGTCAGCCAACCCACGAGGGGCACTGACCAGAAATCGCAGCGGAGCGGCGCTCACATCACGACACTACGTGGAGCGCCGCCGTAGCAGTGCATGCAGCCAGTCTCTATGTCAGATCGATCCAAGTCGTCTTCAGCTCAGTATATTTTTCCAACGCATGGAGCGACTTGTCCCGCCCGATGCCCGACTGCTTGAACCCGCCGAACGGCACCGTGATGTCATCAGCGTCATAGCAATTGACGAAGACGGTGCCCGCGCGCAGCGCCTTGGCAACGCGATGGGCCACGGTGATGTCCCGCGTCCAGACCGCCGAGACCAGACCGTAGATGACATCGTTGGCGATCTCGATCGCCTCATCGACCGTCTTGAAAGTAATCGCCGACAGCACGGGGCCGAAGATTTCCTCGCGTGCGATAGTCATATCGGGTCGCACGCCTTCGAATACGGTTGGCTCGATGAAATAGCCGCCGCTATCTTTGCGCACGCGCTCGCCTCCGAAGCGCAATTTCGCGCCATCGCGACGACCGGCGTCGATATACCCCAGCACGCGGCTCAACTGGATGTCATCGACGATCGCACCCAGCTTCGTGCCCGGATCCAGGGGATCACCCGGTTGCATGGTGCGGCTGAACGCCTGCACCTTTTCCAACACCGCGTCCTTGATGCTTTCCTGCACCAACAAGCGCGACCCGGCCGAGCAGACCTCCCCCTGGTTGAAGAAAATAGCCGTCGCGGCCGCGGTCGCCGCGCGCTCCACGTCGGGATAATCCGCCATGACGATGTTCGGTGATTTGCCGCCGCACTCCACCGAAACCCGCTTCATATTCGACTGCCCGGCGTACTGCATGACCATGCGACCGGTCGCCGTCGAGCCCGTGAAGGTGATGCAATCAACGTCCATGTGCAGGGCGAGCGCCTTACCGGCCGTCTGTCCAAAGCCCGGCACCACATTCAGCACGCCCTCAGGAATTCCGGCCTCGACAGCGAGCCCGGCAACGCGCAAAGCCGTCAACGGCGACTTCTCGGAGGGTTTGAGAACGAGCGAGTTGCCCGTGGCCAGCACCGGCCCGATCTTCCATGCGGCCATGAGCAGCGGGAAATTCCAAGGCACGATAGCGCCAACCACTCCCATCGGCTCACGCGTAATCAACGCAAGCGTATCCGCACCGGTCGGAGCCACCTCGTCATATACCTTGTCGATGGCTTCAGCATACCAACGGATGCAGTTCGCGCTCCCGGGGATGTCGACACTCAGACTGTCACGAATGGGCTTTCCCATATCGAGAGTCTCGAGCAGAGCCAACTCCTCGCCATGCTCGTCGATGAGGTCCGCGAACCGCTGCAACACCTGCTTGCGCTTGCGGGGCGCAAGATTCGCCCAGCTTCCCTTGCGAAACGCCGCCCGAGCCGCAGCAACGGCACGGTTGACGTCCTCCGTATCACACGCCGCAACACGTGCAAGCACCGCCCCGGTGGCGGGATTGATGCAATCGAAGGTGGCCCCGGAGGCAGCGTAGACGTAACGCCCGTCGATGAAGGCCTGGGTCTGGAAGCGGACCGAGCGGGCACGCTCGTGCCAGGTGGAAGCCGTCTGAATTGATGCGTTCATGAGAACTTCGCTTTAAAAGGTCGGTGGGGTACTTGCGCTGATGATCTCACACACCTCCCGTCCGACATTACGGAAGCGATGCGGGAGCTGACTGGAGAAATAATAGGCCTCTCCGGGGCCGAGTACGCGCGCAATACCGCTGACCGTCAGCTCGATACGGCCCCGAACGACAACCCCGGACTCTTCGCCACGATGAGCGAGCATTTCCTCGCCAGTGGCCGCACCGGCGGCATAGCGTTCATGCAGCACAGCGAGCTGGCGTCCCGGCCGCTTGGCGGCAACCAGCCGCAAAGAGACTTCCTGGTTCCCCAGCTCCACGAGCTCGTCAACGCCGAAAAACGCCTGTGGCGCGGCGCTCAGATCGAGAGTAAAAAACTCGGCAAGAGACATCGGCACGCCATCCAGTACCCGCTTGAGAGAGCTGACGGAAGGGCTGACCCGATTCTGCTCGATGAGCGAGATGAGGCCGTTGGTCACTCCTGCCCGCCGCGCGAGCTCCCTCTGAGACAAGCCGAAACTGGTGCGGACACTGCGCAGTCGCGCCCCGACGTCGATGCTCATGACCGTTTAAGATTCTAGACGAGACGGCGGAAATATTGGTCGGAATGGCAAAAATTGTCCACTTTATTTATCATTCTGACACCCGTCCCTCCCCAGTCACCTTAGCAAAGTCGAGCTGAAGCACATGCCCACCCATGCCCCCGAGGCGCTCACCCGCAACGACCTCGAAGCCCACTGGATGCCCTTTACCGCCAACCGACAGTTCAAGTTGAAGCCCCGCATCCTCGCGAAGGCCAGCGGCATGCATTACTGGACACCGGAGGGCCGCCAGATCCTCGATGGCGTCGCGGGACTGTGGTGCGTCAATGCGGGGCACGGACGCAAGGAAATATCGCAGGCGGTCGCTGCGCAGCTCGAGACTATGGATTACGCCCCACCGTTCCAGATGGGGCATCCGCCAGCGTTCGCGCTGGCCAACGCGGTGGTCAAGATCGCTCCCGCCGGCCTCGACCACGTCTTCTTCACGAACTCGGGCTCCGAGTCGGTAGACACGGCGCTCAAGATCGCACTCGCCTACCACCGCGTCAGGGGTGAGGCCACTCGCACGAAGCTCATCGGCCGCGAGCGCGGCTATCACGGTGTTGGTTTCGGCGGCATCTCGGTCGGCGGGATTTCGCCGAACCGCAAGATGTGGTCCGCATCGCTGGTGCCGGGAGTCGACCACCTCTCCCACACACACGACCTCGCCAAAAACGCGTTCTCGCGCGGTGAGCCCGAGCACGGCGCGAATCTGGCGGACGAGCTCGAGCGATTGGTCACGTTCCACGACGCGTCGACCATCGCAGCAGTCATCGTCGAGCCGATCGCCGGCTCAACCGGTGTGTTGATTTCCCCGAAGGGCTACCTGAAGCGCATTCGCGAGATCTGCGACAAGCACGGCATCCTCCTCATATTCGACGAAGTCATCACGGGATTCGGTCGCACCGGCTCCCCGTTTGCCGCGCAAGAATTTGGCGTCACACCCGACATCATCACCGGGGCGAAGGGACTCACCAACGGCAGCGTGCCGATGGGCTGCGTCATCGTGAAGAAGGGCATCTACGAGGCCTTCATGCAGGGCCCTGAAGGAGCGATCGAGCTCTTCCACGGCTATACGTACTCCGCGCACCCGACGGCGTGCGCGGCGGGTATCGCGACCCTGGAGATTTACGAGCGCGAGGGGCTTCTGACACGAGCAAAGACGCTTGCTCGCTACTGGGAAGATGCGGCGCATTCCCTGAAGGGTTTGCCGCATGTGATCGACATCCGCAACTACGGACTCATCCTGGGACTGGAACTGGCGTCGATTCCCGGCAAAGTGGGAGCGCGTGCGTTCGACGTCTACACGAAGTGCTTCGAACGGGGACTGTTGATTCGACAGACAGCAGACATTCTGGCGCTGTCACCGCCGCTCATCATCGAGCGGCCGCAGATCGATCAGATCTTCACGATCCTGAGCGAAGTGCTGCGCGGCTTGTAGGACTCAGGAGCGGAGGCGCGGTGCAGCGCCTCCGCTCCATGACACGGCTCGATACTTCAATTCTTGACAATTCGCGGCACTTGGCGGCTGCGGAAATGTTTCACGCTCGACAGCACCGTCCAAACCAACACGGCAAGGACGACGGCGCTACCAACGAGAATCTCCATTTCCGACAGTGTGTAACCCCGCGTGGCCGCAACGGTAACGGTCTCCATGACGAACCTCTGCGATACTGGAAGCTAAGGGATGTTCGGTAAGCGCGCGTAGATTTTCATGTCGCGCCCACACAGTGAAGCGCCAAGTCGCGGATGTGCGACGTATATCACTCGACAGCCGGGTTATGTGAACACTCGGGAGCCAGTGGGACAGGCTCCCGAGTGTCAGCTGCGAGGCTCGAAGATCGCGTATACCTTCGAGCAGTCCTCCAGCACTTCCCAGGTCCCGGAGAAGCCCGCAGGCACGACAAAGGCGTCACCCGGGACGAAAGTATGGGCCTCGCCGAGATCGCTGGTAATGACCACACGGCCACCCGTCATGACACACAGCTCGTTCTCGGTGTATCGCACCCGCCACTTGCCCCGCGTCGCCGTCCAACGACCCGCACAGAATGTTTGGGTCGGGTCCGTGAAGTAATTCCAGACCCGATGCTCAGGACTGCCATCTAGCAAGCGGTCGGCCGCCGGCACCGAGACATCCGGGTCCATGGGGGTATTCAGGCGGACGATTGTGGGGTTCATGGCGGTGAATATAGCGCGGAAGGGAGCCGGGCGCCGCCGCGCCCGGCTCCTCCCAAGTGGCTCCAACCAGCTAGTCATTCCGGGCCACCTCCTGGCTGCCCACATGCTCGAGCCGTACTGTCACCTTGCGCTCGAACGCATACCCGTCGAGGTCGCCGTCGGCCGCAGTAGATTCCGCCTTGCCATGACCTTCGACGATCATCCGCCCTTTCGGCAGCCCGGCCTTCTCGAGCACCGCCGCCACCGCTTCCGCGCGGCGCCGCGACAAGGCATCGTTCACTTCCTCCGACCCACGCGGGTCCGCGTAACCCGACACCCGAACCTTCATGTCGGGCATGGATGCAGCCAGGGCTCCGACCTTCAACAGAGGTGGCATCGACTGCGCACCGATCGCGTCGTCATTCGTCCGGAAGCTCACATCGGTCTGCAGCTCATCGGCATTCTTCAGAGCCAGATCCAACTTCTCGCTCTTGGCGCGAACCTCCGCCAGGGAGGAGCTCAGCTCGACCACGTTCTGTGACAACTGGGTCTGCTTGGCCTTGCTCTGACTCAGATCGGTCGCCAGCTCCTTCCTGGCTACCTCCTGCTTGTGATAACGATCGCCGACCCAGGCTCCCGCCGCGGCGCCGACGATGGCCCCGATCGGACCGCCAGCGGCGGCGCCCACCACCAGTCCCGTCATCACACCGATGTTTTCCTGCTTCGACGCCGCCTTGCCCTTGTGAGTCCCATTGCTGTCCTGCGCGTAGGCTGGCAGCGTGACCACGCAGGTCGAGACCAGCGCCAATCCCAACGCACCCGCCCGCAGCTTGCTCTTGAAAATGTTCATGAAGTCGCTCCTCTTGCTTGCCTGGTTGATGTCGGAACTCGTCGTTCCGTGCTGGCTACAAGTTCATCGCGACGGCGGGGCCTTGGCGTGACGCAAAGGCGTCAAGGCCGTGATGATTCGTGGCAAATAGTGGCGGGAGGGCTGGAGCCTGTCTGTCTACTTGGGAAAGGTTAACCGATCCTGAATGGCGAGCAGCACGTCGCTGCGCGAGACCTGTCCGAGCAACGTATTGCGCCACTGCCCCGGAGTGACCGGCAGCACCGTCGCCTGCTCGCGCAGAAAGGCCTCTAGAGCAGTCGTCAGCGGCATATCCGGAGCGAGTGCAAATTCCACCGGCTTTGCCACCGAGGCGACCGGCACGGCTCCATCGAGCTTCGCA
>Ga0265331_10002040_pt1 | contig 13997 bp, 8 predicted proteins | sample 41923metaG_FD_202088 | JGI IMG/M metagenome (GOLD analysis project Ga0265331, IMG submission 202088) | Rhizosphere microbial communities from Carex aquatilis grown in University of Washington, Seatle, WA, United States - 4-19-23 metaG | ecosystem: Host-associated > Plants > Roots > Rhizosphere >...
CCGTGTAGGCGTGGCGCAGGCTGGAAAGCTCGCGCGCGAAACGTTCGCGCACGCGCGGGTCCGGGTAGTTGCGATACCGTTTCCAGCCCTCGAAGGTGGTGCGGCAGATGCGGAACAAGCTGGGCCCGTTCTGTTCGAAGTCGCGCAGGAAAGCCAGGTCGAGGTATCGTTTGGAAGCCTCGCGCGAGATCGCCGCGTGCTCGAAGTTGAAACGGTCCTGACCGTGAATATCGGCCAGGTTCACGTCCAGCAGGCGTCCCTCGGACTCCATCTGCTGGTACAAGGGCGTGCCCGGCACGGGCGTGTACAGCATGAACTGGTGGAAGTCCGTGTCGTGCGAGATCGCATAGTCGATCTCCTCGCGGATGTTCTCGGGCGTGTGGTGTTCGAGACCGATGATGGTGGAGCCCAGCAGCTTGATGCCGTGCTCGCGCAACTCGCGGGTCAGCGTGACCGTGTCGGTGCCGTCCAGCTTGGCGTAGTCCGATTGCTGCGATTCCAGGCCCAGCCACAGCCAGGAAACGCCCAGTTGCACGAGCTCCTCCATGCTGTACTTGCGAATCGCGTTGGCCGAGGAGAAGACGTACAGGTCCCAGCTCTTCCCTCCCTCGCGCATGCGCTCCAGCAACCGCATCGCGCGTTCGCGCTGCAGCAGGAAGTTCTCGTCCATGATGAAGAACGAATGGACCTTCAGACGTTCTTCCTGCCCGCACATGACATCGTACAACTCATCGCCCGTTTCGAAGAAGTTGTGGAACTTGCCCTTGCCGCCGAAGAAGGAAGACGTGGTGCAGAAGTTGCAGCCCATGGGGCAGCCCACCGAAGGGATCACCGTGGCGGCCGGGCTGCGAAACCGGCCCGGAATGTGCAGTCCCATGATGCGATGCCCGAAGCCGGAGACGATGTCCGGATGCTTCACCGCCGCGTCCGGGTCCTGGCCGAAGTAGCTCCGCATCCAGGAAATGCCTTCGCCCTTTACGATGTGGTCGGCGTCGATCATGCCCTCGATATCCGGGACCGCGGCGACGTGGCCTCCCACAACGATGACGGAACCCGGCGACAGTTCCCGCACCATACGGCACATCTCGCGCACTTTGCCGACGTTGACGATGATGGACGAGATGCCCACCACGTCGTAGTGATGCGACATCAGCTCGGAAGCGAACTGCTCGCGTGTGGGAAAGTCCAGCAGCGTCGACGGGTTGACGATGTTCTGCTGGATCATCATGAGTCCCCAGGAGCGGTGGAACATGCGGATGGAGAACTCGCCCTGCTCGCGCGTGACCTGGTTGTGATACAGCTCCATGGGATTGATGGAGCGGCTGCCGAAATCGTCGTCCTGGGCGTAGGGGCCAAAAACGCTGCTCAGCAGAACGCGAGCGTCAGGACCTTGGGGATGAGAGGATTGCATATTAATAGCCGATCAAGCCCCAAGCTATCACGCCCGCAGCGCTCGGAATGTCATAGTTCCGTAATAGTTCCTGTCAGGCAATAAACCTCGGCTGCCGGCACCCGGGGATGATGTCGAGCCTGGTCTCAGTGTAAAATCCGGAAGGTTCCCTAACGCGTGAGGTGACACATGGCGTGTAATCCGGAAGTCCTGAAACGAGTCCCGCTCTTTGCATTGCTGGACGAGGAAGAGACGGCTGTTCTGGCTGGGCAGGTCGAGATGAAGGAGTTCGCCCCTCGCCAGAGGATCTATAAGACCGGCGAGCCCGGGGGACGAGGCTTCGTGGTGGTCTCCGGCGCGGTGCGCGTCCAGACCATGGACGAGGACCAGCAGGAAGTGATCGTGGACCGGCCTGTCCCCGGGGAATTTTTCGGCTTTGCCTCCATGCTCGAAGGAACTCCTCATCAGACCGACGCCGTCGCCGTCGAGCAGACCGTCTGCATCGAAATCGATCGCCACGACATCGCTGTACTGCTTGAGCGCAAGCCGCTGGCGGGAATGGATATGCTGGCTGTGCTCAGTCGACAGTTTCACACCTCCCAGCAACTCGTGAAACGCCGCTCGGCGCGCCACCCGAACGATGTGATCGAAAAGGGGTCGTCTTTCGGAGAGCGCCTCGCGGACTCTGTGGCCCGGTTTGGCGGGTCGTGGGCGTTCATACTGACGTTTGCCGCACTGGCCGCGGCCTATGTTTGGCTCAATGTCCACATTGGCAGCTCTGCGTGGGATCCTTATCCTTTCATCCTCCTGAACCTGTTCCTTTCCATGATCGCCGCGCTCCAGGCGCCGGTCATCATGATGAGCCAGAACCGGCAGGATACGAAAGATCGCCTGCGCGGCGAACTCGACTACGACGTAAACTGCCGGGCGGAGGTGGAAATCCAGGGTCTGGCAAGCAAGCTCAATCTGCTGGGGGAAAAGATCGGAGACGTCGAGGAATTGCTTCGGCAAAGACTCCCCTGACGCCGGTACCGCTTCGAATACGCCCGGCGCACTGACGCGCCCGTTGCCGTGTGGCTACACGCTTACCACGGGGCAGAGCGAATCGCGAACGACAGCGTAGGCGTTCGTCGGCAATCGGCCGAAGATGCCCGCCTGCGGGCTGCGGCCGATGATCAGCAAGTCGGCGCTGAGTTTTTCCAGTTGCTGGCGCACCGCCTTTGGGATCTCGCCGCCCGCGATGATCACTTCCGCGTCCGCTCCGCACTGGCGCTTCAGCTCCTCGATGCGCTCCCGTGCCCGGTCCGCGGCGGAGTCCGCTGAACCGGATCGAAGATACCCGCCGTCCCCCGGCTCAGGGTCGAGAATCACGTGCACCAGGAACAGATGGGCGCCAAAGGAACCGGCGGCCTCCGACGCCCAGCCGATGAGTTTCGTGCTTTCGGGACCCAGGCCGACGGCGCAGACGACTTTGCGGATGTTGAGGGTTTCGCCGCACGACACTTCCTCGACATGAATACCCGTCCACACTGGACAATCCACATCGTGCAGCACTTTCGCGGTGACTGACCCCAGGAGGAAGCGGCGAAATGGGCCGTATCCGTGCGCCGGCATCACAATCAGGTCCACACTGTTTGCATTGGCGTATTCGACGATTCGCATCGCCGGGTCGCCTTCAAGTACGACGCTCTCCAGGGGCACGCCCTTCGGTTCCTGGGCGAAGAACGATTTCAGCTCGGAGGCGTCCTGCGTGGCTCGTCCGGTGAACCACTCCCCGAGCCGGAGGCCGTGTTCCGGCGCCCCGGGCATCGCCAGCGGATAAGGCAGCACATGCAAAAGTTTCAGATGCGCGCCGAAGTGCTCTGCCAGGAGTCTAGCCTGGCACGCGGCGGCTTTGGCCGGACCTGAGAAATCGACGGGTAGGAGAATCGTGCGGATCGTCATTGCCAGAACCTGCCACTGTTGCGATCAGGAACCCATGGTACTCGAAGTAGACCCACCCAGTGTGCGGGCCGACTCAGCCCCGCCAATCACTCGCCAGTGCCACCGAAGGTGCGGCTCCACACAAACCGGCCGCGGACCGACGCTCTGGGCTGAAAAACAGCATCCAGTGTGCTTGACAGAATACTTGAATGTCGAAGACGTCTTCATCTTTGACAGCCAGCAACTTGCTTCCTAACCGACAGTCGATGCGCGCCGCGATCCAACGCACGCTTACTGAGAGGACACGACCAGATGCGCAGGTGGGTAAACACTTCCGTGCCTACAACGAGGATCAGTGGAACTGCCACTTATAGTAGAGATCGACGCCGAATTCCCCGTCAGGCTCGCGGGTGGCGACGGCGGACCACACGGGAGTCATGGCCCATTCGATGCGAATCACCTGAGGGTTCGAGGACGTGAGGTCCTGAATGTAAGTGAAAGAGAGGTCCTTGGTGATTTGCTGCGCAAGCGCCATTTGCGCTTGCGGGATGCTCTCCGGGCCTATGATTTGCGGATCGATCTTGAGAGAGGTTACACCGAAGAGGCGCTGGAGTTGGCCGGAGACTGGAGCGGCCACGGCCTGGTTCAGAATGGCCGAGGCACCGGTCTGCGCGAAGCTCTGCTGCGGCACCAGAGGCTGCTGGGCCGCAAGAACCGGATCGGTTGTGGACGATACCTTGCCGGTGGCCAGCAGCGACACCATGTCGGAGAATTCCATGGGCGGATCAGAGGTGTAGGTCAGCTTCAGATGGTCCACGGGGCCCTTCACGGCCAGATCCACGGTGATGCCGTTGGCCTTGGTTTCGAGGCCCAGGTCGACCACCGGGTCAATGCGCGCAGGGTTCTGGAACTTCACCACACCTTGGGTGACCGTGTACTTGTTGCCGAAGAACACCAGAGTGCCTCCGTCGGCCGTGATGCGGCCGAGCATGGCGGGCCGGCTTGGGCTGCCGCGCAGGCGCAGGTGCGCCTCTGCCTGGAGGTCCTGCGAAAGTTCGCTTTCGAACTGGAAGCCGGGCGCCGTGTCGATACGAACATCGAAGCGCATGTTCGAGAGAAGGCCGGTTTGAGCCGACGGCGCGCTGGGCGGCGTCGCCGTTTCGGTGAGGATTGAGCCGATGTCGCCGTGGGACTGCATGGCGACGTCGAGGATCGAAACATTTCCGGATACGAGGCTATGATTGGTAGTCCCGGCCACATTGAGCTTGGCGTTGACCTGGGCGCTGAGCGTGTTCGAGGGTCGCAGCCGCACATGGTGGACGGTGGCGGCGAGACGGAAATCCAGCGCCGGGCCCCCGTAGCGCACCACGCCGCCCAACACGATATCGCCTCCGCCGCTTTGGCCGGTTAGCTTGCGGATTTCGGCCTGCGTGCCGCTGAAAACGACCTCTCCGTTCGCATTGGCCAGACCATTGCTGAAGCCGGTCTGGTTGATCGAAACGTTGCGGATGTCGAGGCGGCCATCGATGTGTGGGTGCGAAAGCTGGCCCTTCACGGCCGCGTTCAAGCGGATATCGCCTCCAGCGAAAACGTCGGGATCGAGAGTCTGGATGAGTTGGAGCCCGATGTCGCCGTCGGCGTGCGCGTCCGTCTGCATGCTGGCGAGATCCACCTTGCCGCTCAGGTTGAGATTGCTGGATGGTCCGTTGAAGCGCGCGCTCTGGACAACGACGGTGCGGTGGTCGAGGTTGATGACGATGGGCGCGGCGTTTCGGACCACGACTGTCTGCTCCCGGCCAGGCGTGGTAACGGGGGCGGTCACTTCGAGCTTCGTCAGAGTCAGCGCGGCTTTCAGGTTCTCCGGTGTCAGCAGCGGGCCGGAGGCAGTCAGGTTGCCTTCGACCGATCCGTCGATGGATTTCGAGGGCGTTGTGCCGGGCTTGGCCAGCAGCCGCTCGACGGCGGCGAACGTCACGGGAGTGAAGGTGAACTTTGCATCGAGGGGATAGCTCCCCGTTGTGTCCAGCGTGCCGCCGCCTCGAATTTCCGAATCGGCCACTTTCGAGTTGAGGTCGAAGACAACCTGCCGGCCGCGCATGGTGACGGTCGCCTGCACGTCCGCCAGCGGTCTCCGGCCCGATGTGACCGCGTGGGCGCTGAGTCGCCCGTTGATGCTCTGGGGCACGAGGGGCGGCTGACCGGGAACGGATTGGAACAACGCCGCGCCGTCGGCGCCGAACTCGACCGTGCCGCTGACGTCGGGCTCGCGCCGGCGGACGTTCTGAAGTTTCTCGACCACGATGGCGGAACTCGCGAGGTGGAACTGGACATGGCCGGTCTTGAAGTCGTTCGGCGAATGTTCGAAGGTGCCGCTGGCGTCGACCTGGCCGGCGGCGAGGACGACTTGCGCATCATTGAGGTCGATGCGGTTTGCGGAGTAAGTCAGGACGGCCTGCAGCCGCTGGTAGGGCTCGTTTTCGAACTGGCCGCCACTAAGAGCGAGTTGGAGGCGAGCGTGAGGGTCGGCGAAGGTGCCGGTGGCCTGCACGTCGACGCTCAGAGCGCCGGTGATCGGCTCATCCGGACGGCCCGCAAGGGCCAGCACCGGGCGCACGTCGGCGCTGCGGATCGATGCGTTGGCCACCACTGGATCGGTGTCGGCCGGCTTCCAGTTATGCAATCCGAGGCTGCCGCTGGCGGTGAGCTCGATCTGTCCGGCGCGGAGCGATAGGTTGGTCACGCCGGCGGCATTGCTGGCCGCGTTCACATCGGCTGCGAATCGATCGAGCTTGTGGTCCTGGACGAGGAAGTTCGTGAGCGCGGCGTGGCCATTGATGCGAGGATCACTGATCGTTCCCGTGACGACGCCCGTAAAGGCTGCCGTGCCTTTCACCAGGCGGATGGGCATCGATTGCGGCGGATCCTGGGAAGCCATGGCGAGGGCCGGCAGCAGGTCGTCCAGGTTGCGCGAGGTGAGCTGGATGCGGAGCTCACGGTTGATGGCGCCGGAGAAGCTCAGGCGCGTCGACGGCAGCGACAGATAGGAATTGCCGAGGTTGATGGCATTGGCCGGACCGTCGTAGCGGGCGTCGATGAGGCCGCTCAGCGGAACCCCGCGGCGGCCGGGCGCGATGGTCAGACGCGTCGTGGCGATGAGGCGGCGCTCCGGGTTCGCACCGAGGCTTCCCTGCGCGTGGACGGGGCCGGAAAGAATGCCATCCCAGGCGAACTTCGGCGAGGCGTAGGTCTGGGCCAACTGGCGGAGGTCGAAGCCGTGGAGGTCCGCGTCGAGACGGTACGCCTTCTGGGCGCGATCAAACTCGCCGCTGCCGGTGAGCGTGCCGGAGAGGGCCGCCAGACGCAGGTCCTTGATGTGGACTACGCTAGGGTCGGCGTCGACGGCGGAAGCGAGCTCCGCCCCCGTGACTCGCGTGCGGCCGGCTGAAAACGCCAACTGGCGGCCGTGGATGCGGGCCTGGACCGCGTAGTTGCCGGAGCCCGCCAGCTTGACGTCGGCGCCCACGAAAATCGTGCCTTGCGGCTTCGCGGAGAGTTTCAGCAGACGCCCTAGCTCGCCCAGGACGAGGCTACCGTCCAAACGGAACGTACCGTTCACGTTTTTGAGGTCGCTGAGGACGCCCGACGCCTTCACGACCGATGAGCCGTAGTCAGCGCGAAGCTCGGTGACGTCGGCGCGGTTGCCGTCGATCGCCGTGCTGAGCCGGAGCGCGATCGGAGGGATGCCTCGCACCTGAGGCTCCAGGGACGGGTCGAAGGCGTGCGCCAGCTCCGCCAGGTTGAACCGGCCTTCGAGGTTTGCCGTGAGGCGGGGAGCGTTCAAGTCGTCCACCGTTGCGCGAAGACGAAGGCTCGAAGCGCGTGCATCGAAACTGGCGTTGTCGATCGTGAGCCGGCCGGCGGTAACCTCGAACGGGACATCCATCTTCACCGGGAAATCGGATCCGTTCGCGCTCCGCAGGTACGCCGGGTTCACCGAGATCGATCCCGTGTAGCTGGGGTTGGCGCTATGGTAGACGAATATTGCGTGCAGGTTCTCACCGCGGAGGTTGAATGGCGTTTTCCGATCGGCAAACTGGAGCAGGCCATCATTCAGGGCGACGCGGCGAATGGCGAGGTCCACAACGGTCTGGAGCGGGTTCTTGTTGCTGGGGGGCTGGGGCGTCTTCGGATGCGGGAGGTTGGTGGTGCCGTCGGGCGCGAGGCGCAGGTAGGCTTGCGGCTGGTCGACTTCGAGCGAATCGATGCCGCCATGGTGCTGAAGGATGCCGTGAAGGCTGAGCGCCACTTTCAGACGGCGTGCACGGAGCAGCGGCGGCTCGCCGGCAGCTTCGGCGCCGTGCAGGACGATGTCATCCGCTTCGAGCGCGAGCGGAAACAAGGACAGCGACAGATGGCCGATGCTGGCCTTCGCGCCGGTGGATTCTTCGACCTGCGCGGCGATTTTCGAAGCGGCGTAGCGTTGGACCGCCGGGCTGTGAACCGCGATCAGGATCCCTACCACGGCCAGAATCAACAGGCCGGCCGCGACCGCCAGAACGATCAGCGCGATTCGCAGCGGTCGCCTCATTGGAAGGCCTCCTCATGGAACCGGATGCGGGATTGAGTTCGGCTCCATTTGAGCCAGGCCTCCAGATCCTGGTCCGTTCCATCCTGCTTCGTGGCGCTGGTTCCCACTTCAAAGCGAGAGTCAGTGAACCGCAGGGTCATCAGCTGCCGGGCCAGGTGCGCCCGCAGCTCGCCGTCGGTGAGACCATAGTGGTCCAACGCCTGACGGTAGGCCTGATCATCGGCATGAAAGCGTTGCTTTCGGAGCTGATCGAGCATCTTCTGCACCTCCGCCGGCGACGGTTGCGGGTAGTTCGAAAGGTGCATTTCCTTGCGAATCAGGTCCTGGTCCACCAGGCGTTCGGCGGCCACCCGCCGTGCGGCAGGGCTGAAGTCTGGCTCGTTGCCATTTTGGAGGGCGGTCACGCGGATCTCCTCGTAGACGTCCGTTTCGGTAATGACGTCGTTATCCATCGTTACGGCGATGCGGTCCAGCACGGCGGCGTTCGCGCCCGGGGCCAACGTTGCAAGACAAAGGAGTAGTGCAGCTCTCATCAGAATGCCTGTCCTATCGAGAAGAAGAACTGGAAGTGGCTGACGCTCTGAGCCACGGCGGGTGCGGTCCCCAACAACACTTGCTGAGGTGTACCGTTCAGGCCGAAGAATCTCGGCGGATTGATACTGTAAGCCAGATCGACCCGGATCGGGCCCAGTGGGGTCTTGTATCGGATGCCAAATCCGACCGCGTGCACCATATAGTCGAAATCCTGTTGGCTTCGTTGGTGGAACCGGAAAGAGATGTTACCCAGGGTGGAGTAGACGTTTCCGGCGTCCCAGAACAAAACTCCCCCGATGTTAGGTCCGAGCAGCGGGAAACGCAGCTCGGTGTTACTGAACAGCAGTGCGTTGCCTCCCAGCGGGAAGCCGGTCAGTAAGTCGCGCGGTCCTGCCTGGTTGCCCGGGAAGCCGCGCATCGATACTGTTCCGCCGCCGAAGAAGCGCTCCGGAAGGGGAACGGCGGTTGCCGAGGTCTGGCCCGCAGCCAGCCCGAACGGCGCGATCCATCCGAACTCAATGCGTTGAGCAAAGGTCAGGTTGCGCCCGATGGGGCGGTAGATGGCATTGCTGCCAATGACCTTGCCGAAGTTGATCGTCGAAGCGAACCACCTCTCCGCCAGGCCCGCATCCACGGTGGAGTACATGCCGTGGTGGGCGTCCGTAGGGTCATCGCGGCGGTCGAAGATGTAAGTTGCCGAGATCTCTCCGACGCGATCCGGCTGAGCATACAGTGGCACTAACAAAGGCTCGATCTTGAGCGTCGATTGGTCGATTGTGCTGCGGTGAAAGCTTAGCCGGTAGAGAACCGTGCTTGCCCGCGAAAGTTTCTGCGACAGCTGGGCCGACGCCTCGAGCCGCTTATAGGCAAACGTATTTACGTTCTTGGAATTCTCATACAACGTGGTAAAGGTGATGTTGCGGCCGTCGATGCCGCGGTAGCGTGGAACATAGTAATTGATCGAGGCCAGCTGGTCGATCGTCGAAAGGCGGCCTTTGAAAGTCAGGGCTTGGCCAAGGCCAAACATGTTCTCACGCGTGACGTCGACACTCGCGCGCGGAACGAATCCGGTGGCGCCAGACGGGTTGAGGTAGTTCGAACTGGCCGAGGCCGAGCCGACGCGGGCCACTCCGGCGCCCAGACCGCCCGCCAGGCGGTAGCGGTGGCCTTCGAGCAGTTCGTAAACCACGTACTTGTCCCGCGTGTCGCCATCCTGGTCCTGGATGGCCATGTCGACGCGATCGAAAACGCCGAGGTCCGCCAGGTTCTCTAGAGTGTCATTCATGGCCGGCAAAGACAGAGGGTCGCCTTTGTGAATCTCGATCCCTCGCTGGTAAAGCCGCGGGCTGGTGGCGCGATTGCCTGAGATGAGCACGTCGCGGACAAAGCGCCTGGGGCCTTCGTCAACGTTGTAGGTGACTTGCAGGGTGTGGGCCTGGGGGCCGGGGCTGGTCAAGTAACTGAAATCGGCGGCGATGAAGCCTTGGGCGTTGTAACGCTGAAGGATGAAGCCACGATCGACCGCCACGCTGGATTCGCTAAACGGCTGGCCTTCCACGGTAGACAACCGGGACCGGATCTGGTTCCAGTCGAGCTGATGGACGCCATTCACGGCCAGGGCCGCTACCAGATACTGCGGGCCCTCTTCGATCCTCACCACCGCGGTCATCTGGCCCGCCTTGGTCTGGGAGTCGACGGGTTCGATGCGCACCCGCACGTCCCGGAAGCCGTTTGCCTGGTAAAGCTGCTTGATGGCGTTCTCGTCGCGCGCGGCCACATCCCTGCTGTAGCGGCCATGCCGCAGGGCGATGCGTCCCGACGGCTGCACCAGCATGCGCTCGGTGATCTGGTCCGTCGGGAAGTAGTGGTTCCCCTCTACGCGCACCTTCGCCACTTTGCGCCGGACGCCAAGGTCGACCGTGTAGATCAGTCGCTGGCTGGCCTGGCCGTCTTGCTCCACGCGGTAACTCACCTGCGCGTCGAAGTAACCCTGCGTCTGGAAATAGCTACGGAGGTTTTTGGCGCCCTGGGTGAGAAGGTCGGGGTCCATTTTCATTTCGTCGTAAATGGGCACATACTCTCTGAGCTTGCCGCCGGAGACCTTCGCGCCGCTGACCTTGACATCCACCTTGGGACCGCCTTCGATGTTGAGCTTAGGAGTCGCGCGCCGCGTATCGTGGTCGTAGGTCATTCCCTGGAGCTGAACGGAGGCCATCAGCCGCTTTTCCTTCTGGTACTTCTTGCGCAGCCTCCGTACCCCGCTCTGAACATTGGTGCGCGTGGCCTGCTCCCAGCCGAACGGCCAGATGCGGTGCCATTTGGTGGCCTTCAGCACTTGCTCGGGGGTGAGCTCGGGATTGCCGGTGATCACCGGTTCGCTCAGCTTTGCCCGTGGTCCGGCCTGCACCTGAAACCGGATGTTAGTCTCCTGGTGCGCTTCGTCATTGCTGGTCTGAGGTTGGACCGTGGCTTCGTAATAGCCATTCGATTGAAGCGTGTGAACCATGCGGGCGAGGGCCGCATCAAGGTCTCCGACAAAAAGCGGCTGGCCGAGGTCGAGCTGGCTCGCACTGACCATCTGCGCGGGGGTGGGCGGCTGCCGAACGTGCTGGTCGGCCTCGACGCGTCCAACGAACCAACGCTCCGTGGTATGAAATACGACGGTCAAGCCATTGCCGGATGGCCGCCCTTCGGCCCACAGGTCGCTGTATGCACCGGTTGCATAGAGCTGCCTGATAGCCTCGCGAAGCTGTGCCGCGTGAAATGTTGCGCCGGTCTTGAGCGGCATCCGGCTAGCCAGTTCATCCGGGGCGAGGGGCTGGTTTGCGGGGTCGAACTGAATCGCGGAAATGGGCCGGTCCTCAAACTCTCCCGCGGCAGGGCCGTCGGCGCCGCCGATCCTAGGAAGGACCAGCCAGAAAGCCACAACGAACGCAACGACGCCCCTCTGATGCATATGCTGCGGTTGCCTAGCAATCCGAGGTCCAAAGTTCCGCCGCTGAGCAGGCTGAACTGGCACGCGGGCCACCCGACTTACCGATCAAGGGCTGAGCGAGCACCACACCCGCGGCATGGGCGGCCGTGATCGAGGCCGAAATGCGGGTCCTCCGCAGTTCCCGCGACCTTGATGTGCAGGTAGGTGCCCGAGCCATGCTTGGCCAGAAATGGGTCTACCGGCCTGAGCAGCCAATGCTTCCAGCCCGTCACAGTCTCCGAGACGCGGGCCTTCAGCATCAGAACCCCGTGGAAATCCAATTGGCGCGAGTCCAGGTTGAAGTCCCCACCCAGCTTCACGGCAGCGCCGGGCACGGTGAAGCCGAGCCTGGAGAATTTCAGATCGCCGGAAGAGAGGTGATACTTCCCCGACATGCGGTCAACCACGTCGCCGATATCCCGGTTGCCGGGCGCGCCCTGGCCGCGACGGCTGAGCGTGTCGATCTTGCTCTGTATGTTCGCTCGCAGGAAGCGGCCGTGAACGACGTCGAATTCGCCATCAAGCACGAGCTTGTCACTCGTTTTTCGGCCGAGGGGAGGGATGACGATCTTCGTGTTCAGCCGGACGGTTCCTTCCATGATCGGCGGGCCCTTCATCGAGAGACGAAGGACGTCCCGCAGGTTGCCCGATGGCATGGAGGCCGTGAAGGTGAGGGCGCGGCGCCGTTTGCCTTCTTTGCGGATGATTGCGCCGTTGGTGGTGAAGTGCGTGGACCCGAGCGTCGCTTCCACGGGCTTGAGCTCGGTGTTTCCGTTGGTGCCGTCCACCAGGACCTCAAAGCGCGTTGCCAGCGGCACAGGATTTCCGACAGCGGTCAGGCGGAAATCCGGCACACTAGCTTCGCCGCGAGCAGTGATCGATGAGAGAGTCCCTTCAAAGCTGCCGGTTGACCGGAGAATTCCCGCGATTTGCCCGAAGACGCCAAGGTCGGCGTGCTCAAATCGGTACGTGCCGCTAAGCGGCGTGTGACCGGGCTCATCTTCGGCCCAGGGACCGAAAGTCCCCGAACTCTGGATCTCGCCTGGCGGTTTGGCGTTGGTGAGTGACGCCTGGTACCGCATCGCGACGTTCTTGCCCGCCGACGTGAGTCGGATGTTGTGCAACTGGAACTTGAGCGGCGGCTTCTCGGACTGCGTCGACTGAATGCTCAAGACGGCACTGACGATGAGCACGTTCTCGACTTGGATGTTCGTCTTGAACGGCCTTCGCGCGCCGGGATGGGGCTGCTCTTCGCGCGGCGGAATGTTGATTTCCATTCCCTCCAGCGTCACCTCGTGAACGGTTTTCGGACTCGCGAAGACGGTGCCCAGGTCCAGGTTGGCGGTGAAGTGTCGGATAACGAACAGCGGCGGGAGCGCGGGCTGGCCGCGGCGGCGCAGGACGATGCGTTCTCCATCCAGCTTGACCAATGTTCCGCGGCCGGCGAAAAGAAGCAGCCGCAGCAAGGCCAGCGGCGGCACCTCAACGTGAAGCTCGCCGGCCTCGATGTCACTATCGAAGCGGTCGCGCAGATAGGCCAATGCGCGTTTGCGAATGGCGGGATCGAGACGGCGCACCTCGATCAGCGCGACTGCAAACAGGGCCACTACGGTGACGATCAAGGCCAGAGCGCCACCCACCAACCAGCGTTTCACCTGAGCCCTCGGCACTTCAGGCGGCGCGGGCGGTCGAACCCCGCCGGCGGCGGCCGCGGGCCGCTTGATGCGTCTGCTTCGAGAGTGCGGCCGAGGACGCCGAGCGGCGCCCTTCCCGTCGAAGAGCACGCGTCGTCGCAGCGGAACGCCTTCGTGATGGCTTTGAATGAGCTCTCTTGAGGTCGCGTTCGGCCTTCTTGCGAGTTCCTTCGGAGGTCGCGCCCTTTTTCGGCGGCGCCAGCTTCACGCCCGCTCTGCGCGCTTTCGAAAGCCCGATGGCGATGGCCTGCTTGGCCGAGCGCGCTCCGTGTTTGCCTTCGCGAACGTGCCTGACCTCTTCCTCGACGAAGGCGCCGGCCTGGGTCGTGGGGGCTTTGCCTTCACGTGCGGCGCGCCGTGCTCGTTCGAGTGTTTTCTTCTCTGGCATTGTCTCCTCCCGTTGACGCTAAGAAAGGGCGGCCCCTTAGAAGGGACCGCCCCGAAGGCGAAACTGCCTAGTCGGCGCCCCCTCCAAAGCTGCGCACATCCGAGCCCGGAATCGTGTAAAACCGTTCGATGTCGGCGCTCCATGCCGGGTCGGCCATGTCGGGCCAGTGGTCTTTGTCGAAACCGGGCGCCAGTTCCAGGCGCCGCTTGTCGATGTCGAGCACGAAGGCTTTCTCGTCCTCGTCGATGCGGACTGCTCGCCACGGGACCGCGAAAAGCTTGTCGCCAATGCCGAGAACGCCCCCGTACGAGAGCACCAGGTAGGCCACGCGGCCGCTGGTCAGATCGATCGCCAGGTCGCGAACCTTGCCAAGGTCTTCACCGGCGGGGTTCACCACACGGTCGCCTTCCAAGGTGCTGGCGGATAGTACGCGTCGAAAACGCCGATCCGGATCGGTCTGTTTGATCTTTCCAACTTCCATAAGTCTCCTTTCTTTTGCGTTCGTT
>Ga0265331_10002041_pt1 | contig 13993 bp, 15 predicted proteins | sample 41923metaG_FD_202088 | JGI IMG/M metagenome (GOLD analysis project Ga0265331, IMG submission 202088) | Rhizosphere microbial communities from Carex aquatilis grown in University of Washington, Seatle, WA, United States - 4-19-23 metaG | ecosystem: Host-associated > Plants > Roots > Rhizosphere...
AAACGCCGAATTGCTCGACGACGGCTCCATTGAGATCGAGTTCGAATACGACAGCGGCGACGAAGCCGTCCTCAAAGCCAAGCGAGACTGATTTTCAACAGCCTGCTAGGGGGCGGAACGGCTCAGGCCTCTACTCTGACCATCGACTTCGCAGCCGTGCCGGACAACGCTGTGAACTGTACGGGAACCACTCTCGGCGCGGCCACGGCGCTGAACTTCGGCGGCACCGGCTGGACGGTTGTCGGCAAATCTGGAACTGACCAGTCCGGCCTCACCATTGGTGGTGCGATCTCGATCTCCCCTTCGTTCCTGACCATCGGCAGCAGCACCACCTTCTCGGGCACTTTGGACAAGTCCTGGGAGGCTAACGGCGTCACCTACACCGAAACTTTCACTTCAGGAACCATCGGCCGTGGTGTGAACGCGATCGATCTCGAGTTGGCCGGCACGCTGACCAGCACGGCCGGCGCCAATCAGGCCGCCTACCTCGACATCAGCCTGAACCAAGCGGGTGGCGTGGGTCAGCTGATCTCCGGCACAGCGACCAATTCGTCGCATTCCTTGTCGGCTCCGGGCCCCATTCCGGGCGCTGGCTACGCGGGTCTCGCCGCTCTGGCGCTCGCCGGCCTCTATACGCGCGCCCGCCGCGCCTGAGCCCATCGCCCCTGGCGATGCGCTTGAATACTGGCCGTCGCCCCTTCGGGGCGGCGGTTTTCTATTTGCAGGGGCGCGATCGTCTCGCGCGTGCGCCCTCCCAGGAAGCCTTTCCCGCAATTGACTAACGCTGGTCTCTCCTCCTATATGCGCGGCTTCGGCGTCGCCCCGAAAGGGGCGGCGCCGGCCTCTTTGCGCGCATAGGTGGCTTTGCGGCGCGGGGCGGTCCCGCGGGGCCCTCAAGAGGCTTCGTAGCGCGAAACGCAAAAATTTCGCTGCGCAACGCTTTAGGCTTCGCCACGAAGCCGCAGCGTTTCGCGGCGCGAACGGAAGCGACGGGTCGAGACCCGCCGCGAGCGGAGAACCAACGTGAAAAGAACCTATCAACCGAGCAAGCTCGTCCGCAAGCGCCGCCACGGTTTCCGGGCGCGCATGAAGACGGTCGGCGGCCGCAGGGTCATCGCCGCCCGCCGCGCCCGCGGCCGCAAGCGCCTGTCGGCGTAAGGGGCAGCCGGGCCTCAGCCCGAGACGCCGATCATCCGCCGCAAGCCTTCGCGCGGGGATTTCGACCGATGGACAAGGCCGCTCAGCCTAAGCAGAATCCGCCGGCGCGGCTGCGCCGCCGCAGCGAGTTTCTGCGCGCCGCGGCGAGCGGGCTCGCGCGCTCCTCGCGCGCCTTCAAGCTGCAGATGGCGGTGCGCGAGGACGCCGCGGAGGCGGCGCGCTTCGGCTTCACCGCGACCAAGAGAATAGCCAACGCCGTCGAGCGCAACCGTATCCGCCGCCGGCTCAAGGAGGCGTTGCGCGTCTCGGGCGCTCTTGCAGCGGCGAAAGGCTGCGACTACGTCTTCGTCGCCCGCCGCGAGGCGCTCACCGCGCCTTTCTCCGATCTCGAGGCCCAGATGGCCCAGGCCTTCGCCCGCCTCTCCCGCGCACGCGCAAAACCCCATACGGACCAGGCCTCGAAGGAGCCATGACCCAACATACCAAGAACTGGCTCCTGGCCATCGCGCTGTCGATGATCTTCATCGGCATCTACGATCATTTCTATCTTCAGCCGCAGGTGGAGAAGCAGCACAAGCTCGCCGAGCAGGCGAAGCGCGAGGCGCAGTTCCCCAAAATCGGCGCGGCCTCCAAGACGGAGCCTAGCGCCGCCGCGCCCTCCGTTGTAGGCGCGACGACGTTGGTCAAGACGCGCGAAGAGGCGCTCGCCGAGAGTCCGCGCGTCGCGATCGACACGCGTTCGGTCAAGGGCTCAATCGCGCTCAAGGGCGCGCGTATCGACGATCTGTCGCTCAAGAACTATCGCCAGACGGTGGAGCCCAACAGCCCCATCATCGAGCTGCTTTCGCCGGAGAATACGGAGCAGCCTTATTTCGTCGATTCGGGTTTCTTCTCGCTGCAGGTTGAGAACGCGCCTGCGCTCCCCGATTCGGAGTCGCTGTGGACCGCCGATCGCCAGAAGCTCACGGCGAGCGAGCCTGTGACGCTCACCTTCGACAATGGCCATGGCCTGCGCTTCAAGCGCAAGATCTTGATCGATGACGAATATATGTTCAAGATCGAGGACAGCGTCGAGAATGCGGGCGACAAGCCTGTCCAGATTTTCCCCTATTCGCGGGTGACGCGCGTCGGCACGCCCAAGGGCTCGGGCTACGCCGCGCTGCATGAGGGCTTCATCGGCGTCATCGGCGACCAGGGCACGCAGGAGTGGAAATACGATAAGGTCGAGAAGGAGCCCGATCCCATCAAGCGCACCTTCAGGGGAACGGGCGGCTGGGTCGGCTTCACCGACAAATATTGGGGCGTCGTGACGGCGCCCGATCGCGCCGCCTCCATCGACGTGCGCTATTCGGCGTCGGCCCTCGCGCAGAAGGTCTATGACGTGCAGGCCGCTTATGTCGAGCCGAAGACGATCGAACCGGGCCAGACGCAGACGACGCTGCTGCATGTCTTCGCCGGCGCCAAGGAGGTCGATCTTCTCGACGCCTATGAGAAGAACGACGGCCTCAAGGGCTTCGACCGTCTCATCGACTGGGGCTGGTTCTACTTCATCACGCGGCCGATGTTCCGGCTCATCGACTACCTCTACAAGATCCTCGGAAATTTCGGCCTCGCCATTCTCGCCGTGACGGTCATAGTGAAGGCCGCCTTCCTGCCGATCGCCAATGCGAGCTACAAGTCGATGGCGAAGATCAAGTCCATTCAGCCCAAGATCGCGGCCTTGAAGGAGCAATACGGCGACGACAAGCAAAAGTTCAACCAGGAACAGATGGAGCTCTACAAGCGCGAGAAGGTCAACCCGCTCGGCGGCTGCATCCCGCTCTTGCTGCAAATCCCGGTGTTCTTCTCGCTCTACAAGGTGCTCGTCGTCACGATCGAGATGCGGCAGGCGCCCTTCTTCGGCTGGATCAGGGACCTTTCGGCGCCCGATCCGACCAACATCTTCACGGCCTTTGGCCTCATCCATTGGGATCCGACGAAGGTCGCGCTCCTTGGGCCCTATCTCGTGCTCGGCATCTGGCCGATGCTGATGGGCGTCACGATGTGGCTGCAGATGAAGATGAATCCGGAGCCCACCGACGAGATCCAGAAGAGCATGTTCTCCTGGATGCCGGTGATCTTCACCTTCACCATGGGCGGCTTCGCCTCAGGCCTCGTCATCTACTGGACCTGGAACAATCTGCTGTCGATCACCCAGCAATGGGTCATCTACAAGCGCGCCGGCCAGAAGTTCGAGCTCTGGGACAATCTGCGCAAGACGTTCTTCAGCAAAGCGTGAGGGCGAATGGGGAGTAGGGAGTAGCGAGTAGAACCCTCAATTCGCCATTCGCTATTCGCCACCCGCTATTCCCCATGACGGACGAAGCCGACTTCACCGAGCGTGGCCGCCTGCTTTTCGCGGGCGAGTGCGAATTCATGTTCGGCGGCGCCAAGGCAGGCGATCTGCCGCCGGCGAACCTGCCCGAGATCGCCTTCGCCGGTCGCTCGAACGTCGGCAAGTCGTCGCTCTTGAACGCGCTCACCTTCCGCAAGTCGCTCGCACGCGTGTCGCGCACGCCGGGGCGCACGCAGCAGCTCAATTTCTTCGAGGTCGGAGCGCCGCCGCGCCTGCGCCTCGTCGACATGCCGGGCTATGGCTTCGCGGCGGTCGGCAAGGAAAAGCTCGCCTCCTGGCCTGTCCTCATCCGCGACTATCTGCGCGGCCGCGCGACGCTGTTGCGCGTCTTCGCGCTCGTCGACGCGCGGCGGGGCGTCGGCAAGCTCGACGAGGAGTTTTTCGAGCTTTTGGACAAGAGCGCCGTCTCCTATCAGGTCGTGCTGACGAAGCGCGACGAGCTGAAAATATCGGAACGCGAGGGCGCGCTCGAGGCGGCGCGCAGGGCGCTGGAGAAGCGCCCGGCCGCCCATCCCGAGGTCGCCTTCACCTCCTCGGAGAAGAACGAGGGGATCGAGGAGTTGCGCGCAGGGATCGCGAGGCTGCTCGCGGGGCGGTGAGGCCGGAACGGTCTAAATCCGACGCTTGCGGGCCGCCGGAAGGACTTTGGCGCCAACAGCCCTCGATTCCGAATTGGCGTAACTATTGCTTCGACTCCTCGAGGAGTCGACAACGCGACAATGCGGATCGGAAGCCAAGGGCTGACTAGACCGCGGTGGCGTCGATAAAAGCCCGTCTCGACGGAAGACTCCGAGACGCGCCGACATCCCTGACACGATGGCTCGCCTAAATCGTTCAATGCTCAAACCTGAATGAGCATGAGCGTAGGCTATCGACGAAGCGGCTCCGCAATAGGACCCATCGCGGCCAACCCGCCCTCCGTTCAGCGAACTTCCAAAGATCCGCCGTGAAGTTCTCGAGTGTTTCGAGAACGCACTTAACCGTGAGAATTGATCATGACCTCCATCGAATCAACCGCTTTCGGACGCCTCGAAGCCGAAGGCCGGCTCCTGAAGTCCGCACACAAGGCGCCGACGCATGCCGCTGGCCGCTTCGGTTTTCGCGGCGAAATCGCCATCACGCTCGATCCGCTCTCAAACCTGGAGGCCGCCTTCGCCGCCGCTGAGGGCGACGACGCCGCATTGTCGTTTCTGGCCGGATCGCTGAAGAGCTACAAGCAGCTCCCGGCTCTCATCGAAGCCGTTGGCGCCAATCTGAAGCCTGAGGGCAAGTATTTTATCTACGTGGGCGATTTGGAGCGCGCTTCTCGCTATTCCATCAGCTTCAATGGCGTGCCTCTCAATGTGCTGCCGATCGACGATACGTCGGTATACAATGAGCTCATAGATTTTTTGTATCTTGATAAGACAAAAATGAAGAAGTTCGATACGGCGCAAAAGCTCGACGCCATCGTCGACGCCGCGAAAAACTATGATAAGGCCTATGAAGCGATTAGCTACGAGGAAGGCTTGAATCGGCTTTGATCCCAGCGATTTCGGGATGCGCCGCAGACTGAGCCGCCCTAAATCCGGCGCGGAATTGCGGCCCGCGCGCTTGTAGAGATAGGCGTCGAAACCCGTCGCGGTATCGGCGGAGCTTGCGCCTGGCGTCGATAAATCCGAAGAGAGGGATGATTTATGCCGTGTCGTCGCTAAGATAACCTCAAGTCCTGAGCAACGAAAAGCCCAGCGAGGACTAAGCAGGGAGGACTGAGCATGAGTGAAAAAATCGGACCAGAGACGATCTCACGACGAGACGCGCTGTCCTTTCTCGGATTGGCGGCGACATCGAGCCTGGTAATCGCGTCCTCGGTCCTGGCCCCGTCGGATGCCGAAGCCTATACCTATGGGATGGCGCGCCGCCAGAACCGGCGTTTCGCGCGCCGAACCGGGCGTTATACGCGTCGCGCAATCCGCAGATATTGAGGCCGCCTCTAAGAGGCGCTTGAGGCCGGGGCCGGTCCACGGCCGGCCCGGGGGGTCTCACTAGGTGAAGCGTCAAGAAGGCCGCTCGGATGGGGCGGCCTTTTTGATTCACTCCCGGAAATCTTGAGATTTCAGCGGAACGCCGACGAGCGCCGTGCGAGGTCGCCGGCAGATGGGCGCCAGCCGTAACGTAAGCTCCCTTCCGCGAGCTCACTGCTGGGCTGCAATCACTACGCAGCGCGATCCTACACCGCCGCGGAATGCCTTGCCGCGCCCTTGTCGAGATAGGCGTCGAAGGCCGTCGCGGCGAGGCGCACGAAATGGCGACCCGGCTCCGTCATCGCGAGGCGCCGGCCGGTGAGCGTCGCGAGGCCCTGGTTCAGAAAAGTCTCGAAGCGCGGAACGGCGTCGTCGAAGGCGTCCTCCGCAAAGCCGTGCGATGCGGCCTCGGCGCCGAAATCCACCTCGAACTGGCACATCAGCTTTTCGATGATCGCGCCGCGCGCAATGTCCTCTTGCGAAAAGGCGAGACCTCGGTTCGTCGAAAAGCGGTCGGCTTCGATGGCGCGCCGCCAGCCTGCGAGATCGGCGGCGTTGCCGATGTAGCCTTGCGGCAGCTTGCCGATCGAGGAGACGCCGAAGGGCAGCAGCGCGTCGGCGGGGTCGACCGTATAGCCCTGGAAATTGCGATGCAGCTTTCCCGCGCGCCAGCTTTGCGTCAGCGTGTCCTCGGGGCACGCGAAATGATCGAGCCCGATCGCGACGTAGCCTTCGCTCTCGAGCGTCTCGCGCACGGCGTCGGCTTGCGCGAGACGCTCGGCCGCGCCGGCGAGCGCGGCGGCGTCGATGAGCTTTTGATGCGTCTTGAACCAGGGCACATGCGCATAGCCGAAGACGGCGAGTCGCGAAGGGTTGAGCCCAGCCGCGCGCGTCGCGGTGCGTCGCACGTCCTCGACGCTCTGGTGCGGCAGGCCATACATCAGATCGATGTTGATGGCGTCGATCCCTGCGCCGCGCAGCCACGCCACCGATTGCGCGACGAGCTCATAGGGCTGCACGCGACCGGAGGCTTCCTGCACATGCGGGTTCAAGTCCTGCACGCCGAGACTCGCGCGATTGACGCCCGAGCGCGCCAGCGCCTCGACGAATTCGCGGGTCAGCACGCGCGGATCGAGCTCGATCGAATGCTCCGTCTCGGCGCCAATGGAAAAGTGGCGCGCGATGGTCTCGGAGATTTCGTGGAAACGCGAAGGTCCGAGAATGCCCGGCGTGCCGCCGCCCCAATGAATGGAGACGACGCGGCGGGCGCGGGTCGCGGCCGCGACGAGCTCGATCTCGCGCAGGAGCGTCTCTTTATAGCTCGTGAGCGGCGCGTCCTGGCGCAGCGCCTTGGTGTGGCAACCGCAGAAGGCGCAAATTTCCCGGCAGAAGGGCACGTGGAAATAAAGAGAGAGCGTCGCATCGGGGCTGAGCGCCGCAAACCAGGCGCGCGTCGTTTCGTCGCCGAGCTCGCGCGAGAAATGCGGCGAGGTTGGATAGCTCGTGTAGCGGGGCGCGGAGCGTTCGGCGAGCGCAAGGGAGGCGGCGTTCATGCAGGGATCTCGGGAATGGAATGGTTCTCGGCGAAGGCGCCTGTCGTCACCTGCGGCTTTGAGCCGGCTTCAGCCGCAGGCCGAGCGCGGCGACCCGCCGCAATTCCTTATAGCGCTTTTGCGTCGCAGCGGCGCGCCGCTCGGCTCAAAAAATTGTGGCCTTGAAAAGAGATTGCGCGGTGAGCCTGGCGTGAGGTCGCGGCGCGTAACCGCAAACAGCTGGCAAAATTGTTTCTGATCGATCTCCGCGCCGGGCCTTTGACGCGCGTTCGCTAGAGAGACTAGGCGATTCCAATGGATTGGAAATAGTAAAGCTTAATTCCGTATTTCCCAGAGGTTAACTGGAACAAAATCGCAGCGATCGCGTTTATCCTTAGTCTGGAGCTTGAAAGAGCCTCCGGCGGGGCTAGGAGATTCCAACAGGAGTGTACAATGTCGTCAAAATTCCTCTCTGTGTTGGCCGGCGTTGCTCTTGCGGCCAGCGTGACCTCTGCTTTCGCCTTCGAGGCGGTCCTGTCCTCGACGAGAGCCGTTCATACTCAACCCTGGCATCGCTCGGCGGTGGTTGGGGTGCTACCTGCGGGCGCGACAATCAATATCCTCGCCGAGCGTCACGGTTGGTCTGAGATCGCCGGCCCTAACGGCGTCGCGGGCTTCGTACGCACGCCCTTGCTGGTTAGCGTGGCTCCCGCGGCGTGGGGCCCGGGCGGTTTGGCGGCCCCGTTTGGAGCGGCGGAAGCTGTGGTGGCGACTCCGTTCAATGTGGTCGGCGGCATCTTCGCGCCGGCGCCGGCGGCCGCGCCAGTCGTCGCCTCCTACTGAGTCGCCGCGGCTCTCGTCGGCTCATTCCCGGCGAGAGGTGTTTGATGCAACTGCATGGGTCCCGAGGCTGCGGCAGCCGTCCCGGGGCCTTTGCTTTTGGCTTGTCTGCAATCTGCGTCCCGGGATTGCTGCTGCGGCGCATGTCTGTTCGGCCCCGTGCTGATGAAGGTCTACAGAACGGCTGGAGAGCCCGGGCAGTGTTGTTTTGCGAAGAAGCTGAGCGAATGTTTCTGTTCCATGTCTGCCCACCGCGACGCGAAAGCGTCGAAAGACACGGTGTTGTCATCCGAGTCGCAGGGCAGGAGCGCAGTATTCTCAATTCTCACGTCCAAGCCGGAACGAAACCGGAGCAATCGCGTTTATGTGGTGTCGGGGAGCTTGCAAGAGCCTCCGGCGGAGCCAAGAGATTCAAACGGAGTCCACAATGTCATCGAAATTCCTTCCTGTGTTGGCCGGCGTCGCTCTCGCGGCCAGCGCGACCTCTGCTTTTGCATTCGAGGCGGTTCTGTCCTCGACGAAGGCGCTTCACACGCATCCCTGGCATCGCTCGGGGGTGATCGAGGTTCTTCCCCCGACGTCCGTGGTGAATATCCTCGGCGCGCGTGGGGGCTGGGCGCAGGTTCAGACGGCCGACGGCCACGTCGGCTTCCTCTATACGCCTGTCCTGGTCGGCGCCGCGGTTCCCGCCCCCGGCTGGTGGTGGGGCTGGGGTCCCTGGACCGCTCCGTGGGCGCCGGTCGCCGCCGTGGTGGGCCCTGCGCCGGTCGCCGTGGCCATCAATCCGCAGCCGCTGCCGCCGCTCCCGAACCCGGTCGACGTGGTCGCGGGTCCGATCAATTTGGTCACCGGCATCTTCGCGCCGGCTCCGGTTCCCGCGCCGGTCGTCGCCTCCTACTGAGGCCTCGACGCTTCTCGCCGGCTCCCGGGCCGGCGAGAGCGGCAAGACATGCGAAAAGGCCTCGAGGCTGCGGCAGCCGCTCCGAGGCCTTTGGCTTTTGCGACAAGCGAGTTCGACTCATCCCTTTATTCGGCGGGAGCGCCCGCCATTCCGGCCTGCATTGCCGCCAGCGCGCGCGCCAATTCCGCAAATCCCGCAATCTCGATCTCCTCCGCGCGCCGCGTCGGCTCGATGCCGGCGGCCTCCAAAAGCGCCAGAGGGTCGACTCCGAGCGATTTGAGGCTCTGCCGCAGCATTTTTCGGCGCTGGCCGAAGGCGGCCTGCGTCACGCGTGAAAAGAGGCGCGCGTCGCAGGGCAGGGGCACCGGATCGGGAATGAGCTCCACGACCGAAGAGGTGACCTTCGGCGGAGGCGTGAAGGCTGCAGGCGACACGTCGAAGAGGATGCGCGCGCGCGCGCGCCAGCCGCAGAGCGCGGCGAGCCTTCCGTAATCCGCGCGCTCCCTGGGCGTCGCGACGATGCGCTGCGCGACCTCGCGCTGGAACATCAGCACATAGCGGTCGAAAAGCGAGGGCCAGGGCTCGGTCTCGAGCCAGCGCGTGAGCAGCGCGGTCGCGACGTTATAGGGGAGATTGGCGCAGATCCGCGCCGGCCCGGCGCCGCCTCTGTCGCGCACGAGCGCGGCGGGATCGAGCGCCAGCGCGTCGCCTTCCACGACGTCGAGCCGATCCGGATAATGCGCCGCGATCTCGGCAAGGGCGGGCAGGCAGCGCGGGTCTCGCTCGATCGCGATCACCTTCGCCGCGCCTTCGGCGAGCAGCGCGCGCGTCAGCCCGCCCGGGCCCGGTCCGATTTCGACGATGGTCGCATTCTCCAGCGGCCCCGCGGCGCGTGCGATGCGTCCCGTGAGATTAAGGTCGAAGAGGAAGTTCTGGCCGAGCGCCTTGCGCGCGTCGAGCCCATGGCGCGCGACGACCTCGCGCAGCGGCGGCAGCCCGTCGCTCATGCGCGAAGACGACCGGCGAGGCGGATCGCCTCGATGAGGCTCGTCGGATCGGCGACGCCCATGCCGGCGATGTCGAAGGCTGTGCCGTGGTCCGGCGAGGTGCGGATGAAGGGCAGGCCCAGCGTGACATTGACGCCACGCTCGAAGGCGAGCGTCTTGATCGGTATCAGCGCCTGATCATGCGTGGGGCAGAGCGCGACGTCGTAACTCTGGCGAGCGCGCGCATGAAACAGCGTGTCGGCGGGGAAGGGGCCTTGCGCGTCGATTCCTTCCGCCTGCAATTGCGCGACCGCCGGCGCGATCACGTCGATCTCCTCGCGTCCCATCGCGCCGTCCTCGCCCGCATGCGGATTGAGCCCGGCGAAGGCTAAACGCGGGCATGCGACCCCGAAGCGGCGCGCGAAATCCTGGGCGACGACGCGGCCGGTCTCGACGACCAATTCACGCGTCAGCAGCTGCGGCGCGTCCTTGAGCGCGACATGAATCGTGATCGGCACGACCGCGAGCTCCTCAGCGTAGAGCATCATCACGGGCCGCGCTTCCACGTCGAAGAAGCGCTTCGTCAATGCGCCGAGGAACTCCGTGTGTCCGGGAAAAGTGAAGCCCGCCGCATAAAGCGCGCTTTTGGCGATCGGCGCGGTCACGACGCCGCGCGCCTCGCCTTTAGCGACGCATTCGACGGCCCGCTCGATGGAAGAAATCGTCGCCGCCGCATCCGCTCTGTCGCTCTTGCCCGGCTCGCCCCTGACGGAGAGGCCAAGCGGCACGACGGGAAAGGCGGCCGCGAAGGCGGCGTTTGCCTCGCGCGGCGTCGTCTCCTCCACCGCGACCTCGAGCGCGAGCGCGCTGGCGACGCGCCGATAGAGCTCGGGATCGCCGAGCGCGAAGAAGGGCGGCAAGGCCTGCGCCTTGCGCGCCGCAAAGCTCTTCAGCGCGATCTCGGGGCCTATGCCGGACGGATCGCCCATGGTGAGCGCGAGAGGAAGCGGGATCATTGCGGGATTATAGCAAATCTGGCGCGCGTCGACCGAACGCCCTGTTCGACGCCTCGGCGACCGCCAAGAGCGCCTTCATCGGATCGCATGCATGACCATGGCGCAGGCGATCCAGACAAATCCGACGGAGGACACGAGGAAGCTGATCGCCGTGTAGACCCTCCACAAGGGCTTCGCCCAGAAATTCGGGTCGAAGGCTGCGATGGTGAAAATCGTGGGATTGGAGAAGCCGCCGATCGCCACGCACCAGCAAGCGATGACGGGCAGCTCCACCCCCGAGCCGTAAAACGCGACGCCGAACAGCGCCATGAGCGCATAGTCCACATGCGCCCTGATCATGGTCTTATAGTCGATGACGAACCGGTCAACGGCCTTGATCGGAAACCACTTTGCAAAGGTCATCAGCCAAGCCGTGGTGATGAGCGCGAGGATGCAGGCGGCGGAGCCGATAAGCAGGATTTTCATTCAGGGATTTTCCTCAGGCTTCATGCGGAGTCAGCGCGCCCTTCCAGGGGAAGCGCCCAGGGACGATTCAGATTTCGCTGAAAACGGAGGGCGCCGCATCCATGCTAAGAGCGGCTCCAAGCTCATAGCGATTCCCGGCTCGGAAGGACAAGCCCATCGCCGCTCCCACTTGCGTCATCATCGGCGCCGGACCTGCCGGCCTCATCGCGGCCGAGACACTTGCGCACGCCGGCGCGCGCGTCGAGGTCTTCGACCACATGCCGAGCCCGGCGCGCAAATTTCTTATGGCCGGGCGCGGCGGGCTGAACCTCACCCATAGCGAGCCGCTCGATCTCTTTCTGACGCGCTATGGCGCGGCGGCGGCGCGCCTCGAACCCTATTTGCGCGCCTTCTCGCCGCAGGATTTGCGCGACTTCTGCGCCGGGCTCGGCGAGGAGAGTTTCGTCGGCACGAGCGGCCGGGTCTTTCCCAAAAGCTTCAAGGCTTCGCCCCTGCTGCGCGCGCTGCTTGCGCGGCTTAACGGCCAAGGCGTCGTCTTCAAGCTGCGGCATGAGTTTGTAGGCTTCGGACCGGGACGCGCGCTCAGACTTCGCGATCCCGCCGGCGCGGCGCTCGAGATCACGCCGGACGCCGCGGTCTTCGCGCTCGGCGGCGCCTCCTGGCCTCGGCTTGGAACGGACGGGGGCTGGACGCGCGCCTTCGCGGAGGCGGGCGTCGCGCTGACGGCGCTCGCGCCGGCGAATTGCGCGCTGCATCTCCCCTGGAGCCCGCATTTTCTCGAAGGTTTCGAAGGCCAGCCGCTGAAGTCGCTGCGCGTCTCTCATGGAGAGCAGGCCGCGCGCGGCGATCTCGTCGTGACTAGGCGCGGCCTCGAAGGCGGGCCGGCCTATGCGCTCGCCTCCGCCTTGCGCGAGACTCTCGCGCGAGGCGTAGAAGCCAAGCTGACCGTCGATCTGCGGCCGGATCAAAGAGTCGAGGCGCTCGCTGCGAAGCTCGCTCGCCCGCGCGGCAAGGCCTCGCTTTCGACGCATCTGCGCAAGACGCTGGGCTTAAGCAAGATCGACATTGCGGCTTTGCGCGAAGCCTCGCCCGAGGGGCTCCCGCAGGAGCCGCAAGCGCTCGCCGTCCGCGTGAAAGCCGCGCTTTTGACCATCGCGGGCGTCGCCGGATTCGAGCGGGCGATCTCCACCGCCGGCGGCGTCGCCTTCGACGCGCTGGACGATGAACTCATGCTCAAGGCGCGTCCGGGCGTCTTCGTCGCCGGAGAGATGCTCGACTTCGACGCGCCGACCGGCGGCTATCTGCTGCAGGCGGCTTTCTCGACGGGCGTCGCTGCGGGCCGGGGCGCGGCGCGTTTTCTGGGGCTGAAAGTCTAGCGCGCGCTCACTTGGAGAACAGCGCCAGCGCCTCTTTCGCGAGAACGCCGCCGGTGATCCCGACAGTGGCGAAGGGCGTGGCGGCGGCGATTGTCTTGTCGTCGATCATGATCTGACCGATGCGCCGGGAAAGCTCTTCGATGGAAGCGCCATAGACGACGCGGCCGAAACCGCACCAGATGATCGCGCCCATGCACATCGGGCAGGACTCGCCCGTCGTGTAGATCGTCGCGCCCTTCATTTCTTCCGCCGGATGCGCGGCGATGAAGGCGCGAATGGCCATCATCTCGCCATGCGCGGTCGGATCGTTGAGGCGCTTGCCGCTGTTGCGGCCCGAGGCGAGCACCTGGCCGTTCTTCTCGATCACCGCGCCGAAGGGAAAGTCGCCCTGCGCAGCCTCGGCTAGAGCGAGGCGCATGAAGCCCGCGTCCGCCGCTTGCGGCGGCGTGAGCGCCGCGCGCGCCAAGGCGGGGCGCGCGGCGAGGGCGACGCCCGCCGTCAACAAACCGCCGAGCGTGGCGCGGCGGTTGGGGCGCGCGCAGGCGGTGCAGGTGCAGCCCGTCATCTCAAATCCTCCAAAGCTCGATCCTATAGGCGTGGACATTGCCAAATGCGGGCCGATGGGACAATCTCGGGTTCAACGCGGCGCGGCGGACCCATTGTCCTTGCCCTGGCCCGCGTTGAACTCACTTTTCGTCTCGCGTGAACAGAAACGAGCTCCTGAGCTCGGGACGCGGCGCGCGACTTTTCGTGAGAGGTCCGGAGAGGCGTCATGATCACGGCGGCGATTGGCGATATTCACGGAATGCAGGATCATCTCGCGCGTCTGCTGCGCGAGATCGCCGCCTATGCCGAGAGCCAGGGATGGCCGGAGCCGCCGCGACTCGTCTTTCTCGGCGATTATGTGGACCGCGGACCGGCGTCGCGCGCGGTCGGGGGCTGCTGCGCCATCTGCAAGGCCAGGGCGCCATCTGTCTGCGCGGCAATCACGAGGAGATGATGGCGCGCTCATGCAGCGGCGAATGGGAGATGGAGCAGTTTCTCGCCAATGGCGGCGACGCGACGATCGCCTCCTACGACGACGCCATCGACGCTTTCGTCGAGGACCGGCGCTGGCTGGCCGCATTGCCGACCTCCTATGAGGATGATTTGCGCATCTTCGTCCATGCCGGGCTCATGCCGAACCGCCCGCTCGCGGAGCAGGACGATCAAGTGAAGCTCTGGATCAGAGACAAGTTCCTGAATTACGACGGCGCCTTCGAGAAATATGTCGTGCATGGGCATACGCCCGTGCAGTATCGGGGCCTCGAGCCCAGGCCCG
>Ga0265331_10002042_pt1 | contig 13990 bp, 13 predicted proteins | sample 41923metaG_FD_202088 | JGI IMG/M metagenome (GOLD analysis project Ga0265331, IMG submission 202088) | Rhizosphere microbial communities from Carex aquatilis grown in University of Washington, Seatle, WA, United States - 4-19-23 metaG | ecosystem: Host-associated > Plants > Roots > Rhizosphere...
GTGCAGGTACCCAATGTCGGGCATCGCTTCCACGACTCGCTCGCCGTCGAGCTTGAGCACGATCCGCAGCGTCGTGTGCGTGGCCGGGTGCTGTGGACCAAAATTCAACGTCCACAAGTAGTCCTGCGCCTCGTCATGGGCAATGTCGTGCGTTTGCACCTGACTCTGCGCTGGTTTCTGAATTGTTTTCGGTACAGTGGCGGCCGACAGCGGCATGGCTCAGCCCTCGTTTCGCGTCAGCACGGGGAAGTTGTGTCGCTCGCCGCGGCCTTGCAATGGATAATCCTTGCGCAGAGGGTGCGCCTCGAATTCCTCGGGCAGCAGAATACGGCGGTGGTCGGGATGGCCCTGGAACACGATCCCGAACATGTCCCAAACCTCGCGCTCCATCCAGTTGGCGCCTTCCCAGAGCGGCACCGCCGAAGGTACGGTCAGGTCCGGCTCGTTGAGCAACACCCGCAAGGTAATCCGTTCGTTCGTGGCCGTGGCGGCCAAGAGGTAGACCAGGCCGAAGCGGTCGGTCGCGTCGCGGTAGTTGAGGTAGTCGACACAGGTAATGTCGACCAGCAGATCGAAGCCGCGACTATCTCGCAGCAAACGCAATGCTTCGAAGATCGAGTCGCGAGCTACCACGACGCGCGTCTGCCCGCGAAACTCGCTGATGCGCATGTTCGGCACGGCGGGCGTCAGTGCTTCAAGTGTCTCGGGGAGGATCATACGGTCAGTTTCCGTGTTTCTATCGCCAATCGCCTAATGCCTAACGCCTCCCGCTCCCCCGCCGGCCAACTCAATCAATGCCCGCTTCGGTCCCTGTCGGCCGGGCAGGTTGAACTCAGCGCCGTTGACTGTTCCTTCCAATTGAATCTTGTCCTGTAAGTCGATGATCGCCTGGATCAACTGCTCGGGTCTCGGCGGGCAGCCGGGCACGTACATGTCGACCGGAATGAAACGATCGATACCCTGCACCACGCTGTAGGTGTCGAATACCCCGCCCGTCGAAGCGCATGCACCCATCGATATACACCACTTCGGCTCCAGCATTTGTTGCCAAATCCGCTGCAATACCGGCAGCATCTTCATCACCACTCGGCCGGCGACGATCATCAAATCGCACTGGCGCGGGCTGAAGCGGAACACTTCGGCGCCGAAGCGTGCCAGGTCGTGGCGGCTGGCCCCCGTCGCCATCAGCTCGATACCGCAGCACGCGGTGGCGAATGGCATGGGCCAAAGACTGTTCTTGCGGCACCAACTGGCCAATTCGTCGAGTTTGCTGACGACCACGTTTTCGGGCAGATCTATCGCCATTGGAAGACCCCTTTTCGCCAGGCGTAAATGAACCCCAGGGCCAACAGAGTCATGAACAGCAGCACCTCGCCGAACACCAGCCCGCGGCTGGAAACCAGACCCTGCGCCACAGCGAAGTCGATTCCCTCCGCGTGGCGGCTGGCGACCGCCCACGGATAGAGAAACAGCAATTCGACGTCGAACACCAGGAAAGCGATCGCCACCAGGTGGAACCGGACGTCGAAGCGTCGGCGCGTATCGTGAATCGGGTTCATGCCGCTTTCGTACGGCATCTGCTTTACCGCTCCCGTACGGTGCGGACCAAACAGCCTGCTGACCACCAGCAGGCCCACGGCCAGGCCCGTCGAACAGACGATAAAGAGCAGGATGGGCAGCGTTTCGATCTGCATAAGTCGATGCCGACCAATAACTTGCGGTGACTTTGTGAATGGTTTCACAAAGTAGTTCCAAATAAAACTCGACCAGGGGTCGAGTTCGACCCGCATCGTATCGGGCAGCCCCCAGATGGTCAAGCCGCCGCGTCCCATCCTCGGTCCCCCGCTCCCGCGTGGCCGAAGGCCGTTTCGACGGCCGCCTCGTGCTTGACTTGCTGATCGCTGAATTCGCGCAGCGTCTCGCAGTACGCGGCGATGGCTTTGTGCTTAGGCTTGATGTCGCCGGGCGTGGGCATGCACGGTCGTCCATCGGTCGCGAGGAGCAATTTCAGCGGCGCATGATAGCTGGTGAATGAACACTTGTACACAACTGGGGGCTGGTTCGGGTTCATTTAATCTCCGCGCCGCGGTAAAATCAGCCAGCGTGGTGTGGGCCGGTAGCACCCCGCCGCGCAGCCGATGGGACGGGCTTCGGCCCGCCGCTGGTCGAGAGTCATTCGAGCAACCCCACGGAGGGACCCATTCATGGGAGCCATTGCAGAAGCGATCGTGGCCTACGCGCAGACGCTACTTAACGAGACCGATGGTTCGGAGGATCAGATGAACAAGGCATTGGCGATCAGCCAGTTTTGTTGGAACCTCGCCATGATGCCGGAAGACGCGCGGGAGAAATCCATCCTCGAAATGCAGCCAAAGTTCAAGATGGATGACGATGAATTCGACGATTTTCGGCGTTCGGTCATCGCCCCCATGATCCGGCGACACGAGGAGATGTTCCCGCGAATGCATGGGCTGGATTCGCCTGAACCTTTGCAAAGCGGCCCTTGGCGTACGGGCCGTTCGCAAAGCGGCCGTTCGCAAAGCCTCCCCTTCCCGCTGGCGCACTCGAGAACGGCGACTCGCGCCGAAAAGTACCCTGGAACTGGTCGCTACGATCCGCGTCCGTGCGGTAGCGGCCGCAAGTACAAATTCTGTTGCGGACAGAAGGGCCGTTGATTTGGCTGTCAGGAAACGGTCGCGGCGTTTGGCCGACCCCTCGCTCGTGATTTCGCGGCCATTACTTTTCGCCAATCTCGACGATCAGGGGATGATCACTCAACTTCAACTTCAGCGAATCGACTCCGCCGGGGGTCTGGATGGGTTCCACGCCGATCGTCGGATCGTAGATTCTCACCACTGGGTAAGTATCGCCTAAATGGATCGTCAGCTCGTCGGCCCCCTGCAGCCTCTCGCTCCAAACCACCAGTTCGAACGTGCCGTCACTCTTTTGCAGCAGCATCTCATGCACGGTTGCCGGTTGCTCGGAGATGGAGTAATTCAATTGGCCGGGTTTGTCGAGCGTGCTTTGGTCGGCCAGAATCGTCGTCAGATTGTGCAGATACACGGCCGCTTTCCGCGGGCTAAAGTCGGACCTGAAAAACCCAAAGCTCTGATTGCCGCCTTCATCGGTTCGGTCGCGCAGCAGGTACACGGAGGTGTGGCTCCAACCCCGTTTGAACTGATCCAGGTACATGCTCAGCAGATTCAATGCCTGGACGTCCTCTGTGATCGAGCCGTCGATGGTGCAGCCCGTCTCCGTGGTGACTCGCGGTAACCGCAAGAGCTCGCTTTCCGAATAGCCACGAAAGTGCTTACCCCAGGTTACACCGTAGTTACCGTACAAGCCGTCGACCCTGCACGCGGAAGTAGGATCGGCGGCATTCCAGGTCTTGTTGTCCTGCAAGCCGGGCGAATTGGGATGATAGATGTAGTTATGGACATTGGCATGGTCGGCGTATTCCGTTCCGTCGGGCATCAACATGCCGGCGCCGTGGGGGACCGTCAGGAACTGCAATCCAACATTGTCCACTTCGGCGCCCCCTTCGCTAATCGACCAGACAGGGTACTTCTTCAGCACCGGGTCGCTCTTGACGGCGTGGTACAAATCTCGCTGCAACTTCGCTACGGCCAACCACGACGCCGCACGGCCGCCGCCTTGTTCACCTTGGTACGTGACGCCCCAGTTGTTCGGCTCGTTATTGCCCTCGAAAGCCAGCAGGGCGTCGGCCGCTTCGATCTGCCTGGCGGTTTCGATGAGCTTTCTCAGATCGGTGCCGCCGCTGACCAGCCCCCAACTGAATCGCACGCCCGTTTGTCGGTGCAGATCGAGATAAGTCTGCACGCTGGTGGGGCCGTCGGTCGTAAGACCCTCGATGCCACCCCTGACCCAACGGAATCCCCCAAACTTGACCATTTCGATTGTCTTGGGGAGGGGTTGGCCGCGATCGGGAAAGGTGGAAACGACGCCGATGCTGTTGAGAAAATCGGCCGCCGCGATGGCGGTTGTCGACGCAGACTCGACGGCCAACGGCAGCCTCAATACGATCTTGCTGAATACCTGCTCATCGAAATTCTCGGTCCCCAGCAGCACGAGCTGACTGAAGGAGCTCGTCGTGGTGTCGGTGAACATCACCGTCGCGCCGGCCCCCTGGTTCCAGTCGTCGCCGGCAATCGTCCATGTCCCATCGGCTTCGCGGGTGATCGTGAGGTGGCTCAAGCCGCCGCCATCGAGAACACTTGCGTGGGTCGCATCGATCTCCTCGGTCGCCCAAGTCTTGTCCTTCGGTGGAATGCCGCTGGCGACCTGGGCCCACTGCACCGCCCAGGTCGCCTTGCAGCGGTGGACCTCGAAGACATACCCGTTGCCCTTGGCATCCAGGAGCATCAAACAGATCGAATCAGCACCCTGGTCGGCATCGCCCCAACCCCAGCCGTAATCGAGCGAAAACGCCAGCTTCCTGGGGTTCTTGACCTCGTCAAACGTCGTGGTCAGCGAACCGTTGGGTTTGTTAGCGGCGAAACGAGCCACAAGGCCGGGGTTGTCAGCGGCTTGGCGCGGGTACGCGTAAACATCCCAGTCGCCCTTTGCCTTCCAGCCAAGGGCCTCGAAATCGCCTTTGGAAAAATCGGTGTCGACGACCGTCTGTGCTTGGCAATTCGCCGGGGCGACACCTATCGCCACTACGAACAGAGCCATTCCGTGTACAGTCGATGTTGCTCTCATAATTACCCTTCTTGGCCTTTGCGCCCGCGGTCATTCAGGGCTGCCTAGGCGTCAGTGAACCACCCCAAATTATCTACGCGAGGATCGCATCGATCGGTTTGCCATGGTCGATGTCGAGCCGTTTGCGACCGGGAATTTCGAGCCGGCGCGAGTCGAGCCCGAGCTGCTTGAGGATCGTGGCGTGGATGTCGGTCACGTAATGCCTGTGCTCAACCGCGTGAAAACCGATTTCGTCGGTTGCGCCGTGGACCACGCCCCCTCGGATTCCGCCTCCCGCCAGCCAGACGCTGAAACCAAAGATGTGATGGTCGCGGCCGTCGGCCCCTTGCGAGCCGGGAGTCCGGCCGAACTCGGTGGCCAAGATCACGAGCGTCTCGTCCAGCAGCCCGCGCTGCGCCAGATCGTGCAAGAGCGCCCCCACCGGCTGATCGACCGCCAGGGCGTTCTGTTCATGGTTCGCTTTGAGGCCACCATGCGCATCCCATCCGCCGGCTCCGCCCGCCGCGTGCTGGACTTGAATGAACCGGACACCACGCTCGACGAGCCGCCGGGCGGCCAGCATCTGCATGCCGAAGTCGCGGCAGTGTGGCAAGTCGAGTCCGTAGAGTGCCTTGGTCTCGGCGGTTTCCTGGGTGAAATCGACCGCTTCGGGCACCGACCGCTGCATGCGGAACGCCAGCTCATACGAGGCGACCCGCGCCGCCAACGCCGCGTCGCGCGGCGATTCGGCACCCCGCAGCGCGTTCAACTGCTTGAGCAAGTCGACACCCACGGCCAGCGCCTGTGGCGAAAACGATCGCTCAGGGCGTCCGAAATCGAGCGGATTGGCCGGGTCGATCCGCAATGGGACCGCGTCGTGAGCCGGCCCAAGATAATGCCCATCCTTCTTGTTCCAGTACTCTCGGTTCCCGAAGGAGATGAACTGCGGCAGGTCGTCGTTGAGCGATCCCAATCCGTAATGGACCCACGCGCCCAGGTTGGGGAAGTCGCCGTCGTTCTGGTGCCGTCCCGAGTGGAACTGTGTCTGGGCGCCGTGATTGCTGTCGGTCGTCCACATCGATCGCACGATCGCCAGCCGGTCGACCTGGCGAGCGATGTGCGGGAACCAGTCGCTCACCTCGATGCCACTTTGGCCATGTTTCCGAAAGCCGACCTGCAGCGGGTAAAGCGTATTGCGCTGGTTGCCGTTGGCGTCCGGCACGACCAGCCGCTCGATGGCGAGCTTTTTCGGGTCTTGGGCATCCGCAAACGGTGTTTCGGCGATGGTCTTGCCGTCGTATTTCGTCAACATGGGCTTCGGATCGAAGCTCTCCATGTGGCTCATGCCGCCGTTCATGAAGAGCCAGATCACGCTTTTGGCCTTGGGCTCAAAATGTGGACGACCATTGGGAGGCGTCCAGCCACCATCGCCTGCCACGACCTCTCGCGCGATGCCGTCGCGGTGCAGCATAGCCGCGAGCGCCAGCGATGCGAACCCGCATAAGAACCCTCGCCGCGGTTGCAATAATGCGTTCGAAGGGGCGCGCCGCGCTCGATGATGTTGAATGTCGGGCATCAAAGTCTCCACGGATTCGATCAACGTACTGTGACAAAGTTGTTGTGATTCAACAGGACCCACACCAAGTGCGCACGGGCAAAGCCGCTCGCGGTGTTTCCTTGTTCCGCTTCGGGCAGTTTCTTCCAAGCATCAAGCGACTGAGCGCTGGCGGTCACTTCGGCCTCGGCCGGCTCGCTGCCCAACAGCACTGCGAACGCAAGACGGATGAACGCCGCATCGTCATCGGCCGCCGCGCCATTGGCGGCGAGCTGTTGCGTCAGTCGATCGGCGATGGGTCGCGACGCGTCGAGCACCAGGCGACTGTTGATGAGCGCGAGCGCCTGCTGCGGCACGATACTCTGTTCGCGCCGGTAGCATTCCTTGACCAGCGCTTCGTCGAACAACGTCAGGAATAAGTTACGCTCGTTGTTCGAATGGAAAAAATAGATGCTGCGCCGCGTCGAATCGGCCTGGTTGGCCGGCGGCACCGGCGGCCCACCACGAATCGAGTCGAGCGTGCCGGCCAATGCAATAATCGAATCGCGGACCGCTTGCGATTCAAGCCGGCTCGCCGTGCGCCGCCAGTAGTGAACGTTTTCTGGATCCTTGGCGAAGTTCGCCTCCCCCCCGGCCGATGACGACGACAATCGGTACGTCGCCGACTGAACGATCAAGCGGTGCAGGTGTTTCATGCTCCAACCGCTCTCGATCAGTTCGGCCGCCAGCCAATCGAGCAGGTCGGCATTCGTCGGTGCCGTCCCTTTGCGCCCCAAATCGAAGACGGTCGGAACCAGCGGCGTCCCGAAATGGCGGGTCCAGAGATGGTTGACGGCAACCCGCGCCGCCAGCGGATTGCGACGATCGGTGATCCATTCGGCAAGCGCCTTGCGTCGGCCGGTGCTGCGAGGCTGAAAGGCAACGGCCGGGTCGTCCGTGACCGAGCTGAAGAACCGCGTCGGAGTCCATCGCGCCCCGGCGAACTTCGTAAATTGCTCGCTCGGCTTCGCAATCTGCTCCTCGATCTGCTTGAGCGATTTGTCGAGCGCCTCGCGCGCCGTGGCGACCTCCTTTGCCACCGCTTCCTGCTTGTCGGCGGCCGCGCGGTGCAGTCGCAGTTCGGCCTCGGCCAGCGCCAACCGGGCCTGCGCGGCCGCGAGCTCGCGTTCCGCGCGAACGGCGGCGCGCGCCGCTTGCCGAGCGGTTTCAGCGGGTGCAGTTCCGTCCACGGCATCGCCCTGGTCCGTTCGAGTCCCTTCGGACTGCATTGCCGCGGCGCGCTTTTCGACGCCGTGCATTTCGGCCCGTGCCGCCGCCAGGGCAAGCTCCGCCACTTGCAACTCGTGCCGGGCTTCGGCCACGGCCTGGGCAGCCACCACGGATTCGGCGTCACGATCCTTCGGCGCCGGCGACTCGGTTTTCTGTTTCGTCGGCAACGTCGCCTCGTTCCTCTGCGCCGCGGCGAGCTTCTCGCGGGCGGGGCCAACGTTGGCTTCGGCCGTTTCGACCTTCTTACGGGCCGCGGCGAGGTACGCCTCAGCGACCCACGCGCGCCGCTCGGGCTGCCACGATTCCAACGACAGTTCGACCGGTATGATCTTCAGCGGTTCGAATTCCAGCACCGCTGGAATGCCGGGCTCGATCGCCAACGATTTGTCCGGAGAGCTTTCCTGGCCGCGAATGAAACGGTACGTGGGCGCGTCGGGCAAGCCGTCAAAGGCGCGGGGAATGCCGTCGCGGGCCAGGTCCGCTTCGCCCGGCAACACGTCTACCCGCACGTGGTAAGGCTCGAAGAATGCCCGCAAGCGGTAATAGTCGGCCTGTGGGAACGGGTCGTACTTGTGGTCATGGCACTTCGCGCAGTTGATGGTCAGGCCGAGAAAGCCCTTGGCGACGTGCTCGACCGTCTCGTCCATCCATTGATTGCGATTGAACAGGAAGTAGTTTCGCGCGAGGTACCCGGTGGCCCGCAGTTTGTCGAGGTCATTCGGGTACAGTTCGTCGGCGGCGAGCATCAACCGCACCATTTCATCGTACGGCGTGTCGAAATTGAGCGATTCGACGATCCAGTCGCGCCAGTGCCAAATGTGCTTCTGGCTGTTGCGCAAGTCGTTGCCCAACCCCCACCAGTCGCTGTAGCGCCAGACATCCATCCAATGCCGCGCCCAGCGTTCGCCATGTCGCGGATCGTCCAGCAGCCGCGCCACCACTTGTTCGTACCAATCAGGCGATTTGTCGTCGTCGAACGCGGCGATTTCTTCGGTGGTCGGCGGCAGCCCAATCAGATCGAGCGACAATCGGCGCCGCAAGATCAGCCGCGACGCCTCGGCCTGCGGAGTGAGTCCGAGCTGCTCATGTTGCCGTGCCACGAAGCCATCGATGGGATTGCGTCCCCAGTCGAAGCGACGCGCCTGCGGAACCGCTGGTCGGCGGATCGGACGGAACGCCCAATGTTCGCGAGGGTCGGCTTCGGGCTGTTCGTCCGATGGCGCCTGGGCGCCGGCCGCGATCCAGTCGCGCACGAGCGCGATTTGCTCAGGCGAAAGCGGCTCGCCTTCCTGCTCCGGCGGCATCCGCTGGGCGACATCGGCGGCGGAGACTCGCACCAGCAGGAGGCTCTTTGCCGCGTCACCTTTTACGACGGCCGGACCGTCGTCACCCCCGCGCAACATCGACTCGACGGTGTCGAGCCGCAGGCCCGCCTGCTGTTTGAGACCGCCGTGACAAGCGAAGCAGCGCTCCCGCAACAACGGCTTGACCTGCTTCAGGTAGTCGATCTTGCCTTGCGCCGCATCGTCGCTGGCCGTCGGCGGCTCCTGAGCAGAACACGGACCGTGGGGTACCACGCACGACACGACACTTGCGATGATCGCGATAAACAGATTGCTGCGAAGAACATCGTCAGCCGTTTCTCTCACCGCGACAACCCTCGATTCGTCGGCGCCCCTTCGGTCGGAGCTTGTGAAACCTTTGGATCTTTTTGGAATAGCCCGCTTCCGTAGTGAGCGGTGCTCACACGACGCATTATACTCGACCTTCCGGCACCCAACCACGAATCCACGGGGCAACCGAACTTTGACGCCTGAACTGGCCATCTTCGTCATTGCTCAATTTGCATTTCGCATTTCGCGCTTTGCAATGTCGTCCGTTCTCCGCGGCCCGCCTTCGCTCGCGTTTGAACACAAGCGCGCCCCGACATCTGTTGCTCGACGGACTGTGCGGAGGGAGCCTCGCATGGCCCCTTGCGCTCCGTGTCCGTGGTGGGATCGGAAAACTCGTTTTGAGCTCTCGCTGCTTCGCCCTCAGCCTCCGCGCGTGCCCGCCGACGAGCAAGAGGTTGTTGCCCTCGATCGCCGCGCGCCACCCCACGTTTCCTGTTTTCTATCGAAGGTTTCGCGTTTTCCTGCGCGTTTCCAATCTCGTTTCGCAATGTCTCAGTCGGTTCCGGGGCACCCGCGATGCGGGTCGGCTCCGCGCTTTCTTCCCCTGTTTTCGTGTTTTCTATCGAAGATTTCGCACTTTCTTGCGAGTTTCCAATCTCGTTTTCCGAGGCTTCGGTCGGTTCCGGGGCACCCGCGAAGCGGGTCGGCTCCGCGTTCTCTTCCCCCGTTTTCGTGTTTTCTATCGAAGATTTCGCACTTTCTTGCGATTCTTCCGCCTCTTCCACCAGGTCGAAAAGGCTCCACACGAAATAGCTCCCCGCGCCGCTGCCGACTCGGCCGCAATCGGCGCCGGCGATTCCCTTGGCGCGATACACCACGTGCCAGGGAATGCCGGCCTCATCGGGCGCCGCGCGCAGCTCCTTCGCCGTCTTGGGACCAAGGGCGAGCTCGTCGCGCAGCCAGCGCGCCGCGTCTTCCTGGTCGAGCCGCGCGGCCGTGGCCCAGCACACCGCCGCGCCCACGCGGCGCCGCCCCCAGACCACCCGGCCCTCGGGCGTCTCGAACGAAAGGGCGTCGTCCATCTCGGCCAAGGTGTTCTTGGCGGCCGCCAGATACCTGCGGCAGGGCCGGCGGCGATCGCGCACCACGGCGAACAGCAGGGCCAACTCCGCGACCCCGCCCAGCTTGTCGAGCCAGCGGCGCAGGTTGTTGGCGCCCGGCACCTCTGGCGCGCGGGCCGCGGCCACGATTGCCACGCCGCGGCGGGCGGCCAGCTCGCCCAGCTCGCGCAACGTCTTCGACGGGAAGCTGCGATTGCCCTGCTCGAGGTACAGCTCCAGCGGGTCGATCACCACCAGCTTGACACTGGGTGCGGACGCCAGGAACGAATCGAGATGGGCCAGGTCACTGTAGGCCCGGAACGGGCGCACGCAGGGTGTTTCTTCGATGAACGTGACGTCGGGCACATCTCCCATGACGTGGAACTTTTTCGTATCGGCGCCGAGCGCCGCCAGCCGCGGCTTCACGATTTCCGCCAGGTCTTGGTGCGTGATCAGCAACACCTCGGCCGCCTCGCGTGGAACGTCGCTCACGTCTTGTTTGGCGCCTGGAATGGCCCCGTCTGGAAACGACCTATCTGGAAACGACCCGCCGCGTGAGACGCGGCTGGCGACATCCAGCAGCAGAAGGCTGGCGCCGGCGCCGGGCTCGCCCGCCACGACGGTCAGCCGGCCCAGCGCCACTCGGCCCGGCCAGAGCCATGAGATGGGCCGTTCCTCGACCTCGGCGAGGGGCCGGATTTGCGGCGCGGTGGGCAGTTCCTGCGGCTCGGCGGTGGGTTCGTCCGGCTCGAACCTCTGATCGCGTACTTGTTCCGGGTCCAGGAGCTCGTGGAATTCCGAAATCATCTGGCCGGTTTCATCGTAGTTGGACATGGCGTACCTCGGGGTGAGTGTTGAGCTCATGGCGAAATCCCGATTTATCGGGAATTCGGTCGATTGCCTGTGCCCCATAGTTAAGTGTACCGATGGATAGTTCCACTGTCAATAACTACTGTAGACAATGTTTTTGTTATCACTAATATTGTTGCATCATAGGAGGAGCGTCAGCCCCCGGTCGATCGTCGAGCGGCGTTCCGGCGGGTCCCCCAACGTCAACGCGTTGTTGGTCATTGTTGGCGGTGCCAGGCGACCCGATCCGTCGCGCCGGTTCCCTGCACGGGCTTGCCGCCGACCCACTGCTCGGGTAGCCCTGGCCAACCCAGTTTTCCAGGGCGCTATCGAGGTAGATGAACATCTGCGTCGGCCGGACCAGCGTGGCGACGCCGCCGATGTCGATTGTGATCCAAGGAGCCATGACAAAGAGCGGCCGGCCCAAGGTATCGATGATCGTATCGGTAATCAGGTGCAGGCCGCCATTCGGCGGCGTGGTCCAGCCGGCGGGCGGGTCGGTGGTGAGCGCCGTGTTCACGTCGGCGATGTGCTGTGTTTGCGCCCCGGTCGCCACGTCGAACTGGTCGCGGACCAGGAATCCACGCTCGTCCTTCCGCCAGGTCGGGTTGCCGTACAGGTCAAAGTATTGCGTGGTGCCATCGGCGACGCCCGAGCCGTTCTGGGCCGTGCTCACGACCGGCCAGGTAGTCGTGATCGACTGCACAGCCAGCGTGCCGGGGAACAGCGTGTAACTGAAGCTCGTCGTGATCCGGTGCGATTGGTAGGGATCGACCGTGATGTCGTCGGGGAAGACGGTGTACGAGGTGATCGCGCAATACGTCGGCAGGCGATCCGTTAGCGAAAGCTCCGTTGCGACTGTCGATATTAGACAAGTCCCGTTTAGCTTCCCGGCCCCAAACCAGACGCCTTTCATCAATCTGATGCGACAGAAGACCTGGCCTGCCCGCTACCAATCCGCTATGTGCCGAAAAAACACGCCAGACAGAACCCAGATAATGGTTCCCACGATCGATAGCACGAGTGTCTTCCTCGTCGGCCAAACGACGTACGAGATTACTCCTGGCCAAAGGACGATGGCCACGGCGACGCCAATGCGCGCGTTCTCGACGTGCCCTGTTCCTGAACTCACCATTTTCTCCGTCGCGTCGCTTGAAAAGCCGCCCTCTCGCGAACACGAAGAGGATGGATGTCTTCCTCTCTTTTCCTGACGACGACCATGTTGTTGCCCGGCGCGCCGCCGCCGGTCGGGTCGAGCCACGTGGCGCCTGGTTGGCTGAGGCGCGGCGCGCGCCCCATCTACCCTTCCAACCGACGAAGGCATTTATTGAGCTGCTCAACCACCCATGCACGGATTCTAGCGTCGTCCCACTTGTACATCTCAAACTGACAATCGGCGATGCGATTCGAATCATCAGGGTTTGCCGCCGCGTTTTTATTGTCGTCGCCGCTTGGGATGATGAATACGTTGATCTTCAGCAAATTCCATTTCGTCGCGGAGGCGATCCAAACCATCGCTCCAGGGGAATCGGAGTTGTAGCTAAGAAAAACGCGGACACCCCAACTACCTGGGGCGATCGGTGAGGCGACTGCGCATCCACAACGAGCCGCGACGAACGCGGTGCTCGCCGGTTCGACCACCTTGGTCGCGATGCGTTTGATCTCCTCCACCACCGCCGGGTTGACACCGAAAAGCTCCGCGAGGGATTTCGGGGCGGATTTCGACACATCGTCGGGAGTTTCCTTGGCGCCGTAGCGTTTGAGAAGCTCGACAATCGCCGGGCGCCTGCTGCGCCGAGCGATCATGGCGGGCGTGTCGCCATGATAATTGCGAATGTTGGGATCCGCTCCAAGTTCAAGTAGTAATTCGGCGCACTCGGGGGTCACGTGCACGACGGAATGCAGGAGCGTAGCGCCGTGCTCGTTGGTGCCATTGATGTCACCTCCGTTCTCGACGAGAAACGTGAGAAACGAACGAGTTCTCGAAGTCGGTTGATCTGGAATCGGACGCTCGCGCGACGCCTCTTCCAGGCAACGCCTCAACGCGTCGTTGAATAATTCGTCCGGACGATGAAACCGCCGCAGCGTGTCGGGGTGGTCGCGCAACATGGCGCGTAGCTCATCCGTCATCCCGAGACAAATCGCGGAACGAACGTCCAGCCGGGCACCTTGCTTCAGCAAATAGTGGGCGACAGCGTCACCCTCTTCATCGAAGGCCGACGCCGCGCAAAGCAGCGCTGTGCATCCCGACTGATCGGCGGCTTCCAGCTCGGCCCCTCGCGCCAGAAGCAGTTTGACGATCTTCAAATGCCCGTTTCTCGCCGCCGCGCGAAGAGGCGAGTCGTCGTCTCCTCCGACGACATTCAGGTCCGCGCCACGGTCGATAAGCAGCTTTGCCACAGCGAATTTACCGTCATTCGCTGCAACGTGCAGCGGCTCGTCTCCGCTATCCAGTCTAGCCCTTACAAGAGCAGGATCCGCGTCTAAGAGGCTGGCTACTTTCTTAACGTCGCCGTGCGCTGTCGCCTGGAAAATCGGCGAGTACGGCGAATCCCAGAGATCTTCGTCGGCATCGGAAGTCATCGATTGCTCCTGGAAATCATGATCGAGGTGCCGCTTACATAGACAAGTTCGAACGCGTCTATTCACCCGGACGGACCGGCGGGACGGGGTTGGGTGGCGGCGCCTGCGGCCCAGACACTCCGGGCGGCAAGGGCCGAGGTTGAGGTTGTGGTGTGTTGTCGAACGTCTCGGTTTGGAACGGCGGGTCGCCATTGTCGATCCAAGCCATATAGATGATCGAACTGGGCCTTGTCTCGGGCTTCAAAGTCGGGTCGATGCAGCCGTACACGAGCTTAACAAGAATGCAAACCTCCCCGTATTTGACGACGAGTTTCTTGACA
>Ga0265331_10002046_pt1 | contig 13975 bp, 14 predicted proteins | sample 41923metaG_FD_202088 | JGI IMG/M metagenome (GOLD analysis project Ga0265331, IMG submission 202088) | Rhizosphere microbial communities from Carex aquatilis grown in University of Washington, Seatle, WA, United States - 4-19-23 metaG | ecosystem: Host-associated > Plants > Roots > Rhizosphere...
TTGCCCCGTTCACGGGGCTTCGGCGCAGCCGTATTCGGCCCGGCGTTTACGCCGGGTTCGCAAACCGCGCAACTTGATTCTCTTCCAGCCCCGTTCACGGGGCTTCCGGAATGGCTTAAGCCGGACGATTGGTAAGCCCCGTGAACGGGGCTAAATATCCAATAATCCGCTCCTGTTTTCCCCGGCATGAATGCCGGGTCTGTGACCGCTTCGCGGAAGGCCCCGTGAACGGGGCGATAGGACTCTCGCGACTTGTGTCGAACAACGAGGGCGTAGCCCTAGGTTCGCGCCAACCAAGGGCAATTCACCCCAACGGGGTGACACCGTTCGAATCGCCCGACGCGCGGACGTGCGCCACGCTGTCGTGGAATAAAACTTGGATAAAGACCAAACGGTCGTGTCCCGACATTTTGCACAGGGCAGTCCCACCTTGCTCCTTCGCGCCTTTGCGTGAGTCGTTTCCGGCATGTCATGCCGGACAGCAAACAGGGGGCTTACGCCCCCCGCTCGCCTGGAACTCGGCCGAGACGACGGGCCGGCCGAACGATGTGCGATAGTTGGCCCGGCCGGTCATGCGGCTGCGCTCTCGCCCGGCCGGCGATACGCGGCTAATTCGCCACGCGGCCGAATGGGCCAGGTGGGCGATCATCGAGGGATGACTGCTGGTGATCGTCACGCGCCGGCCTTGCTCGCGAACCAGCTTGCAAACCATGTCGAGAAACCGGCCCCCGACGCCAATGCCTTGAAAGTCGGGCAAGACCACGATCCGCGTCACGCGCCGCACGCCGGCGTGACCGATCGCCGCCAGGAATGCGCAAAACGCGGCCGGCGCGCCATCGAGCGTGGCCAGGTAACATTCGGCGGCCCGGTTCAGCTCGGCGCTCAAATAGTGGTGCCGCGCAAATAGCCGCCACGCCGCACGCTCGCAACGAACGATTTCGAGCCGCATCGCCGGCCGCCGAAGCCGCCCTCTGGAAAGCGAAAGCGTCGACATATCGACCACCCAATCAGGCTCGAGCCACTCGACCACGTCGTAATGGCAGGTCACGGCCACGAACCGCTGCGCGAACCGGCCCGCGCGCAGCGCCTTGGCGACCGCCGCCGCACCAACCTTCGCCACCGTGCGGTCGACGACGCTGGTGAACTCGTCGAACGCCACCACCGCTCGCCCGCTCAACAAGGCCCGCGCCATGTCGCAGCGAAATTTCTCGCCGTTCGAAAGCACCTGGTACGGCTTGACCCACGCCGGCGGGCTGCCAAAGCCCACCGCGGTCAGGGCCAGCGTGAGCTGCTTGATCGGCAGCGCACCGAAGCAATCGATCACCGCCCGGTCGCTGGGCCATTCGCCGGTGGAGTAAAGTTGCCCGCCGAACGCCCGCCGGGCGATCGTCGTCTTGCCGCTCGCTGAGGGGCCGACGATCACGCCGATCTGCCACGCTTCGTCCAGACCCGGCACCTCGACCGCGAACGACTCGCGGCACTTGTCGGCCAGCGTGAGTTCGAACATGCCCGCAACTTGCGCCACGCGGAACGACTCGAACACCGGGCATTCGACAGTGGCGGAGACGAGGGGCATGGGAAAGGATGAGGGATGAACCGAATGGCGAGCCGACCCGCTTCGCGGGTGCCCCGGGCTCGCCTACAGCACGAGCACGCGGCACTTGAATCCTTCGGCGGTCATCCGCGCGTACACTTCGCGCTGCTGATCCTCGTCGCGGCACTGGACGAGCACCTGCCAACATTCGGGAATCTCGGGCGCGGCTTTCCGTCCATCTTGCGGAGTCGATTTGCGCGGTGCCTTATCGGTTCGTTGGGATGTTCGCATGCCCGGAGATTAGCCGCCGGCTGGCTTGGGGAGTGCAGAGAGTGTGAGCCACGTATCAAGGGCAGATGCCGCGCCTGTAGCCTTCGACCCCAACGGGGTCATATTCCACAGCCTAGGGCAACGCCCTCGTTGTTCTACACAAGTCGCGAGAGACATATCGCCCCGTTCACGGGGCCTTCCGCGAAGCGGTCATAGACCCGGCATTCATGTCGGGAAAAATAGGAGCGGATTATTCTATATTTAGCCCCGTTCACGGGGCTTACCAATCGTCCGGCTTAAGCCACTCCGGTAGCCCCGTGAACGTGGCTGGAAGAGAATTAAGTTGCGCGGTTTGCGAACCCGGCGTAAACGCCGGGCCGAATACGGCTGCGCCGAAGCCCCGTGAACGGGGCAAAACAGCATCCCGTCGCGGCCAAAGATGTGTAGAACAACCAGGGCAACGCCCTAGGAACGCGATGAGCCCGAACAATTTCACCCCAACGGGGTGACACCCGACATGAGTACGTTGCACGCCATTGGTCGCGCCCCGTTGGGGCTTCGGTGGGTTGATTGCGTGTGGTTCCTAGGGCTGCGCCCTAGGCTGTGGAATCGTGCCCCTTTGGGGCTGAAAACGAGACGACCCGTGCAGGATATGATTCAACGCACCTGGTTCACGACCCTCTCGTGATCGTGCAATTGGGCAAGAGCTTTTGAAGCCTGGCGATGCCGTCATCAGTGATTTTGGGGCAGCCAAGTAACCCAACAAACCGCAATTTCGAAACACCGCCCAGTTGAATTAGGCCGGCATCGGGGCGCCGATCTCGACAAGGCGCGTTGGGGAATGCGGGAAGGCACCGCCGGCACCGCCACAGATGATGTAAAAAACAGGGGGCTTACGCCCCCCGCTCGCCTGACGCCTATCGCCTAATGCCTATCTCCCGGCCTCACGCCTTCGCCGTGCCGCTGGTGGCTGCGGCGCCGGCCGCGGCCTCGGTCGGCGTGGGTACGTTGTGAATGTGTACCGTTACAGGGCTCGGCGCGCCGGGCGTGTCGGTAAGCAGCGAATCGTCGGGCGTGCCGCCCAACGCCGACGCGCTGGGAGCGTAGCCCAGCAGCTTGGCCTCGGCCACCACGTCGTCAAGAAACACTTGCGCCGTGCGCTTGTCGCCGAACTGGTCGTTGACCAGCCCCTTCAGCAGCTTGGCGAACTCGACCGCTCGCAGCTTGGGGTCGGAAAGCACGCGCGCCGCGTTGCGGAAGTCGTTCGAGAGCTGGGCGAAATCCAAGAGCGCCACGTCGTTCAAAATAGGCGGCAACAATTGGAAGCCAAGGTGGGCCAGCAACTGCGAGAGGTCCTGGCACTCGCGCTGGAATTGCCGCAGCTTGCGGTCGTCTTGCCAGAGCAGCTTGCCGATCGCCAGACCGCCGCCGACCAACAGCACACAGCCGATTCCCGCCACCACCGGGGAAACTTCGAACGCGAAACCAAAAATGGGTGTCATGGTCAATTGTCCTTTGTCATGGGTTGGTTGTTGGGGAAGTCATTTGTCATTTGTTACGGAAGTCATTTGTCATTGGTCCTTCGTCATTTGTTAAGGCAAGCGCCCCGCCGCGCGTAACCAATGACCAATGACCAATGACCAATGACCAATGACAAGTGACCTGTGACCAGTGACCAATGACTACTAAAACAGCTTCTTCGCGTCTCTCTTCCAGGAGAGCAGGAACCCGACGACGATCGCACCGACGAACAACAGCACGATGGCTAATGTCTCGTCTTTGGCGTCGATCGGCGGCGTGCCGTCCGGCGGGCCGACGTCGGGAATCGGGTTCGGACCAGGCAGTGGTGAAGGGGGCAGTGGTGAAGGCGATGGCGGCGGCGTGGGGCACGGGCAAGGCCGTAAGTGTGGACAGTGCGCCAAAACGCACTCTTTGATCCCCTTGAACAGCGGCCACGGCTCCTTCGGTGTCGCCGCGCCGCTCACCTTATAGACCACCGCCCCCGAGGCGTCCTGTACCATCACCGCCGTCTGGCCCCCCGACACCACGTTCGCATAGCGCGGGTACACCGAGCTGGCGGGCGTGTAATGGTGAAAATGGGTCGACGACTTGAGTTTCGTCAGCCGCGGGTCGCTGGCGAACCACGACAGAAGCTGCCGCTCGTGCGGCGTCGGCTCCTTGGCCGTGAAGACGGTCGTGTGCCAGTGGGCGCCGTCCTCGGGCAGCTCGATCACGCGGTCGGCATACTCGGCCAACTCGGTGGCGTATTTCGCCTGCGCTTCGACCCTGGCCATCTTCGCGGCCATTTCCCTGGCCAGCAGCCCGTCGTTCTTCTTGGCGCTTGCGATAACGCACCACGCCATGCCGGCGACGAGCGCCGCGAAGGCGACGGCGGCCGGTGTTTTTCCTTTGAGTGAGTTCATGGAGGTTCCTTTCTGTTGAAGGTGGGTCATTGGTCATTGGTCAATGGTCATTTGTTGGGCACTGACCAATGACAAAGGACCAATGACTAGTGACCAATGACAAATGACACCTATCGCCTCACCACAAACGGCAACGGTGCGGCGGGGGAATAGACGGGCACGGTGGCCCAGCCGCCGTACTGGCCTTGCCAGCGGCGGATGAATTCGTCGCGCGGGATCGTGATGTACTGGCCCGTCCGGTTGTTGTCGAGCAGCATCGCCTTCTCGGCGTCGAGATGCACCAGGTTGACAAAGTGGTTGCCGTAAAACGTGATGCCGCTGCCGCGCCGCGTTCGCACCGCCCACTCCAGCAGCTTCACGTCGCCCGTGGTCGTCGAAGCGTAACGGATGCCGAGGCGATCGAGCTTCGCGTGCAAGCTTCCGCTCGATTGGCCGCCCGAACAAATCTCGCGGACCTGCTGCGCCAGGTCGTCGCGCCCCTGCCACCGCAGGCACGAAATCGTCGAGGCGCAAACGCACGAGCCGCCGTTGTAGTTCTTGCACCGCGCCTCAGGCGGCAGGTTCATCACCGGAATCTCGTTGAATCCGTGCAGCGGGTACGGGCAATCGTCGGGCCCGTCCGGCACCGGCGTTTCCGAGCCGTCGCGGATGACGCAGCCCGAGCTGAATGCCAGTGGCAGCGCCAGCAGCAGGAAAAGTGGAACGTGTCGACTTGCATCTCGTCTCATGGGTTTACTCCAATCCAAAACCTAAAATCCAAAATCGCTTGCCGATTGGTTTGGGCAGGGCCGGCCCGGCGGGCATGCGGGCTTGTCGTGTTTGACTCTGCAGCCGATCGTCGCCAGCGCCGCGACGGCGAGCGCTAGTACCAGGGACGGAATCCTCCGGCGGCCCATGCGAAAAAACCCTTTGCTTGTTCCCATAGCCAAACCTCCCAGCCCGTCAGCCACACCAGAGCGTCGCAAAGCGGCACGACGATCCACTTCCGGATCAGCATTCGCTTGACCGCTCGCTCGGTTCGTTGTTCCAGCCAGTTCTTGACCATGTTTGGATCCTAAGAGCGAGTTGGCTTGGAACATCATTTCAACCGCTGGCTCTGGCTGCCGCGCTTCGCGAGCGGCTGGTAGGTGCCCCAGTAGGTGAGGTCGCGCACGGCGCGGCCCGGCGAGTAGCTGCGCGGGTTCAGGTCGTGGTCCACCAGGCCGACGTCCTTCAGGGCGGCCATCACCAGGTCGCTGCAAAAGAAGACGTCGGTTCGCGACAGAAACATGCGGCACAAGCGCAGCACGAACGTGCCGGCGACGAGCGCGCCGTCGTAGTCGTAGGGTTTGCCGATGTCGGCCATCAGAAAGCTCGTCAGCCGCCGGCTCTCGGCCCCGGTCAGAGTTTCGCGCGGCGCCAACCGCAGCCGCCAGGCCTTGCCCGGGTAAACGTCGAGCCGTTGGCCCGGCTTGTGGGCCTGAATGCCGTGGACCTTGCGGCGGAGCACCTCGCAGGGCAATTCGCACGACGTCGTGCTTTCGAACACCAGCACGTCGCCGGCCGGGCCCCGCGCGCAGATGCCGATGTGCGAGAACCACTGTCCCAGCAAGAGTTGCCAGGGGCGACACGACGCGAGCGCGATCAAGCGCGAGTCGAAACCGGTTCCGGCGAACACCAGCAGGTCGCCGGGCATGAATTCACGATCGCTGTCACGGTCGGGCATGGTGCACCTCGTGGGGAAAAAGGCGTTAGGCGAGCGGGGGGCGTGAGCCCCCTGTTTGTTGTTGGGGTGAATAGGCGTTAGGGAAAAGGCGCGAAACGCTCTGGCGAGCGGGGGGCGTGAGCCCCCTGTTTGGACCTGGAGGCGTTACGATTTAGATGGTCCGACCCGCTGCGCGGGTACCCCGGCGTTAGCTCTCGGATCTTCTTGAGGCCAGGGGCTTGTCCCCTGGAGATTCACGCTCGCGATCTAGACACGCGGGCCCCCAAAAAACGTACCTGCTTTCGTCGGTGTCGCCTCGTAGGCTGCCTTCGGCAGCCTGCGAGGCGACCGACGACGGGGAGTGGGGGAATTCGATCCCCAAGGAACTTGCCTTTGGGGGTGAGGTACTCTTCTTCGACCGGATTGGCCCGCGAACGGCGGTGCGGGGACTTGAAACGCGACGAAACCAACGTGAATCTCCACGGGGCAAGCCCGTGGCCTCTTTGAGGATTGGAGAAGGACCGTTTTCCAGAAACTAGCGTGAGACTCCACGGGACAAGCCCGTGGCCTCTTGCAGTCCGGCCCACTTCATGGGTACCCCGGGGTCGGCAGCGGGTCGGCTCGCCCGGCGCCGAATCGCACGCACACGATGCACCGTGCGTGTGGTCCGCTTGACGACGCGCCGCACACGATTGACCTTGCATTCACGCTTGTCGCGGCATCCTTCCTTGGTGCACGAGTCCGCAGAGGGCAAATGGCAGCCGCAGTTGGGGCAATCGCAATCGGCCCCGCAGTCGCAAGGCAGCTTGGCCTGGCAGTGACACTTCTGCGAATGCTCGCCGTCAGCAAGGACCTCTGAAAAAAAGAAGGACGGAATCGACAGGATTAACACCGCGGCGACGAAGAGCGAGTTTCTCATGGGATACCTCCGGAAATGGGTTGGAACCGCTAATTCCCAACCTACGGCCGGACTGGCTTGGCAGGATCTACTGCCGTTCTTCCACGCGCACCGGCCGCGATTCCCATGAATCGAGCCCACGCAGCCGGTCGCGCGCGCCGCCGTCGACGCGAACGACCAGTTCCCATTGGGTGCTGTTGGGCAGTTGCTCGGTGGCGACGTCGAGCAGCCACTCGGGCTCGCCCAGGTGCCGGCGAAGCGCGTCGGCCGAGCGCTGGCGCTGTTGGGCCTGGATGATCGTCCAGACCTTGTAGTGCGTGTTGCGGCCAATGTTGAAGCGCTTGGAAATCTCGCGTTGCGAAACGCCCTTTTCCCACAACTCGACGATCTTTCGCTCGGTGAACGGCGAGATGCCGCCGTCGGACGATTCGCGGAGCGTTTCTTCGTCGGATGTCGAATCCTGGCGATCGCCTTCGATGTGCCACTTCTCCTTCGCCCGGCGGCCCCGACGCAGGTGTAAGCCATAGCGTCGCAGGCGACGGGCGATGCGGTGCAGCTTGCGGCGGTTCATGTTCGGCAATCGCAGCAGCATGCCCGCGCGCCACTCGACCAGTTGGCCCACATACCAAACACCCTGCCTGAGCATCAAATCGCAGAACGCTTCGTAGAATCCGAATTCTCGGAGCGTCATTTCGAACGGGTCGTCGTCGGCCGGGTCGCCTGACTCGCTCGCCGCCTGCTCCAGCCAACCGGCCATATCGAAATCGCCTTTGGAGCGGTGAATCGCCGCCCGGCGCAGCAGAATCTGTCTTGGCGTCGGGTCGGTAAAGTCGTCGTCGTATTCGAGTGAATCCGATTCAAATTTCATGCTCCCCTCACTCCTCACCCCATCACTTCCCATCTCCATATCTCCTCACCTCCTCGCAGCGCAAACAGGGGGCTCACGCCCCCCGCTCGCCTGTTCTCCGAGCAATTCGCGGTTTTCAGTTAGTTCCACCCTCCGCACGTAATCGTCAGGCTTGCACGGCCAGCGACGCAGCTCGGCCTCGACGTTGGCGACCGCGGCGGCGAAATACCGCTCGTCGCGTTCGACGCCGATGCAACGTCGTGCCAAGCGGACGCAGGCCACCGCGGTCGTGCCGCGGCCCAGAAACGGGTCGAGCACCACGCCGCGCATCGGACATGTCGCCTGAATGAGTCGCATGGGAATCGCCAGCGGCCAGGGGCAGGGGTGGTCGTCAAACCCACGGGCCGGCGCGATGTCGTCCCACACCGAAAGCCAGCTCGCGCATTGCTGGTCCCAGTAGCCCTGGCGGCCGAAACCCAACAAAAACTCGAACGAGGGGGGGAATTTGCGGCAGTTCTGCGCGATCGAGCCACGACGGTTCCAGACCACCATGTCCCACAGGTCGAACGGCAGGAACCGCTCGGGCAATACGGCCCGCCCGTCGCGGTAGCGCGGCTTGTGGTTGACCCAGACCAGCGATTTGCTCGCGCGCAAACATTGCGACACGATCCACGTCAGCCAGGCCTGATAAACGTCTTCGGGCCGGTTGTCGTCGTAGCTTTGGTTGCGGACCTTTTCGAGCCAGCGGTCGGGCCCGCCGGTTCGCTGGGCCCGAAAGCCGTACGCATTGACTTCGCCTTCGAGCGTGTTAAACGGCGGGCTCGTCACGACCAGGTGCACGCTTGCTTCTTCGACGTCGGCCAGCAGCTCCTCGCAAGGGCAGTGGTGCAAGGCGATGCTGCCGTCGGGCGATGTCCAGTCGGGGGCTTTCATGGGGTTGGTAAGGGATGAGGAGATGAGGGATGAGGGATGAGGTTGCTCGCGCGCGAGTTCAATCGTTGGCGGCGTGATACCAGTGACATTCGCCGTCGTACTGCTCGCGGTGGACGTCGCTGCGGAGGAGGTTCGAATTGAAGCCCAGATTGCCGGGCGGTTCGTTGCGCGCCTCTTCCTGCGTCTTGCGGCAGCGCTGGCACAAGCCCGAGCCGGTGCCCCGGAGCAGCCAAACAGGGAACCGCAACTCCTTGGGGTCCTTGAGCAGGCAATCGCGGCAGTTCAGCCGGGCCCAGACGTTGCCGTCGTGGTCGACGATGGTTACGGTTTCGTGCGGCTTCGCATCGCGGTAGGGGTTCATGGCTGGTTGACTCGCTTCAGGGTGAGTGGATGGAATGAGCGTCGGCGCCGTTTCGTCACGGCGTCGCGGACAACCTAGCCAGCTCGTGGCTTGCCGCGCCCAATTGCGTACGGACTTGATTCCGCATCGCTCCTTCCCGCCTTCGGCGGATTTCGCCCGAGGCTCAACATCCCTCATCCCATCACCCCATCATCGTGTCTCCGCGTTCCGCGTTCCGTTCTCCGCACTCCGCGCTCCGACTCCACGCTTCTACCCGGCCTTCCCCGTTCCTCGTCGGAGAGCGTGCGCCAGACGATCTCGGAGACCCATTTGGGCTCGTTCCGCTTCGCCGGGGCAACCGTGTGGGGCGCGGTGTGGCTCACGACAAACTTGATTTCCTTGAACTTGCCCGTGAGATGTTGCAGCTCTTTGCGCAAGTAGAAACCGGCCGGCGACTCGGCCAGTTCTTCGACCGCGCGGCGCGCCTCGTCGAGCTTGCGGGCGGCCGCCTGGAACTCGCTGCGCGTGGCGAACACCGCCAGGTACGGCTCGGGCACGGGAATTCCCAGGGCGTCGGTGACGGTGGGTGTGGTGTCGGGCGGAAGTTCGCTGGGCTGAAGTCGGCGGACCGCCTCGGCGGCCGTTTTGGCGCGGCCGTTCTTGACGGCGTCGACGACCGCCTTCTGGACATGCCGAGGTTTGTCGGCGACCTTGGCGGCGTCGCTCACGCTCACCTGGCCGGCTTCGACCGCGGCGAGCAGCGCCTCGTGGCCGTGTTGACGGACGCGGCGTGCCGAGTCGACGCTTCGCTCGCTGACGTTGAGCAATTTGGCGGCCTGGGCGGCGCTCACCTGAGGCGTGTCGTTTTCAAAGCGCAAATTTGCGCTTTGATTGCTGCGACGGTCCCCACCACGGGTCGCCGTCGAGAGTTTGGCGGCGATATCGGCGCGTTGCGACTCATTGAGGTGCCTGCGGTGCAGGTTCATCGAAACGACGAACGCGACCGGATCGCCCTCGTCGTCCCAGGGGATGAAGTGGGGCTCGACGTTGGCCTTGCGGCAGGCTTTGAACCGGTTGCGTCCGTCGAGGATGCGGCCCTGGTAGGTGTGGATCGGCTCGCGCAGGCCATGGGCCGCGATATCGGCGGCCAGGATCTCGAGCTCGCTTTCCGACATCAGCGGAAAGATGTTCGCCAGCGGATGGAATTCCATGTTGATGCTCCTCAAGGGGTTGGCGCTCGCCCATGGTTCGCGGGTCAGGTCGAACGAGAGGTGGATGTGTTGGCACATGGCCGGCCTGCTGCGAGGTTTCCCGCGGTCGTCGCATCGCATTGTATCTGAGAATATTTTAATGTCAACAAAATATTGTACTGAAATCATACCTAACTAAACCCGCGGCCCTCCCGGCGTTTAGCTCTTTACAAGGCTTTTTGGGGAGGTTATTGTTTTTGCAATAAGGGTCCGTTGCGGTACGCGGACCGGAGTCTTGAGGACGACGAGCGAGGGAAGCTGGATGGCGACGACCAAAGGCAAGCGCGGAGGCCGAAAGCCGCTCACGGAGTTCGATGGGGCCAAATTCGAGAAGTTCATGAAACGGCTGCGCGAATGCTCAGCCGAGATGCTGGCCCTGAAGAACGCCATGAAGGCCCGCGGTCTGACGACGATGCGTCTCGACCACTACGCCAAGCTCACCAAGGGCATCAAGGGGGTCGACAAGTTCTGCTCCGCCGCCCGCGCCCGGCTCTACGACATGACGCCGGACGACGACGATTGACCCGGTAGGTTAGGCCTGGGGCAAGAACTCCTGCGTCTCCACGACCCCCAAAGGAAGCAGCCAGCGATGGTCCATTGGAAATCGCGCCGACTGCGCCCGGCGGGGCGGCTCATTGCCGCTTAAGACTTGTTCCTTCCCTCACGGCCGGGCGGTGCTCCATCCACAGCAAACCAGGGGGGGTGTGGCACGTCACTCGACGCCGCAACCCCCGCCAGCGCGATCGCATCATGCAGCCGGCTTGCCGTTTGCACGAGCTGGTGTTACCCAGCGGTTGCGGTACGTTGGCCTGCTCGCTTGAATTTTGCCAATTGCCATGCCAGGGTGCCGAACGCGAGCAGGCAGGCCAGAAAGGCATTGCCATACGCGTCTGCCAGGGGCCTGGTAAAGGACTGGTGGAAAACGACAGAAAGGGCCAACAAGAAGAGAATGGCGAAAAAACTGGCCCGCAGCCATCTGGCTTCCGACGAGGGCTTCGGCGCAGTGAGCCACAGATGCACCAGCACCGTGAATGGGTAGAGCAACCAGATGAAGAAATATCGGAACAGGTAGGGTGAAAAAATCAGGATGAAGATCAGGACAATGGCGTACTCGATCGCGTCGCTCGATGGAGTGCGCAGGGAATACCGCGGCATCACGGCAACGTAGCACAGGCACAGCCCAAGCGCGATCGTGACGATCACCGCGTTGGTCGTCAAGAAGTCCAGATCCAGGAGGTTGACGTAGAAGTTGGACGATCGGTATTCGCCGGTTTCGCCCGCTTCTTCGTTGACACCCTTGTGGCGCAGCAATCGATTCACCAGCCCGATCAATGACTGGTTCTTCCAACTGTAGGCGCGGCTACTCCGTTGACCGATATTATCTTGGTCGTATTTCAGCACCATGCCCTTGGTCCAGGTCGTTACGTCCTGGGTGCCTTGGTCCACTCCGCGCACGACCACGGGAATCGCCACGAAAAATAGCGCCAACGAGAGCAGCGTGGCCGTGAGCGCCTTCCAGTGCCGGCGATAGACGAAGTACCCGATCGCCATGACCGGGAAAGCTTTGATCGCGGCGGCCAAAGCGACCAGGGCGCCCGCGCCCCATTCCTGCTTGTTCCTGAGGCAAGCGAAGGCCCCCAGCATCAATGCCAGCAGTAGCAGGTTCGGCTGCCCAAGGTGGTATGCATCCCAGCTAAATGGCAGCGTGCACAGCGCAGGTAGCAGATACAACAGCGGGGCCTGTCGAAACATTCTTCCCGTCACCAGATAGACTGACAAAATCACGCTTGCCACCCACGCCGCCGAATTGACAAGCACCAAAGCCAGAATGCACGGGAGTTCTCCGAAGAGGGCCAAAGGCGCCAGCATGATCGCCGCAAGCGGTGGATACATGAAAGGAAAATCTCGGCCGCTCGGATAGAGCTCTTCGCCACGCAGTATCTTCCGGCCCGTTTCATACCAAGAGCCGTAATCATGCGGCGCGTCGCCCGTGCGAAGGTACGAAAGGATCGGAAGCGAGCAGCAAATCAGCATGATCACGGCAAACCCCACGATCATGCTTCTGTAACCAACAGCTTGCCGAGCATCCGGGCTGGCCGGGCGAAGGCCCGAAAGAATATTCCGATTGGAAACGGTGCTCATAAAAGTACTTCCGTGGGGCAACGGTTTCGTGGATTCACGGGCCTCTATATATCGGTTGGCAAGCCGAGTTGATTGACTCCAAACCCGCCTTTTCTCCAGGTCCCAAGGCACGCCCGGTTGAGACCGAGTGCGATTGGTTTTATGGCAGTTTCAGCCACGGGGGCTGCCAGCAGTGCTGGCAGTGCCCAGGCGTTCGAGCGCACGCCGTTGCGGCGTGGATAGACATGAAGTCGAAAGAATCAGCCCGCCAAGGATCGTCGTCAATCCTGGGCGGGCTCATGGTTACTTCGAGTGCCCCCTGATGGACTTGAACCATCAACCCTCTGATTAAGAGTCAGATGCTCTGCCAATTGAGCTAAGGAGGCGTGGGCTGCCGATTGCCCGGCCGAAGGCGGCGTTCCCAACCCATGATCGTAGCGGTTTGGCGGGCTTTCTCAAGGCCAATTTTAGCCGCCCGGTTGGCCTCGACACTTTGCGCGAATGGCATGGGTGGTACAATGGCGGATATCTGCCCTTTTGTGTTTCCTTGCAGGAAGGTGTTGGGCCATGTGCTCCCCGTTTCCGGGTATGGACCCTTACATCGAGGCCGTCGGCCAATGGGAAGATTTTCACCACAGTCTCATTACCGAGATCCAAGGCGCCATCTCGGCCGTCCTGCCGGAGCGGTATGTGGTCCGCGCGGGGGAACGTTCCTACGTCGTCCTCTCGGCGCGGAACGGCCAAGATGAGTTCCTCACTCGACCTGACGTCGGCGTCGTTCGGATGATCGGCAATCAGGCGAGTGGAGAGTCTGCGGCCCCGGAGACAACGGCCGTTCTGGAAGCAGTGGATCGCCAACCGGCACCGATCACGATGCGGGCCCTCGTCGAAGCCGAGCATCGCGAGGGCTTTTTGGAGATTCGCGAGCTGCAACCTGAGCGCAAGCTGGTCACGTGCATCGAAGTCTTGTCTCCCTCAAATAAGCGCGTCGGTACGCCGGGCTGCCTGCAGTACACCCGCAAACGCCAGGCCTATTTGGAAGGGGCCGCCAATTTCGTCGAGATCGACCTGCTACGGGGTGGCCGGCGCATGCCAATGGAGGATGACTGGCCAAACGGCCCATATTACCTGCTGGTTTCCCGCAAGCACGAGGCCCCTCGCTGTACGGTTTGGAGCGCCCACTTCCTGCGCCCCTTGCCGCCGATCCCGATCCCTTTGGATGCGCCCGACCCGGACATCACGCTGGCGCTGCAGCCGCTCGTCAATGCCGTCTATGCCCGCTCGCGCTACGACCGCGACATTGACTACGATCGGCCGCTCGATCCGCCTCTAAGCCCGACGGAGGCCATCTGGCTGAAGGAGCGACCGCGCGGGCAGCCACCATCGACATGACGCCGACGATGCGATCCAGGCGCGGGTCGAACGACTCTGGCAACCGAACGCCTACGTCGGGAGCTACGGCGACCTGGCCACGCCCCAGATTCAGCCATATCTAGCGAACTGGCGATCGGGTGAAAGCGAGAAGGGATGACGCGCATTTTGCCTGATAGTTGGCGGCGATCGCATCATGCCACCGGCTTGCCCGGTGGTCCGTGACGTTCGCCGCTAAGAAGAAAGCCGCAACACTCCTCATCCCGCTTCCTCCACCGTCCGCTCGCTGCCGAAGGCAGCGAGC
>Ga0265331_10002048_pt1 | contig 13975 bp, 12 predicted proteins | sample 41923metaG_FD_202088 | JGI IMG/M metagenome (GOLD analysis project Ga0265331, IMG submission 202088) | Rhizosphere microbial communities from Carex aquatilis grown in University of Washington, Seatle, WA, United States - 4-19-23 metaG | ecosystem: Host-associated > Plants > Roots > Rhizosphere...
CAATAAGCATAACAAGATCAGGATTGATAATTACCTTAAGGTAAACGGAGAGGAAAATATCTATTCGTTAGGCGATTGCGCAGAATATGAACCGTCGCCGTTCCCTGCCACAGCGCAGGTTGCTCAACAGCAAGGCAGATACTTAGGAAAAGCTCTCAATAAAATCGCAAAGAACAAAGCTCCAAAGCCTTTCAAGTTCAGAGATTTTGGAATGCTGGCATACGTAGGCAGTCATAAAGCTTTAGCAAACACGCCGCAGTTTAAAGGCAGTGGATTTTCAACATGGCTTTTCTGGAGAAGCGTTTATATTACAAAGCTTGTAAGCACAAAAAATAAGCTTCTTGTGCTGTTCGACTGGTTTAAAAATTTTCTGTTTGGAAGGGATGTAAGTAATTTTTAAAATGTGAAAGAAACGGATTTTCGTTAATTTACAAGCAAACTTTATGCTTTTTCTTCGTCCGGATTTATATTACTTTCGTTTTTTTCATCTTTTTCATCTTTTTCTTGATCATCAATTTCAGTTGATTCGAAAATATCAATTGTATCGCTTAATAAATTTACAGAATCGGATTTTGGCAAGATTTGAACATCTTTCAAGCTTCTTGCAATAACTCTAGTTTTAGTTGACGCTCTATCAATATTGTTGCTAGCTTCATCAAGTTTCTTTTTAGTTTTATCTAAAATAGATCCAAAATCTCCAAACTCTGTTTTTACTTTAGCTAATAATTCCCAAACTTCACTAGAGCGTTTTTCAATTGCCAAAGTTCTAAAACCCATTTGCAGACTGTTTAAAAATGCGGATAAGGTCGTTGGCCCAGTTATCGTAATTTTAAATTCTCTTTGCATTATTTCAAATAATCCAATATTTCTTAATACTTCCGCATACAGGCCTTCAAATGGTAAAAACATAATTCCAAAATCCGTTGTATTTGGAGGGTCTAGATATTTTTCTCTAATATCTTTAGCACATAATTTAACTGTACTAACTAATTTCTTTACAGCCTCATCAATTAATTGAGGATTTCCAACCTCGTAAGCATCTAAAAGTTTTTGATACACTTCAGAAGGAAATTTCGAATCTATAGGCAACCAAACAGTTTTATCTTTATCGTTTCTTCCAGGTAGCTTTACAGCAAATTCCACAGAAGCGTTACTTCCAACTTTTGTTTTTACATCTTTGGAGAACTGATCAGGAGCCAAAATTTGTTCAAGTAAGTTTGCTAATTGGTATTCTCCTAAGATTCCTTTAGTTTTAACATTTGAAAGCACTTTTTTTAAATCCCCAACGCCAATTGCCAATGTTTGCATTTCACCCAATCCTTTGTGAACCGCTTCTAATCTTTCGCTTACTTGTCTAAAAGATTCTCCTAGCCTTTTTTCTAATGTAGAATGTAACTTTTCATCAACAGTCTCTCTCATTTTTTCTAGTTTGGTATTGTTATCTTCTTGCATTGATTTAAGCTTGCTCTCAACAGTTTCCCTTATTTTATCAAGATTTAATTCTAATACCTGAATCATTTCTGTTTGTTTCTGAATCAAAGCATCAAATTTTTGCTTTTGATGTTCGTTCAATTCTTTTACATCGAGATTGAATCTGTCCTCAAATGATTTTAAAGAATTACTCAATTCCTCCCTATTTAGTTTTGAATTTTTGTTAGATTCAGACTGAATATTTTGAAGTTTATCTTCATTTAACTTAGTAAGTGTAGTCAATTGGTTTGAAAATGCCTCCAATTGATCTTTTTGAAACTTTGAAATATCTAACATTTGAGCATTAACAGAATCACCATATCTATTAAAAGAAGAGGATATTTCACCTCTGATATCTTTAAAATTATTGCTAAATTCTTCTCTATTTCTTAAAAATTCATCTTTTACGTTTTTATCAATCCGATCCAAACTTTTTTCATAATTCTGAATAGCGTTATTGATAGTTGAATAATCCAGAGTATTTTGTTTATTCCTGAATCTAATTGTTATGAAGATATCAACAATGATTAATAATGTAATCCCTATTAATAATACTTCTATCATTCCTTTTATTTACTCTTCTTTTGTTTTGCTTCGTCAAGGTATTTTTTAACAAGCGGTTCAAGCGTAGGCTGAAGCTTTATGCCGGTCTCGATATCGCTTATTGACTTATCGTAATCGCCAAGATATAAATAGGCGATGCCCCTTCTGCAATACGCCTCGGCATTATTTTTATCAATATCCAAAACGCGGTTATAGTCCTCAATAGCCTCTTTGTACTTTCCCATCTCACGCAGAATTGCGCCGCGCGAGTTCAGAGCATTTAGGTTATTAGGCGCAAGCTCAACAGCTTTATCCTCATCATTAATAGCCTTTAGCGTATCGCCGTAGAAAAATCTCATAGCTCCCCTGTTTCTGTATGCTTCAGCATTGCCAGGGTCAATTTCAATAGCTTTGTCTATCAGGCTGAATGCATCATCATACTTCGATTCAGAAAACTCAAGCGAAGCAAGCGCTATCATTGAAGTCCCGTCATTGGGGTTTAAAGACAGCGCTTTTTTGTAATCCGCCGAAGCATCATCAAACTTCTGCAAAAGAACGTTAAGAGCTCCCCTGCCGGAATATGCCTTAAAGTTATTGGGATCAAGCCCGATAGCTTTATTAAAATCACTTGACGCGTCAACTTCCTTCTTCAAAAGCAAAAGCACGTTCCCTCTTTGTATGTATCCTTTTGAGCTATCGGGCGAAGCTTTTACATAATCATTAAAATATCCAAGCGCTTCGGTAAGCGAGTTCCTTCCAAAAGCGTCCTGACCCTTATCAAACAGATCTTCGGCATTTTGCGCATAAGATGTGTAACAGAATAATGATACGAACAATATAACAATGATCTTATACAATTTATGTTGTTTTTGATTTTACAATTTCACTGACGGTTCTTCCGTCATACTTGCCGGAATATTTTTCTTTAAAATACGGCATTATATCTTTCATGCCCTTTCCTTCAGCAACAAGCTCCGCGACTATTTTTTCAATTTCATCTTTGCTAAGCTGCTTAGGCAGATAACTTTCAAGAATTTCTTTTTCGGATTTAAGCTTGGTCTTTGTAGCCTCCGGAATATCCAGGGCCAGAGTTTCATCAATGTTTTTTAAAAACTTTCTGATAATTTTAAGCTCATCCTCTTCGGTAAGCTCTTTGCCGCTTTTGGAAAGCGTAAATATTTCTGAGAATAAAGTAGAAAGAAGGTTTGACTTTACGGTATCTTTCACCTTTTTGGCTTCGAACATATCCTTCCTGATGGCGTCCATCAACATATAGAAAATCTTCCTTTCTTGTGTATTGAATTACAAAGATAACCAATACCGAAGCAATAAGAAATGAAGAAAAAATGTGCGAAAAAACTAAAATTATCCTGATTTGAAAGTTTTTAGTCGTTCTGATACATACAAAACTTATTTTAATCCCTATGTTTATTCAACCCACGATTTTAGTCGTGGGTTAACATAAATGTTGGATATCAAAACCGTTTCAACGGTTTCCGGGATTTTCAAATAAATGAGTGGGCGCTCCTGGAAAAGCAGCAAGGCGCAAAACCCACTTCAGCATACAAAGGGCTAACTTGGTAATCAAACAAAAATCATTTTATTTATAAAACCAAGATTCCCGCCTGCCTGTAACAGGCAGGCTTTCGCGGGAATGACATAGCCTTATTTCGCCGTTGTTGGTGTTATCACCAACAACATTATTTGCAGGAAAGAACCCGGAGATCCCGGCTCTGTTGGCGCCTATCCGCCAAAGAAGGGTTATCATCGACAACTTTTTAAATCATATTGAATTGTTTCAAACCAATATAAAAATTAAATTAGAGAAATTTAATCGCAATTATATATATGGCAAAATTATTTGGAACAGGCACCGCGCTTGTAACTCCGTTCAAAAAAAGCGGCGTTGTTGATGAATCGGCTTTAAGAAAATTAGTTGATTGGCAGATAAAGAATAAAGTTGAGTTTTTGATTTCCTGCGCAACTACAGGCGAATCGGCAACAATGACAAGAGGCGAAAGAAGACGCGTAACCGAAATAATCCTGGAACAGGCTAACGGCAGAGTTCCGGTTGTTGCAGGCACGGGTACTAATTCAACTATTGATTCGATTCATCTTACAAATGACGCAAAACAGGCCGGCATAGATACTGTTCTGCTTGTCGGGCCGTACTACAATAAACCGACCCAGGAAGGTTATTTCCAGCATTTCAGAACAATCGCGGAAGAATGCGACGTTAAGGTGGTTCTTTACAACGTGCCCGGAAGAACTGCGGGCAACATCAACGCTGAAACAACTCTAAGATTAGCCGAGGAAGTTGAAAATGTTGTCGCTATCAAAGAGGCATCCAACAATATGGAACAGATAATGCAGATACTAAAACATTGCCCGAAAAATTTTGCCGTTCTATCAGGCGAGGATTCTTTTACCTTCCCAATTATCGCATGCGGCGGACACGGAGTAATTGCAGTTGTTTCAAATGAAGTTCCAAAGGACTTTGGGGACATGGTCAGATTTGCATTGAAAGGCGATTTTGTTAAGGCGCGCCAGCTGCACTATAAGCTTCTGGATTTGATGAAAGCAAATTTTCTTGAGTCCAGTCCGATCCCCGTTAAAACTGCTCTCAGCATGATGGGTATGATGGAAGAAAATTTCAGGCTGCCGCTTACAAAAATTTCGGCGGATAATAGACTTAAATTGAAAAAAGTTTTGAAGGCTTTAAAACTGATCAAATAACGCTTTTGTTATAGTAAATATTCAAAAAAATCCTGTCTGCATCAGACAGGATTTTTTCATTTTGAAAAATATGTTGTTAATCTAAAATCTTTTACGAATTTTTACTCTGTGCCTGACCCTTCTCTTTATTATTTTTTTGACCCTTTCAGTTCTCTTATACTTAAGCGGGTGTTCAATATTCTCAGCTTTCAGTTTATCGTCCCTGCTCTTATACCTCTTAAGCGGTTCGTTATAAACTGACACTTTATCGTCTCCCACTCCTGCCAATGACTTGTCGTTAACATATTTAAGAGATTTCTCGTTTACAGGCATGCCGGTAGTTTTTTCAATATCGTTAGCATCGGGTCCCGCAAGTGTAACCGCTTCGTTTTGTTCACGCATATTAAGCAGGCTTTTTGAACCCGAAACAAGATTCCGGTTTTCAGAAACCGCAGTAATGTTGGCGCCGTTTATATCGTTTGCAAAATTTGCCTTATTAACAAAAACCCAATCGGCATCATTATATTTATATCTGTAATTAAACTCGGTTATTCCGGCATCCATTCTCCATTTAGCTCTTGGAGATAGAGCGCACCAGCCTATATGGTTATCAGCTACTCTCCAGGTCACCCATGCAGGCGCCCAAACATAACCGGGCATCCATACCCAGCCCAGTTTTGCAGAATGCCACCACCTGCCGTAATGATAAACCGCCCAGCCCCAGCCTTCATTTGAATTCCAGAACCATCCTCTGTCTGTATAGACCCAGCTTCCGTTTGTATAAGGCCTCCAGTCAGCTCCTGCTCCGGATGGCCGCCATATAAATACTAAACTTTCATCGCCTGAGATTGAACTGAAGCTTTGCCCGTTTCCGTCGCCCATATCCTCATCTACTTCTTCTTTCGAGATCTGAATCCATTCGCCAACCGGCGAAAGAATGTCATAAAATGACTGAAATGAAACTGCATTGAGATACAGGTTTTCTACGCTGTCTGGAGGCGCGTCCAGATTAACGTCTATATTGCCAACTTTTTGCAGAAGGCTATCTTCTGACTGCGAATATACATTATTAACGGCAAACAACCCTGATAACAGGACCGCAAACAAAAAATATGTAGCAAAATTCTTCATTTAAGCTAAAATTATAAAATTCAGAATATTATTAGGCTCATAAAGTTTGACATGCCGAAACCCAAAAAGTTTAATGTAATTTCCTTCTTTTATTAAGGTATTCCATAAGCGATATGTCGAAAGGTGTGTCAGTTGATAGCAGAACGTAGTCAATATTATTAGAACGGCAGGCAAATTTATATTTGTCAAGGAACTCCTGCACAGCTTCTTTATATGAATTGACCACAGAAAGCGGCTGCGAAAGCATTTCCTTGCTTGTTTCAAGGTCTTTGAAAACTGTTGGCGAATCAAGTGCAAAGCTCATTTCCATTGGATCGAGAACCTGGAACACAATCACTTCATTTTTGTTGTAACGAAAATGTTTTAACGAATTTATTACAGCATCCTGATCGTCAAACAGATCGCTGAAGATCATAACCAGCCCCCTGCGTTTTATCCTTTCGGCAACGCTGTTCAAAGCCGCGGCTGTATTTGTTTTACCCGATGACTGAATATCGGCTAAGTGAGTCAATATTAATTTCAGGTTCTGGCTAGTCGCTTTTGGAGGAATTAAAGTCTGAATATCCTCATCGTATACAACTAGCCCTGCCGCATCTTTCTGGAAAAACATAAGCACCGATAATGATGCTGCAAGATAAGTAGCGTACTCAAGTTTGGTAATATCGCTGGTTTTCCCGCTTTCGGCTTTTGAATCTTTTTTGCCAAACAGTTTTTTGAAAGATGATAGTGAGCTTAATCCTGTTCCGGAAGATTTGAACGACATTGATTTGCTTGCATCTACTATAAGGTATGACTTGAGGTTTGTTTCTTCTTCGTATTGTTTGATATAATAACGGTCGGTTCTGCCTAATACTTTCCAGTCGAGGTACTTAATATCATCTCCGGGCATATACTGGCGGTGCTCAGCAAATTCTACGCTGAAGCCGTGGTAAGGGCTTTTGTGCATTCCTGCAATAAAGCCCTCCACAACTAAACGCGCTTTTAACTCAATATTGGATAGTTTGGAGATTACAGAAGGCTTTAGATATTTCCTGTAATCTGTCTGCAATAGTTCTGTTACTGGTTTGGTTTTTTTGTATCCGTGCTCTTATCCTTGGGCTTTACATCGGTCGGTTTATTATCGCTTTGTTTCTTTACATCAGTCTTATTATCAGGATTCTGCCCGTCATTTTTCTTGTCATCAGTTTTCTTATCTGTACTCTTTTTGTCGTCTGTTTTCTTATCGCCGGCTGTTTTATTTGAATCGGCAGACTGCGAATCCTTAATTATATCTTCAATTGAACGGTTATCCTGAAGCATCTGCAGCATCATCTTTGCCGACTCGCTCATTTTTTCATTTGGGTCATCGTCTTTGGGATACTTAGTTAAAAAATTCTGGTAAGATTCGATCGCCATCTGTTTATCTTTCAGCATTTCGTCATAAATAAACGCTATCATAAACAGCGCGTATTTAGATTCTTTAGCAGCGGGGAATTTTGTTGAAAGGTCCCTGTAGTATTTTATTGCATCGTTGTAATCTTTAAGATTGTCAACATATATCTTTGCAATGTTTGTATAAACCTCCGGGACTCTTGGAGACTGCGGGTAGTCTTTCAGGAACTGGCTGTAAATCTCAATAGCTTCATTGTAAGCTTTTTTTGCTTCATCAAGCTTGTTGTCGGTTTCCAGCTTCTTTGCATCTTCCATCTTATTCTTGGCATTAAGCAAATAGCTGTCTTCAGATTGTTTTGAGCATGAGCTAAAAAGAAATGTAACTATTAAAATCAGAGCAATAAAACTTAATTTGTGCATAGTTATGTTGAATTTAGATTAAGTTAGGTTAGAGTAAACCTGTAAATATTTAAAATTTAAAACACTTTTAAAGAATTTAACAAAATTAGGAATATACCCCTTTAGAATCAATGTAAAGAAATATATTGTGTTTTTAGCCTGTTTTATTACTTTACAAGAATCATTTTGCGGCTCATAACATAATCTCCGGCTGTGAGCCTGTAAAAGTAAACTCCGCTTGGGTAAGATGATGCGTTCCATTCCACTTCATATTGCCCGGGCTGCATCTGCTTATCTATTATCTTTGCCGCAACCCTGCCATTAATATCATAAATGACGATCTGTGCATGCGCTCCGCCGGTTAATCCAGCCGGAATGCCAAACCTGATCTTTGTTGCAGGATTGAATGGATTAGGGTAGTTCTGCGACAGCATAAACTCCGCCGGAACGCCGCTTATTGGGATAATACCGTTCGGCGATTCAAACTTTAATTTTACCGTGATCGGAAGATGGTCGGATGAGTAATGCAGCGCATTTGCGACTGTTTGACCGACTGCAAGATTCGGCGGTTGATTAATTGAATCATTATAATGCTGTCCGTCGTTTCCGTATGGGTTTAGCGACTGAGGTATATAAGTAACCCCGCCTTGGTCGATTACTCCTTGAGAAAATAAAATCATATCGAACCTGTCGTCCATTCCGCCTGTAGCTCCGCCGCCAAATGACCTGGTTCTGGTTGATTGAGTATGATATGGAGCATAAGCGCCGTTGTTCCATATTCCTGAAAGGCTCAGGACATCAAGAAAATATCCCTGTATTCCTCCCGGAGCCAATAGTTTTTGATATGCTGATTCAGCCGATCCGTAAATATTAAAATCGCCCATTACAATAAAATTGGAACCTGCAGGAAGAAGATTTGTAACTTTTCTAAGGCTATCCACCTCTTGAGCGCGGCTTAATTCGTTTGAAGCTCCCGTGCTCGCTTTTAAATGAACGGCAAATAATATTAAAGTATCATGGGTTACAATATGATAGATCTTGAACATGTAAATATTCCGCAGATCCGTAACGATTGGCGTGTTGCTGATAAAAACAAATTTGTTGGACTTAAAGTATATCTCACAATCTGTATCCGGACCGTCTATAAATGTGCCCGATTGATATACTCCAATGCCTGCAAGATTCAGCACATTGTCGCGAAATGCATTCGCCATAGCCTGTGATGTCATTTCTTCAACTACAAGTACATCCGGGCTAAACGCGTTCATTGTTGTTCTGAAGTAAGGATTTCTGACGGCAGTATCGCCTGCAACATAATTCAGGAGGTTATAAGCCATTACCTTAGCTGTATCCTGGCCGTATGAAGCCGCGGCAAAAAGCAAAAGCAGCGTAAAATATTTCAATGATTTCATGGGGAATATTGCGGAAATTCAAGCAATATAGCAAGAAACTAAAAGAAGGACAATGATAAGCGGTTAAAAGACTTTACAAAAATCTAAAAACTCAGTTTCTGCAATTCCAGAGATTAATGAAAATTGAATAAACGTAATACATTCTGCCCGTGATTTCATCAAAAGACGCAGTTCCGGAGCCTAATTCAGAGTTTATGGTGTTCTTTAAGTTCGTCATTTTCCCTATGACCCCATCTATATTGCAACTCATGAATGAAAGAAGGTCTTCTTCAGCTCTATCCCTTAAGGCTACTTCAATTTCACTTAAAAATTCTTTTTCTTCGAACATAGTTATTTATCTACGTTATAAAATAATTTATTTAAAAATCGTTAAACATACTAGCTTTACGGTAATTTTAATTAGTAATTAATAATAGTTTAAAAAGACTTAATATTACAATTTATTATGTACTGAACCTGATAAACCGCCTCACTATAATACCGACTTTATGAATGGTTATAAAGCATAGATATGATTATTTTGCTGTTTGGCAAACAATTCTTGAGGGAGAATTTGTGACTGAAGAGATATTAAAGAAATACGCAGATGTCGTTATAGAAGCCGGTATAAATCTTCAAAAAGATCAATGCCTGCTGATAACATGCGGTGTCGATAATTATGATTTCGCGCTGGTTGCCGCACAGGCAGCTTATGAAAAAGGCGCCAGATATGTAGATATTAGCGTTAGCGGCTCTAAATTGACAAAGATAAAATCCAGGTATTCAAATCCTGAAAACCTCAGCTTTGTGCCAAATTTCGTCACCGGGCGTACAATGGAAATGCTGGCGGATGACTGGGCGCATTTACGTCTGGATAATACAGAAGAAACCGACGAGCTGGCCGATGAAGATATTTCAAAACTGGAATCAATTTCAAGAGCAGAACGGAACGCTATCAAGCTGTTTACAAAGCAGCTTATAAGCTTTAATAAAAAATGGTGTATTATTGCCGTACCCGGCAGAAAATGGGCCGACAAAATTTTCGGCAACCATTATACCGAAGCAAATTATGAAAAACTTAGCGGGGCTATTTCTAAAATTCTAAGGCTTGATAGCCCCGACCCTGTTCAAACATGGAAAGAACATGCGGCAAAACTTCACAATAGATCTGTGAAACTCTCACAGATGAAACTTGACAGGGTGCGTTTTTGGGGCGGCGGCACAGATCTCGAAATTGGAGTGATTCCCGGTTCCAAATGGAAAGGCGGATACAGCGAAACTTTTTCAAATTCAAAATTCATCCCAAACTTACCAACGGAAGAAGTATTTACCACGCCTGATTTCACAAGAACCAAAGGAATGGCAAAAGTAACAAGGCCCGTTAAAGTTTTAGAAAAAACGGTTACCGGCGCATGGTTCGAATTCAAAGAAGGTAAAGTAGTAAACTTCGGCGCCGATCAGAACAAAGAAGCGCTTGAAAAATTCCTTGAAGTGGACGAAGGCGCAAAATACCTTGGCGAAGCAGCGCTTGTGGATAGTTCATCGCCAATTTTTCAAAGCGGAATAGTTTTCAACAGCATCCTCTACGACGAGAATGCCGCATGCCACATCGCTCTTGGTAGAGGGTTCAGCTCGGTACTGCCTGAATCCGAAGACGGCGGCAGCGAAAGCGATCTTAAAAAACGTAAATGTAACGTTTCGCTTGTCCATACTGATTTTATGATCGGGCACGAAAGCATTAACGTTTCGGGCTTTGACGGTTCAAATAAAGAAATTGAAATAATTAAAAACGGAAAATTTGTAATTTAATAATCCTGAATATATTGGTGATATTATGAGTGAAAAATATAAAAACTTGATTAACGGCCAGTGGAGAGAACCTGCCGGCGGAAAATATTCTGAAAACAGAAATCCTGCAGATAATAATGATTTGATAGGACTGTATCCATCTTCATCAAAAGAAGAAGTTGAAGAAGCAATTAAGGCGGCTAAAATCGCATATGAGAAGTGGAGGCTTGTGCCCGCTCCAAAACGCGGCGATGTGCTTAAACTTGTCGGCGATCTGATGAACGAAAAGAAAGATGAAATAGCATTTGAGATGACGCGCGAGATGGGAAAAGTCTTCGCGGAGACAAAAGGCGACGTTCAGGAAGGCATCGATACCGCTTACTATGCGGCATCTGAAGGCAGAAGGCTATTTGGGCATACTGCTCCCAGCGAGCTCCCGAATAAATTGAATCTAAGTTTCAGGACGCCTATTGGCGTTGGCGGATTTATTACGCCATGGAATTTCCCGATGGCTATTCCCACATGGAAGCTCTTCCCTGCTTTAGTTTGCGGCAATACATGCGTGTTCAAGCCGGCGGAACTGACTCCAAAGACAGCGCACACATTGGTTGAAATTATCGATAAAGCCATGAGAGAAGTTCTGGGGAAAGATTATATACCCGGAGTTATCAACCTGCTTCACGGAAAAGGCAGCGTAGTCGGCGAGGTTTTGATTGCAAGCCCCGATGTGGACCTGATTTCATTCACTGGCTCTACTTCTGTCGGGAAAAGAATAAGCGAAGTAGCCGGTTCATCGCTTAAGAGAGTTTCTCTTGAACTGGGCGGCAAGAACGCGCAGATAGTAATGGACGACGCCAACCAGGAACTGGCCCTCGAGGCGGTTTTATGGGGCGCTTTCGGAACAACGGGCCAACGGTGCACAGCCACTTCAAGGCTGATATTGCATAAAAACATCCATGATGAATTTATGAAGAAGCTTATTGACAGGGCAAAGAAACTCAGGCTTGGATATGGCAATAATAAAGGCGTGGACGTCGGGCCGGTTGTAAGCGAAGACCAGAGAAACAGCGTGCATGGTTATGTTAAGATAGGTAAAGATGAAGACAAAGCAACATTAGCGCTTGGCGGGGAATTTGCAACCGAAGGCGATCTGAACAAAGGCTGGTTCTATAAACCAACTATATTTACAAACGTAAACCGGAACATGAGGATTGCAAGAGAAGAAATATTCGGGCCTGTACTTTCGGTCATAAAAACTGAATCGCTTGAAGAAGCAATTGACATTTTGAATGATACTAAATACGGACTATCATCTTCAATCTTCACGCAGGATGTAAATTCTGCATTTAAAGCGGTAAGAGATATTAAAGCGGGCATCACTTATATCAACGGGGCTACTATCGGGGCTGAAGCCCATATGCCTTTTGGCGGAGTAAAAGAAACCGGCAACGGACACCGCGAAGGCGGATGGACGGTTTATGATTTTTACACAGAATGGAAAGCGGTCTATATAGACTATTCAGGAAAATTACAAAGAGCGCAAATAGATAATTATTAGTGGCGGCAGAAGAAGATAATTTAGGTCCGGAAGAGCTTTATGTGACTGCATATTCAGCTTATACAGCCAATGACTACCTTATGGCGGTAGAATATTTCACCCGCTATCTTGAAGTTGTGAAAAACGACCTTGAGACATACTACAACCGCGGCCGTTCATACCTTGAGCTCAAGAGATACGATGAGGCATTGGCGGATTTCGATAAAGCGATAGAAATTAATCCGATGGATAATCTGTCCTTTAATAACAAGGGACTTGCCTTTTTAAATCTGGGGGACCCTGTAAAAGCCATTGAAAATTTTAATAAGGCAATTGAGATAGAGCCATATTTCCCTGAATGTTACTGCAACCGCGGAGTTGCAAACGCGCAGCTCGGTAATTTCGAAGAAGCCATATATGATCAAACCCGCGCAACAGAGCTGGACCGAAGCTACTTTAAAGCATTCAATAATTTAGGCAACATTTATGCAAGACAGGGAAATCTTGAACAGGCCCTTAAAAATTACCAGGCCGCGCTTAAGCTGAACCCATACTCGCCTGAAACACACAGTAATCTCTCTTACACATATTACGCTATGAAGAAATATGATGAAGCCGCGCAGGAATGCGAAATAGCAATTTCGATGTTCCCGCAATTTGCCGATGCTTATACAAATCTTGCCCTTGTTAAGTATGATCTGGGTGACTTCAACGCCGCTTTCAAGAATTTCAACAAAGCCATTGAACTTAACCCTAATCATGATGAAGCTTATTATGGCCGCGGGCTTACATATTTTAAAACTGAACAATATAAAGCCGCGCTGGCAGATTGGGAAAAATCAATTAATATCAACAGGTCGCGGAAGTCAGAACTTAAAGAACTGATGGATTCTGCTAAAAAAAAGCTGAATTCATAACAGGATAAAGCCCGTTATTCGTTTAACCCTCATAAATACCCTAAAATTTACAATTTTTCTTTATAAAATTTTGAATTATCATAGCCAAATCAATTTTTCACAGTAAGAATAAACAGTTTGATGAATAAGATAAATTATAATAAAAGAAGCCTGCTTTTTGGGGTTATCTCTATATTGAATATTGGGCTTGCTGCACTGTTGTTCATGGGAGCCAGTTCGCTTGCAACCAAAGGGACCGACAATTTTATTGCTATGAAAGATATAGCAAAGGAAAAGGGCATTTCAATCGCCGAAAACCTGTATACGAAATTTAAAACATCAGATGAAGTTCGTAAAGATCCGCCGGAAATCCTCTCACAGCAGAATTTATATGATGTAACTAAATACGATCTAAGCCTTTGGTTTGACATTCCTGCCAAGACTATTAAAGGCGAATTGATAATGGAGGCTTACTCCATGTCTGATACGCTAAACCAGGTTTACCTGAACCTATACGATAACATGAAAGTCAACTCGGTCTCATTCCTTGAAAATCCCGATTCAAAAGATACTTCCGCCGATTTACGGAAAATAGGCGGATGGAACGACGCATCGTTTAAACAGGACAATAATTATCTGGTAATAAACTCAAGCGTTAAGATCCCTTCTGGGGAAACATTTTTGGTTAAAGTAAATTACTCCGGCTCTCCCAAGAAACTTGGGTTTGATTCGTT
>Ga0265331_10002050_pt1 | contig 13952 bp, 8 predicted proteins | sample 41923metaG_FD_202088 | JGI IMG/M metagenome (GOLD analysis project Ga0265331, IMG submission 202088) | Rhizosphere microbial communities from Carex aquatilis grown in University of Washington, Seatle, WA, United States - 4-19-23 metaG | ecosystem: Host-associated > Plants > Roots > Rhizosphere >...
CCCACCCGCCTCCAAGCGCGACGAACAAAGCGACGGAGTCTGTGATGCGTTGCGTTTCGGCCTGCACGCGGGCGATCGAAGCGGCGAGGTAAGTCCGCTGCGCATCGACGACGGCGAGTTGCGAGACGCCGCCGAACCGCGATTGCAAGCGGATCTTATCGAGATATTTTTTTGCGGCGCCTTCCGCGACGCGCGCTTCCTTCACGGCGCGGGCGTCCGCCTGCAAGGCGCGAAGAGTATCGGCGACATTTTGGAAAGCGTTGATCACCGCCGCGCGATATTGCGCCTCGGCCTGCTCGAGACCGGCATCCGCGGCTCTTTGCTTGTTGAGCAGCGTCATGCCGTCGAACGCGGTCTGGGCGATGTTTCCGGCGAGGGCGTAGAAGCCCGTGCCCGGCGTGAAAAGCTGCGCCAGCTGGAAGGCGCTGGTCCCGCCATTGGCGGTCAGGACGATATTCGGCAAACGAGCCGCGACGGCGACGCCGACCTGGGCGCTCGCCGAGTGAACGCCGGCCTCGGCGGCCTTGATGTCGGGTCTTTGCGCGACCAGTTGCGCCGGAAGGCTGAGCGGCAGCTCATGCGGCAAGGCGATGCGCGCAAGGTCGAAGGTCTCGCCGACCTCTTGCGACGGATAGCGTCCGGCCAGCGCGGTGAGAAGATTGCGTTGCGCGGCCAGGCGCTTTTCGAGATCGGGCAAAGTCTGGCGCGCCTGGGCCAGCGCGGATTGTTGCGAGAGAATATCGGTTCCGGAGACGGCGCCATAAGCGAATTGACGCTCCAGTAGCGTCAACCGCTCTTGTTCGAGCTCGATGATCCTGCGCGTCGCGGCGATCTGAGCGCGCAGCGACGCCTCTTCGATCGCCGCCTTGGCGACATTGGCGGCGAGCGTCAGATAAGCGGCTTGCTTTTGATAGCCTTGGAGCTCCCGTTGAGCCTCCAGACTCTCTACAGTGCGTCGATTGGCGCCCCAAATATCGGGCGCATAGCTGATCTGCACCTGCTTGGAGAAGAAGGAATAGGCGCTTTGAGTGACGGTCGACGTGGTCGCGTCGCCCGAGTAGAGTTGGTAGCTTGAATTCGAATTCAACACGACCTGCGGGAAGAAGGCCCCCTTCGCCGCGTCCGCGTTATATTGGGCGACACGAATGGCCGCGTCGGCGGCTTCGAGCGTCGGGTTACGGTCGAGCGCCTCTTGTATGAGCGCGTCCAGCTGCGTCGATCCGAACGCGGTCCACCAGCGCGCCGGGATAGCGGCGCCTTCCTTGAAGCGCTGGCCATTTCCGGGAGACGCGATTTTCTCGGGCGTGAAGCCCTCGACGTCGGGCGGCGCAGGCGTCTGAAAATCAGGGCCGACCGCGCAGGCCGACAGAGCCGCGGCGAGCGCGGCGGCGAAGGACAGATTTCGTTGTCGGCGGCTAGTCACGGGAGAGCGCCTCGACAGGATCGAGGCGAGATGCGTTGCGTGCAGGAGCATAGCCGAAGATGACGCCGGTCAGAGTCGAACAGACGACCGCCACGCCTATTGCATCGAGCGACAGAACGAGCTCCCACTTTTTGGGCAGGAAATAGCTGGCGACGTAACTCAGGCCATAGCAGATGAGCACGCCAACGGCGCCGCCGACGAGGCAGACGACGACGGCCTCCGTGAGGAATTGGATCTGCACATCGGATCGGCGCGCGCCCACGGCCATGCGGATTCCGATTTCCCTTGCGCGCTCTGACACCGACACCAGCATGATGTTCATCACGCCAATGCCGCCGACGATTAGCGAGACAAGGCCGATCGCGCCGAGCAAGAGGGTCATGGTGTCGGTAAAGACGCGGCTGGACCGCACATGTTCTTCCAGATTGAACATGGAAAAATCCTTGATGTGATGGCGCCGCGTCAATATATCCTCGATGATGCGTTGCACGGCCTCTATCGGCAATCCATCGCGAAATCTCAGTTCGAGATACTTAAAATGGCTGTTTCCGAGAATGCGCGTCGCGACGGTAGTGTAGGGCATATAGACATCGAGACGGTCGGCGGAGCCGGGGCTTTCCATCGCGACATTCTTCGCGACGACGCCGACGACGATGCAGGGCAGTTTGCCGACATTGAGGATTTTTCCCAGCGGATCTCCGTTGGGGAAAAACTTCTTCTTCACATTGCCGTCGATCGCCACGACCTGCCGCTGCGCCAACACATCTTGGCGGTCGAAGCCCGGCCCCATCTCGAACTTATATCCGTTGGTTTCGAAATATTCTTCGTTCCCCCCGGTGATAGAGGCGTTGGCGTTGACCGAGCCCAGCCGCAGCATTCCCGATGCGGGAAGAGACGGCGTGATGCTGTGAATGAAACTCTGCTGCCGCAGGATGTCGACGTCGGCGGCGTTCAGGCTCTGAATTTTTGCGGCGTCCGGATCTCCGAAGAACTTGCCAGGAAATATGCTGATAAAATTGGCTGGAACGTTTTTGAGCTCCTCCATCATGACGCGCTGGGCGGCTTCGCCGAGCGCCACCATCATGACGACTGAGACAATGCCGATGACGACGCCGAGCAATGTGAGGCTCGTGCGCAAGCGGTGCGCCAGCAGCGCGAATCCCGCCATCCGCGCCGCTTCGACAAGGCGGGGCTGCACCGCCGCCAAACCCATCGCGTGCGGCGGCGCACGCACGTCATCGAGCACGGTCGTTGGAGCAGGCGCTCCCCCTTTCACCGCGTGGTCTTTGACGATGCGCCCGTCTTCGACCTCCACAATGCGCCCCGCATATCCCGCCACATGGGCGTCATGCGTCGCGATGATCAGCGTATGGCCGCGCCGGTTCAAATCAAGCAGCACCTCCATCATCTCGCGTCCGGTGCGGCTGTCGAGCGCTCCCGTAGGCTCGTCGGCCAGAATGATCGCGCCGCCGTTCATCAAGGCCCGAGCGATGCTGACGCGCTGTTGCTGGCCGCCCGAGAGCTGATTGGGTCGATGCTCGAGCCGCTCCCCAAGGCCGAGCCGCGCGAGCAGTTCTTGCGCGCGCGCGTGGCGGGCGTTTTCTTCAATCCCCGCGTATATCGCGGGGATTTCGACATTGGCGAGCGCTGTCAATTGCGGCAGCAGGTTATAGCGTTGAAAAATGAAGCCGAACTTGTCGCGCCGCAACGCCGCGAGCTCCTTGGCGTCGAGAGCTGTCGTCTCGCGCCCGCCGACCCGATAAATGCCCGAACTTGGTTGGTCGAGACAGCCCAATAGGTTCAACAGCGTCGATTTGCCCGAGCCTGACGCCCCCATCATCGCAACCATTTGGCCTGCGCAGATATCGAGATCGATGTCGCGCAAGGCGTAGACTTCCTGATCGCCCGCGATATAGCGGCGCGAGACCCCGCGCAGTTCGATCAGCGGCGCGCTCATTTGCCGGCCTCCGGAGCCGGTTGATCCGGCTCGCCGGTAATGACGACGTCGCCTTCCGAAAGGCCCTCCAGAACTTCCGCCTGCAGGAAATTGTCAAGCCCGACCCGAACTTGCTTGGTTTCGACGCCGCCGTCTGGCTTGAGCACCCGGATCGAATAACGCCCATTCGCGCCCTTGTTGCGTAGCGCCGAGGAGGGAATGGCGAGCGCATTATGCGCGTCGCCGAGCTCTATCGACACCTGCGCCGTCATGCCGATGCGCAAAAAATGTTCCACGTTCGGCACATCGAACAACGCATTGTAGAACACCGCGACATTCGCAGTCGAGGTTGAAGAAGATTGGCTTGACGCGCCCGTTCCCACCGCGAGGGGATTGGAATAAGTGTCCGGTGCCGGCTCCACCGCGCGCAACTTTGCAAAGTAGCGCTTGTCCTGATCGCCGAGAATGGTGAAGGACACGGGTTGGTCGACGCGCACCCTGATGACATCGGCCTCGGAAATCTGCGTTTTGACAGTCATCGCATCGAGATTGGCGAGCTTTAAGATGACCGGCACGATTTGCGCGGCGACCACGGTCTGGCCCTCTTGCGTTAAAATCGCGACGACGTCTCCATCGATTGGCGCGGTGATTTTAGTGTAGCCAAGATTAGCGGCGGCAATGTCGATTTGCGCGCGCGCCTGCGCGATTTGAGCGTCGAGCGCGGCGATCGACGCCTCATCCGCCTGCAATTGCGCTTCCGCGCTCTCCAAATCCCGGCGCGAGGTGGCGGCGCCACCGATCATGCCCTTCTGGCGATCCAGTTCGAACCGGGACTTGCGCAGCCGAGCCGTGGCCGCCCGCTTTTGCGCCTCCAGATTGGCGAGACTGGCCTGCGCGGCGCGCAAATCGTTTTCCGGCAGAACGGGATCGATCTCCGCGAGCAGATCGCCGGCGTGAACATGATCGCCAAGCTTCGCTTTCAGCGATTTCAACTGCCCCGTGACGCGTGTGCCGACGTCCACTTGACGGATCGCCTGCAGAGTTCCCGTCGCCAGCACAGTGCTTTCCAGCGTCGCGCGCGCGACTTTTGCCGTCAGATATTGCGGCGCCGCTTGCGCGAAAAGCCAATGGAATAGGAAATATCCAACGCCGAGAACGATCGCGCCGATGTAAATCCAACGCGCGCGACCCTCCACTAGGGAACTGAACACCTTCAACGCTGTCATGATCGCCGACCATTGTCCTGTGAAAGAGACGCGAGGCCCTTTTTCTCACGAGCTTTGTGATAAACGGCAAGATCCGGGTGATCGGATGTCCGCGCTCGAACGCCAAATGCTCGATTGGCGCGACGAACAAGCGCGGTCTCTCCGCCGCGCCTTCGACGGCGAACTAGCCCATGAGCCCTTTGCCATCTCCAGCATGGAAGATGCCCGTTACCATAAGACGAGGCGAATTTCTAAACATCACCCCACGTCTACGCAAAAGCTTCAATAGCTCCGGTCGCCCATAGGCTGGCAAAGGGAGAATGCATTGCAGCCGCCAAGCGAGTTGCTCCTCCTGAATTGCCGTCATGCGATTCATATCAGTCTCCGTGATGCGAATGACTTGAAATTCAATTTGCCGGGCGCGAATCTTCGCGAGGTCGCCAGCGCGATGCGCGCGCCGTCGATTTTGTCGATTATGTGCGAGAGTCATTGACTACGACGGTTTTGGGTTTGGACGAAGCTCGAGAGCTCACGGCCCTGCGCGCATTCACAATCGCGGCGATGCCGTTTCTCGGGTTGCGGCCGGGACGTTCACCCTTCACGCGAACACTAAACGAACCGAAACAATAAAGGCGTAAGGATTGATCGAGGGCCAATGCAACGACGATTTCCTCGATAACGGCGTCTATCAGGCTTGTCGCATTCCTAAGCGAAACGCTTGACGTCCGCCCGCAAATCGCCCTGGCGACATCGGCCTTCATGACGGCGCCCGGGAGGCGATCGCGCGACGGCCGCGCCTTCCGCGGTGTGTATTGCAAGATGGAGGAATCGGTCTCGATCATAGGCGCGGTACTCCTTGAACTATGCGTTTTGTCGAACGCCTTCGGTCATCACGATCTTTCGCGCTTGACGGTGTAGTTGGCGCGCGCGGCGCTTCTTCCACCAGATGTAAACGCCGGTGACGGAAAGCATCGCGATGATGAGACCGATAGCGCATACAAAAGCGCGGTAGACGACATAATCCACGGGATCCTGGATCATATGCAGCGCCCGCAGCCAATTGGTGATCGTCAGACCGGAATGACCGGTGTTGACATGCAGCACTGCGTGAAAGGCGCCCGTGTCGGCGCTGAAGAATACCGTCTCCAATTTTTCGTCGGGGAAGGAGCGGTCGGTGCGCACGGTATAATTGTAAAGACGAGACGAGATCAAATGGTTCAGCGAGACGGGCTTCTCGATCTTGAATCCTTCCTTTGTCGCCTGTTTGGCCATGAGCCGCTCGCCTGCGGCCTGCGCCGCGCGCCAATCGAGTTTAGGCGGTCCTTCGTGTTCGCGCGGCGGGAACAACGTCATCATGAACTGTTCGAGCGGATAGTCGAAGAGTTTGCTCATCGTCCAATCGTAAGCGCCCGTCCTGTCCACGAGCGTGACGCTTGACCAGGCGAAGACGAAAAGCATCGACCAAAGCCAAAGCCCGCTCGCGCGATGCAGATCGAAATTGAGGCGAAAAAAGCCGGCCCCGCGCTTGATCAGCCACGCCGGCTTCCATCTGCGCCAAAAGCCGGAGATCGAAACCGGCAAAGTCAGATAAAAGCCGACGAAGCAATCGATCGTCCAGACAATCGCCAGGATCGCCAACACCCACGCGCCGGCGTCGCCGAGCGCCAGGGAGGTGTGCAGATCATAGACGAAGGGCATGATTTGGTGGACGAAGCCATCGGTGTAACGGCTGAAAGGAGCGCGCCCGAGCTCCTTTCCGGTCCAGGGATCAAGCACGATGAGGCCGAAGTCGATGTCAAAGGGCTTGCCCGTCGCGGGATCCTTGCGTGGGATGACCCGCAAGACGGCCTGATCGTCGCGGTTCGACGCGAAATAGGCGACCTGCGCCTTTGGAGCCAAAGCCTCCGCGCGCTCGGCGAGCGTCGTGAAATCGAGGCGCTCGGCGTCCGGCCCCGGTGGCGAGGCCACGAACCGCGGGTCGAGCAGCGCGGAGAGGTCCGAGCGAAAGGCGATCAGGCTGCCGGTGACGCCCTCGATAATGAGGAGCGCCGCCATCGCGAGCCCGACATAGCGATGCAGCCAGACGAAGACCTGGCGGGGATGTCTCCTGGATTCGCTCATCCGGCGCCTCCTTCGGCATTGCGCAGCCGGCGGTTTGAGACCGCGAATGCGACGGATTTTCGTGCGTGGCGTTTCTTCCACCAAATATAGACGCCGGTGATTGAAAGCATCGCGACGACGAGGCCCATCACGACGATGAAAACGCGATAGGCGAAATAGTCCAACGGGTCGCGCGCCATGTGCAGACCGCGCAGCCAGAAGGTCAGCACGTCGCCGAAATGGCCGCCGCTGAAATCGGCTTCATCCGTCGCGCGAAACGCGCCGGTGTCCGCGTCGAAAAATACGGTCGCGGTCTGTTGTCGCGGGAAGGGCCGATCGGTCAGCGCGGTGTAATTATAGAGGCGCGATTCCTCGAAGCGATTCAGTGAGACGGGCCGCACGATCTTAAAGCCTTCGTGCGCGGCGTGCTCGGCCATCAACCTTTCGCCCGCCACTTGCGCCTCAATCCAGTCGAGCGCGAACGGCGCGTCGCTGGAGCGGTCGGCGAAGAGCGTGGTCATGAGCGCCTCATCGCCCTGGTAGTCCGAGATCCTGGCCATGACCCAGCCATAGACGCCGATCCGATCGACCAGTTGGACGCTCGACCAGCCGAAGGCGAGGAGCATCGCCCACAGCCACAGCCCGCCGGCGCGGTGCAGATCGAAATTGATCCGGTAGAAACCGCCGCGCCATTTGACGAGCCAGGATGGCTTCCAGCGCTTCCAGAATTTTTCGAGCGTGATCGGCAAGGTTACGTAGAAGGCGATGAAACAGTCGATCGTCCAGAACAGCGCGACGGCGAGCAGAACATATTCGCCCGTTTGGCCGAAGGTGAGATTGTAGTGCAGATCGCGCGCGAAAGGCATGATGGAGGCGAGAAAGCGCGCCCAAGCGGTCGCGGGCTCCTTCTCGCCGAGCCGCTCGCCCGTCCATGGGTCGAGCGCGACGGTGAATGGGACGTCGGGATAGCGCCCGCCGGTCGCGGGATCGCGCCGTCCCCACATGCGCATGATCGCGCGGTCGTCGCTATATTCACCGAAATAAGCGACGTGTTCGGTCGGCTCCAGCGCCTCGGCGCGCATCGCCAGGTCGGCGAACGAAAGGCGCTGCGCGCCCGGCGGCGGCTTCGCTGCGACGAACCGCGGATCGAGCGCGCGGCTCAGATCGCCGTTGAAGGCGAGCAGCGCGCCGGTCAGCCCCTCGATCAGGAGGAACGCCGCCACCGCGAGCCCGACATAGCGGTGCAGCCCGACGAAGACGGGACGCATCTCAGAACGCGACCTTGATCAGGCCCCGGATGGTGCGCGGCGCGCCAATCACCGTGTTCTGGTTGTAGCCCGAACTCCAGCCTGGGTTAAATCCTGCGTCCTGACCAAAGGGAACGGGGACAAGACCACCCGAAGTGAAATAGGTCTTGTCGAACAGGTTATCGACGTTGATTTGCGTCTTGATCGTCAGGTCGTTGTATTTGAACTCATAGGAGGCGAGAAGACCCACGGTCCCATGGCTCGGCGTCGACTGGCCATACACATAGGTCCCGTCATTGACGTAGTGAAAGAACGGCAATAGTCCCACATAATCATATCTCGCGCCGACCTTTAAGCCCTTGAGAACACCATCCTTGAACTCGTAGTTCGAAGCGATGTTCGCCTGGTTGCGCGGCACGTAGGGTACCGACGATCCGAGAGGAGGATCGTAATTGCAGTTATTGGTGGAGCAGGAGGCGTTCTTGGTGATCTTGCTATTGATGTTGGAATAACCAAGATTGATCGTCCAGCCAGGCGTGAGCTCGCCCTGAATGTCGAGTTCGGGGCCTTCCGCGCGGGCCTCGCCGACGACCAGTTCGTGAACATAGTCGTTCGGAATACCGACGGGAATATTGGTCTTGACGAGGTGGAAATAGTCCGCCTGGATCTGCAGCTTCTTGTCGAGAAGCTGGAATTTGATCCCGCCTTCCACTTGCTGGCCGGCGCTCGGCGGATTTGGTTGATTCGTGCCGAGAACGAGGAGCCCGTTGTAATTTGGGCTATAGGACTCGACGTAATTGCCGTAGAGGCTGACCCATTCCAGGGGACGCCACAGCAGGGCCGAGCGCGGCGTGACGCGCTGGGCGACCAACTGGCTCCGCAGCGTCTGTGTGTCGAAGTTGCAAGGAATGGCGAACCCATTGGCCCAGTTCGTCGAATATATCCCGCAGAAACTCCCGCTGTCGGTGGTGGAGAATCTGCTGTTGATATATTGATAGCGCCCGCCGGCGAGCACTTGAAAACCATAGGGCAACTTGATCTGGTCCTGCAGATAGGCGCCGACGTTATCGGCATATTGCTCGCTGCCGTTGACGGGAGTGAGCGGGGAGGCGATGGTTGGCGGCGACGCCGGATTTCCAAACAGCGTGACCGTCCAAGGCTGGGCCGGCGTCAAATTTTGGCTTCTGCTGTTGAAGCGGTAATAGTCGGCCCCGAGCAGCATTGTGTGCTCGATCTCCTGGGTCTTGAAATGCCCGGTTATGTCGACCACCGTCGCATATTCCGCCTGTCTCTGGCTGAGCGTGTAAGGGGAGCCGTAGATCGTGACGGCGTTGGCGGCGCCGCCATAGCCGATCGCGCAATTCGTCGCGTTTGGCGTTATGCAATCCGACAATCCATACGGGGCGTCGTCGGCCGCGTTCATGGTCAGGGACTGCAAGAAGGCCGTCTGTTGGATCGACCAATCCTTGTTGAAATCGTGATGCAAGGTCACCGACGCGAAATCTTGCTGTTGCGAGAGCGGCGAAGGCACTCCCAGGTTCTGGCTGCGTCCGAGCCAGAGTGGGAAGACGTTGCTAAAATATGGCACCCACGTGAAGGTTTGGTTCAGGCGATTGTCTTGATATTGATTCTCCGCCTTGATCCAGGTGTCGGCGTCGATGTTCCACTTCAACACCGGATCGAACATGTAGTTTCGATTATAGTTATAGGTTTGGAACGATCCGTCGTTCTCGTAGGAGGCGGTGAACCGGTAAAGCAGGCTCTTGTCCGCGGAGAGCGGTCCGGTGGCGTCTAGCGTCGTGCGGTAGGATTGATAGCTGCCGATTTGCTGCTGGATCGAATAGGCGGGATGATCCAGAGGCTGTTTCGTGTTGATGTTGACGATGCCGCCGGGCTCCACCGCGCCGTAAAGGATTGCCGCCGGCCCTTTGAGAACCTCGACGCTCTGCACATTGGCGAATTCGATGGAGTTGGCGCCGGCGGAGGAGCCCTGGAAATTGTCGATCCGGACGCCGTCACGCCAATAGGCGCCCGTCGTAAAGCCGCGGATCGTCACGCCAAGGAAGGGCACGCCAAGCGCGGCGCCGCCGCCGCCGCTGATGTAAACGCCGCTGACGTTGCGCAGCGCCTCATCGAGAGATGTGACCTGTTGGTCCTCGAGCATTTGTTGTGTGACTGTCTTGGTCGCGAGCGGCGTCTCCATGACCGGCGTGTTGACCTTGGTGCCGAGCGATTCGATCGGAGCGGAATATGACGTGGGACTGTTGCAAACCCCGCCGGCGCAGATTTGGCCGTTGTTTCCGGGTCCGATGTCGGTTCCGTTGTTCGTTCCCGCGCCGCTTCCGCTGCCCGTCCCGGCGTCGCCGCCGCTGGAGGGCCGCGCCGCTCCGACGTCGATGATCGGCAGCGCCTCTTGCGCGCGAGCCGAGCCAACGGAAAACGCCAGCGCGATCGCGGCGGCGGATGCTATAGATTTATTCATCGAGGTGGCCTCCCACGTAGTTTATTGTATACAGCTCCGCGCCTTGACGTAACTTAAACACGCCTCCCTAATTGTAACGACTAATCAATCATATATAGAATTAACTATAGCAAAAAATGACCTAACTTCTCAAATACAACTCGTTCCATGGCGATAACGTGCCATAGAATACGAATATATAGTTATGAAAGATAATTACGCGCTGAAGCGTGGAGTTAGTATTACGCATACACACGTCAATACACCGATACATTACTCCACGTTGTCGATGGCCTCGATCAAACATCCGCCTCCGCGCCGCGCGGAGGCGCGATGGAACGGAAATTAAAGTGTCGCGAGACTCCCTATAGCTGTCCATGCCGCCGCGTTCCGCCTCGATTCGAGGCGGCCTCATGAGCGTGCATAACAAGGCAAGGTCGGAATAGAGTCGGATGAAGCGGTCGATTTGATTAATTTCGCGTCCGCGACGAACTTTCTTAAGTTCTGTGGCAAAAACGCAACAATCGGGTCGATCGTCGCTATTCGCGCGGGTTGCCAGCGGCGCGCGCAGGGTCTATTGCGCGACTGGACGTCATGACGACGGGAACTTCGCACCGGGCGGCGCCGAATGCGTATTCTGATCGTGGAAGACCATATCGACCTCGCGCGCGAAATCGCCAAGACGGCGATCCGCGCCGGCCTTGTGGCGGACCTCGCGGGCTCGCTGGACGAGGCGCGGGAGAGCATTCAAACCAGCAATTATGCGCTGGCGCTGATCGACCGAAGACTGCCCGATGGCGACGGAATGTCGCTGGTGCAGGATTTGCGCCTCGCCCAGCGCGGCCTTCGCATCATGTTGCTGACGGCGCTCGGCGCGACGAGCGACAAGATCGACGGGCTCAACGCCGGCGCCGACGACTATCTGACGAAACCCTTCGATCCCGATGAGCTGACGGCGCGCATTCGCGCCTGTCTGCGTCGGCCGGCCGGCGAATCGGCGCCGGCGATTGTCCTGGCCAATCTCTCCTTCGCGCCCGACGCCAAGGAATTGCGCGTCGATGGACGGCCCGTCGTGCTGCATAAGCGGGAGCTGATGCTGCTCGAGTCTTTGTTGCAACGCGCCGGCCGCGTCACACTGCGCGAAACCCTCGCGGAGGAAGTGTTCGGCAAGAGCGACGAAATGAACTGGCACACGCTGGTCGCATTGGCATCGCAATTGCGCGCCCGGCTGAAGGAGGTCGGCGCAAAGGTCGAAATTCACACCGCGCGCGGCATCGGCTATTTCGTGGCGAAGTCGAAGGCATGACCGGATCGCCGTCGCTGTTCCGCCAGCTCGTTGTCTATCTTCTGGCCATATTGTTTATCGGCGCGCTGACGCAAGCCGTCGTCCACGCCTTCTTTCTCGATGCGGGAATCGAAGGAAACGGCGACTTCAACATCAACGACTACTCCGTGCCGTCCGTGCGCGACATGGTCTTAAAATCCATCGCGCGCAGCCCCGACGGCGCGGAGCGCATCGAACCGACCGAAATGTTGCGCGAGCGCGTCGAACGCGACCCGAGCCTAAGTTACGCGGTTCTGAATCCCGATAGCTGCGCCACCATTCCCGGATCCTCGCCAGACCCGGTCGCCGCGATCGTCTGCGAGACTCACGTCAAAGCGGTCGCCTTTTGGTTCAACGCCCTCGACGACCAAAAGCGCAAGGTGTCGGGCGTCGTCTCGACGGAAACGACGCCCTTTGGCGCGTTGATCGTCTGTTTGCGCGGCTATCACATTCAATGGAGCGATCTTCCGCGAATATTCGCCGAGGAATTCTATGATATCGGGCTGCATTTCGGCCCCGTGTTCACCATCGCCGCCGTGATCGCCTGGTTCGCGGTTCGGCGCGGGCTCAAGCCTCTGAGCGCCAGCGCCGCGAAGTTGAGCGGCATCGATATGGAGTCGCTCAATCAACGTCTTCCCGAAGACGATCTGTTTATGGAGATCAGGCCTTTCGTCCACGCGGTGAACGAGGCGCTGACGCGGCTCGACGCCGGCGTCGCGCGCCAGCGCCGCTTCATCGCCAATGCGGCTCATCAATTATGCACGCCCATCGCCATTTTGCGCGCGCGGCTGGATGATCCCGAAGAAGAAACTTTGAGGCGCGATCAACGCCGCGACCTGCGCCGGCTGCAAGCCATTGTCGAGCAATTGCTGGTGTCTGCGAGGACGTCCGAACGCGGCGGCGAGACGAAGGAATCGCTGGATCTCGCTGTGCTCGCGCGGTTGCGAATAGCCGATTATGCGCCGCTCGCGCGAGAAAGCGGACGGCGGATCGATTTCGAGGGGCCTTCGTCCGGCGTCATGCTGTGCGGCTATCGCCAAGCGCTGGAAAGCATTTTCGACAATCTAGTCGACAATGCGCTCCGTGCTGAGCCCCCTGGCGGCACTGTTGTCGTGCGCATTACGCAAGGAGAAGGCGTAGCCGTGATCGATCACGGAGAGGGCGTCGCGGAATGTGATCGCAAGCTGATTTTCGAGCCCTTCTGGCGCAAGTCCGAAGCAACGCCGGGCGCTGGTCTGGGCCTCGCCATCGTCAGAGAGTTTGTCGAGCTCCATGCGGGCACCATTTCTGTCGAGGAAACCCCCGGAGGGGGCGCGACGTTCAAAGTAAAGCTGCCGCTTGTAAACGATTGAGCGATAAATTCCACAGAGCCGGGCCGAATAAACGCGTGATGGCGCCGAGGAGTTCGCGGTGAAGCTTTTCGCTTTGCGAACTCTCCTCATGGCGGAATGAGCGGCGATGGAGTTTGGCGATGTTGGAATATGGAACTGCGTGTTCAGCGGAGTGTTGTTTGATGGGGTCATTCACCGATCGGGCAAAGTCGTCCCTTCCGCCGGAAAAGCCGCGCTTATCGAAAAGCGATTCGGCAAACGGGCCAGAGATGCTGTTAAAGAACAGCAGCGAACTATCGGGAGATTGGGCGTGAACCGCGCCGGGTTTGCCGGAGGCCATTTCGTTTGAGTCACGCCGCGATGGCGGGCTCGTCGAGTTGCGCATAATAGCGCGCTTGGGCTTGGGCCGGCGGAATGTTTCCGATCGGCTCCAGCAGCCTTCGATTGTTGAACCAGTCGACCCATTCGAGCGTGGCGAACTCGACCTGTTCGAAGCTACGCCATGGCCCGCGCCGCCAGATTGCCCCGGCCTTGTAAAGCCCGTTGATCGTCTCGGCGAGCGCGTTGTCATAGCTGTCGCCGACACTGCCGACGGACGGCTCGACACCGGCGTCCTTCAGGCGCTCCGTGTATTTGATCGAGGCATATTGCACGCCGCGGTCGCTGTGATGCACGAGGCCGCCGCCGCGAACGGGTCGGCGGTCGCACAACGCCTGCTCAAGCGCGTCGAGCACGAAGCCCGCATGCGCCGTGCGCGAGGCGCGCCACCCGACGATCCGCCTTGCGAAGGTGTCGATGACGAAGGCGACGGAGACGAAGCCGGCCCAAGTCGCGACATAGGTGAAGTCGGATACCCATAGCGCGTTCGGCCGCGGCGCCTGGAATTGCCAATTGACCTTGTCTTGCGGACAGGGCGCCGCCTTGT
>Ga0265331_10002052_pt1 | contig 13950 bp, 10 predicted proteins | sample 41923metaG_FD_202088 | JGI IMG/M metagenome (GOLD analysis project Ga0265331, IMG submission 202088) | Rhizosphere microbial communities from Carex aquatilis grown in University of Washington, Seatle, WA, United States - 4-19-23 metaG | ecosystem: Host-associated > Plants > Roots > Rhizosphere...
GGCGAGGATGCGCACGTCCACCGTCTGGGGGCGATCTTCGCCCACCGGACGAATTTCGTTTTCCTGCAGAACACGCAAGAGCTTGGCCTGGGTGCCCGGGTGCAGCTCGCCAACCTCGTCGAGCAGCAGGGTACCGCCATCGGCTTCGCGAAAAAGTCCGGGTCGGGACTTCACGGCGCCCGTGAACGCCCCTTTGCTGTGACCGAACAGCTCCGCCTCGGCCAGCTCGGGGGTCAGCGCCGCGCAGTTGAAACGAACGAAGGGCTTGTCGGCCCGTCGCGAGCCCGCCACGATGGCCTCGGCCACGCGCTCTTTGCCAGTGCCGCTTTCGCCGGTGATGAGCACGGTGACGTCCCGGGCGGCCACCCGCTTGATGAGCAATGCCAGACGCGACATGGCCGAGGAGGAGAACACCAGTGAATGCAGAAGGTCGACTTCGCCGCGCAGCTGTTCGTTCTCGCGTTCGAGGCGCAGCGTCGCGATCGATCGCCGAACCACCTTCAGCACTTCGTCCACGTCGAACGGTTTGCGGAAGTAGTCCAGCGCGCCGAGCTTCATGGCTTCCACCGCGTGGCGTTCCGATCCGTGCGCGGTCAGCAGCACCACCCGAGGCGCCGGCATCATCGCTTGCGTGCGGCGCAGGAACTCCATCCCGTCTACCCGGGGCATGCGCAGATCGGAGAGGATCAGGTCGAACTCGGCGCCGGTCAGCTTGTCGAGCGCGACCTGTCCGTCGGCGGCCTCGTCCACCTCCAGGCCTTCTTCTTCGAGCAGGCCGCGCAAGGTGTAGCGGCCGACGGCGTCGTCATCGACCACCAACACGCGTGGTTTCATGTGATCGCCTCGGCGGGTTCGGGAGCTGCCTTCTTCGATTCCATGGTCGGCAAGATAAGTGTAGCCAGACATCCGCCTTCCGGCCGATTTTCGAGCAGCAGATCGCCGCCGTGCTGCCGCGCCAGCCCGCGTGCCAGGGCCAGGCCCAGTCCGGTGCCCCGCTCCTTGGTGGTCGTGCCGGCTTGGAACAGGCGCGCCTTGACCTCGTTGGCGAGCCCGGGACCATCATCGCGCATCTCGATGCGTGCGGGATCCGGAGCCCCGACCACCTTGATGGTCACCAGCGTATGCGCCGGTGCTGCCTCGAGCGCGTTTTGCAGCAGATTGATGAGGATCTGTTTCACCTTGCGGGCGTCGCAGAAGGCCGCGATGGACGCATCGCCGTCGACGGTGACTTGCACATTGCGCGCGTACGCCATCCCCTCGTGCAGCGAGACCACGGACTCGCACAGCTGGCGCAGACCTACCGACTCCTGGCTGAGCGGCGACAGCGGCCGCGAGAAGGTCAGGAACTCTTGCAGGATCTCCTCCATGCGCAGGATTTCGTGTTGCATGACCTGCAGGCGTTCGGCCCCCTTGCCCTGGACGTCGCGGGACACCAACACCGCCAATCCCTTGATGTTGGCTAGCGGGTTCTTCAGCTCGTGGGCCAGCTCGCCCGAGAGCACCGTCAGCTCTTGCGCGTGGGCTTCGTTGCCGCGCAGGACCTCGTCGCGCGCTTCCACCGCCTCGTTGATCATGCCGCGAAAGGTGCCCCGGACGGCGTTGGCGCTCATCGCGGTCCATCCCAGCAACGCCACGAAAGTCACGGCCTTGGCCACCAGCAGAGTCGTGGGCTGGGGCAAATGTGAGCCGCCGCCATAAATGGCAGGCATCAGGTTGGGAATGACCTGAAACCCGGCCAGGAGCGTAAAGCCAAGGACGAGTACGCTGAACACCGCAACCGAGATACGTAGTACGCGCGGCGTGCTGAACGTGCCGAGGAAGAAGCACACCACGAGAGCCATGGGTAGGAGAGGGCTGTCGATTCCCCCGGTGGCCAGGATGAGCGCGCCCAAGGGGAGCAGCTCGAAACCCGAGAAGCGTCTGTCGTCTCCCGGGCGCCAACGATCCCGAGGGTGCCGGTGTCCGAACACGAGGTGCAGGGGAATGGATAGCAGCAGGAAGCCGACGATGGCCCATCGCCAGATGGCACCGTCGCCCACCAGGGTGAGCGCCAGGAAGAGCCCAATGATCGGCAAGAGCACCAAGCGTAAACGCGAGAGGCGCTCCAGCCGCTGCCGCATCATGCGCATCTGCACTTCGTCGATGTTGTCCTTGGTGATGGCGGTCATGGTGTCACTCGATTCAAGCACGATTGGCGGGTCTGTGCAGGATAGGGGCCAGGACCACAGGCTGATTCCTCAAGGATCTGACGAGGCCGTCTGCCGCCCTCCCGGCGGCGCCTTGCCGGGTTTCCGGCAGAAACGCGATGCGCGCCCTCGGAAGGACACGCCTATGGTCCTCTTCAACCCTTGGCCTGGCCCTTGCTGTTGCGTCGGTCGCAACCGCACCTCAAGGAGACCATGCCAGCCCTCATTCGCATCGCCCTACGAAATGTTCTGCGCAACCGGCGCCGATCGCTCATCACCTTCTCAGCCGTTCTGATTGCCATCCTCGCCACGTTCTCGCTGCGTGGGCTGGCCAACGGAATGGTCACGGCCATGCAAGACGCGGTCGTGCACGGCCAGACCGGCGCCCTGCAGGTCCATCGCGTGGGTTACCTGAAATCCACGGGTGGCTCGTCGCTCGACCTCGACGTGCCGGCGGACGCCGCGTTCCTGGACAAAATTCGATCGGTGCCCGACGTGCGCGCGGTCTCGGCCCGCCTCGCCTTCGGCGGCATGGTCAATGCCAACGACACCACATCGCCCGCGTTGTTCTCCGCGCTGGATCTCGACGGTGAGCTGCGCGTCTGTCCCCTACGCGAGAAACTGGCCACCGAAGGCCGTGCCTTTGGCGTGGCCGAACCCGAGGCCGCGGTGTTGACGCCCGAGCTGGTGCGCACCCTGGGCCTCAAGTTGGGGCAGAAGGCCGCTCTGCTCACCAACGACAAGGAAGGCACGCTCACCGCGGTCGATCTCACGGTCGTGGGCGTGTACGGCCAACCCGGCTTGCCTTTGCCCGAGAAGAAGATTGGCTTCGTGCCCCTGGCCACGGCGCAAGAGCTGCTGCACATGCAGGGCCGCGCGACCGAGATCGTGGTGGCGGTCGACGACTTGAAGGCCATCGACCAGGTCAAGGCGGCGATCGCCAGCGCCGTGGGGCCCACGTACCAGGTGTCGACCTGGAGCGAGCTGGTTCCCTTCCTGAAGGACGCCGTCACCTCGTGGCGGTTCATGTCGAACCTGTTCACCGGCATCTTTCTCTTCGTGGCCCTGCTCGGCATCGTGAACACGATGCTGATGTCGGTGCTGGAACGCACGCGTGAGATCGGCACCATGATGGCGCTCGGGGTTCGTCGCCGCAGCATCACCGCCATCTTCCTGCTCGAAGCCACGGCGCAGGGATTTCTGGGCGGCCTGGGCGGCGCACTGCTTGGCGGCGCCTTGGTTTTCAAGGTGGGCCAGGCCGGGCTGCACTTCCACATGTCGAACGCGACCCTGCATGTTCATCCCTTCATCGACCTCGGCTTCTTTGTCTTCGCCCTGGTGCTGGCCACGGCCGGTGCGGTCTTGGCTGCCCTCTGGCCCGCCTTGCGCGCCAGCCGTCTTCGCCCCGTCACAGCTCTTGCTTCGGTGTAACCATGCGCATTTCCCATCTCGCTTTTCGCAACCTCGGCCGCAACAAGCGGCGCACACTCGTCACCGGCCTCACCATCGCGTTCGGCGTTTTCGCCATCGTCTTCTTGCAGTCCTTCGTCAACGCCTTGATGAGGAACATTGTCGAGGTGTCGGTCGAAACCAAGGTCGGCGCGGTTCAGGTCTTCAAGGCCGGCTACCTGGGCTCGGACGATCCCCTGAAGATGACCCTGGTCGACTCGCCCGAGCTGGTGGCCAAGATCCGCGCGGTGCCGGGCGTGGCCGCGGTCGCGCCGAGGCTGGACTTCGACGGCATGCTGTCGAACGGCAGCGAGGGCACCATGTTCTCAGCCAACGCCATCGATCCGGCGCGCGAATACGCAGTCTGCCCCCGGCGTGCCACCTACTTGGCGAAGGGATCGAAACCGCTCGGTCCTGGATCCGAGGAGGCCATCCTGGTGGGGCAAACCCTGGTCGAGTCCCTGGAGGCCAAGCAAGGGTCCAGCCTGGTCATGCAAGCCTCGGGCGCCCACGGGGGCGTCAACGCCCTGGACGTCAGCGTGCAAGGCTTCTTGCGCACGACGCACCCGTCGGAATCCAAGCGAGCCACCACAGTCACCCTGGCCTTCGCGCAAAAACTCCTGCGCATGCCGGGCGCGATCACCCACTACGTGGTCGGCGTCGACAACGTGGACAAGCTGGACCAAGTGGCCGGCCGCCTGCGCACCGCCCTGGGCCCGGACTTTCAGGTCACCACCTGGCGTGACCTGGACACCACCAACGCCGGCCGCGCCAAGATCATTGCCGGCCTGATGACCGTGGTGACGGTGATCCTGTTCCTGCTGGTGATGACCGGCGTGGTGAACACCATGCTCATGTCGGTCTACGAGCGCATCCGCGAGATCGGCACCATGCTGGCTGTGGGCGTCCGGCGCCGGCAAATTCGCCTGCTCTTCGTGTGTGAGGCCGCGTTCATGGCGTTGGCCAGCGCACTCGCTGGCTCGATACTGGGCGCGCTGGTCGTGCGTCTGATCGGCCGCGGTGGCTTCACGCATGCCTTCGGCCCCAACGAGGCGGTCACCTATTACCCGGCGGTCGGAGGCAGGTTTCTGCTGACCGTGATTGTGCTCGCCGTGCTCGGCGCTCTGCTGGCCGCGCTTTATCCCGCCTGGAAGGGCTCGCGCCTGCGGCCGGTCGAGGCGCTCAGGACCACCTGATTTCTAGAAAGGAACACCCATGATCAAAACCTTCATCGCGCTCACGTGTCTGCTCGTCGGTACCGGCAACGCCTTCGCCAACCCGCCCAGCGCCGACGAGCTGGTCCATCGCTACGACGAGGTGATGTCGCCCAAGACCTTCGAGTCGGTCATCGAGATGGTGGCCCACCGTCAAGACGGCACCACCCGCAATTACACGTTGCGCGCGCTCAAGTCGGGCAACGACAAGATGCGCGCGTGGTTCCTGGAGCCGGCGGCCAGCAAGGGGCAAGAGATGCTCAAGGTCGGCGACAACATGTGGGTCTACATGCCCAACCTCAAGCGGGCGCTTCGCATCGCCTCGCGCGAGAGCTTTCAGGGCGGCGACTTCAACAACGGCGACATCATGCGCGTGAACTACGTCGCCGACTACAGCGCCAAGCTGTTGCCCGAAACCGACCCCGCGGCCTGGGGCGTGGAGCTGACCGCCAAGAGCGACGAGGCCAGCTACGACCGCATCCGGTTGTGGCTCGACAGGGACAAGCGCTTGCCAGTGAAGGCCGAGTACTACGCGTCCTCGGGCAAGCTCTTGCGTTCGGCGACCTTCGAAGCCACGAAGCGCTTCCACGGCCTCGAACGTCCGTCGCGGATCGTGATGCGCAACGAGCTCGCCACCAAGCGTTTCTCCGAGATGACCATGATCGACATGAAGGCGGGTGTCGAGGCTCCCACGCAGAAGTTCGTGCTCGACGATCTGGGGCGCTGATCATGCGTCGACCATTCAGCACGGCTCTCCTGTTTCTCGCGGCGACCCCGGCCTTCGCGCAAGAGATGCGAGACGAGCAAGAGGTGGCAGCGCCGCACGAGAAGGCACAGGTCAATGGTTACATCAGCCAGCGCGTGGCCTACCAACAGATCACGCCGAACGTCCCCATGTCCACCCAGGACCTGCCCAGCATCGCCACGCTCACCGAAGCGAACGCACAGCTGAAGGTGAACCTGGGCACACGCGGTTCCTTCGCCTACGCCGATCTGTCGCTGGTGTACCAGGGCGGCTGGCTGTTCTACGAAGACGACGGCAACGGCGGTCGCACGCGGGTGCCCAACCACGACGTGCCGGACTTACACCCGGCGGTGGTGTCGAGTGAGCTCTATCTATCGCTCTCGCCCAAGCCGTGGCTGAACCTGCTGGTCGGCAAGAAGCGCATCACCTGGGGCGCGGGCTTCGCCTTCAATCCGACGGATTTGATCAATCCGCCCAAAGATCCCACCGACCCGAACTACCAGCGCGCTGGCAATTGGGTGGCTCGGGTGGAGCTGCCGTTCGAAAAGTTCACGCTCTCGGCGCTGTTCGCACCGCAGGCGCTGTACACGCAAAGCGGCCTACCTTACGCGTTCATGCGTTATCCGGACTACGCGCCGGCAACTGGGGCCGACGCCCGCGACCAAACCTCACACTACCTTCTCGCGGGTCGGCTCTATGCCTTGCTGGCTAGCACGGACGTGAACCTCATCTACTACTTTTCGAACGCGTACCAAGACGACTTCCGCAACAAGTCCCGCCTGGGCCTGAGCTTGTCGCGCTACTTCTTCACCGATTACGAGCTGCACGCCGAGGCCTTGCTGACCCGAGGGTCTGCGCGCAGCTTCCCGGTCCACGTGTGCGTGGAGGACCAAGCAGCCTGCGCCAGTGGCCCGTTCTTCACCACCAGCAAGACCGACAGCACCGCCTTCTACCCGCGCATTATCGCCGGCACCCGTCGCATGTTTGCCGACGAGAGCCTGCTGTCGATCGAGTACTACTACCAACGCGACGGCTATGACGACCAAGAGTTTGCCGACGCTGTCGCTCTCCAGACCTACGCCAAGAGTCAGCCCAGCGTGACCAACGCTGTCTCCGGCAGCGCCCTGCCCCAACGCTACGCCTTCGATCCGCTGCGCCGGCACTACCTCATCGTCAGCTACAGCAAGCCGCGCATCGCAGACGATTGGACCGTCGGTGCCGTGCTCATCGCGGGCGTGCGCGACCTCTCGGGCGTACTGTCGCCCTCGGTGGCGTGGAACGTTCGCGAGTGGCTGAACCTCGGCCTCTACGGCTTCGTACCCATTCACGGCCTCGGGGTCGGCGAGGCCCAAGTCGCGGGTGCCAGTTTCAGCGAATACGGACTTTCCCCCTACACCTTCCGCGTGTTGTTCGAAGCCCGCGGGTATTACTGACTCCATGAAATGAACAAACCAGAAAGAGCCATCATGCCAAACACACTCGTATCCATGAAAGACGTCACCAAAATCTACGAGCTCGGCAAAACACGCGTTCCTGCCCTCCAGGGCGTTGACCTCCACATCGAAAAGGGCGAGTTCACCGTGATCATGGGCCCGTCGGGCTCGGGCAAGTCGACCCTGCTCAACATCGTCGGCTGCCTCGACCGCCCCACCAGCGGACGCTACCAATTCAAAGGCGCCGACGTAGGCGACCGGGATTTCGACAAGCTGGCCGGCCTGCGCAACGAGAACATCGGCTTCATCTTCCAATCGTTCAACCTGATTCCCGTGCTCGACGTGGTGGAGAACATCGAGTTCCCGTGCCTCATGCGCACGCAGCGCGAGTCGGCGCCGTCGCTGCGCCGGCGTGTGCATGCGCTGGCCGACGAAGTGGGCTTGACCCCTTACCTCAAGCATCGCCCCGATGAGCTGTCCGGTGGCCAGCGACAACGAGTTGCCATCGCCCGCGCGCTCATCACCAACCCTGAGCTCGTCCTCGCCGACGAGCCGACCGCCAACCTCGATTCCAAGACCAGCGAGCAGATCATCGCCATTATGCAGCGGCTGAACCAAGAAAAGGGTGTGACCTTTCTATTTTCCACCCACGATCCGCGGGTCACCAAACACGCCAAACGCGTGGTCACCATGGCCGACGGCAAGATCGTGCAAGGCACGCCGTTGGCGGCGTAGCCGTCGCCTGCCGGGACTGCCCCTGTAAGAGTCTACGGTATGTAGATCGGTGGTGGCGGCGGTGGCGGTGGCGGTGGCGGCGGTGGGGCAACCTGCCCGGGCGGAGGCGGGGGCGGTGGCGCGGGCGGGGCCACGGGCGGAGGCGCGGGCGGGGGCGGCGGCGCAGGCGGCGATGGCGGCGCTGGCGGCGAGCCCGCTGGCGGAGCCGGAGGCACGCTTGCAGGCGGCGCAGGCGGCGCGGTCGCGGGTGGCGGCGGCGCGGGCGGCGCGGGTGCGGGCGGCGGCGGCGGCGGGGCGGGCGATCCTGGAGGAGGCGGCGGCGCAGGCGGCGGCGGGGGCGGCGGCGCCGCGGGCGGCGGCACGGTCTGCACCGGCGGCGGCGGGAGGTTGGTGTTGCTGATGCACGACGAAAGGTCGAAGATCATGAACTCGAGCGCCTTTTCCTGCGGCGAAAGCGCGGTTCGGTTGGCACAGCAACCAGGGAAGACCGAGCCATTGGCGTTGGTGGGATCGCCATCGAAGCCGCCCGTGGACGCGGCATCGCCCACGTGCAGGGCCGTGTAGACGAAGCGGCCGCACTGGTTGGCGACCGGCTGGTTTACCGGCGTGTTGAAGGTGAAGTAGTGCGTGTAGGTCGCAGGGCCGTTGAGGTTGCTCGAGCTCTGCGGCTCGTACAGCCAGCGCTGCGACGGCGGGTTGATTTGGTCGACGGCAGTTCCCTTGACTCTGCTCGAAATGGTGAGGATGCCTGGCGTGGTCGACGCGTGAACGTTCATGAGCCATTCGGAGAACGCCTGGCCCCGCGGGAAGGTGGTGTCGACCTGTGTGTCGCGCGGAAGTCCGCCGATCACACCGGGGGTGCTGGTGTACACCCCGTTCTTGTCACCGACCCAGGTGGCAACGTCGCCGAAGACCGACGTGGCGTTGGTGAAATTGCGGATCCAGGCGTAGTGGTAGTGTTCGGCAAACACGCGGCCACCAGCATCCAGATAGGCCTTCATCCGGTTGGGCGCGTCGGGATAGGATATGTAGGTACCGTTGGCCGACGCGGGGCCGCTGTCCGTGCCACCGCCGCCGCAGTTCAAGACCAGCATATCGTACTGGTTGAGGTCGGCTTGGCTGTCCCACAGGTGATCGCTTGCATCGGGGAAGGTGCCCGTCGATCCGGTGACCGTGTTGCACGTGTCAGCATCACTCCCCTTGGTCTGATTGTAGAGGCGGATCGAGCCGCTTCCGCTCGGCAGGGTGAATTCGGACGCGTCGACGCCAATCCTTCGCAACAGGCACTGCAGTCGCTCGGCGATGTTGTTGTCGCACGAGGCGACGCACTGATTGCTGCTATTGCAGACCTGGCTGTTACTGCACTTCGGCGAGCAGGTTCCCACGTTGGCCGTACACGGATGCGCCTGGCTGGCGGCAAGTGCCATCTTGGGCAGCGACACTGTGTTCGCGTCCCCGTCGCCGGTGTTGCGGGGCAAGCGGGTCATGGGAACGCCGCTGCCGTCCACCCAGCCGCCAAGGTCGTTGTTCGTGCATGGATTGACGGTCGGGATCTTGATTTGGCGGCGCCACTTGCCGATCTGGAACACGATGGGGATGTTGCTTCCGTTCGGCGCGTTGGTCAGGGTGAAGCTGCCGTCGGTGCCCGACAGCGCCGCCGCGATCGGCTCGCCCGACGGAGTCCCACACTGATCGCAGGTCGGTCCGTGCGTGATCGGATCGAGGGTTGTGTTCGGGATGTAGACCATCACGTTGTAGATCGGGTTCACGCCCGCCGGGTCGTACACCTTACCGGTGATGGTCGTGGAGCTTGCGTCGCAGCGGGCGACCTGGCAGATAAGCCCGCCGTTGCACACGCACGCATTGCCGCTGCAAATGGTGCCGGCAGGGCAAGGATCGTTGCAGGTGATGGAGCTACCACAGCCGTCCCCGATGGTGCCGCCGCAATACTGCGCGCCGGTGGAGAGCTTGCAGGTAAGCGGCACGCAGGACGCATCGCCAATGCATTGATTCTTGGTCGCGTTACACACCTTGCCGGCGCCGCAATCGGTTTCGTCACAGACCACGCTGCCGCCGCAGCCGTCGCCGATGGTGCCGCAGTACTTGAAAGGGGTACCGTTGTCGCAGGTCTTGCGGGTGCAGGTGGTGTCGCCCTTGCAAAGGCCGGTCGTGGTGTCACAGGTCTTCCCGGCGCCGCACGTGGTGCTGCAGTTCAAAGCGCCGCCGCAATTGTCGCCCACCACGCCGCAGTACTTGAATGCGGTGCCGTTGTCGCAAGTGAGTGGCGCGCAGGTGGAACCGCCCTTGCACAGTTTGTCGGTGCCACAGACCTGATTGGTCTTACACCCGCAGCTCAGCTTGCCGCCGCAGCCGTCACCAATCTCGCCACAATAACTGAAATCGGTGCCATTCTCACAGGACTTGGGCACGCAGCCCGCATTCCCCTTGCAAATGCCGTCGGTCCCGCAGATCTGGTTTGCCGCGCAGTCGTTGCCGCAATGGAGCGTGCCGCCGCAGCCGTCACCGTTGTCGCCGCAATAATTGAAATCCGTACCGTTCTGGCAGGTCACCGGAATGCAAGTTGAATCGCCCTTGCAAAGGCCAGTCGCGGGATCGCAGACCTGGCCCTTGGCGCAGTCGTTGCCACAGTGGAGGGTGCCGCCGCAATTGTCGCCAATATCGCCGCAGTAATTGTAGAGGGTTCCGTTGGCGCAACTGACAGAGGCGCAGGTCGGCCCGCCTTTGCAAAGGCCTGTGGTGGTGTTGCAAACCTGGCCGGCCGTACAGTCGGCGCCACAGTGGAGGGTGCCGCCACAATTGTCACCCACGTCGCCACAGTAGTTGTAGGCAGTTCCGTTGCTGCAGGCGATGGGCGGGCAGGTGGGGCCGCCCTTGCAAAGTCCGGTCGTGGCGTCGCACACCTGCCCGGCGGCGCAGTCATCGCCACACGTGATGCTTCCGCCGCACTTGTCGCCGATGGTGCCGCAGTAGTTGAAGGCGGTTCCGTTGCTGCACTCGCTGAGCTTCACGCATCCCGTGCTGCCCACGCAGAGGTGATCCTTGCACTCCCAGCCCGTCGCACACGGCGCGCTGCAATCAAGGGATCCCCCGCAGCCGTCCCCGACCTGACCGCCGCAGTATTGCCCGCCCGTGGGGTTGCACGAGATCTTCGTGCAGACCGCGGGCACACATTGGTTGTTCTGGCAGATTTCGCTGGCGATGCAACCGCCGCAGTCGTTGCTGCCGCCGCAGCCGTCGCCGATGGTGCCGCAGTACTTGCCCGAGCCAGTGCCGCATGCGACCTTCGGACAAGTCGGGCCGCCCTTGCACAAGTGGCTGTCGCAGGTCCAGCCCTGCTGGGTGCAGCCCCCGCAGGTGATCTCGCCGCCGCAGCCGTCGCCGACGGCGCCGCCGCAGTATTGCCCGCCGATCGGGTTGCAGGTGGTCGCCGTGCAAGGGCCGGCTGGTACGCATTGATTGTTCTTGCACACTTGGCCGGCGTCGCAGGCGCCGCAGTCCTTCGTACGTCCGCACCCGTCCCCGATGGTACCGCAGTATTTGTTGGCGCCGGCGCCGCAGGAAGCCGTCGGGCAGCCGGGATTGCCCGTGCAAAGTCCGCTGGTGCAGCTCCAACCGGCGGGGCAGTCGCCGCAGGTCAGTTTGCCACCCGCGCCATTGCCGATCACCCCGCAGTACTGGCCGCCCGTGACCTGGCAGGATGTGACGACGCCACCGTCGTAGCCTGGATTGCCGCCGCACAATCCACCGATGCATTCCACCCCCGCCGGGCAAGACCCGCAGTTCAAGATACCCGTGCACCCGTCGCCAATCTTCCCGCAGTACTGCCAACTGCCGACCGTGCAGCTCGTGATCGGCTGACAGCCACCGTCGCCGCTGGTCAGCCCACCACCGCCGTCTGAACCGGAGCCCGGCAGGGCATCGGGCAACGCGATAATCGGCGCGTCGGCCACCTTGATGCTCGCGTCGGGGCCAGGTTTGGCGCCGCCTCCACCACCACCCACCGCATCGTTGCTCTGGCATCCGGAAAGAAACCCGAAGACCACGAAGGCGGCGAAGGACAGCAGGGCAGTCCACTGCGAATGCTTAGTTTTCAACATAGTCAGTCTCCTACCCGGATGGAGTTGTGTGTCCCGCGAGCGCATAATTATACCCCAAAAAAGAGATCTGAAGAAGCGCCCACAGCGGCGCAATGCGACAGCGAGCCCTGCGCGACTCTCTCCTGATGCGCGGCGCAGGTCGGGCCCGCCGCCAGCCGGTGTCAGCGACGAATAGTCGGGGAACTACTGCTTCGCGAACGCCATGGTGACCTTGGAGCCGGAGCTCGAGTCGGTGAAGTGGACCAGCAGGGTGTTCCCTTGCACGCAGTAATCCTCTGGGCTCGAGTCCGAGCTCGACCCTGACGAAACCATGGCCAGGGTCGTCCCGGTCGTCGTGTACGTCCCTTCCTCGCTGATGACGGCGTTGCGGTACACGTAGTCGCAGTGACAACTGCCGGGCGAGCTCTCCCCGCACGACATGGACACGCCGGCGTCTGTCGCTGAGGTGCCGATCGGACAAGCGGAACCCACCGCGCAGGTCGATGGATAGCTTATAGACTCGGTACCATTCATCGTCATCACCGACCGGAATGAGCCGTCGGCGGCAAACGTCAGGGTGCCGGTTTCCTGGTAGTTGTCCGTCCTGGTGTAGGCCGGACAGCTCGCCAGGGTTGTGAGGGATGGTCCGCAAAGCATGGTCGCCGGCATCTTCCAGGCGCCGACCACCGAACCGCCGCAGGCATCGAACGAATCGCAACTCGTGCTGGTGCTTGGGCTTCCGCCCGCCCCAAGCGAGCCGCCGGTACCGACAACCCCGCCGCTGTTACCTCCAGCCCCCGCGCCACCCGTACCCGAGCCTCCATTACCACTCATGGCAGCCCCATGGCCGCCGTCTACACGTCCTTCCGAGCTCCCGCCGCCGCAGCCAAGGGCGAGAAGACCGGTCAAGCTCACGGTTACAAGTCCGCACGCCAAGATAGAGAGCCGTTGCATGAGTCCTCCTCAAAACGCCGCCTTGATTGTAGGAGCGTTGCGAGAAACAGACAATGTCTGTCCACGAGCCAGTGTGGTCGCCGCCACAAGGTCGCGCTAGCGCGTGAACGGCAAGTGGAACATCAGGCCGCCCTGGAAGGATGGCGAGCCTCGCCACTCGAAGCGGAAGAATGGAAAGATGAAGCTGGGGATGTTGCTCGGTCGGAAGCGCATCGCCCGACCTACGCGTCTATTCGGGCCAGTTGACGACCAGGCGCAAGCCAGCGTCGAAGGCATGAAGCCCGCGCAGGAGACCGTGGCGAGCGTCCCAAGCGCCGTTCTTCAGATCGCGCCCGACCGCTGCCACCACGCGCTCGACCACCGCCTCGGGCATGCGCGCGAAGCCCGAGGTGGCGTTGCGGGCAGCGGCGTCGAGCACGCGTTCCGGATGGGCCCAGAAGGACATCAGCATCCAATCGCACACGTCGCGCGGGATCGGCACCACGTCGACGCGCGTCCGGCCGCCGAGCCACGCCGCCAGGCGTTCCATGCTGGGAAAGATTCGCCGATCCAACGCGGCGACCTCGGGAAAGTAGTCGGCCATCAACCACATGGCGCCGCTCACCTCGGCATCGCAGGTCAGGAGCACGACCGGCCCACGCGAAACCCGGCGCAGCTCGCGCACCCCCTGTGCCTGCCACTCGTCCCAGTGGTGCAGGGAAAGCACGGCCATGGCCGCATCCACGCTGCCGTCGCGCAAGGGCAGCGCATGCGCCATGGCCCGCACCGCCGGGGCCAAATCGCACGACCGCTGGGCGGCCATCACGCGGCTGGGCTCGACGGCAATCACGGTGCGATCCCGAGGCTCGTACGCGCCTGTCCCCGCGCCCACGTTGACCACCGATCGAGCGTCGCCCAGCGCCGCCACGATCAACGCCCGAAAGTGGGGATCTTCCCGGCGCGTGCCTGCGTAGCCGTGGCCGATGCAGTCGTAGCGGGAAGAAATGTTCGTTGCCATCGCAGAGGTCAGGCAAGGCTATCGAAGAAGCCAGACCCTCGCCCGCGAAAAGCGAATTGCTTCCCGCGCGACAGTCGCCAGCCAGCGGCGAGGAGGGGATGGGCGCCGCCGGTCGAGAATCCTGCGCACACCTTAGCCAA
>Ga0265331_10002054_pt1 | contig 13947 bp, 8 predicted proteins | sample 41923metaG_FD_202088 | JGI IMG/M metagenome (GOLD analysis project Ga0265331, IMG submission 202088) | Rhizosphere microbial communities from Carex aquatilis grown in University of Washington, Seatle, WA, United States - 4-19-23 metaG | ecosystem: Host-associated > Plants > Roots > Rhizosphere >...
GGCGCAAATTCTCGCGTATTCACAAACCCGCGCCGGGCAGGGCAATTGCATAGAATACCGGATTACGGGCGGTCATGAATTACCCGGGAGGGCAGGTTTGAACATACAGCAATTGCGCGCGGTCCACGAAGTGGTCCGGCAGGGAATGAAAATCTCGTCGGCGGCCGACGCGCTGTGCAAGGCGCAGCCCGGCATCAGCCGGCAATTGAAGGAGATCGAAGAGGAACTCGGCGTCGAGATCTTCCGCCGGTCGCGCAATCGCATCGAAGGATTGACGCCGGCGGGACGCGAAATTCTGCAGGTCGCCGAACGCATCCTGCTCGACGTCGATAATCTGCGGCAGATCGGCGAAGAGTATGCGTCGCCCGCCGGCGGTTCGTTGACGATCGCGACGACCCACACGCACGCGCGCTATTCGCTGCCGCCGGTCGTCGAACGCTTCGCGAAGGCCTATCCGAAGGTGCAGATGACGTTGAGGCAGGGCACGCCGGCGCAGGCCTGCGCACTCGTTGCCGACGGCGAAGCCGATATCGCGATATGCACGGAGCCGCCGGGCGTGGCCGGCAATCTTGTTTCCCTGCCGCTCTACTACATCGAATGGGACGTGGTCGCGCCGGCCGGCCATCCGATCCTGCGCAGCCGTCCGATCACGCTCGACAAGCTCGCCAACTATCCCATCATTACGCACGACGCGGCCTTCAGCGGGCAGCGCGTGGTTACCGATGCGTTTTCCCGCGCCTCGCGCGCACCGCGCATAGCTTTGACGGGAGTGCACGCGGATGTAAGCAAGGTATACGTAGCCCGCGGTCTGGGTCTCGCGGTACTGGCGAAAGTCGCGTTCGAACCGCGCGCAGACCGGGGCTTGCGCCTGCTCAAAGTGGAGCATCTTTTTCAACCGAGCGTGCTGCGGATTTATTTCCGGCGCGAGAAAGTCGCGCGTTCCTACGTGACCGATTTCGTCTTGCGCTATGCGCCGCATCTGTCGCGCGAGAACGTCGATGCGGCCATCATGGGCCGGCACTTCGACGTGCGCGCCTTGATGCGGCGCCTGCCCGCGCTTTTGGTCAAGCGTTAGTGGGGGGGCTCCATTGCAGTAGAACAAAAACAGATGACTTCATCCGAAACCCTTCCTTGAGGTCGCGGCGGCCGTTGCCCTATCATTGCCGCAAACCAGGGAGGAACCGGAATGGCGAAATCAAAGCAGGCGGGCGCGCGCGGATTCGAGGAAGTTTCCAAGGCACGTCTGGGCAAGGCGCAGTCGCCGGAAATGCTCGCTTATGTGTGGACGCCGTACGCCGACATCGACGACGAGAACGTCGCGATCATGGCGCGCTGCAACCTCGCGCACACGATCATGCTCTACGAGCAGAAGATCATCAGCAGGAAAGAGGCGGCGCGCATTCTGGCGCCGATGATCGCGCTGCTGAAGAATGTCTCCATTCTCGATTTCGATCCGCGCAAGGGCGATCTCTTTTTCAACGTCGAAGCGCTGGTCATCGAGCGCGCGGGCAACGACATCGGCGGCAAGATGCACATCGGCCGCAGCCGTATCGATCTCATCGCCGCGTTGATGCGGCTGAAAGTGCGCAAGAACCTGACGCGGCTGCTCGATTGCGTGATGAAGCTGCGCGCATCGGTGCTCGACAAGGCGGCCGTTTCGGTCGATGTCGTGATGCCTGCGTATACGCATCTGCAGCCGGCGCAGGTGGCGACGTTCGGCCATTACCTGATCGCGTTTCACGACGCGCTGACGCGCGACATGAAGCGGCTGCTCGCGGCCTACGACTCGCTCAACGAATCGCCGCTGGGTGCTGCTGCGTCGTCCGGCACATCGTGGCCGCTCGACCGCAAGCGTGTCGCCGAATTGCTCGGCTTCGCGAGCGTGGTCGAAAACACCAAGGACGCCGCGCACAACTACGACTGGTTTCCCGAAACCGTCGCCGCGACTGCCATCGTGATGAGCAACGTCGTGCGCGTTGCGACGGATTTCTACATCTGGTGCACCCACGAGTTCGGCTTGATCGAGCTGGATGGCGCCTTCGCCGCCAGCAGCAGCATCATGCCGCAGAAAAAAAATCCGTATTCGCTCGAGATGATCAGGGCGCGCACGGGTGAAGCGACCGGCGCTTTTGCCGCCATCCTTGAAATCCTGAAAGGCGACACCGGCGGCACGGCGTTCGACATCAAGCTGTCCGGCCCGCGCATCGGCGACCAGTGTGTGAACCGCGTGGCCGACATGGTCGCGCTGACCACGCCGCTCGTGCGCACGCTGATACTGAAAAAAGAGCGCATGCTCGAGACCGCCGGCGATGGTTTCACGACCGCGGTTGCACTGACGGACACGATCGTCGAACACGGGTATTCGTTCCGCACTGCGCATCATATCGTCGGCCGGCTGGTGCGCATGGCGGCCGATCGCAAGCTTACGTACCGCGACATCACGCCGGCGATATTGAACGAAGCGGCGCGCGAAATCGTCGGCCATGATCTGAAGCTCGACGCGCGCACGATCAAACGCTCGCTCGACCCGGTCGGCTTCGTGCAGGCGCGCAAAGGGCTCGGCGGCCCGGCGTTCGGCGAAGTCAGGCGCATGATCGCCGCAAGGCGGCGCGACAACGCGCGCTGGCAGAAGCAGGTCGACTCGCGGCAATTGGGGGTCGACACCGCCGACCGCAAACTTGCGGCGCGCGCGGCGGCAATTGCCGGTCGGCGCGGCCGCTGATACGGAATGGCCACAATCTGCGAGCAAATCGGGCGGTACGTGGAATCGCTGCGCTACGCGGACCTGCCGGGCGACGTAAGCGACTACACGAAGCGCATTTTTCTCGACAGCCTCGCCTGTCTTTATGGCGGATTGCACAGCGATCCGGCGCGCATGGTGCGGGAAACTATCGCGATTTACGGCGGTGCGCCGCAGGCGACGGTCGTCGCGACAGGCGAAAAGACCGCCGCGCAGCACGCCGGACTCGCCAACAGCGTTGCCATCCGCTTCCAGGATTTCAACGACGTCTATTTCGGGCCGGCGTGGACCGCGCACCCGAGCGACAACATCGGCAACCTGCTCGCGGCCGCCGAATGGAAGCGGCGCAGCGGCAAAGATTTCCTCGAGGCCATGGTGGCCGCGTACGAAGTGCAGATGCGCTTTTCCGATCTGCCGGTCGCACAAAATCTGTGGCATCGCGGCTGGCACCATACTGCTGCGTGCGCATATGCCGGCGCGGCGGGAACTGCAAAGCTGCTGGCGCTGGATGCGCGGCAGACCGCCAACGCGCTCGCGTTGTCCGGTGCGCGATCCAACACGTTTGCCGAGATTCGCCACGGGAACATCCCGCACGACAAAGCGCTGTCGGCGCCGATGGTATCGAGCACGGGGATCTTTTATGCATTGCTTGCGGAGCGCGGATTTACGGGCAGCCTGACTCTGCTCGAAGGGCCTTATGGATTCAAGGCCGCCGTCGCGGGCGGCGTTGACGTTGCGCCGCTCGTGCCCGTGGCCGGCGATTTCCGGATACTCAAGGTCGGGCTGAAACCTTATCCGATCGAAGGCATGACGCCCGCGATGGTCGAGGCCGCGCTGGTTCTGCGTGAGAAACATGCGATCAAGCCTGACGAGGTAACCGGCATCCGCATACTCGCGCACGAGGAAGCGGTGACGAAACCAAGCTGGGACAGCAAGAAATTCCGGCCGGACAGCAAGGAAACGGCCGATCACAGCTTTTACTATTGCGTGGCGGTCGCGTTGATTGCGGGCGAAGTCACCTCGCAACAATTCGACCGCGAATGGCTGCAGAATAAAGCGGTGCATGCGCTCATGGACAAGACGACGCTGGAAGCAGATCCTCAGCTCACGGCGCTATTCAAGGCGGGCGCGCGCCCGGCAGCCGTCGAGATCACCACCGCGCGCGGAAAATACCGGCAGGAAGTGAAATATCCGCTCGGCGACCCGAAAAATCCGATGACGTGGGACCACGTGCGCGCCAAATTCATTTCGCAGGCAGAGCCGGTGATCGGGCGTCAGCACGCGGACGCAATCATGCAAAGAGCGCAAAATCTCGAGTCGGAGGCTGATATGTCCGCATTCATGCCATTGCTGGTTGCCATTGCGCGTTGATCGACCGGCGCCGCGATAGCTGATTGGAAAAAATATGAAGACACTCCGGATTGCGTTGTGCGTCTGCATCGCATTTGCGGCGGGATTGCAACGCGACGCGATCGCCCAGAACTATCCGGCGCGTGCGGTGCGCGTCATTGTGGCGTTCACGCCGGGCGGCGGACCGGACATCGCGGCCCGCCTGGTCGCGCAACAGTTGTCGCCTCTGTGGGGGCAGCAATTGGTGGTCGACAACCGTCCGGGTGCTGGCGGCATACTGGGGACCGAGCTGGCGGCGCGGGCGCCGGCCGACGGTTATACGTGGGTTATGGTATCGAGCAGTTTTGCCATCACGCCGAGCCTGCATAAATCGCTGCCGTACGAACCCGTCAAGGATTTTTCGCCGGTGACGCTCGTGGCGATCTATCCGGTGATACTCGTCGTGCATCCGGGCCTGAAGGTCGGCACCACGCAGGACTTGATCGCGCTCGCAAAAAAGCGGCCGGGCGGGCTCAATTACGCGTCGTCGGGCAACGGCACGCCGAGCCATCTCGCAGCGGAGCTTTTTAAATCCATGACGAACACGCAACTGGTTCACGTTCCCTACAAGAGCGCGGGCCCCGCGATGACGGAATTGCTCGGCGGCCATATTGATCTGATGTTCGCGACCTTGCCGAGCGCGCTGGGACATGTGAAGAACAGCGAATTGCGCGCGGTCGCGATCGGCAGCGCTCAACGCGTTTCCGAACTGCCCGACGTGCCGACGATTTCGGAAAGCGGCGTAAAAGGCTACGAAGCGAGCGGCTGGAGCGGCGTGCTGGTGCCCGCCGGTACACCGCCTGCGATTGTGCGCAAGATCAACGCGGACATCGGCAAGGTGTTGCAGGATGCGGATTTGAAGCGCCGGTTTGCAGCGGAAGGTGCGGCGCCGACTTCAAGCAGCGAAGCCGAATTCGCGGAAATAATCAAAAACGATCTCGTGAAATGGCGCAACGTCGTGCGTTCCGCCGGCATCAGCGCCGATTAGCGCCCCGCGCCACGGCTCATACGGCGAGGCGGTAGACGCGGGCGGCGGTGCCGCGATACAACGCCGCCTTCTCGGCCGCTGAGCAGTTATTCGTTATGCGCTTCATCGCGTTCCACAGCACGCCATAGCTGCAGGTCTGCTTGTCCGGCGGGAAATTGCTTTCCATCATGCAGCGCTCGGGACCAAACGCCTCGATGCACGCCTCGACATAAGGATGCCATGCGGCGGCGAGGTCTTCGGACGATGGCGGCTGGTCGCGCAGATGAAAATCCCAATTGCAGTAGAGCATGCCGAGGCCGCCGATCTTGACGGAGAGATTCGGAAACTGCGCGAGATTGCGGATATGCGCGTGCCAGACTTTGAACACTTCTTCGCGCCTGCCCTCGTACGGCGGGATGCCGAGCAGTCCGCCGCAATGGTTCATCACGACGTTGGCCTCGGGAAATGCGCGCAGCAGGTCGGCGAGATCGTCCAACTGCGGGTGGAAGAGCCACGCTTCGAAGGACAACCGGTCGTGCTGAAGGCGCCCAAAGCCTTTACGGAATGTCGCATCGAGCATCAAATGCCGCGGGACCTGATGGCGGCCGAATTTCGCGGCGTTGCCGACATCCCAGATGGTGCCGTAGCGGACGCCTTTAAAACGGCCGTTACCCGCGGCGGCCAGCGCTTCGAGCACGGGCGTCACCTTGTCGCCGAGCATGAGATCGGCATGCCCGACGATGCCGGCGCACAGGCGGGCTTTGCCGTAATTGCCGCTCGCGCCCATCGCAGCGATGCCGTTGACGAACTCGACTTCGCCGACCGGCTTCATTTCAGCCGGTCCGTCGGCGCGATACATCACGCCGGCTTCCACGAACACCGTCGCCACGATGTTGTGTCCGCCGCCGACGTCGCCCGCCAATTCATGCGTCAGGTAACGGCCGCGCTGGTCGTCCCAGACGTGATGATGCGGGTCGATGATCGCCAGTTCCGGCTCGAGCGCCGGTTCATGGCGCTGCTGCGTCCACGCTTCGGCCTCGGCCAGCGTGCGATAGGCGTGACCGCGGAATTCATAGGGCTTCTTCAATCGACTTTCTCCTCATCTGAACCGGAACCGGCACAGACACGATTATAAGGTGTCGCGGCTGTACGCTTCAGCGGCCGCATCGTCGCGCAGACCTCCCGGCCTATTTGCCGAGGCAGAAATATATCGTGGTCCCGGCGTTGACTGCGCTGTCGGCCCAGATCTTGCCGCCGTGGCGCTGGATGATGCTGCGTGCCGTCGCCAGCCCGATCCCCGTGCCTTCGAATTCACCCGCGCGATGAAGGCGCTGAAACGGCGCAAACAGTTTGTGTGCATATTCCATGGCGAAGCCGGCGCCGTTGTCGCGCACGTAATAAACGGTTTCGCCGTCACGGCGCTCGTATCCGACGTCGATTGTCGGCGCCGCGGTTTTCGCGGTGAATTTCCATGCGTTGCCGATCAGGTTCTCGAGCAGAATCCGCATGAGTCCGGAATCGCCGTTGGCAATCATGCCCGGAGCGACCGTGACCGCGACTTTGCGCGCCGGATCGTGCTCGGCCAGTTCGGCGATTATGTCTTGCGCCAGTGCGCTTAAATCGAAATCCTGTCGCCGAACCGGCTGGCGCGACAGGCGCGAGAGGCTCAAGAGGTCGTCGATCAGCCGGCCCATGCGTTCGCTGCCGGCGTGTACGCGCCGGAGTTGTTCGACCGATACCTCGTCGAGCTTGTTTTCGTTTGCCTGCAATACCATGGAGCTGAACCCGTTGATCGCGCGCAGCGGCGCCCGCAGGTCGTGCGCGACAGTGTATGTGAACGCACTTAATTCGCGATTGGCGGCCTCAAGCTCCGCGGTCCGGTCGGTCACGCGCGTTTCCAGTTCGGCGTTCAGTTCGGCGAGTTTGGCCGTGGCCCGGCTGCGCTCGATCAGGCGCGCGAGCTGGCTGGCCACGCTGTCGATCGCGTCGAGCAGCAATGTGTCAGGCGCGCGCGTCGCGGTGGCGAAGAATTCGAGAAACCCCGCGATTTCGTCGTCAACGAAAACCGGGAAGACGAAGCCGGCGCGTATGCCGAAGCGCAGCGCGATGCGCATCCGGCCCGTGCTCTGAATCAAGGCCAGATCCTCCAGCCACACTGGACGCCGCTCGCGCATGGCCACACCGACAAATTTCCCGTTGGGCAGGTTGTGCGAATGCTCCTCCGAGTGGCGGATGAATTCTTCAAAGTGCGCCAGATCCTCGCCGCGCCAGAACGACACCGGCGGTATGCCGGAAGAGTGGCCCGGCGCATATAACGCGACGCGCCCGAGCGTCCAGTTGCCGTAAGCGCCGATCAAAGCGACGCACGCCTGCATGGCCAGCTCCGGCGTCGTCGCCTCGTTGGTCGCACGTGCAAGCGATTCCAGGAGCTGCATCAAGGCGGCCTTGCGTTTGCGCTCGCTGATGTCGCGGAATATCACCGCGACGCCGATCATGACGCCGCACTCATCGTTAATCGGAGACTGGCTCAGCGCCACGTCAATGATTCGCCCGTCCTTGGTGACACGCACGGTCTCGAGATCAATCACGGCGTGGCCCCGCGCGAGCAATGCGCGGCTGCGTGCAGATTCTTCTTCGCGGTCGGGCGGGATAAGCAACGATACGCTTTGACCTATCGCCTCGTTGGCCGTATAGCCGAACAGCCGTTCTGCGGCACGGTTCCAGGTCAGTATTTTGCGGTCGAGGCCGCGGCTGACGATGGCTTCGTTGGAGCTGTCGACAATTGCGGCAAGGTACGCGCGCGTTTCTTCCGCCTGCTTGGACGCTGTTATATCCCGGAAAATCATCGCAACGCCCGCCATTGCTCCGCGCTCGTCGTTGATTCGCGATTGGCTCAGCGATACGTCGATGCGATGGCCGTCTTTGGCAAGTCGCACGGTTTCCTGATTGGCTACGGGACGACCCTTGTCGATCAACTCGCGGTTATGGCGCGCTTCGTCTTCGCGGTCCGGCGGGATCAGGAACTCCATGTTGCGACCCATGACTTCGGCGGCGGAATAGCCGAACAGCCGTTCCGCGGCGCGGTTCCATGACAATACCTTGCGGTCGGGGCTGCGGCTGACGATTGCGTCGTTCGAGTTGTCGACAATGGCCGCGAGGTAGGCCCGGACCTCTTCATCCTGTTTGCGCGCGGAGATGTCCTTGATGACCGAGACAAAATAGGCTGGCCGGCCCGCCGGGTCGCGCACGAGCGAGAGGCTGCGATGGACCCATAACAGCGTGCCATCTTTCCTGATTAGGCGCCGTTCGCTGGCGGACGTCCTGGACTTGCCCGCGATGATTTCCGCGCGTTCTGCCAGGCGCGCCGGCAGCTCGTCGGCGGGCGTAAGCGCGCGGGAGTCGATGCCGATAAGTTCGGACCGTGCGTAGCCAAGCAGCTCGCAAAACGTATCGTTCGCCATCAGAATTCGAAACGTGTCTGCTTCGACCTGTACGATGCCTACGGCGGCCTGCTCGAACGTGTTGCGCATGCGCTCTTCGCTTGCACCAAGGGATTCCTCGGTGCGCAATAGCCGCGACAGCAAGACGAACAGCAGCGCCAGCAGCAGGAGTCCGGACACGCCGACCGCGAGCGAACGCGCCTTCCAGCCCGCGAGCACATCGTCGCTTGTGACGCCGACCGAAACGAAAAACGGGTACCGATCGAGCGCGTGATAACTGTAAATGCGCACCCGGCCGTCCGTCGCGGAGGAGATCTCTACCGTCGCGGTTCGTTTGCCCGGGGTCAGCGCAGCCCGCGTCGGACTGGAGGAGGGGAGTTGTGCATTGAGCTTGCCGCCGTTGTCCGGCCACCGCATAACCTGGCTGAAATCGTCGCTGCGATAGATCGAGATGGTGCCGCCCGCGCCGATGTCGAGCGACTTGAACAGTTCGCCGAAGTATTCGAGTTCGAGCGTCGCAGTTAATACGCCGCGGAACGCGCCGCGATTGTCGTGCAGCGCCTTGGCGACGGGCATGACGCGCTGGCCGGACGTGCGCGAGACGATTACTTCGGAAAACACCAGGTCTGCCCGCGGGTTGTCCCGCGCCTGCCGGAAGTAATTGCGGTCGGCGATATGCGTGCGCGCCGTGGTGTTGCCGGCCGTCGCGTATAGCCGGTCGCCGCTGGCGTCGAAAATTCGCACGCCCGCAAGTTCCGGGAAATTGATCAGCTTGGATTCGAGTTGTGCGTCGAGGTCCGCGGCATACCGGGGTGCGGCTTGCGTGTTCAGCGCCGCCGGCGGAATGACGCGCGCGAGCTGCTGCAAATCAGCGTCGGTGCGCCGCAATGTGGCATCCAGCCGCGCTTCCAATATCGCGGCATAGTCACGCGTTGCCTTCTCGGCGCCGGCGATGGCTTCGCGGTAACCCGACCAGATCAGGTAGCCGAGCAGGGAGGTTACGGCAAGTGCGCTAGTGCCAAGCGCGATGAGGAGCTTGTGGCGGATGTGCATTGGCGGCTTAGAGAGGACGGCCATTATCCGCGTTCCCGCGGGCAAATGCGTATATAACGTCAATAAGCGCCTCATACTTGAGGGTTTTATCGAGCGCGCACTGCCGGCGCGGATCCGGCCGGCGCCAGACGGCTGCACGGGATGTATTGATCTTACCGTCAAGCCGGCCGGCTGCAGCCGGCCGGCGTCAGGGTAACGTTCCTTGCGGCAACGCTTTGAGCGCGTCGTAAATCTGGCGGTCGATCTCGATGCCGTCGCTCTTGTGGCGGGCGCGCTCGCGAAATGCGCGCTCGCCCGGCAGCCTGATTTCGTTGACACCCGGCTGGCGTGGTGTCGCCTTGACGCGCGCGAGCATTTCGCTCATGTCGCGCCGGAATTCGTCGAGCGGGACCATCAGGTCGGGCTTGACCGCCATGATCAGGTAGCCGTAAGTTTTATCGTCGCCGAGCCCCGAGCCTGCGAGCACGCCGAGCGCTTGCATCGCCAATCCGAGCGCGAAACCCTTGTAGCCGCCGAACGGCAGAATCGCGTGCACTCGCGCCGGATCGCGCGTCGGTTTGCCGTCGCTGTCGATCGCGACGTTTTCCGGCAGCACCGCGTTGCGCCGCTCCTGGAATATCAAATCGGTGCCCATGAATGCCGCGGCGCCGAGGTCGATCACCAACGGTTCGCCGGCGGTCGGGAATCCGAACGCGATCGGATTGGTGCCGGTCGCGGGGCCGCTCGATCCGGGTGCGGCCACGTGGATCCGGCTGCTCACGCTGTGGATGCCGATCAGTCCCGCGCGCGCGGCCATTTCGACGTAATGCGCGCTGCGGCCGCTGACCCACGAATTGTTCACGCCGACGACCGCCATGCCGTGTGCGCCCGCCTTCTCGATCGCAACCAGAGTCGCGCGGTACATCGTCACCATGCCGTTGTTGTTGCCGCCGTCGAACAGCGCCGACGTGGAGGTTTCACGAATTGCACGCATCGGCCGCCGCGGTTGCTTTAACTGCCGGTGTTCGGCGACGTTGAGTATTTTCGGCAACCCCGAGTATTCGTAGCCGCACAGCGCCGCGTCGACCACGTGATCGGCGATGATGCGCGCTTCCTCCGCGTCGTAGCCGATTTTCCCGAGCGACTGCACGGCCAGCGCTTGCGCTTCGTCCGCGGTGAGATGGACCCTGTGCTCAGAAACAATTTTCACGCTTGCTCCGTTCGAATTGAATTGCCACGCGGTTATTTCGGCGCCATGCCGGTTTGCCGCGCCAGTATAGCGAACTCCTCGACCTGCTTGCGCAGGAACGCGGCGAAGTCGTCGGCCGAATTGCTGCTGACGAGTTCGATGCCGAGTTCGAGCAAGCGGTGGTGCACTTCCGTAACGGCGGCCGCTTTGGCGACGCCATCGCGCAAGCGCTCGATCACCTCGCGCGGCGTGCCGGCGGGCGCCATCAGTCCGTTGAAGGTCGTGTCGTGAAAATCCGGCAGGCCCGCTTCCGCGATCGTCGGCACGTCGGGCAGGGCGGGCGAACGTTTGTTGCTGGATACGCCGAGCGCGCGCAGTTTGCCGGCGCGGATGAACGGCAGCGACGTGGTCACCTGGTCGAATCTCAGCATGACATGTCCGCCGACGAGGTCGATCACGGCGGGCGCAGCACCCTTGTACTGGATGTTCAGCATGCGCACACCCGCCTGCCGGCTGAAGATTTCGGTGGCGACGTGTCCGGTCGAACCGATGCCGGAGGACGCGCTCGTCAATTCACCGGGCCGCTGTTTGGCGAGCGCGATGAATTCCCTGATCGTTTTGACGGGTAATGCGGGATTGATCACGAGCACGAGCGGAACTTCGCCGGTGACCGAAATGGCCGCGAAATCCTTGATCGGATCGTAGCCGGGTTCGGCCATCAGCGCCGGCACGCGGACGAAGGTATTGGACACCGCGAGCAAAGTGTAGCCGTCGGGAGGCGCGCCCTTCACGTAGCGGGTGCCGACGATCGCGCTCGATGCGGGCCGGCTCTCGATGACGAAGGGCTGGCCGAGCGTGCGCGTCAACTGGTCGGCGACGGTGCGCGCGATCGTTTCCTGGTTGCCGCCGGGCGCCACCGGATTCACGATGCGCACGACCTTGTTGGGATACGCGGCGGTCTGGCTCCATGCATGCGGGGCCGTTATCAGTGGCACGCAAAGAACGCAAGCGCCAATACGCCGGCATTTGACCAGCCGATGGTTCTGCGCTGTCATTTTGCGAACGAGCATATGCCTGCATCCATGATTGCCTCCTCCGGGCGTTATTTTCTGCGCGGATGAGAGCTTGTCCTGCAGCGACGGCAGAGTCAAGTTGACGGAGGCGCATCTTTGCGTGCACTCTTCCGTCATGAGACGGGCCCGCCGTGCAGAACGCGGACGTGCAAACAGGAGGAAAACGATGAGTCCTCGGTATCCGGTCGTTGCGCGGGGGACGGCGTGCTTCATCGTTGCCTGGGTGGCGGCCGTGCCGGCACCGGTGCAGGCCGCGTATCCCGACAAGCCGATCCGCATCGTCGTCGGCTATCCGCCCGGCGGGTCGTCCGATTTTTCGGCGCGCATGCTCGGCCAGCGGTTGTCGACAGCGCTCGCGCAAAGCATAGTCATCGACAACCGCGGCGGCGCGGCCGGCAACATCGCCAACGAAATCGTCGTCAAGTCCGCGGCCGACGGTTACACGCTGCTCGTCACGGCCGAGGCGTCGATCACCATCAACGCGAGCGTGTATACGAATCTGCCATTCGTCGCCGCGCGCGATCTCACGGCAGTCACGCAAATCATCAAGTACGCAAACGTGGTGGTGGTGAACCCGTCCGTGCCGGTAACCTCGATCAAGGAACTGATCGCCTATGCGAAAGCGCAGCCGGGAAAGTTGAGCGCTTCGAATCCGGGAACAGGCACCGCGCAGCACCTTGCCGTCGAGCTTTTCAAGCTGACCGTCGGCGTCGACATCACTACCGTGCCGTATAAAGGTGGCGGACCGGCAATGATCAGCCTTGTCAGCAATGAAACCCAGGTCTCGTTCGCGACACCGCCGTCGGCGATGCCGCAGGTCAAGGCGGGCCGGTTGCGCGCGATCGCCGTCACGAGCGACAAGCGTTCGACGGTACTGCCCGATCTGCCCACCATCAGCGAAGCGGGCCTCACGGGTTTCAACGTCGAAGGCTGGGTCGGTTTGTTCGCGCCGGCCAAAACGCCAACCGCGGCGATCGACCGCCTGTACGTCGAGTCCGCAAAAATCCTGCGCGTTCCGGAAGTGAAGGAACTTGCGCTGGGTGTCGCATCGGAAACCGCCGGCAACCCGCCGCGCGAGGCGAATCAGATCGTGCGCGACGAGACGGCGATGTGGGCCAAAGTCGTCAAGACCCTCGGCATCAAAATAGAATGAGCAGCCGTCTTATTCCGGCGTAATTCCGGCGTGGGCGGCGACCCGCGCCCATTTCGCCAGTTCCGCTTTGACCAGCACCGCGAATTCTTCGGGCGTGTTGCCGAGCGGCTCCAATCCCTGCGTCGCAAGTTGCTGCCGGATGTCGGTGAGTGCAAGCATACGCACGACTTCATCATGGAGCTTCTGCACGATCGCGTTCGGCATGCGCGCTGGACCCCACAATCCGTACCAGGTCGTCACGTCGTAATCGCGCAAACCGCTTTCGTACATCGTCGGAATATCGGGAATCAAAGCCGCGCGCTTCAGACCCGTCTGCGCAAGCGCGCGCACGCGACCGCTTTTGACGTAGTTCAGCGCCGCGGCCGGGGAGCCCATCATCGACTGGACCTGGCCGCTCATCAAATCAATCGTCGCGGGGCCGCTGCCCCGGTAAGGAACGTGCACGATCCTCACGCGCGCTACATAGTTGAAAAGCTCGCCCGCCAGATGGCCGACGCTGCCGGTGCCTGCGGATGAGAAGGTGATCTGGCCCGGCCGCGCTTTGGCCAGCGCGATGAATTCGGCGACCGAGCGCGCGGGGATCGACGGATGCACAAGCAACAGCATCGGTGAGGTGATCAATGCGGTGACAGGCGAAAAATCCTGGACCGCATCATATGGCATTTTGCGATACAGGCTTGCGTTGATGCCATGCGTACCCATCGTGCCGACCAGCAGCGTATAACCGTCCGGGGCGGATTTGGCGACAAAATCGGAACCGAGCATCCCATTGGCGCCGGGGCGGTTTTCGACGACCACCTGCTGGCCCCAGCTTTTGGTCAACTGCTGCCCGATCAGCCGTCCCATCAAATCGGTGCCGCCGCCGGGCGTGAACGGCGAAACAATGCGGATCGGCTTCTCCGGATAGCTTTGCGCGCACGCCGGTCCGTGCGCCATCATCGCAGTTGCGCAGCAAAGTGCCAGC
>Ga0265331_10002056_pt1 | contig 13933 bp, 15 predicted proteins | sample 41923metaG_FD_202088 | JGI IMG/M metagenome (GOLD analysis project Ga0265331, IMG submission 202088) | Rhizosphere microbial communities from Carex aquatilis grown in University of Washington, Seatle, WA, United States - 4-19-23 metaG | ecosystem: Host-associated > Plants > Roots > Rhizosphere...
GCACCATCGCCTCTTGCCCGATCAATTGCTCAAATGTAGTTGGGCGGTATTTCCGCGCCAGCACGCGATAGGACGGCGGTGTCGCCGCCGTGGGCGCAGGCATGTCGGCCCAGAGACCGACTTGCTGGCCGTCGTCCGTGGGGGCTGATGTGGTGGCGAAAAGTTCGGACATTGGATTAGGGATCGCAGGTTAAAGAAAATCGTCATTCCGCAAAAATCATATTTTCCTGCGCAGCAGGGAAATATGATTTTATGCGGACCCCAGTTACGCTATCCGCACGGGCAGACTACAAAATTTATTCCCTATCTCTTGCGGAAAGCGCAACTGGGTTCCGCATAAATTTTCTTTCGCGGCGCGAAGAGAAAATTTTGCGGAATGACGTTTCTGAATCAGGTGGGAGATTGGAACAGCGACCCAAATCGAAGCGTGTTACGGCTGCTTCCTTTCGGACCTGACCGGGTTGGCACGGGATTCGCCCGCCGCCAACCTCCCGCGCTTTTTATAGCAGCAAGGGATGGGCGGGGGCTAGGGGTAGGGAAAAATGCCCCATCCTTTGCGCCGTTTACGCTTTCAACGCCCCAAACCAAGCAACACACAGCTCCAATTCGCGTTTCAGGCTGGCGTGGCGGTCGGTGGTGACGGGGTCCTCGCCCCATTGTTCGATCTGGAAAAGCTGTTCCAGTTCAGCGGCGGCAAAGGCTTGATCGACGGTCAGGGCACCTTCCGCCAAGGCCAAGGCCAGAATCAGGGAGCCGGTAACACCGACCGCCTGCTGCAATCCGGCAAGGCGAAAGATGTCATAGGCGGCAACGGCGTCGCGCAAGATTGTCAGGGATGCCTCCGTTTGGACGATGGGCATGATCCCCTGCCCTGCCTGCAACGATGCGCCATAATGTTGGGCCGCCAAATCCAGCCATGGCTGCCATGCGGCAACCTGCCGCGCCAAAAGTTCCGGTGGTTCGTCGGCGCGATGGCAGAGCAAATCGCTGGCGGCAACAGCGGCCAGCGACGCAACGATGGATTCACGTTTTTTGCCAATAACATCGATAGCCGTTGCGGCGAGTTGCGTGAAAGGCATCTGCGCCGGATTGGGTTTCTCACCCTGCGCGCGCCATTCTTCGACCAACTTTCTCGCCAGATTTTCTGTCGGCAGCGCATAGGCTTCACCGGCAGGCGTTTTCAAAGGGGCATTGTCGCGGCGAAGAAGGAAGCTTGTCCCCTCCCGCACCCAATCATAAACCGGTCGCTTTTTCATGGCGGGTTTGACGCTCACTGCCCGAACAAGCCCTTGATCAGATCGCCGCCTGCGCCGCCGTTCAATTTCTTCAACTGTTCGCCCGCTTTACCGGCCAGATCCTGCACCACGCCGCCTTTGGCCGGAGCTGCGTTTTTTGTCGGATGGTCGAGCGTGTAGGCGCAGGCATTCTGCCCCTGCTGCGTGGCAAGATCGGGAACAGGATCGCTGACCTCACCGCCGCCAAGCAACATATTGCCCAGATTCTGAATGGTACGCGCCGCATCGAAGGACACATCCGGCTTCAGCAACGTGCCGCCGATATGCGCTGGCGGCAAAAGCCCCGCCGTATTCACCATCTTGCTCTTGGCATGGAATTCGAGATTGATGGTTTCACTGCGCAAATCAATATCGCCATACCCCGCCGCTGTCGCCGCGCCGGTATCGACCAGAATGCCATTGCCTTTGACAATGCCGTTCGAGGCGATGAAACGCGCCACGAGGCAGTTCACCCCGTCATTCTTGCTGCCGCCGCCCGGTGACAAAATGGATTCGATGCCTGCGGCCAATTTGCTGCTCGCGCTCGACAACACATCGCCGCCTGCGCCGATCACATTGAACGTGCCGCTGAGGTTGCTGGCGAGATCATGCAGGCTGTTGCCATTGCTGGCGAGGTTGGTATCGGCTTTGACCTTACCCGTAATAAAAGCCTCCGCCCCGCCTGCCTTGATCAGGTCGCCGAGGTCGATGTCGTTGAGATTAAACGTCATCCCCAGCCGCGCCGGTGCGCCGCTGGCATCCAGATTGATCTGGCCGTTAATCGCGCCCTTACCCAGCGCGGCCTTGATGGGCGACAGGAAAAGATGGCCGTTGTTAATCACCAGTTTGGTTTTCACGTCGTCAAGCTGTACCGTTCCGGCCGGCATCGAACCAATCGCCAGATCAAGATTCACATCCGCCGCCTTCAACCCCGCCAGATTCAAAGGCTCGTTTGAAAACAGGCGTTGCGGCGCGGCGGCAGGCGTTGCTGCGGATTCTTGTGCCGCGCTTTCCTTGGTTGCCATTTTCAAATCGGCGGGAACCAAATGGTCACTGTTGACGCTGCCCTGAATGGCCGGACGTGCGCCGCCCCACGCCGCCAACATATGCCCCGCAATTTTCGTACCGCCGGAGGCCAGTTCATATGAAGCAAAATCGGCCTTCTTGCCGCCGATATCAACCTTGCCCTTGGCCGTCAGATGATAATTGGCAAAAGTCAGATCCAGATCAACCGGACGCGACGCCTGCGACGTCAAAGCATCGGCGTTGGTCAGCACCGCCAGTTTGATCGGCAGATCGTTCAGATTGCCGCCGAAATGAACCGCCATGCCCGCGCCTTCGCGGCCTAGCGTCAATTTGTCGGCTTGGAATACCGTCAACTTGCCATCCTCGCCACGCACGGCGATGCGGCTGTCTTTGATCGACAAAGCATTGACTTGCAGCGCAACCGGTTGCGCTGCTCCGGTCTGTTTGTCAGCTGTTGCGGTTTTTGCTTCGCCCCGCGTTGGCATGTCCCAGTTATGGCGATTACCGCTCGCACTCTCCAAAAGAATATCGGCGTTATCGATACTGAGGCTGTTGATGACGACTTGATGTTGCAACAATGGCAACAGCCCGACATCCAGTTCAAACAAACCAATGCCCGCCAAGGTCGGACGGCTTGCCCATTCCGGATTGCCAAAGCCGACATCGCGGATCGACAGGGTCAGGCCTTTCATCGAGAAACCGATGTGAATATCGCCACCCAGTTTTACGGTGCGTCCGGTCTGCTTGCTCAAGGCATCCGCGATTTTTTCACGATGCGCGTTGACGTCAAAGCTGACGACACCAATGGTGACGGCGGCGATCACGATCACCACAAGCGCGGCGACAATTTTGAACAGCATCTTCATGGAAACTTCCTCACAAGCAAGGATTCACAGGAGAGTGGCGACTACACTGCATCAGGATGAAGGACTTCAACCCCGTAACGCGCGAAATCGGAACCGTTGAAAGTCAGAATACGACGAATGTTATGAACATTCATACTAGCAACAAGGCGGGCATCATGAATTTTGCTACCAAGAACACTGTGCTTGATAATCAATTTTTTCCATTCTGGATAAAGCCCGGGCGTATCCGGCAGAAGCTGTAAAGCGCGTTCAAGCTTCTCAAGCTCTTCCACCGCCTGCGCAACCGAGAAACCAAGACCATTATTCTTCAAAGGCCGCGTTGCGACATTCCAGAATTCGCCGATATTTTGCGCGGTAATATGCAGAAACGCGCCTTGATCAAGAAGACGCAAAACACTTTCTTTGGCGGCGCGATGATGTTCGTGATTGGGTTGTGTCCGTCGCAACAGGACGTTGGTATCGACAAGAACGTTCATTTAGCCGCGCACATCATACAAAGTGTCGCGGCCGATAGCCTCGTCTGACAGCGGCGGAACGATAGGAAGATTGCCAACCGCGCCCCAAGCCGCCGCACGATCCGCAACGGATGGGCTGATACGCGTATCGGAGAACGATGCTTGCTCCTCAAGAAGTCGCTGCAGGTATTGCGGCAACGCAAGACCCCGCGCAGCAGCCAACGCGGCAAGACCAGCCTCAATCTTCGCTGAAAGCTCTAATGTCACGTGCATAGCGCACCCCCATCCTTAAAATGTGGAGCCATTATAACACTAAGCTTCGTCAAAATCCACATCCACACTGCCATCAAAGCCGAACCATTTCCATGTCTTTTGCATCTCGGCATTCAGGGGGGCGGCGACGTCGATGGTACCACGGCGCGGGTGTGGGATGATCAGGCGGCGGGCATGCAGATGCAGCCCCGCGCCCAAGGATTCCAACGGTAATTTCTCAACCTCCCGCCCATAAAGCGGGTCGCCGATCAGGGGCGTTTTCATCACCGATGCCATATGCACGCGCAATTGATGGGTGCGCCCCGTCAGCGGCCACATGGCGACGAAGGCCGCTTGCTTCTTCGCGCTTTCAACCACCTGATACAGCGTGGCGGCGGATTTGGCCTCTTCCTCTTCTTCGTCCGTTGTCGCCACCACCATAATCTCGCCTTGTTTGACCAAAGGCGCATCGATGCGACCACGTTCCGGCTTCGGCACACCCAAGGTTACGCCCCAATAAATTTTCTGCGTGTCGCGGGCACGAAAAGCCGCTGTCAGTTTCGCCGCCGCAAAACTGTTACGCGCCAGCAGCAAAACACCGCTGGTGTCGCGGTCAAGACGGTGGACGAGTTTTGGCTTCCCCTGCCCCTCGCGTCCCAACCCAGGCAGCATGTCGTCGAGGTTTTCTTTCAGCCCCGTCCCGCCCTGCACCGCAAGCCCTGCGGGTTTGTTGATGACGATGACATCATCATCTTCGAACAGGATCAGCTTCTTTAACCGTTCGGTATCGCGGGATGATTTCTTTTCCGCCACGACTTTCGGCGGATTGATGACTTGCGGCGGAATACGAATCTCCTGCCCCGCCTCCAGTCGAAGGGAGGCTTCGGCCCGCTTGCCCCCCACCCTGACCTGCCCCGTGCGCAGCAGTTTTTGCAGCTGTCCCTGCGTCAGGGCGGCAAAATAGCGGCGAAACCAGCGGTCGAGGCGAATTCCAGCCTCGTCATCGCTGACAATTCGGGTTTGAAGTTTTGGCGTGTTCATGGTGTCGTCAGTCCGTTTGTAAAATCAGAAAAAATTTCCATCACTCATCCATGGGAGGATCTGAATAATCCCATGGCAAGCGACCAAAATTTTTTCTGGTTTTCAAATTGACGTGCTATACAAAGACTACCACTTAATTCGGTGCCCCGCCAATGCCTTACACATACCCTCATAAAGATTTACTGGATATCGAACGACTGACGGTCGCCGATATTACCGCCATTCTTGACCGCGCCGAACATTACGCGGCGCAGAACCGTTCGGGGCAAAAGAAATCCCCCATTCTGGACGGCAAGACGGTGGTCAATCTTTTCTACGAACCTTCCACCCGCACGCGCACATCGTTCGAGATTGCCGCCAAGCGGCTTGGCGCGGATGTGGTGAATATTCCGGTCGAGCATAGCTCGGTCAAAAAGGGCGAAACGCTGCTCGATACCGCGCTGAATATCGCAGCGATGCAGATTGATGCGCTGGTGGTCCGCCACGCCGAAACCGGCGTGCCGCATTTCATCGCGCCGCAGATCAAGGCTTCGGTCATCAACGCGGGCGACGGCACGGGCGAACACCCGACGCAGGGCCTTCTGGACGCCTTCACCATCCGCCGCCACAAGAAAACTTTGCAAGGCTTGACGATTGCCTACAGCGGCGATCTGGTGCGCAGCCGCGTGGCGGGGTCCTTCATTCGCTTGATGAGCAAATTCGGCAACACCATCCGCGCCGTCGCGCCACAGGATTTTTTGACCGACAAATTTAAAAACCTTGGCGTCGACACCACAACCGATATGCAGGCGGCCTTGGACGGTGCCGATGTGGTCATGACCCAACGCATCCAGTTAGAACGCATGAACGAAGGCCAGTTCGCGATGTCGCTGAAGGAATATGCCGAACGTTTCGGCCTGAACCACGACAAGCTGAAAGCCGCGAAACCGGATGTGATCGTCATGAATCCCGGCCCCGTCATCCGCGATGTGGAGATCAGCAGCGCGCTGGCCGACGATCCGCGTTACAGTGTCATTCGTGAACAAGTCGAAAACGGAGTCGCCGTGCGTATGGCCGTGCTGGAATTGCTTCTCAACCGCTAGGACATCCCATGAATCTTTATCTCCAACTCTCTTTCTTCATCATCGCCTATCTGCTCGGCAGCATACCGTTTGGCTATGTGCTGACGAAGCTGGCGGGGTATGGCGATATCCGCGCCATTGGCTCCGGCAATATCGGCGCGACCAATGTGCTGCGCACGGGGAATAAGATTCTGGCGTTTTTCACCTTGCTGCTGGACGGCGGCAAAGGCGCGGTCGGCATTCTGCTGACGCAGCAAATCTTTCCTGAAATTGCGCCGATGGTGGGCTTGTTAATCCTGATCGGCCATCTGTTTCCGGTCTGGCTGGATTTCAAAGGTGGCAAGGGCGTGGCCACCGCCGTCGGCATTTTGCTAGGGCTGGCATGGCCGGTCGGCTTGGCCGTGATGGGCATCTGGTGCCTGATCGCCTTTGCCACGCGCACATCGTCGCTGGCGGCCTTGATCGCCATCGGCCTTGCCCCCGCTTTTGTCATCGCTTTTGGCGAGGGCGAATGGATGTGGATGTCGGTGTGCATGATGATGCTGATCGTCTCGCGCCATGGCGACAACATCAAACGTTTGCTAGCTGGTAATGAACCGAAAATCGGAGCCAGCCTTGATCACTAAACGGGCGTTAACCGATATCGAACGCCGCGACTGGCTGCGCCTGTCCCGTACCGAGAATGTCGGCCCGATCACCTTCCGCCAGTTGCTGCGGCGTTTCGGTTCAGCTAAAGCCGCGCTGGAGGTTCTGCCCGACATGGCGGCGCGTGGGGGCAAGCGCAGCTTCACCCTTCCCGCCGTCACCCAGATCGATGATGAAATCGCCCGTACAATTAAACTGGGCGCACGGATCATCGCGCAAACCGAACCAGATTATCCCGAAGCCCTTGCCGCCATCGAAGACGCGCCACCACTCATCACCGTGCGCGGCCAAGTTGCCCTACTCCACAAACGCGCCATCGGCATCGTCGGCGCGCGTAATGCCTCGCTGAATGGCCGCAAGATGGCGGAGATTCTGGCGCGTGATTTGGGGCAACAGGGTATCGTCATCGCCTCCGGCCTTGCGCGGGGTATCGATGCCTCGGCGCATGCAGGCAGCCTTGCGACCGGTACCGTGGCCGCGCTGGCGGGTGGGGTCGATGTTGTCTATCCCGAAGAAAACCGCGCTTTGTACGATCAAATGGCGGAGCAAGGCTGCATCGTCTCCGACCAGCCCCTCAGCCTCCAGCCCTTTTCCAAACTGTTTCCGCGCCGTAACCGGATTATTTCAGGCTTAAGTTTAGGCGTGGTGGTGGTGGAGGCCGCGACCAAATCCGGCTCTCTCATCACCGCGAAAATGGCGTTGGAGCAAGGGCGGGAAGTGTTCGCCGTGCCGGGCTCGCCGCTCGACCCACGCTGCGCCGGAACCAACGACCTGATCCGCCAAGGCGCGGTACTGACCGAAAAAGCCGCCGATATTCTGGAGCATATCCACAAAGCCCCACGCGGTCTGTTCGAACCGCCAACATCATCCTTCGATGCGCCGATTGCCGCATCGGACGAAGCCGCCCTACCGGCAACCCGCACCGCCGTGATGGAATGCCTCAGCCCATCCCCCACCGCCATCGACGACATCGTGCGTCAAACGGGCTTGCTCCCCGCTTTGGTTCTGACGGTCATGCTTGAACTCGAACTCGCCGGACGGATTGAGCGGCAAGCGGGACAGAAGGTGGCATTGGTAGGGTGAAATCACTTTGATTGAAAATGCTCCTACCCATGGTTTACCGAGGGAAAGAATTTTGCGGAAAGACACATTCGTATTTTCTGATGATCTTCCCATAACGTTAAGCATTCCTGTTTTCCCGAAACATATGCGGCATGACGCGCCTTCGCTGGGCTAGGGGCATTGTCGTCGTTGTATTCGGCTGGAACTGTCGCTTGAGAATTCACGGACACTGTAATGTGGTACGGCCTACCCTTTGGATCACAGATTTCGCCATTCACACTTACCAACAAAGCTTGAACGGCAAAATCATCATCAGCCGTACCATAAACCTCAACCTGCGCTTCATGAAAATTTTGAATAACTGCCTGAGTCTCTGGCGAGACTTCGCTCATCCCAAGAGCCAATGTTACATGATCGCCTTTTATGGAATCATATTTAGGCGGAAACAAACTTCTTAAACGCGCCTGTATATCTGAAGAAATTTCGAGCGCGATATAACCAGCAATAGGAGTTTCAATTCCCATTTAAGCTGCATCCACCCCTTTGGCTTGTATCGTCGATTTTGGCACAGGACGAGTTAGATGGCCAGCCCCATCAAGGGCCGCCACTACCTCTGCTCCATTACCGTATTGCATCTGAGATGCAAAACTAAGATAGAATTGTTGCGCTCGTCTAATCGTGGTTTCATATTTCCGCGACAAACTGATAATGCTCGGAGAAAACCTTTTACGAACATCCTTGGCAACTTCAAGCAAATGATCTGTTTCCGGCAGATAGGCTAACTGCTTGGGAACCGGAAGCTCATATATGGTTTGCATATTATCCCCACGATCGATCAATTTGACGAGAAAAAGCATCGCCTGATCTAACAATCCCGGATAATATATTTCGGCAGGAATGAGTTCGCCCTCGCGAATTTTGCTCATCGCAAACCCACCGTCAATGATCTCCTTTGCGCCTCTGGCATTCCCAAATCTTTTTTCCATTGTTGATCTTTGAATTTCCGGATTATCTTCCGAAGTATCATGCTTTAGGATTATGCCAATCATCACATTTGGATCAATTCCTGCATTTAACAACGCAACACGATCATCAAGAGCCACAAAAGCCATGCGAACCTGATGATGATGTTCTGGCGTCACGCCATCTTTGCGATAACCGCTGTGAATCTCACGGCTGTAATGTAAGGCTATGAGAGCACCACCGTAGTCAGCGGCAGTAAGCAGGTGTTTAAGAGCCGTAAAATCTTTTTCATAAGCGGCGCGTTTTTTGGCGCGCAGACTTTCTATTTCAGCCGTGTCCATATCAACCTCGCCTGTGGTTAATCAAACTTTGCCTAGTGCTGTTTTATAAAAATCAATAACAACCCCTGTCTTCGTGATCCTAGACGCTACGCGCTTACAACACCAGCCAGTCTGAAGCGATAAATTTTCATGGTTAATTTCTACCTACTCCCCGCATAGCTTACGATGAATAGGCTGCCTAATCACCGCATTAATGCGATCCGTACCAATAGATCGAGATAAACAGGAACACCCACACCACGTCGACGAAGTGCCAGTACCATGCGGCGGCAATCAGGCCGAAATGGCCTTTCGGGTCCGGCGTGAACTGTCCCTTGATCGCGCGGAACAGGCAGACGGCGAGGAAGATCGTGCCGATCATCACATGCAGCCCGTGGAACCCTGTCGCCATAAAGAAGGTGGAGCCGAACATGCCGCTCTTAATCGTAAAATCGGCATCGTGATATTCGATCGCTTGGCAAACGGAGAAGCTGAGACCGAGGGCGACGGTCAGAGCCAAACCCTTGATCAAATCCTTGCGGTTACCAACCATAAGCGCGTGATGCGCCCATGTCACCGTCGTGCCGGACAGCAGAAGGATCAAGGTCATGAAGAACGGCATGTCTAGAACACTGACCGTCTTGATATTCGCCGGAGGCCACACCCCGCCAAGAACCGCAGGCGGGAAAAAGGCGACGCTGTAATAGGCCCAGAAAAACGCCACAAAGAACATGACTTCGGAGGCGATGAACAGCAGCATACCGTAACGCAGGCCGATGGTGACGAGCGGCGAATGCGCTTTCTCCACCACCGTTTCACGGACGATGTCGCGCCACCAGAAGAACATCACCGCCAGAACGCCGATAAACCCAACCAGCGGAGCAAGAACGCCAAATTCCAGAACCGTGCCGCCGATATGGATTTTGTCCTTATGCATAAACAAAACCGCGCCGAGCATCATCAGCCCCGCCGCCATCGCGCCGACAAAAGGCCACACCGACGGGCGCACCAGATGCCAAGGCTGGGGAATTTTGCTGTCTTCGTAATGGATGGTGGTGTGGTGATCGCTCATGTTTTTCTCCAACTTCTCATTGACGTCATTCCGGCGAAAGCCGGAATCCAGCGTCGCGCGTCTGCGCGACAAGACTCATATGCTCGCTATCGCTCGCGCTGGATACCGACTTTCGTCGGTATGACGACGGTTGTTTGTTGACTTACGGCACTTACAACTTCACCTGATTCTGATCTTTGCTGCGGAAAAAAGTATAAGATAAAGTGATGCTTTGTACATCGTCGGCATCGTGGTCGTTGACGATGGCCGGATCGATGTAGAACTGCACCGGCAACGTCGCGGTTTGGTCGGGCTTCAGCACTTGTTTGGAAAAGCAGAAACACTGGATCTTGTCGAAATAACCGCCGACTTTGTCCGGCTGCACGTTAAAGGTCGCCATACCGACCAGCGTTTCCGTGCCGCGATTATGGGCGGTGTAATTCACCGTGTAGGTTTCGCCGACCTTGACCGGCAAACTCTTGGTTTCAGGCTTGAAATCCCATGGCAGGTTTTGATCCACATTGCTGTCGAAGCCGACGGTGATCCAGCGTTCTTTAACCTCGGTCGCTGCTGCCGTCACACGCTGCGTCGTGCCGCCATAGCCGCTGACTTTGCAGAACAGGGAATAAAGCGGCACGCTGGCATAGGCCACGCCAACCATCGCCACGGCGGATAGAAACAGCAAAGCCACCAGTCGCTTGTTGCGGTTCATGGCGCGTAACCCGCTTTAATTTTGACAATGGTCACGCCATAGATCAAACCGACGAGTGCCAGCAACGCCAGAAACAACGCCCAATTGCGCCCGCGACGGCGGCGCACACGGGTTGCATCGGAGGGCGGCATGGCGTTGTTCATAGCCACGCCTTCGCCAAAGGTTCGGCGATCATCAACAGCAAAAGGGCTGATAAATAGAACAGCGAATAAAAAAACATCCGCCGCGCTTCGGCAAAGCCGTTATCACGTAGTACACGAACAGCGCAGATGATAAAGCCCGCACTTAACAACAAAGCCCCTGCCCCATAAGCATAGCCCGACATCCCAACCATCACCGGCGCGAGGCTGAGGGGGAGGAGAATAAGCGTATAAACCAACATCTCGATCTTCGTGCGCCGCGCGCCCTTCATCACGGGCAGCATCGGCACACCCGCGCGGCGGTAATCTTCATTGCGGTAGAGCGACAGTGCCCAGAAATGCGGCGGGGTCCAGAAAAAGATGATCGCGAACAGGATGACCGCAGGCAAACCCACCTGCCCCGTCACCGCCGCCCAGCCGATGACCGGCGGGAACGCGCCCGCCGCTCCGCCAATAACGATGTTCCACGGCGTGCGCCGTTTCAACCACATGGTGTAAACGAAAATATAAAAACCGGCGGCCAGAGCCAGCAAAGCGGCGGCGATCAAATTGACCGCCAAGCCCATCAACAACACCGACGCCAAAATCAAGGCCACGCCAAATTCCAAAGCCGTGCCTGCATCAATGCGGCCTTCGGGAATGGGGCGGTAACGGGTGCGCATCATCACCGCGTCAATATCACGATCAAACCACATATTGACCGACGCGCAGCCCCCCGCGCTCATGGCGATACAGAGAATTGTGATGAAGCCCATCAAAGGATGAATAGTCCCCGGCGCCATCACCACCCCGACCAACCCGCTGAACACCACCAACGACATCACACGCGGCTTTAAAAGCTCGATATAATCGCGCGTGCCTGCGCCATCAAAGGCGTATGTGGTTGCGGTCGTGGTCACGGGATGATCCTAATCGCGTTTTTCTACCAGCTTTGGCAGCGTCTCAAACGTATGGAACGGCGGTGGGGAAGAAACAGTCCATTCCAACGTATCAGCGCCCTCGCCCCAATAATTGCCACCGACCTTCTTGCCCCAGAACACGGTGTAAATCGCAATACCGGCAAACAGGATGGCGGAGGTGAAGGAAATCATCGCTCCGATGGACGCGACATAGTTCCACCCAGCGAAAGCATCCGGATAATCGGGAATACGGCGCGGCATGCCTTGCAACCCAAGAAAATGCATCGGGAAAAAGGTCAGATTGACGCCAATAAAAGTCAGCCAGAAATGCAGCTTGCCCCAGAATTCGGGATAGGTGCGCCCCGACATTTTGCCGATCCAGTAATAGAATCCGCCAAAGATGGCGAACACCGCACCCAACGACAAAACGTAATGGAAATGCGCCACGACGTAATAGGTGTCATGAATCGTGGTATCCAGCGGCGCATTCGCCAAGACAACCCCCGTCACACCACCGACGGTGAACAGGAAGATAAAGCCAAGCGCCCACAGCATCGGCGTCTTGAAATCCATGGAACCGCCCCAGCAAGTGGCGATCCATGAGAAAATTTTGATCCCCGTCGGCACCGCGATAATCATGGTCGCGGCGGCGAAATAAGCGCGGGTATCGACGCTCAGGCCAACTGTGAACATATGATGCGCCCAAACGAAGAAGCCGGAAAGGCCGATACCAACCATCGCATAGACCATGCCGAGGTAACCAAAAACCGGTTTGCGCGCAAAGGTCGGGATGATCTGGCTGATGATGCCGAAGGCGGGCAAAATCATGATGTACACTTCGGGATGACCGAAGAACCAGAACAGATGCTGGAACAACAGCGGATCGCCGCCGCCAGCCGGATCAAAGAAGCTGGTGCCGAAATTGCGGTCGGTCAGCAACATGGTAATCGCGCCGCCCAGAACCGGAACCGACAGCAACAGCAAAAACGCCGTCACCAACATCGCCCAGATGAACAACGGCATTTTGTGCAAGGTCATGCCCGGTGCGCGCATGTTGAAAATGGTGGTGATGAAGTTCAACGAACCGAGGATCGACGACACGCCCGCCAGATGCAGCGCGAAAATCGCCATATCCATGGATTCACCCGGATGGCCGACGCTGCTCGACAAAGGCGGGTAGATCGTCCAACCGGTCCCCGCGCCCTCGCCGACGAAGGCCGAAGCCATCAACAAAGCGAAAGACGGAACCAACAACCAAAAGCTGATATTGTTGAGGCGCGGAAAGGCCATATCCGGCGCGCCGATCATCAAGGGAATGAACCAGTTGCCGAAACCGCCGATCAGCGCGGGCATGACGGTGAAGAACACCATGATCAGACCATGCGCGGTAATCAACGTGTTCCATTGCTGGCCGTTGGCGAGATACTGCATGCCGGAATGCATCAATTCCAACCGCATCAACAACGACATCGCGCCGCCGATCAAACCGGCCACCACGGCAAAAATCAGATACAGGGTGCCGATGTCCTTATGGTTGGTGGAGCAAAACCAACGCGTGAAAAAGCTCATGTGATGATCATGATGATCGTCATGCCCATGATGGCAATCGGCACTGTGTTGATGAGCGGCAGCTTTAACATTTTTCGCGGTCATGATCTTTTCCCTGTTTAACAATGCGCGTTAGCTGGATTTCTTGGCAGCGGCCCAAGCGTCAAATGCTTCGGGGGCAACGCCTTCGATAACGATGGGCATATAACCGTGGCCGGTGCCGCAGATCATCGAGCATTGGCCGTAATACAAACCTTCGCGTTCGATCTTGAACCAGACTTCGTTCAAACGCCCCGGCACCGCCATGCGGTTGATGCCGAGCGACGGCACGAACCATGAATGTTCGACATCCGCGCCCGTAATCTGCACGCGCACGACTTTCCCGACCGGCAAAACGACACGGTTATCGACTTCCAGCAAACGTTGTGGCTTGTCCTTGATCAGCCAATGCGGCGAAGCGTCTTTGATCGACGCCTCGGCCTGCTCCGGCGTCACTTCCGGCGTGTTCCAAATGCCTTGGCTGTCGAAAGAAATCCCTTTGTTATCGGGATATTCATAGGACCAATACCATTGATGCGCCGTCACTTTCAGCGTGATATCCGGCTTTGGCATGCGGTC
>Ga0265331_10002058_pt1 | contig 13928 bp, 10 predicted proteins | sample 41923metaG_FD_202088 | JGI IMG/M metagenome (GOLD analysis project Ga0265331, IMG submission 202088) | Rhizosphere microbial communities from Carex aquatilis grown in University of Washington, Seatle, WA, United States - 4-19-23 metaG | ecosystem: Host-associated > Plants > Roots > Rhizosphere...
CGTCGTAGTCTTTCGGGTGTCGCCCGATCATGACATCGCGCACGCAGCCACCCACCAGGAACGCCTGGAACCCGGCTTCCTTGAGTCGATAGAGCACGCGCAACGCGTTCGGGGAGATGTTCGAGCGGGAGACGGCATGGTCGGCGCGCGGGATGATGCGCGGCGCGGCTCCAGGCCCTGTAACCGGGGGGAGATCGTTCAAATCCTGATCCAGCTTGAGCTATCGGAAGGGGCGCCTATAATACCGCGCCTTTCACAGCCTCCCTCTGTTACCGCTCCCTTCGTCTAGAGGCCTAGGACACGGCCCTCTCAAGGCCGGTACGCGGGTTCGAATCCCGCAGGGAGCGCCATTAAATCAATCACTTGCCCACGAACGGATCGATCAATTGGACTCTCAACGCCCGGCAGCGGGGTTCCAATCCGGTCCGAAACCTCCCGCAACGAATCTGCGATAACTTCCGGCCGTGTCGGTAACGTAAATGCCCGGCTTGGCGGCCACGCCGTTGTCGTAGCACATGCGAAACAGCAGCACCTGGCTGCCATCCGGCGAGCCCTTCGGGACGCCCTCGACGCAATCCGGCTCCGACGGCAGAGATAAATCTGTTCCCGCATTGCCGGCGGCTCCGGGATTGCTGGAATAGGCATAGAGCTTGCGCTCCGTCACCATGGACGAGGACGGCAGGCCCGCTGGAGTCGTGGCCAGTCCTCGGGAACTGAAGATCATCGTACCGTCGCTCGACCAGCCCGGGTCGGCATCGCCCACCGCTTCCTTCCCCGCCGGAGTGCAGCTCGGACCGCCGTCGGTCAGCTGAGTTCGCTGCGAGCCATCGGGGCGGATCTTGTCGATGCGGGAATTGCAGAAGCTGCCGTCCGCCGTTTGCCCAACGACGATGAGGATCCAGTCTTCGCGCGACCAGGCGATGTCGCCCCAGACCCAGTCATCGGTCGCGCCGCTCGCGCTCCCTACAGTCTGCGGGTTCGACCCGTCTGCATTGATGGTCACGATCGTCGTGGGCTGCGAGGTGATGCTACCCAGCCGCGCCGCCTGGAGATAGGCGATGCGGCTGCCATCGGGCGACCACGTGCCGTAGCCGTTGTTGCCGCCGCTCGTCACGAGCGTCTCCTGCCGACTGGCCAGGTCTAGGACAGCGACCTCGGTGATGGCCTCGGGTGAGCTGAAGCCACCGACGAGGAACTTCGTGTAGAGCACCTTGGTACCGTCTGGTGAAAAGTGGGGCAGGAATTTCTGCTTGCCGTCGCCGGTGAGCTGCTCGAATCCGGTGCCGTCCAGATTCATCAGCGCCACTTCGTAGTCGATGTTCGGCCCCACCGGATCGCCGGTGCCGTCGGGTGCCCACATGAATACCATCTGCTGGGTCGGTGCAACGGCGGGGACGCCTTTGTTAGCGGCGGCGTCGTGGTTGGCTTCGGTGTCGCCTGCGCAGCCAGTCGCGAGCACGGCGAGCACGGCGGCGAGCAGGGCAATCCTGCGTTGAGTGGTCATAGCCCCTTAGTGGTACGAGGTTGCCGGGCATATGACGCGCGTGCCTCACAGCTTATGCAGCCGATCCTGCAGCGTGTTCAGATAAATCCGGTCTTCATGCACATCCCCGTGGCCGACGTTCGGCAGCAGCACCAGCTGCGCGTGCCGGGCACTGCGGCTGAGTATCTGGGACTGCTGCCAGGGAATCACGGCGTCGTTAAGACCGTGGAAGATCAACGTCGGTCCCTTTACCAGGCCCATGAAGCGCTCGGACACGAGCGGGAAGCGCAGGATCGCGTTCGGCACCCAGGGATAGTGGTAGTTCATCACCGCGGTCATGCTGGAGTACGGCGAGACCAGTACCAGCAGATCCGGTTGAACGTTCGCGGCCAGCTGGACCGCGAGCCCCGTCCCGAGTGAGCGTCCAATGATCACGGTCTTCAGCCCGGCATACTCGGGTGCGATGCGATTCCAAGCCGCCAGCACGTCAGCGTGCAGCTGCGCTTCGCTCTGGATCCGTCCGGTGCTCTTGCCGAAACCTCGGTAGTCGAGCATGTAGAGATCGAAGCCCGAGTCACGCCAGAACTCCGGCTGGATGAACCAGGTCGCCACATTGCCGACGTTGCCATGCAGAAAGAAGATGAGCCCCTTGGTGCGCCGAAGCCCGTCGACGGACGGCTGGCGGAAGTGGATCGCGTGCAGGCGCGCGCCGGAAACCTCGAACCAGTCTTCCGTGACACCCGGGCCAGCGATGGCTGCGCTCGCCCCTAGAGGAGTCGGCTCGAACAGCATCCGGTCCTGGCCCCACCACAGGGCAGCGACGAGCACCGCCCACAGAACCAGCAGGCTCAGCGTCGCGATCACGGCGGCGCGCACCAGCGGCGCCGCCCATCCACGGGCACTCATGTGATTGCTGCGGTGCTGCGGTCGGTCCGCCAGCTAGCTCTAGCCGGCGCCAGCGCGGAGCATCGCGCGTATGGCCTCGGGGGCCGGGTACTCGCCGCGGACCAGAACCAGGGTGCCGCCGTCGGTGGTGATCTGCTCGTGCCACGACCCGGCGGCCGCGACGTGCATGTCCCCGGCCGACAGCCGGTGACTGCCGATTCGGCACTCGCCCTCCAGCACGATGAACTCCTCCTGCTGGCTGTGTTGATGCCGCGGGATCGTACCGCCGGCGGCGACACGCAGCAGACTGGTCTGATTGCCGGCGGCCGCGTCGCAACGCAGTACCTTGAACTGCACCTTGGAGCTCAGCGGTATCCACGGGGCATCGCCCGCGCGTGTGGTCGCGGTACCGGCCGCCGACTGATCACGCGCCCGATTCAACACCTGCCGCCGCAGGTCGGTCCGCTGCTGTGCACGCAACTCCACGGGCTGCAGCGCGAGCGCCACGCGCTCGAACAGCGGCACGTCGGTCGGCACCGCATCTGGATCCTGATCCGGATCCGCCGGCACGTCGGTCGGATCACGGTTCATATCGACTCCAGGCGGTCGCGCAATTCCTGCAGCGCGCGTCGAATGTGGCTCTTCACCGTGCCCAAGGGCAGACCGGTTGCCGCGGCAATTTCCGGGTGGGACAGACCCTGCAGGAAGGCCAGTGACACCAGCCGGCGACGTTGCGGACTGAGGGCACTCAGCGCCGCATGCACCAGGCTCTGCCGTTGGGTAAGGCCAAGCAGGTCTTCGGGTCCATGGCTCTCATCCGCAATCTGCGCCAGATCGATGTTGCCGTCGCCCGCTTCTGGCATGCGTCGCCGGCGCAGCAGATCGAGTGCGCGACTGCGGCAGAGCATGCATAGCCAGCCGAGGACTTCGCCGCGCTGCGGATCGTATCGCCCGGCATTGGCCCAGGCAAAGGCATAGGTCGCACAGGCGACTTCCTCGGCATCGCATTCGTCGCGCAGGATGGCCTTCGCCACCGCGAACACTCTGCCGATCGTCGAGTCGTAGAGTTCCTCGAGTGCGCGCTCGTCGCCGCGACGCATCTGCGCGAGCAGGACAGGCAGGCGATCGACCGCGATGGGTCCCGTCGAACCGTCCTGGTTGGCCCATGAATCCACGCTGATATCCCTACGCGCATCGGGGCCCCGCTGCGGGAATCGCACGCTCCCTGCGGCCCTCGAAGCTGATGCTAGCGCAGCGGCCAGGGGTGGTGCCACGGTCATGGTGCCTCCGAATCGAACCGACGCTCAACGGCGTCCGAGAGCTTGGGCGACCGCCAGCGTGTCGAAGTGGTCGCGCAGCTCCAACACCTGGCCGGCTCGCAGCTTCCATCGATGCGCCCACGAGGATTGGAACTGGCCCGGGCCTGCGCGGTTGCGGCCGGCATACTGCCCATCGACCCAGACCCACTCCCCCTCCTGCACATAGTTCTGCGGGGTGAAGTCCGTGATCTCCAGCGTCGCGCCTAGCGTCGCGAAAAAGGCACCGACTGCGGCCCTTCCGTGGTGGGCGCCGGCATAGGGCAAGGCCGGTGCACCCGGAATGAGCCAGGTCGTGCCTTCGGCACATACCTCGAGAATGGCCTCGACCCTGCCCTGCTGGAAATCGCTGTATAGCTTGCGGATGATCCCGGCATTCGTGGACATCGCGTCCTCCTGGAGTCCTGACACCTCCCTATACGGGAGGGCCCGGCGGGCGGATGCACCATCGCGCATCCGGCAGCGTCTTTGCCACGTACAGGGTGAACATGAACGGCAACATGATGCAGCAGCCGCTGCTGATCTCCTCGCTGCTCGAGCACGCCGAGCGGCACCATGGCGAGCAGCTGGTGGTGTCCCGGCGCGTCGAAGGCGACGTGCACCGTCTGAGCTACCGGGAACTGGCGGCCCGCGCCCGCCGACTCGCCAAGGCGCTTGCCACGCTCGGCATACAGAACGGCACGCGTGTCGCGACGCTGGCGTGGAACGGCCACCGCCACCTGGAGCTGTACTACGCGGTCTCCGGATCCGGGGCCGTACTGCACACGCTCAATCCGCGGCTGCACCCCGAGCAGCTGCGCTACATCGCCGACCACGCCCAGGACCAGGTGCTGTTCTTCGACTTGAGCTTCCTGCCGCTGGTGCAGGCCATGACCAGCACGCCGGGGACAATCCGCCAGTTCGTGCTGATGACGGACCGCGCGCACGTGCCGGACGCGGCTGAGCTTCCAGGGCTGCTGTGCTACGAGGAGCTGCTCGACGGGCAGGACGACCACTATCGCTGGCCGCAATTCGACGAGCACAGCGCCTCATCCCTGTGCTACACGTCGGGCACTACCGGCAACCCCAAGGGCGTGCTGTACAGCCATCGCTCGACGCTGCTGCATACCTTTGCCGCAGCGCTCCCGGATGCGCTGAACGTGTCGGCCCGCGACGTCGTGCTGCCGGCGGTGCCCATGTTCCACGTCAATGCCTGGGGCCTGCCATACATCGCCTGCATGGTGGGCGCCAGACTGGTCCTGCCCGGACCACGGCTCGACGGTAGCTCGCTATACGAACTGATGGAGAGCGAGGCAGTCACGCTGACCGCCGGCGTGCCCACCATCTGGCAGGGGCTGCTCGCGTTCCTCGGCGAGAGCGGCCGCAGATTCAGCACGCTCACCCGCACCATCATCGGTGGCTCAGCCTGCTCCCCGGCGCTGATGCACACGATTCAGGAGCAGTTCGGCGTCGACGTTGTACATGCCTGGGGAATGACGGAGACGAGTCCGGTCGGCACGGTATGCGGCCTGAAGCCGCAACATCAGGTACTGGCAAGTGCGCAACGCCATGCCGTGCAGGCGAAGCAGGGTCGAGCGATCTGCGGCGTGGACATGAAGATCGTCGATGAGGACGGGCGCGAACTGCCGTGGGATGGCAGCGCAACCGGTGAGTTGATGGTGCGTGGACACTGGATCGTCGAGCGCTACCTGCACGGCGAGCAGGGCAGCCCGCTCGTGGATGGCTGGTTTCCGACGGGCGACGTCGCCAGCATTGACGCCGACGGCTACCTGCAGATCACCGACCGGCGCAAGGATGTCATCAAGAGCGGGGGCGAGTGGATCGGTTCCATCGAGCTCGAGAATATCGCGCTGGCGCATCCTGCAGTCGCGATGGCAGCCTGCATTGCCGCCCGGCACCCGAAATGGGACGAACGGCCGCTGCTGGTCGTGGTCCGGAAGCCAGGCGCGGAGCTCACGCGCGAGGAACTGATCGCGTTCTACGCCGGGCGCGTCCCGCGATGGTGGATACCGGACGACGTCGCTTTCGTCGACGCGCTACCGCTCGGCGCTACGGGCAAGGTGCTGAAGGCGAAACTGCGGGAGCAGTTCCGCGAACATGTGCTGCCGGCTCGATGAGACGGCAAACCGCGTATCGATCACTGGTAGGGAAAGGTGCTGCTGCGGGTGAACGTCCAATTCCAGTCGTACGTGTCGTTCGTTCCCGGCGTCACACTGTGGTACGAGTCGCTCAACGCATTGGGTGTGCCGCCGCTGGAGCGATAGATGACTGGATAGTGCGTGCCATCCGAGGTTTCCAGCCAGTCGGCGTACAGTCCCGCAGTGACGGGCGGAAACGAGTAAGGCGGCAGCGTGCAGGTGTAGTTATCCGGGAACGTGACCGGTCCGCCAAAATAGGTATCGGTCTGCTGGCCTTGAGCGTCGTAGACCGGAATGGCCTTTAGACCCAACTGCAGCTTCGCACTCGCCGTCACGCCGGTGGCCGGAAAGCTCCCGCTCGAACTGCCGCTGCAGCCGAGTGAGGCGATGCTCCCGGTATGAGTCCAGGCCACGGAGCCCCCCGTCAGCGTGTACAGCTGGGTATTCACCGTATCGTCCCAGCTGTCGGTCTGCAGCGTCCACGTGACGCCGGTGGCCGTCGCCGTCTCGATGACGTCTTCAAAAGCCGAGTGCTGGAACCTGAAGTTCACGGTGCCGGTCCAGTTCGAGCAGCCCAGCGCTGACACCTGCAGCTTAGTGGCGATCGCGGCACCGGCACCGGTATCGCTGACCGAGGCATTACGGTCCTCGAAATTCGAATGACTGATCACGATGACCAGCTCATCGACGTTTTCCTGCGGTTTGTCGCGGCACAGTGTCTTATGATCATAGCCAGTCCAGTCGACCGCCGGCTGCCAGCCGCCGCTGTGCAGCTTGATGATGGCCTGCACCTTCACGAACCCCGAGGCATTGTTCTGGTAGTAAGGCTGTACCAGCCGCACGCGCCGGATCGTGGAGTCGTGCGTGAAATCGAAGTGCCAGTACTTCGCCGCGAGGTGATTGATCAGGTGCGGCAGCGGATACACCGCGGCGACGCTGCCCTTGAGGTCGACTGCGATCGGGGAGGCGCCAGAACTCTCGCGCACCATGTCCTTCAGGCAATCCCAGCGGGCGTAGTAGGCGTAGGGCGTGCCGCCGCAGCCCTGCTGCTGGCGGTTCCAGTTGTAGAGCGCAAAGTCGTGGAACTTGGTGTCGAGACCGCCGATCACGAAGTCGAGGGCGTGCAGAAGATCGAAGCTCGTATACGCGTTCCACACCAGTGGGACCTTGTTGGTATTGGCATTGGGCTGTGAGCTGGCATCGCCACGCGTCATGTACAGGAACAGCAGGTACGAGCCGTACTCGTGCAGGTTACCGAGCGTCTCCAGTGGCAGTTCCGGCACTTTGAGAAAACTTCGGGCATAGTCCTGCTCGCCGCCCGAGTTCTTCGGCGGATACACGAAGTGCATCGCCCAGGTCGCGGACACCTCCTGCAGCCACGACCAGTCATTGGTCGCACAAGAATCAGATGTGGCAACGCCGTCGAGAATCGCGTGGGTAATCTCATGGGCGGCGGTGGCGAACGGGTTGGCCAGGCCGTGTGCGAGATACACGATCGGATTCGCCGTCGGCCCGCAAGCCTCGTTGAAGGTGACGCCGAGCGCATCGGCGCCGGCTGCCAGCGTCACGCTCGCCCCGGCCTGCAGGTACACGTGCAGCAGGCCGTCGGCTCCGACCGGCGGATTGCCGAGCAGTGCCGTCAGAGTGGGCCAGATCTTGGTGTCGATCTCGAAGGCGAGGCCCTGCGCTTCGCCGAGCAGATCCGCATCGCTCGCGCCGCCGGACGGGTACGCCGCCGCGGTCCAGAAGTGCACACAAACCTTGCCATTCGAGGTCAGGATCGCGCCTTCGAGACCGAAAGAGGATGGCGCGCAGGTGGTGCCCGCGGCCGCGCTCGCACTGGCGCCACTCGCGGTGGCGCCGGCAAAGCCAGTGGCGGCCATCACGGCCCGATTGCCTGCAGCATGCACCGCGGCCGGAGCGGCCTGCCCCGCTCCGGACTGCTGCGACAGGTGCAGCTGGTACCAGCTCGCCGGATCGGTCGGCGGCAGCAGGAACGGACGCAGCAAAGTCTGGGTCGGCGCAGACAGCGTCGCGAAGCCCGCCAGGGCCTGCTGGATCCCGGTCGATTCGCGCCGCCCATCATCGCGTCCCAGATACTGCGCCGGCAGGCGCGGATCCCCGAATTCGTAGTAGACCTTGTACGTCAGACCAGTCTCGGCATCGAGCGTGCCGTTGGTGACCGCCGCATCGATCAGCGCGTAGGTGGATGGCGCCAGCGGCGTCGCCGTGACGGTCCACAGCAATGCATTGACGTCAAACGGCAAGGTGCGGTCCACGCGTACCACGAAGCTGCCGACACTCTGTCGTGTGGCGCCCTCCGGGACGTCGCCGAAATCCAGCGATCCCTGCACCACGGTGATGTTGCTGGCCGTGCTGGCAAGCGCCGCGCTCAGCGCCACGTCTCCGGTACCCCAGTTGCTCGCATCGGCCGTGTAGATGTATTCGTATACGGTGCGGCTGATGCGCGTGCTGGAAATGAGCGTGTAGTCATCGATGGCGATGCCGGTGGGCCCGGAGACGGTCGCCCGCGCCGGCGCCGAGGACAGTACGAAGAGCAGGGCAGTCAACGCCAGGCGGAGGCAGGCCATTGCACGCATGATCTTCAGCGCCTCCTGATGGCCGGCCGGCGGCGCGCGAGGCCCGCGAGACCGGTCAAACCGCAGGCCAGGATCCACACCGTCGAGGGCAGCGGTACCGGAGCGACCGTCGTGCCCGTCGTGCCCTGTGCGATGAGTGCATTGCTGGCGGGGTCCCAGATATCGAAGGGTTGGCTGCCCGGCAGGCCGCCGCCGAGCCAGGTGAAATCGACCGCAAAGCCGCTGACCGTGGAGCCGGGCGCGATGCCCGCACCGTTGGCCAGCGCGTCGTACGTCGCCGGAACGCCCGGGGCGGAACTCAGCAGTAGCTCACTCCAGCCGGCCGTGATTGGTGCGGCGCTGGTGATGGTCAATGAGCTTTCGTCGTACAGCAGCGGATCGAACTGCAGATCGAATTCCGTGATCGGCGCCGCCCCTGGCAGCGTGCCGTCGTTGGTCACGCTGTAGAGATACCGATAACTGCTCCCGCCGAGTGCGACCAGCTGGTAATCGATGACCGCGGCGCGCGCCGGGAGGACCGCTGCGCACACGGCCAGCGCGAGCAGCCTGACTGCAACGGGTGATGCGGGCCGGCGCGGTGCAGCGTGCGCTCTTCTATACATGGTCGAAATGGCTCCCCTGTCCTGTTCGACGAGCTGGCCGGAGACAGGCGCACGGCGGGCGCGCGGCTCCTCATTCACCAACGCGCGAGGCGGGCGCGAAAAGGCTCAGCCGCTCACATCTTCATCGCGGGGGGAGGCACCGTCGGTGGTGGCGGGGGTGCCGGCGCCGAAGGCGGCGCGGGTGGCGCAGGCGTCGTGGGCGCGGCGGCCGGGACCTCGGTGGGGGCAGGCGCCGCGACCGGCGTGGGCGCAGGTGCCGGGATCTCGACCGGAGCGGCGACGGGGGCCTTTGGCTGCTCCGGGCTTTGGGATGGCTGCGCCGGGCCCTTCGAACTGTCGCTGCTCTGACTCAGGTCGGCCTGGCGCTGACGGTACTTTTCCGCAAGCTCCGGGGACAGGAATGCAGAGTGTTCCGGACCCTTCTGCGCGAACTTGGACTGATCGATACCGGGCTCTGGAGCCGCGGGCTTGGACGGCTCGGCGCCGTTGGACTGTGGCCCGGCGAACTTCGAGTTTTCGATATCCGTGCCGGTGCGCTTATTCAGGTTCGGATCCTGCCACACCTTATTCTCATTCTCCGCGGTGGCCTTGGCATTCTCTGGTGCGGCGGGCGCGGAAGCTTCCTTGCCCGGACCCTCGGGAGCACCTCGCTTTGCCTCCCCGACGTCCGACGGCACGCGCTTGTTCAGATCCGGGTCCTGCCACGCCTTGTTTTCGGGGCTCTCGCGTGAAACCCGGTCGTGCTGCTGCGCCGCGTCGTTGATCTTTTCAGGGGACGAGATCGTCGTGGCGTCCTTGATATCGGACTTGACTTCATTGAGCTTCGCCTTGGCCAGCTCGGCGCCGCCCGCCTCGGCCCATTCCACCGCCTTCTCCGCGGTCGTCTTGGCCATTTCTGCCGTATCGCCATCACCCGTGGCAGCCATCACACCGTGCTTCACGGCCTGGTAGCCTGCCTGCTTCATCGCTTCCTTGCCGACCTCCGGTGCCATCTCCTTTACATGGTCCGCCACGGCCTCCGCGCCTTGCTTCACGGCCTCCACGCCCTGCTTCGCGGCATCGGCGGCTTTTGCGGCGAGCTCCTGTCCCTGCTGGGCGGCCGAGGCCAGGCCCTGCTGCAGCTCTGCTTTGGCGGCCTGCACTGCGTCCGTGGCCTGAGCCATGCCACGGTCGAAGGCACCCTTCGCATCGAGGGCTTTCTGCTGCAGGTCCTGCAGGCCCTCCTTGACCGTGTTCTGCAGCTCGCCCATCCCCTGCTGCAGGCTTTGCATCGTGCCGTCGAATTTTGCCTTGGTATCCTCGACCAGCTTCTGGCCCTGCTCGACCATGCTGCTGAACTTGTTCTCGGCGGCAGCAGCCAAGGTATCCGCCTTCTCCTTGGCCGCGGCCAGCATCGCGCTGAGCCTGGCCTGGTAGTTCGGATCCTCCGGCGACTGGCCGTTCCCGCTCACACCGGCCTGCCCACGGGCGCATTCGCGCCGCTGTGCGCGTCATCCAGTGATCCGATGCGCGCCTTCAGCTCCGCGTTCTCGTAGTACGGCTGCTTGCGCACCTTGGCCGGCTTGCTGCTCTGGCCGACCACGATCTGCAGGTTCTTGAAGTTCGGTCCGGCCAGTTCCTGCGGGCTCACCGTGGAATCGTTGTCCGCGCCCTGAGCGATGCCGGCCTTGCCGATCTCCTCGGCAATCTTGCCCGCGCTCGCGACCGTCGGGTTCATGAAGGTGCGCACCAGACAGTTCTCCATCAGTCCGTCGGCATTCTCGTACGCCGCCTCGATCTGCCCGAAATTCTGCGCGAACAGCCACAGACGGATGCCGAAGCCGCGTCCGACCTCCAGCGCCTTCTCGATCGGCCGCATGCCGCCGAGGCGCGGGAATTCATCGAGACAGAACAGGATCGGCTCGGCGCCCTGTGGCGGAACCTTCTGGGACAGCAGCGCATTCAGGTGCTGCGCGATGAACACGCGCAGCAGCGAGGCGTAGGTGTCGATGTCCTCGGAGTTGATGCAGATGTAGATCGTCGGATGCGCGCCGCGTCGCAGATCCAGAGGATGCCAGTCCGACTTGCGCGTGATCATGCCGATGCGCTCACCCTTCCAGGAATTCAGGCTCGAGCGTGCGACGGTCAGGATGCTCGCGAGCGTCTCGGGATTCTCCTTCGCCAGCGAAACTCCCATGTCCCGCATCGCCCCGATCTCCGGGTTCAGGCGCAGCCGTTCGACGAACTCGTCCCAGCCATTGCGATTCAGGATGCTCAGGACCTTGCTCATCGGCCGGTCTTCGGGGCGCTCCCAGAACGCGAGGTCGGCGATGATCGCGGTCAGCAGGTCGCGCGCCAGGTCCTCCCACATCTTGTTCTTGTCCCCGCCCTGCCCTGGAATGAGCATCATGTTCGCCGCGTTCATCGCATCTTCCCACACGTAGAGCGACTCGCGCCGCACGAAGGCGAGCGGGTTGTAGCACTGGCTGTGTTGCGGATCGAGCGGGCTGAAGCGGATGATCGGGCCGATCGTGCTGCGCCACTTGCTGGTCAGATCATAGATCTCGCCTTTCACGTCCAGTACCACCGCCGCGCCCGGCCAGCGCAGCAGGTTCGGCACCACGTTGCAGGTGGTCTTGCCGGATCCAGGAGGCGCGATCGTCAGGATCGAGCCATTGCCCGAATAGCTCAGCATCTTGGAAGTGCCATCGAGGGTGCCGAACTGCAGCTGGAACGGGCTTGCCGGATCGGGCAGGGCGAAGGCCGAGCGCTGCACGTCGCCGATGCCGAGCCAGCGCGTGCCTTCGAGGAACCGCCGCAGCATATCCGCGAACATCTCGTCCTTCGGAAACTTGTGCGCCAGCGCCTGCACCTTCGCGAGCGCGTGGTTGTACAGGCCCTGCTGGCAATTGGCATTGGCAAACATCGCGACGTTGTTGCGCGCAGCCGATATGGCATGGCGCGGATCCTGGCGGTGCAGGAACGAGAACATGCCGAGAAACTGGGTCTCCGCCGGGTCGGTCTCGCCATCGCCATAGATCGCGGTGATGCGATAGGCATGAAAGTCTTCATCGCTGAGCAGTCCGCGGTTGTAGGCCACATAGGCGAAGCGCAGCGCCTCGAGATCCCGGCGCTTGAAGGTCTTGATGTTTCGCTGCAGTACGAAGCGCACCTTCGGCTTGCTGGCGCGGTTCACGCCCTCGAACTGGAACGTATGGTTGTTGGAATCGAAGGCCTCGAGGATCGCCTTCTCGCGGGCGTAGGGATTGCCCTCGCCGAAAGGCGCCAGCGCAGCCTGGTTGTTCTCACGGATGATGCGACGGCGCCGGCGGCGGGCCAGGAATCCCATGTTGCGGATTCTCTTGTAGACCCACCAGCCGATCAGCAGCGTGAAGAACAGCGACCAGCCGCTCGCAAACAGGCCCGACACACGGCTGAACAACGATCCGATGAACGACGGTCCCGAAGGGGAGTCCTGCCCTCCACCGGCGCCCAGGTTATTGAGATCCGGTGCCGCCGCCCCCATCTGGCAGCTCTGCAACATCGTGACGAGATTGCGCCGCAGCGGAAAGGCCGTTGGCACCTGGCCCGTGGGCAGCTTGGCCCGATCCGGGAACTGCACGATGCAGTCGTTGAAGTCGGAGTTGCTCTGGTTCACGCAGCTGCGGATGACGATGCGCTGCCCGTTGCAGGTGTAATAGGTATTGAACTTGAGTGGGACCTCTGCGCCCCAGCTCGCCGCGGCGGCCCACAGCAGCGCGAGCGCTGCGGTAGTCGGGAGCGCGCTTCGAGCACCCGCGCATAACCGATTCTTCGCCGGATTCATCACGGGTTATTCTTGTTGCCGCCCTGGGTGCTTCAGCCTACACGGGCGCTGCATCGAGCCTCAAGCGATATTTGTGCGGAGCACACTGCAGGTCGTCCGCGGTCAGATAGAGTCGTAGACTCAAACTGACAGCATCATTAGCATCATTCGATCAATAAGTTAGTTGCAACATCTCCGGTAATGCCTGCACTGAGCGCCAGAGCCTTGAGGACCGGCTACTTCGGCAGCGGCATCGAGTGCGCGCGGTCTGCGCTGCGCTCGCCGTACCAGAGGGTGTCGCGAAAGGGCTCGATCGAGGTGGGCGCGGCCAGCCCCTCCTGCAGCACCGTGACGGCAGCGGTATCGCCGCTGACGGTCACGACGTCCACCCTGCCTGCCGCGTTCTCGGCGAGGAACAGCCTGCCGTTCGCCGCGCGCATGCCATCGGGTCCCCTGATCGGCTTGTCGAGCCAGATGTCGACCGGCTTGCCGGCCTTGCCACTCGCATCCACCGGCACGCGGTAGAGCTTGTTGAAGGTCACGTTGTTCACGTACAGCGTGCTGCCGATGAAGGTGATGCCGTCGATGCCGGTCAGGGTCAGGTCATCGAGGAACAGCTCGGGTTGAGCCGCGCCGGGCGCCAGGCGCCAGATCTTTGCGCCCAGCGTGTCGCTGACATAGAGGGCCTTGTCGGGCCCTACCGTGAAGTCGTTGCACAGGTTGCGCGCTCCCGGCAGGTCCCAGCGGAACTTCGCCGCTCCGGTCGTGAGGTCGAAGCCGCGCAGCGCGCTGCGGCCAGGGCCGCCCGTCGCAGTCGGGTAGATCTCACAGCCCCACAGCGTGCTGCTGGACGGATCGGACAGCACGCCCAGGAAGATCACATTGCCATCGGCGCTGACATCCACGAACACATCGGCCTTGTCAGCGCCTGGCTTCGCGCGAAAGATCCGTGGGCCGCCGGAGCTGCCCAGGATCAGGTCCCCATTGGGGGCCACGGTGATACTCTCCGGCGCGCCCTTCTCGGGCAGCGTGACCGTCGCGGCGAGAGCCGACGAGGCGAGCATCGCCACCGTCATCACGGCGGCGGCGGCGACAGCTGCAGACTGGCGGTGCATTGATG
>Ga0265331_10002059_pt1 | contig 13924 bp, 9 predicted proteins | sample 41923metaG_FD_202088 | JGI IMG/M metagenome (GOLD analysis project Ga0265331, IMG submission 202088) | Rhizosphere microbial communities from Carex aquatilis grown in University of Washington, Seatle, WA, United States - 4-19-23 metaG | ecosystem: Host-associated > Plants > Roots > Rhizosphere >...
ATCAGGCTTGCGCCCATTGTCCAATATTCCCCACTGCTGCCTCCCGTAGGAGTTTGGGCCGTGTCTCAGTCCCAATGTGGCTGATCATCCTCTCAGACCAGCTACCGATCGTCGCCTTGGTGAGCCATTACCTCACCAACTAGCTAATCGGACGCGGGCCGATCCTTCGGCGATAAATCTTTCTGCTCTCGCACGTATCCGGTATTAGCTCAAGTTTCCCTGAGTTATTCCGAACCGAAGGGCACGTTCCCACGCGTTACTCACCCGTCTGCCACTCCCCTTGCGGGGCGTTCGACTTGCATGTGTTAAGCCTGCCGCCAGCGTTCGTTCTGAGCCAGGATCAAACTCTCAAGTTTTGAGATTTCTATCCTGACTGGTCACTGTCTATTCTTTGACGAGTCCCAAACACTGCCAATCCACGTCTCACGACGCAAATCAACCGGTGTTTGAAAACGTGACCGTCAGAGTGTCTCTCTTACAGAAAGCCCTCCTAAAAGGACTTCCCCGCAAGGACATCCGCCGTCCACGTTTCTCTTTCTTCCGATTCTCTTGTCAAACAGCGTAGTCCAAAACAGCGTAAACCAAACATCCCAACCAGAGACATCCGATCCAACCAAAGACGCGTCTTCATCCCGACAATCCAGCCGGGTGGCTGTAGTCACCAAAATACGAAGACACGACCTCAGGCGCTGACCGTGGGCAGCGCCGCCGTCGATGAACCGCTTATAGAACGCGCCTTCCCCGCCTGTCAACGACGCGCTGCAAAAAAAGTGAGCCGCATGTATGTTTCCAGGATTACACATCGTCGCGCGTCGTTCGATCACCCGCCAGTTGACGATGAACGCCGCAATTGGGCCATAATGCGAGGGTTCCGTCGCAAGCTGTTTGCTCGTTGGGTCCCAACACGGGGCGGGGTCGCGTAGTTTAGTGTTGGCTTACTGAAACGTCTGCGCGCCCACCTTGGAGGAACGCCTCAAGTTGGGCGGCGCGCGGATGACGAGCCGCAACCTGTCAGGCCGATGATTGATGCACATTACAAACCGCGACTCAGCTGAATGACCGCTTTCGGCAATGGACGCCTCGGCTACCCGACGACAACGAGCGTCGTCTGGTTGGATATCGGCGATGAGCCGGCGATTGAGGCCGACGGTCGCCGCCATTCGGCGGACGACCGTCGCCGAGTCTCGATTCGCTGGCTTATGGGCACAGTCCTCACCGGCCTGTCCGGCGCATTGTTGATCAGCGCCGCCGCATACACGGCGCTCGACCAGCAGACTCGCTTCGCCGAATCGCCGACACCGGCGCAGGTCACGCGCAAGGACGATCGAGACAGCCAGACGGTGAACCCGAAGAAGGGCGATCGTATTATGCGCGCCGTCGACGTCGTGGCCGCCAAGCAGACGTTCCGCACGGCGACTACCGCCAGGTCCGGCGACAAGGAAGTCGTGCGCACCAAGGCCTTCACCCATGTAGCGACAACTCTTACGCTGGCTCCGACCAATTTCGCCGATGAAGTGCCGCCGTTTAATCCGCTCAAATTGACCAGCGACCCCCATTATACCGCGGACAACCTCAGCGAATCGGATATCGCCCCGGACGACGCGGAGGTTTCATTCGTCACTCGCGATTTAATCACGACGCCGATTGAGCATCAAAGCGCGTCGCTCACTCTCGACGAGAGCCAAGCTCAGGTCGTGGAACAGTCCAAAACAACTCTCGCCGCTGGCTCCAAGACGTCTCTGCCCTTTCCCGGCCAGATGCTGCTGTCCCGGACCAGTCGGGCGACGCTCGATCCTTTTGCGCTCGGCTATGCCGCGCCGGGCGGCGCCGCTCCGACGACACTATCCGCGCCATTCTCCTCGATAGAAGTCCGCATGGTGCCGGAAAATGTTACGGTCGCGCCGCGCGCCACCGCGCAGCCGACGCAAATGGAGGAAAAGCTCGCCGTGGCGCGGCATGGCGAGAGCCTCGCCGAGGTGCTCGCCGCCAACGGCGTGCCCAAGGCCCGCATCGCGGCGGTCGTCGCCGCCTATAAGGGTCGACGCGCGGAACCCGTGCGCGAGGGCCAGCGCGTCAAGCTTTTATTCGCCGATTTCGATGGGGCGGGCAAGGAGATGCAACTGGCCCGCGTTTCCGTTTACAATGAGGAGGATCTCGAATCGATGGTCGCCGCCACGGACAGTGGGAGCTTTGCGCAAGTCGTGACGGGCCAGAAGACGGCGTCCAAAGCGCCTCCTAAGCAGCGCCTATCCGGCGTCGAGGATGGAGACAGCGACGATAGCGAAGATTCTGGCGGCATGCGCCTTTATGATTCGCTCTATGAGACCGCGCTCAAGCAGGATGTTCCGCGCCCGATTATCGGAGAACTTGTCCGCGTCTTCGCCAATGACATCGACCTGCAGCGAAGCGTCGCGGGCGGCGATTCGCTAAATGTCTTTTACGACGAAAGTGACGAAGGCGGCGGGCGGGACGCGCTGCTTTACGCCTCGCTGACGACGCGCGGCGAGACTTATCGCTATTACCGATTTCAAACGCCGGACGACGGTCTTGTCGATTACTACGACGACAACGGGCGCTCCAGCCGAAAATTCCTAGTGCGTAAGCCCATCGCCACGGGCGAGACGCGCTCGGGTTTTGGCTACCGCCGCCATCCCATTCTCGGCTATTATAAAATGCACACAGGCGTCGATTGGGCGGCGCCGATCGGAACGCCGATTTTCTCAGCCGGCAATGGCGTCGTCATCATGGCGGAATGGCATGGAGGCTATGGTCGCCGTGTCGAAATCCAGCATGCCAACGGCTATATCACCACCTACAACCATATGTCCGGATTCGCCCGCGGCATCGCCGAGGGCGTGCGGGTAAAGCAGGGCCAGACGGTGGGATTCTTGGGTTCGACGGGCCTCTCCACCGGTCCGCATCTTCATTATGAAGTGATGGTCAACGGCCATTTTGTCGATCCGATGCGGGTCAAACTGGCGCGGACCCGTGAATTTGACGGCAAACTCCTCGCCGACTTCAAGCGGGAGCGTGACCGGATAGATCAATTGATGGCGAAAGCCCCCAACAATCCGAAAGTCGCTACGCGCAAATAATGCGGCGCGAGGAGAGACGACCAACGAGGAGCTCGCTAAACGCAGGAGCGCGTGCGTCATTGTGATGCTTGTGGCAGACCGTTTAAGTTATATTGTGGTCGAGCATTGAGCCCGGATTGGCGGGGAATCCGCAAATTCGCGGGAACGCCCGGAAACCCGAGGGGCCTGTCCAACATGAGGGGTCTATCTATGCTAAAACGCGGAATTTCCTTGATGACGGCCGGCAGCCTCTTAGCCGCCGTGTGTGTTTCAGCCGAGCCGGCGCGAGCTCAATACCCATACGATGTGTTGGGCGCAGTCGCCGGCGCAGCCGCAGTTGTAGCGGGAGCCCCGTACTTGTATGGCGGCCGGCGGTATTGCTGGTACGACGACGCATGGAGCGGGCCCGGCTGGTACTGGTGCGGCTACGCCTACCGCACGGGCTATGGCTGGGGCGGGGGATACGGCTGGAACGGCTGGGGCCGCGGCGGGGGGCATGGCGGAGGCCCTCACGGGGCCCCCCATGGTGGAGGCGCTCACGGCGGCGGCCATGGCGGGAGCGGACACGGCGGCGGACATCCCGGCAAGCCCCCTCACCATTAAGCTGTAGATCGCAAGTCGGCCACCGCCCGGAGCGTTGGGCGCCCTCCCCTGAGCAGAGCGGCGCGCCCAATCCTTCGGGATTGACGCATCGTGGCGGCTTGGCCGTCGACTTGCAGGCGGCCCGCGCTTTTAACTATCCGGCTGCGACCAACGCCTCGCCCGACTTCTTTATGGTAGACTAACCGGGATGATAGCCAGGCGACGGCCTCTGCCGTGGCTTCCCCGCCGATTTCCCCCGGCCCGCCGCCCGCCATAAGTGATTTCTTTTTTATGATTAGAGACCTCTCGCCGCGACGCGACGCCGCACAGCGGCCAATGAGCGGCGCGACCTCACGCTTGAGACGACACGGCGCCTTCGAGGAATGACGCGGTTTGGCGCATAAGCGGAGGACGCCAGTTCGGCTCAGTTTGTTTTCCCGCCTAGCGATTCGTCGCCACGCGACATGCAAATCCTTTTTCCGGCGCCGCTGCAGAGTTTTCCGCGCCATGTTCGTTGCTCTCGTTCGACTTCGAACACCCGGCCGAGGCGATCAACATGCAGCTTTTTTAGCCCAAGAAGCGTGCGGGCGCCGATCCTCGTTTTCGGCGCGAGCGCGTTCGACGCGTTTGAAACCGTCAGCGCGCCGGTGTTGCGATCAAGGCTCCGAAAGTAGGAACGCTCGACTGCGCCGTCCGTTTTGACGATTTCGAGCAAGGTCATCTGCGTCATCGACCACATGAACTCAAAGCTCGAATCCATGAGCGGCCACTGCACTTCGTCCGCGCCCCCTTGTACCGCTCGCATCGGCGGCGCGTCCAGCATGGCGATCTCATGCGGATAAATCGGCACTAGGAAAAATTGGAGAATCCCTTTCGCATTGGCTTTCCGAAACACGTCGACGCGCGCCATGTCGCCGCGATCGACGGCGGCGGGGCGATTCGGATTGCCGGTGTCCATCAAAATGTTCACCTTGCCTTTCGCGGCGAGTCGTATCTTGCGGATGGGATCGCCCTTTGGCGAGCGCGGCGGCATGTCGACGGGCTTGCCCGCCTCGATCCAAGCCCGCAAGATTTGGGCAATCGCGATGTTGCGATCCGAGTCTTTAATCCGTTCGAGGTCGGCGATCTTGAGATCTCCGACATTCTTGCGCTCATAAACCCTTTGTTCTCCGTCGCGGGTGACGATTTGGCGAAGCGTGGCGTCGTGAGCCTTGCCGCGCGCCCGCTTGCGCTCGGCGCGCGCGACAAACACCTTTTCCACGGCGTCGAGACACGCTTTGCGAAAGTCCGGCCAAGGCGGGGAAACTCCCGTTAGTCCGTAAGGAAGACCATCGCTTTCGATCCTCTGAATTTGTCGCGTCGCCCTGTTGAGGAGTGGTTCCGTTGTCGCAGCGACAATGATCACGTCGAGAGCGTGATGGCGATCGTCGGGGATTCTCTCCCCCTTCTCGTTCTTCTTGATCCATTGCAAGCCGAAGGCTTTGCGCAAGCGGTCGGTCAGCGCGCCAGGGCGCGCGAACACGCGGCGTATTTTTTCGCCGTTGGCGTTGCGCTCATCGTCCGGATAAAGCTGCTTCAGCGCCGCGGCGAGGAGACGACACGCCCAACGTGTGTCGTTAAGATTGCGCGCGCGAAATTTTTCCGCCGCCTCCTGGACGTTTTTCAGTTTGTAATTGCGTTTCTTGAGCCCGGCGATCCCAAGAGACTCGACGCGTGCGGCAAAAACCTCCCACTCCTGCGGCGTTTTGTCCACGCAGATCCATTCGAATGGCGTGCGTCCTTTCTTGCCCTGGTTCGCTTGCGTCACGCAGAGCGTCTTGTTGGAGTAGGAGTCGTCGCCAAAGCGACTCCAAGGCAAGATGTGATCGATCTGCACGCTGTTGTCGCCCGCCACGAGTTGATAGGCGTCGATACGAGCGCCGCTATACAGGCACCGCCCGCTTTGTTCGCGCCATAATTCGAAACGCAGCAATTCTTCTGCGCCAGCGCCGCCATCGCGCGGAGGGCGTCCCATTTCCTCGGTAAAGCCCTGCCTCAGCTCGTCTTTTTGCTTGTTGCGCGCCTCGAAGCGGCGTGCGATCTTCCGCCGCTCGTCGATAGACTTGCCGACATCGCGCGCCAGTTCGACGTGAATAAAATCTGGAACGCCATAGGACTCGATGATAGCCTTCACCTGTTTAAGGGCCTCAATCAGCGCCTTGCGCGCGGTGGGGCTGCCAACAAGCTCGCGGGAGACACGCTCCTGCGACAGCATTCGCGCCAGCGCTTCCTTGCCAAAGATCCCGACATCGAAGGCTTCTCGCTCGCGACTGACGGTATGATCGTAACCTGCTTGCGCGCAGGCCCTGTCGTAACTGAGGCCCTGCTGCAGACCGGGGATAATATTACGCGCGGCCTTGGCGGAGAGGTGACCGGCGCCGACGAAGAGATCGAGCGCGCCATCCTTGGCCGCATTCACGAGCGCGCTGGCCAAAGCCTCATCGAAGCCGTTTTCGAGCAAATCCAGGCGAATTAACTCGCCCTTGTTTCGGAACGAAATTATCTCCGCGAGTCTGTCCAGGCGCTCCGGAGACGCCAGCAGGGCGCTCCACGTCATTGCGCCAAGCGCGTCGGTGATTACGCTCCGCAATCTGTGCGTCCCGGCGGCGGCTTCTCCGGCTCTCGCGACGACATCCAGCCTCTGCTCTCTTTCGCTGGACACGCCGACGAATACGACCGACTCTGGCAGCTTAAGTTTCTCGCGCAGGGCGGCGAAGGTGAACTTCGCGCTCGCGCCAAAATCTATCATCGCGGCGTTTATTTCGTCCGCAGACAGAAAGCGCTCCTCGCTCCGTTCGAGCAGAATCAGGTTTCTCAAACGCGACAGGCAACGAAATCTCTCAAACGAGAAACCGCGCCGGGGAGAACGCCTTTGGTCGGGCTCGAAAGGACAGCGCCCCACCATGTGTTCGCTGTCTTGTAACGGGCGTTGAAAGAAAGCGGTCTTGGTAAACTCCGCCTCGAACTCCGTCGTCGCGTGTTTGGCTTGCAACCGGGCTTGCGCACGAAAAAGGGCGCGCGCCTCGCCCTCGATATCGCCCCGCAATTGCGTGCGCGAATGATCGCCTTCGCGATTGCGCAAGCGACGCACTGGCGTGTCGGAAACCAGAAAACTTTCATCGGCGCATAGCATATGCGCCGGGGTCAGGAAGCGCGTAAGCTTTTCTTGCGTGGCCGCGATGGCCTTATTCATCGCCGAACTCGCGAACGCCGCAGGGACGGAGTTGACGTTTCGCGCATTTGATTTGAATCCCCGATGCCGAGCGATATGGCCGAGCGCCACGGCGAATTCGACCGGGAGCAAAACGCGCTCAAGCGCCTCAACTCTCAATCTCCAGGGGTCCAGACCCAGCTGCTTCAGCGCGTCGCGATCGTCGCGGGGCAAAAGTCCGTGGCAAGCGAACATCCGCCTAATTTCATTCATGCGCTGACGGCGACGGCGCAGCACGCGGCGCTGGCCCCTGAAATTTCGACGCATCTCCGACTTTAGCTTCGAACCGGTTTGAGTTTTTTCTTCTGGAGGGTCGAACATCCAGACCCCGGAAGCGATAATCTTCCCGCGGCTTTCTGGCACCTCGCCAATGTCTTCAACTTCAATGAGCGCCCAGCCGATAGATGCAACTCCGCCGTCCAGCCCCAGAACACGCATCGAAACTCTCCCTGAAGGGCGGGACGATCAATACCCATTGACGCGCCAAGGCCAAGGTGGTTTCATTAGTATGGGAAATCGGAGGGGAAGCCACGGTAAGGTGGTTTCATGCAAAATCACCGAAGGATTACCCTCGCCGCGTCCTCGCGGCGGGGGGATTCCTGTTTTAATACGCGGATTTATCTTTTTTCTGCTTCGCTATTCTTTAATTCGCCGTTCTCTAAATTGATCTCATTTGAAATAAATGCATCGGATCGCCATTAACCAGAAAGAAAGACGCTGGCGCTCGCCTTGTCTCTCCTTTAACTCCTGGAAGACCTCTTGCGCTCGCGGGCGGGCGGCGCCATTTCCTGCGCCTGCATCAAACGTAGGAATCCCCATGCTCGAAGCCGCCCTCGCCAGCTTGCGTCAAATCCTCACGCCGCCGTTCCGATCGGTGCTGTATAAGAGCCTCGGCCTCACGCTGCTGCTGCTCGCGCTCGCCTGGGTCGGGCTCGACAAGCTGGCGCTGTCGGTCGCCGTGGTGGATCATCCGCTGCTGCGGACAATTCTCGCCTTCGCCACCGGCGCGGGCCTTTTTGTCGCGCTGGCCTTCTTGATCGGCCCAATTTCGATCCTGGTCGCCGGATTCTTTGTCGACGATCTCGCGGCGCATGTCGAACGCGAGATCTATCCCGAAGGCCGCATCGGCAAGCCCGCGCCGCAGCTCGACGCCTTGTGGATGACGCTACGCTTTTCGCTGGTTTCCGCCGCCGTCAATCTGGTGGCCTTGCTGCTGCTGTTCGTGCCCGGCGTCAACGCCGTCGCGTTCTTGCTCGCCAACGCCTATCTGTTCGGCCGCGAATATTTCGCGCTCGCCGCGACGCGCTTCCGCACTCCGGCGGAGGCCGACGATCTGTGCCGGCACAACAGCGCCAAGATCTTTTTCGCGGGGCTGTTCATCGCTGGTTTTGTCATGACGCCGGGGCTCAACCTGCTGACGCCCTTGTTCGGCACGGCTTTCATGGTGCGCATCCATAAGATGCTGTCGCCTGATCCGCGTTGAACTCTCAGCTGCGCTGTTCCTGATATTGGCCGGTCTTGCGGTAGCGATAGAGATAGGTGGGCGCCTCGACCTCGATCGACGTCGGCGCGATTTGCAGCCCCTCCAGCGTAAGCCCCTGCGCTTTGGCGTCCGCCGATACGACATTGTCATGCTTTAACAACTCGACCTGATCGCCGGTCATCGTCAGAAGTTTCGGGAACAGCCCAAGCGACAGTGCGGCGAAAAACTGTGTGATCGCGGCAACGAGCTTGCCTATCCCGAAGGAAAGCTTGGCCACGTGACGCTCGCGCTCGGCGACCGCAAGAACATAATCCACCAGCTGCTCGAAGCTCTTCACTTCCGGGCCGCCGAGTTCATAGGTCGCGCCCTTGGTCGCCTTGCCCGCGAGCGCCAGCGCGACGGCGTTCCCGACGTCGCCGACGTAGACGGGCTGGAATTTGGTTTTCGCGCCGACAATCGGGATGACCGGGAAGTAGCGCGCCATCGTCCCAAAACGGTTGAAAAAATCGTCCTCCGGCCCGAAAATGACTGAAGGGCGCAAGATCACCGCCTCGGGTACGGCTTCGAGCACGGCCCGCTCTCCTTGCGCCTTGCTGCGCGCATAGGCCGAGGCTGATTCGGCGTCGGCGCCGATGGCCGAAATATGGACGAAATCGGTGATTCCGGCGGCTTTGACGGCTTGCGCAACCGTGCGGGCGCCTTCCGCCTGAATGGCCGCGAATTTCTGCTTGCCTCCCTCGGCGAGAATGCCAACAAGATTGACCGCCGCGTCGGCGCCGCGCAGCGCGGCCGCCACTGATTCCGCGCTGCGCAGGTTGGCCTGCACCGGCGTCACCTGCCCCGGACCGCCCAGCGGCTGCAAGAAGAAGGCGAGATCGGGCCGGCGGCAGGCGACGCGCACGCGCCAGCCGTCTCGCGCTAAGGCCCGCACGACGTGACGCCCAACGAACCCCGAGCCGCCAAAAACCGTCACCAGCCGCTCAGTTCCCATGCGCTCCGTCGCCATCATCCGCCTCGCTGTCGTCTTAAGTCCGCTTTTCCGCGGCGCCGCGAAAATCTCAAGCGCGCGTCTAGCGCGTTTTGCTTGCGAAGGGAATGCGGCAATGAGAGGATTCGACGCCAGCGCGGCGTTGACGCGTCGGCGAGGCGTCCATACTGTGCCGGTCTCCAGCCCTCGCCCAGATTGGCCCAATGTCCCGCTCAGAATCCGCCTCCGGCTCATCATCCGCTTTTCCCGCCGAACTTGTTGAAGCCGCCCGCGTTTCGCAGGCCTGGCCATTCGAAGAGGCGCGCAAGCTGGTCAAGCGCGTCGAGGCCAGCAGTCAAACCCATGTGCTGTTCGAAACGGGCTACGGGCCGTCCGGCCTGCCGCACATCGGCACCTTCGGCGAGGTGGCCCGCACCAGCATGGTGCGGCGAGCCTTCGAGGTTCTCACGCAAGGGCGGATCGCCACAAGACTGCTAGCTTTTTCCGACGATATGGACGGGTTGCGCAAAATCCCCGACAATATTCCCAACAAGGAGTTGGTCGCCCCGCATCTTGGCAAGCCGCTCACGCGCGTGCCCGATCCTTTCGGCCAATATGAGAGCTTCGGTGCCCATAACAACGCGCGGCTGCGGGCTTTTCTCGACGCCTTCGGGTTTGAATACGAGTTTGCTTCGTCCACGCATTATTACGCATCTGGGCGCTTCGACGACGCCCTTTTGCGCATTCTCGCGCATTACGACGCGATCATGGAGATCATGCTGCCGACCTTCCGGGAGGAGCGGGCCGCGAGCTATTCGCCCTTCCTGCCGATCCATCCCCGCACCGGCGTCGTCATGCAGGTCGCGCTGACGGGACGCGATCCCGCCGCCGGGACGATTGATTGGCGCGACCCCGAGACCGGCGAGAACTTTACCACGCCCGTGACCGGCGGTCACTGCAAATTGCAATGGAAGCCCGATTGGGCGATGCGCTGGTACGCGCTCGGCGTCGATTACGAAATGGCCGGCAAGGATCTGATCGACTCGGTCAAGGTCTCCGGCGCGATCGTGCGGGCGCTCGGCGGCAAGCCGCCCGAGGGGTTCAATTACGAGCTGTTTCTCGACGCCAACGGCCAGAAAATCTCCAAGTCGAAGGGCAATGGACTGACCATCGACGAGTGGCTGACTTACGCGAGCCCGGAGACGCTGGCGCAGTTCATGTTTCAAAAGCCTTCGGCGGCCAAGCGCCTGCATTTCGACGTCATTCCGCGCAATGTCGACGATTACCTCGCCTTCCTCGACGCCTATCCGCGCCAGGCTTGGAAGGAGCGGCTCGGCAATCCCGTCTGGCACATTCACAACGGCGCCCCGCCCGAGCCCGAAACGCTCGTCCATCCCGGCGAAGGAAACGGGAAAGGAACCACCGTCTCCTTCGCCATGCTGCTCAATCTCGCCACCGTCGCCAACGCCGAGGACCCGGGAGTGCTGTGGGGCTTTTTGCGCCGCTACGCGCCTCAGACCTCGCCTGAAAATCACCCGCGCCTCGACAAGCTCGTGGGTTACGCCGTTGCTTACTTTCGTGATTTCGTCCGCCCGCAAAAGAGCTATCGCGCCGCCGACGCGGTGGAGCGCGAGGTGCTGACAGCGCTGTCGCAGGCGCTCAGCGCCTTGCCGGCGGGCGCCAGCGCCGAGACGATCCAGACCGCGCTTTACGACGTCGCGCGCGGCGTCCCGCGCTATCAGGATTTCGCCGCCAAAAACGCGACGCCGGAGCGGCCCGGCGTCTCCAATGACTTTTTCAACATGCTCTACGAGGTGCTGCTCGGGGAAAAGCGCGGCCCGCGTTTTGGCTCCTTCGTCGCGCTTTATGGCGTGGAGGAGACGCAAAAGCTGATCGCGCGGGCGCTGGCCGGCGATTTTCTCTCCAAGGGCGCTTGAGAGCGGATGCGCGTCGCCGAGGCCGATATTCTGATCCTGCCGGGCTGGAGCGACTCCGGTCCGGATCATTGGCAAAGCCGCTGGGAAAAAAATCTCTCCACGGCGCGGAGGGTGATTCAAGAGGATTGGAGCGCCCCGCGCCGCGCCGTCTGGCAGGAAACGATCGAGCGCGCGATCCTCGCCGCCGAGCGGCCGGTGGTGATCGTCGCCCATTCGCTGGGCTGCATCGCGCTGCTCCACGCCGCCGCGCGGATTGGGGACAAGATCGCGGGCGCCTTTCTCGTCGCGCCGCCGTCCGAGAGCGTGCTGCGCGAAATCCCCGCCGTCGACAAGGATTTTTTGCCTTTTCCGCGCGTGCGCCTGAAGTTTCCCGCGGTGATCGTCGCCGGGTCCGACGATCCTTACGCCGAACCGCCTTTCGCGCGCGATTTGGCGGCGGACCTCGGCGCGCATTTTCTGGACGCCGGCGCCGCCGGCCATATAAATGTCGCGAGCGGGCATGGCCCCTGGCCGGAAGGCTCGATGGCCTTCGCTCATTTTATCGCGAAATTATGAGGCCGGCCTTCGCCATTGTGCTGGTCGCGCTGGCGCTGCTCTGCCCCCATCCTGCGCTGGCGCAAGACGCCGCGCCTTACGGCCCGCCTCCCCCGCCGGCGATGCCCGACTTTTATTCGCGTGAGCTGATCGACGTCGGCGGCGCCCCGCCCTTGCGGCTCGTCGTCTGGCGTCCCGCCGTGGCGGGCGGGACGCTGCTGATCGACGCCGAGGAGGAGCCTTCGCTTGCGACGCTCGCCCGGCCCGATCTGTTGCAAATCGCCCGGGCGCGAAAAATGACTGTGCTGTTTTTGGGCGCGGCGCAGGGGGGAACCGTTCACGAGCAATTGCGAGAGGCGATCGCGCACTTGCGCGAAGTTGTGGGCGCCAGAAAAATCATCGGCGCCGGAACCGGTCAAAGCGCAGATTTTCTGCAAAAGCTCGTCGGCGAAAACGCCGGCAAATTATTCGACGCGCAGCTGCTGGTCGATTCTGCGCCTTCAAAGCCATCCGGCAAAGACGCGCCTTTCACAATCGAGATTTTGGGCTCCGACGCCTATTGGCGGACCGTCCCCCGCGCTTCCGAAGCCCTCGCCGCCATGCCCAAAAGGCGGCGCAGTTTCTTTCTCGCCGGCGCCACGACGTCGGTCGGAGAGGCCAATTGCGCGGCGCCGGTCAACGACCGTTCGATCGAGCCGGCGCGGCGCGCGCTGCTCGCAGCGCTCGACGACTTTTTGCAAGGCGGCCCGGCGCCGCCGGCCTCGCGCGGCGCCGATCTCGCGCCGGCCGAAACCCTGGCCTGGCCCAAAATACCCGGCCTCCCCGCGCCGCCGCCAGGCGTGCGCTTCGTTCCAAAGATCGACGCGGACGGCAATGAGACCAGCGGCCTGCGCCTGCCGGATCAGGCTCTGCCAGTCGCAACTTTTACGGGCTGGAACGCCGTCAAAGATAAGGCCAAGGGGGATTGCGCCTTGGGCGCGAAACTTCCCTTCCCCGTTTCCCGCGCAGTGCGAGAGGCGAACGGCGATCCGCGCCAATCGCTGCCCGAGCGCTATGGCTCGCGCGCCTATTTCGTCGGCGCGCTGCGCTCGGTCGCCGACCGGCTGGTCAAGGAGCGCCTGCTGCTGCCGCAGGACGCCGACGCCTATGTGGCGGCGGGCAAAACGGCGCCGTTTTGACGAAAGCGCTCGCCTCGTTTGCGTTTCAAAGGACGGCGCCGCGCAGAAACTCCGGCGCGGAAAAATTCGGCGGCTTGAAAAGCGCGCCGCGCTACGGCATATAGGCTCGCCGCGTCTCCAAAGGCGCGCAGGCAGTGGAGACGTGGCCGAGAGGCTGAAGGCGACGGTTTGCTAAATCGTTATAGGGGAAACTCTATCGTGGGTTCGAATCCCACCGTCTCCGCCAACAGCGCCGACTAAGTTGCTATAGTTGCACGGAATTTGCGTGTTTCCTTTATCTGGTCGCGACTTTCGCAAATGTCCTACGATTCGAGCGAACCCGCTAATGCATCGAACCCCTCATTGTCGATGCAACGGATCTGGCCGGAACCGGCCCATTCGACTCTCACCAATCAACTTGCGTGCGCATCAGGAACGTGTTCGGGTGGGCGTTATTGAGATAGGCGCGATCCCAAGGGGCGGTGAGCTGCATGACCCTGGTCCAATTCGCCATCACACGGACGCGCCGCTCGGGATACCAATTGAGGCCGACGGTCAAGTTTTGCTCGCGGCCGCCGAGAACCCCCGAATTGGCGGCGAGAGCGCTCGCGAGGGCGTTTCCCTGCGCGGCGGCCAGAAGATTGGCGAATGAAGTCCCGGATATGGGGCCATTGTTCAAATTGATGGCGCTGAATCTCAGGCCGAGCTCCCATGCCCCAAGGCCGCCGGCGCTCAAAGGATTCTTGATGTCGATCTGGCCGAAAGTGGCGGGGTTGAAACCGGCGACCTTGTAGGCGCCCGCCCGCGATTCGCCGGTCATACCGAAACCGGCTGATTACTTCACCGCTGGTTTGTGCGGCCACCAGTGAAACATCGTGCTTGCGCGGATCATTTCGGTCTGCTCGATGAGAGCGACGCAACGATCGGCGACGGCTTTGTC